>Ga0126306_10000852_pt1 | contig 15436 bp, 15 predicted proteins | sample Plot27_FD_92592 | JGI IMG/M metagenome (GOLD analysis project Ga0126306, IMG submission 92592) | Serpentine soil microbial communities from UC McLaughlin Reserve, CA, USA - Plot27 | ecosystem: Environmental > Terrestrial > Soil > Grasslands | place: USA: UC McLaughlin Reserve, Lake County...
CGCTCCGCTTCCGCGGGGGGTACCTGGTCTCCGTCGTGGACTGCTAGAGCGCCGTCCGCTCGAGCACGTCGATCTCCTCGAGCGCGTGGCCCGCGCCGAGCACGACGCACGTGAGCGGGTCGTCGGCCAGCGCCACGGGGACGTGGGTCTCGAGCTGTAGGCGCTCCGCGAAGCCGCGCAGCAGCGCGCCGCCGCCGGCGAGCAGGATGCCCCGGCGAGTCAGGTCGGCCGCGAGCTCCGGCGGCGTGTTCTCGAGCGCGTCCTTGACCGCGTCGATGATCTCGCTGACCAGCGGCTCGAGCGCCTCACGCGCCTCGGCGCTCGTGACCTTCGCCTCGCGCGGGAGTCCGCTCGACGGGTCGCGCCCGCGCACGTGCGTCTCGAACTCGCTCAGGTCGGGCGAGCACCCGCCCACCTCGAGCTTCACTGACTCGGACGTCGTCTCCCCCACCGCGAGGCCGTGGTTGCGCCTGATGAAGGCCGCGAGCGCCTCGTCGAAGTCGTAGCCGCCGACCCGCAGCGAGCGCGAGACGACGATCCCGCCCAGCGAGATCACGGCCACCTCGCTGGTACCGCCGCCGATGTCCACGACCACGTTCGCGAGCGGCTCGGCGATCGGAAGGCCGGCGCCGATCGCCGCCGCCATCGGCTCCTCGATCAGCTGCACGGAGCGCGCGCCGGCGGCGAAGCAGGCTTCCTCGAGCGCCCGGCGCTCCACGTCGGTGATGCCCGATGGCGCGCACATGACGAGCCGGGGGTGGGCGAACCGGCTCTTGTGCACCCGGCCGATGAAGTGCCTCAGCATCGACTCGGTGGTCTCGAAGTCCGTGATCACGCCATGGCGCAGCGGACGCACCGCCGAGATGCTGGCCGGCGTGCGCCCGATCATGCGCTGGGCCTCCTCGCCCACCGCGTGCACGTCGCCGGTGCGGGTGTCCACGGCGACCACGGACGGCTCGGAGACACGGATCCCCTCGCCGCGCAAGTACACGAGCGTGTTCGCCGTGCCCAGGTCGATGGCGATGTCCCGCCCTCCCAGGCGAGCGCGATGGCGTCGGCGTCGGGCCATAAAAGTCCTGCAAGCCTACGGGTACGGCGTGTACTAGGCGCGTAGGAAGGTCAGCACCGCCAGCACGCGCCGGTGATCCGCGGGCGCGGGCGCGAGCCCGAGCTTGCCGAATATCGACGTCACGTGCTTCTCCACCGCCCGCTCGGTGACGACCATCTGCTCGGCGATCGCGGTGTTGGAGCGCCCCTCCGCCATCAGCTCGAGCACCTCGCGCTCGCGCGACGTGAGCTCCTCCAGCGGATCGTCGCGGCGGGCCCGGCCGACGAGCTGCGCCACCACCTCCGGGTCGAGCGCGGAGCCGCCGTCGGCCACCCTCCTGACGGCGTCGACGAAGCGCTCGACGTCAGCCACGCGGTCCTTCAGCAGGTAGCCCACACCTCCGGCCGCGTCGCCGACGAGCTCAAGGGCGTAGCCCTCCTCCACGTACTGGGAGAGCACGAGCACGCCGGTGCCGGGATGCTCGGCGCGGATCTGGAGCGCGGCGCGCAGGCCATCGTCGGTGTTGGTGGGGGGCATGCGGATGTCCACCACCGCCACGTCGGGCTTGTGGGCGTTCACCTTGCGCAGCAGGTCGTCGGCGTCGCCGGCCTGGGCCACCACGTCGAAGCCCCACTCCTCGAGCAGGCGGACCACGCCCTCGCGAAGCAGCACCGAGTCGTCGGCGACGACTACCCGCATGGGATCCTCGCCGTGATCCGGGTGCCGGCGCCCGGCTCGGAGTTGATCTCGAGCCGCCCCTCGATCACCGCGAGCCGGTCGGCCAGGCCGCGCAGGCCCGTGCCATTCGTGGGATCCGCCCCACCGACGCCGTCGTCGGTCACCTCGACCAGGAGCCGGCCGTTCGCACGCGCCACCTTCACCTCGGCGTGGCTGGCCGCCGCGTACTTCGCCACGTTGGTGAGCGCCTCGGCCACGACGAAGTAGGCGGCCAGCTCGATCGCCTCCGGCAGGCGCTTCCCCGGCAGCTCCTTGATCTCCACCGGCACCGGGGCCCGGTGGGCCAGCGTCTCCAGCGCGGTGTCGAGCCCGCGCGTGCTCAGCACTGCCGGGTGGATGCCGCGAGCCAACTCGCGCAGCTCGTCGAGGGCGGCCTCGAGCTCCTCGCCCGCGCCGTCGAGGAGACGCTCGGCGTCGGACGGGTCGTGGCGCAGGCGGGTGCGGGCGAGCCGCAGGTTCAGCGCGGTGGACACGAGCCGCTGCTGAGCGCCGTCGTGGAGGTCGCGCTCGAGTCGCCGCCGCTCCTCCAGCCCGATCCGCAGCATGCGCTCGCGCGAGGCCCTCAGCTCCTCGACCTTGGCGCGCAACTCGGCGTCCAGCCGCTCGTTCTCGAGCGCGAGCGAGGCCGCGGCCCCGACGGCATTCACGTGGCCCTGCTGCTCGTCCAGCACGAGGCTGTCGTGCACGATCGCCGCCACGCACTCGCCGTCGCGCTCGACGAGGGCGAACGCCCTCCCCGACCCGGGGGCCGGCAGCTCCACCGACCGCCCGTCGGCGTCCACGAAGCGCCCGTCCTCGGGAAGCCAGTAGACCAGCTCGATCGTCTGGTCGCCGAGCGCCCGGGCGAGCGCGTCGCGCAGCTCGCCTCGCTGGGGGGTCTCGTTCAGCCGCGCGACGAGCTCCCCGACCGCACCGCTCTGGATCATGCGAGCGCGGACGAGGGTCCCGAGGAACACCCACGGCACGAGGGCGAGCGGGATCGTCGAGACGGCCCATGCGGCCTCCGTGGCGCCGTCGTCGAGGCCGCCGGCCTGGAGCAGGACGACCACGATCAGCATGATCGAGACCGCGATGCCGGCCGAGTACACCGGCACGAGGAAGCGGCGCTGGGACCGGGTGGCCCGGCGCCAGCGCCCGATCAGGAGCACGAGCATGGCTCCGACCAGCAGCGCGCCCGCCACGTTGATGATCGTGCCGATCACGTTGACCAGCGTCTCGTTGTCGTCGATCAGGAGGACGTTGTCCGGGCACTCCTCGCAGTCGAACGACCGAGGGTCGGCGAACAGCCAGAGCGGGAAGACGCAGAGCGTGGTGAGGACGTACGCCGCTGCCACGATGCGACGCTCGGCGCGACCCTGGAGGCGCCCGCTTGGAAACGCGAGCAACAGGTGAACGGCCACCGCGAAGAAGGCGCCGCCGAAGAGATTGCCCAGCGTGAACACGAGCGGCAGGTCGGAGAAGCCGGCCGCCCCGACCAGCCAGATGAACCCCGTGACCGTCATCAGCGTGCCAACGCGGTTGTCCGGACGGCGCCGCCAGGCGAACAGCCCGACCCCGATGAAGCTCCAGCCGACGGTGAGCGCGGCGGCACCCCACAGCCCGGGCGGCTCGATCGTGTCGCTCGTGAGGATCAGCGCCAGCACCGCCAGCCCGAACACGACCCCCGTTGCGGCGAGCGCCCAGAGGGCGCGGCTCAGGCTGCTCATGCGCGGGCTACAGGAGCGCCTCGAGCGCTGAGCCCGAGAGCTCCGACTTGGGAATGAAGCCACGGACCCCGTCACGTCCGCTGAGGAAACCAAGGTCCTCCACGTCGCGGCTGGAGGTCAGCACGATGGCCGGGGAGCCGCCGTTGGCAGTCAGCCGGGCGGCCACCTCGAAGCCGTTGATGTCCGGCAGCTGCACGTCGAGCAGCACCACGTCCGGGTGGAGCGCCGCCACGGCCTCCAGTCCGCTGAACCCGTCCTCCGCCTCGCCGACGACGTCGAAGCCCTCGGCCTCGAGCAGCATGCGGGCGCTCGCCCGGAAGCTCGGGTGGTCGTCGACGATGAGGACAGATGCGGCCACGTGTCAGCAATTCTCGCCTGAGATGGCGCGTTCGCCAATACGGATACCCACACCACGCCCGTATGGACGTTCTTATGATCAGCCGTCCATGGAGAGAATGACCGAACCCGTCGCCGCGCCACCGTCGGATCTCCCGCCCGAGCTGCGTGGCGCGCCGCCGCCGCGTTCCGGTGGTCTCCTCACCCTCCTGCGCTTCATGCGACGCCGGGGAATGCTGAACGCCAAGTACGGACGCCTGCTGGTACGGCTCGGCTGGTGGAAGCTGCGGCTGGGACGCCGGCTGCGACTCGACGGGCTGGCCTTCATCGGGCCCGGCTGCTCGCTCGAGATACGCCGCGGCGCGGTGCTCGAGCTCGGCCGCTGGTCGTGGATCGGGCACGGCTGCAAGATCCGCTGCCACGAGGGCATGGTCTCGATCGGGGCGAAGAGCGTGATGGGCCAGGAGTGCACGATCTCGGCCTACCAGCACGTGTCGATCGGGCGCGAGTGCGTGATCGCCGACCGCGTGATGCTGATCGACTTCGACCACGGGATGGTGGAGGTGGAGCGACCGATCCGCGTCCAGGGCATCTACAAGCGCGACGTGCGTGTGGGGCACAACGTGTGGATCGGCTATGGCGCCTGCATCCTGCGCGGCGTCACCGTCGGCGACAACGCCGTGATCGGCACCAACGCGGTGGTGACCAAGCCGGTGCCGGCGAACGCCGTGGTGGGCGGCGTGCCCGCGCACGTCATCCGGATGCGCGAGGCACCGCGTCAGATGCGGTTCGAGTAGCGCCCGGCGCAAGCGAGTGGGTCGCCGGACTCGGCGACGCCAAGCGCACCGGCAACCTCGACGGGCTGGTGGTGGGCAGATCCCATCGCCGCACTCGCGATCGTCTACTACGCCCTCGCCGAAGGCCGTCAGGCCTGGCGCGGCGACGCGACCCCCAGCAGCTGATCGCAGCGGCGGAGACGCGTCGGAGCTCGGCGACGACATGCAGCAAGCCGAGAGCCGTGCCTCGCCGGCCGCCTCAGAGGCCGGCGATACCTCGCAGCAGGTCCTCGAGCGAGCGCGGGTCCACGCCGTGCTCGCGCTCGTACTCGCGGCGGGACGCGTCGTCGAAGAGGGCAAGGACGAGCTCCTCGCGCGAGGAGCCGAACCGGCAGGCCGCGCGGTCGAGAGCGGTCAATGCGACGTCCTCGGCGAGGCCCTCCACGCCCCCGATCGAGTCTCGCTCGCGGTCCTTGCAGGGATCGGCGATCTGGACGGGCTGCGGCTTCAGGTCGCGCTCGGCGACCGCGTAGCCGGCCGGGACCGCCGCCGCCACGAGGAGGGCGCCGCCGAGCGCGCCGGCTTGAAGCCCCTGCCGCGCTCGGACGAACGTGCCAACGCCCTCGCGCCGGCGCAGGCCGGGCAGCAGCACGAGCGCGGCGAGCAGCGCCATGCCGCCGGTGACCGCGAACGCGGGGCTGAACGCGGCGTCCACGGCCGCCAGTACCACGTCGTCGAGATCGCCGGCCAGCTCGTCGAGCGCCCGGCGCAGGTCCTCCGGGGGCGTCCCCCCGCCGAGCCCCTCATCCAGCTGGTCCAGGAGCTCGCCGAGCTGGCCGGCGCCGCTCGGCGGGTCGCTCTCGCCGGCGAGGAGACGCCGGCGCTCGACGGCGATCGCGCGGGACAGGGCGTCGCGGGGGTCATCCGACTCGATCTCGGAGAAGAGCCGGGGCGCGATCTCGACCTTGTCGGTCGGTGACAGCGGGGCGTCGAGCACGAGCGCGGTGCCGCGCTCGCGCGCCAGCTCCACCTGGTCGTCCAGCTCGGCGGCCACCAGCGGCGCCAGCGCGACCAGGGCGAGCGTGATGCCGGCGTGCCGCAGCGACAGCAGGGCGGCGGCCTGTCCGCGGGTGCGCTCGGGGAGGAGCTCGCCGGCGAGCGCCGGGAACGCCATCCCCATGCCGAGGCCGGCGAGCAGCTGGGGCGCGAAGGTCCAGGCCACCGACGCCTCCGGCAGCAGCGCCAGGCAGCCGATCCCACCGGCTACGAGCAGGCAGCCGGCCACGGCCCGCGTGGACGCCGGAGCGCGAACGAACGAGCCTGCCACGGCGGCGAGCGGCAACACGGTCACCGTCGCCGCGGCGGCGAGGGGCTCCACGCTCCAGCCACTGATCAGGAGCAGCACGAGCAGGAAGACCACCGCGGTGAGCGCGCCCGAGAGCAGCATCAGGGCGGCGCCGGCGAGCAGGTCCCTCGGCGGACGCGGCAGGGCCTCCCGCACCGTCGGGATGTGGCTGCGGAGGAAGGCCGGCACCGCCGCCAGCCCAATCGGTGCCTGCGCGATGAAGATCGCCCGCCAGTCGAACAGCTCGGTCAGGAGGCCGCCGAGCGCCGGACCGGCCGCGGTGCCGGCCACGGCGGCGCCCAGCCACAGGCGGCGCCCCGAGGCGCCGCCATCGAGCGCGTCGAACGCCGCGGCGAGCAGCGCGGCTCCGCCGAGCGCCTGCAGCGCGCGCATCGCGAGCAGGATCTCCAGCGAGTCGGCGCTGGCGCATGCGATCGAGGCGGCGGCGAACAGCAGCGCCCCGGCGGCGCCGCTGGCTCGGCCGTGCAGAGCGGCCGACAGCGGCAGGGCCAGGGTCAGCACCGCTGTGTACACCGCGATCACCGCCGCCACGCCCTCCACGGAGGTATCGAGGTCGAGCAGGATCTGCGGCAGGGCGAGCGTCACGACCGCGGCATCCGCGAGCGCGAGGCCCGCGGCGATCGCGATCAGGCCGCGCCTCATCCTTGGGTTGTAGCTGAGCGACGCGGTTGAACGGTGCGGTTACCCGCACCAACGGAATCGAGGAGGCCGCATTGGAGCGGCCCCCAGCTCGGAAGACACTCGGGACATGAACAAACTCGCCCACAACAACTTGGCTGCGCGCGCTGGCCGCTGGAGCGCGCAGCACCGCAAGAAGGCAATTCTCGGCTGGCTCGCGTTCGTGATCGCCGCCGTCGTGATCGGCGGTTCCGTCGGCACCCAGACGTTGAGCGACGCCGACGACTACGGCATCGGGGAGTCCGGACGTGCCGACAAGGCCGTTGCCGATCACTTCCCTGACAAGGAGAGCGAGAGCGTCCTGGTTCAGAGCCAGGGCGGCAGCACCACTCGCGATCCTGCGTTCCGCGAGACCGTGCAGACGGTCGTATCCCAGCTCGAGGGCACGAAGAACGTGCGTGAGGTGAAGAGCCCGTACGCGCCGGACAGCGAGGGCCAGCTCTCGCAGGACGGCAAGTCGGCGCTGGTCACCTTCGAGCTCCCCTTTGAGGAGGCCGAGGACAAGGTCGATCCGGCCCTCGCGACGGTCGCCAGGCTCGACAAGCAGGAGGCGGGCTACCGCATCGAGGAGTTCGGGGGCGCGAGTGCCGACAAGGCGCTCTCGCAGGCGTTCGAGGACGACTTCCGGCAGGCCGAGGTCACCTCGCTGCCGATCACGCTCGTGATCCTGATCCTCGCTTTTGGCGCCCTCCTCGCCGCGTTCGTTCCCCTGCTGCTCGCCGTGACGGCGGTGGCGGCGGCGATCGGCCTGATCGGGCCCATCAGCCAGATCTGGCCGGTGGACGAGGCGATCAGCTCGGTGGTGCTGCTCATCGGGCTCGCCGTGGGCGTGGACTACTCGATGTTCTACCTGCGCCGTGAGCGCGAGGAACGCGCCCGCGGACGTTCGGAAGAGGCCGCGCTGGAGGCGGCTGCGGCCACCTCGGGGCGGGCGGTGCTCGTGTCCGGGATCACGGTGATCGCCGCGATGGCCGGCATGTACTTCGGTGGCGCGCCGACCTTCGTCTCGTTCGCCACGGGCACCATCCTCGTGGTGGCGATCGCGGTGGTGGGCTCGCTCACCGTGTTGCCCGCGATCCTCTCGAAGCTCGGCGACCGGGTGAACAAGGGACGCGTTCCGTTCCTCAAGCCCGAGCGTCGCACGGGCGAGCCGCGCGCCTGGTCGTGGCTGCTCGACCGTGTGCTCAAGCGGCCGATCGTGTCGCTGATCGCCGCCGGCAGCGTGCTGGTGGTGCTCGCGATCCCGGTGTTCCACATCCACACGGCCGACACCGGCGTGGACGGGCTGCCCCGCTCCCTCGAGGTGATGCAGACCTACGACCGGATGCAGGCCGCCTTCCCCGGCGAGCAGTTCACGGCCGACATCGTGCTCGAAGGCAAGAACCTCAGCGAGTCCGAGGTCCACGCCGCGGCCGCGGAGCTACGGCAGGTGGCGCGTGACTCGGAGGAGTTCTTCGAGCCGGTGACCGTGGACGTGAGCCCCGACGGCGAGGTGGCTGTCGTCGAGATCCCCCTGGCCGGGAGCGGCACGGACGACACCTCGATGGCCGCGCTCGAGACGCTCCGCGAGGACGTGGTGCCGCAGGTGTTCGGGTCCGTCAGCGGGGGCGATCTGGTCGGCGTGGCCGGCTTCACCGCCGGTTCGGTCGACTTCAACGACCTGATGTCCGCGCGCATCTGGTGGGTGTTCGGATTCGTCTTCACGATGGCGTTCCTGCTCCTGCTGGTCACGTTCCGCTCGATCGTCATCCCGATCAAGGCGATCGTGCTGAATGTCCTGTCGGTGGCGGCGGCGATGGGCGTCGTGACCTGGGTGTTCCAGGACGGTCACCTCGAGGGCTTCCTGGACTTCCGGTCCACCGGGGCGATCAGCTCCTGGTTCCCGCTGATGCTGTTCGTGATCCTGTTCGGCCTCTCGATGGATTACCACGTGTTCATCCTGAGCCGGATCAAGGAGGCGGTGGACCGGGGCGACTCGACCGACAGCGCCGTGGAGCATGGCATCAAGTCCACCGCGGGCGTTGTGACCGCGGCGGCGATGGTGATGGTCGGCGTATTCGCGATCTTCGCCACGCTGCGGTTCATCGACATGAAGCAGTTCGGCGTGGGCCTGGCGGTGGCGGTGTTGCTCGACGCCACGCTGGTGCGCGGCGTGCTGCTGCCGGCGACGATGAAGCTGCTCGGCAAGTGGAACTGGTACCTGCCGACGTGGCTCGAATGGATCCCGAAGGGTCCGGCCCTCGAGGGCGGACCGGAGCTGCCGGAGGAGCACGAGCGCCGGCCGATCCGCCCGGAGACGCAGCCGGCTGAGGCCTGAATTCAGCCTCAGTCGGTTCGCCGGAGCCCGTCCTTGGTGGCGGGCTCCGGCCGTTTCTGGGCGGGGTAGGCTGGGGCCTGGTGACTTTGTGAATCGCACGTTGCGGAGCGTGAACGGCCGGCCCGACTTCGACGCGATCGTGGTCGGCGCGGGTCACAACGGGTTGACCTGCGCCGCCTACCTCGCCCAGGCGGGGCTGGGGGTGTGCGTGCTCGAGCGTCGCGACCTGGTTGGCGGCGGCTGCGTGACCGAGGAGCTCTGGCCGGGCCACCGCGTGTCGCGGGCGTCGTACGTCGTGTCGATGCTCCAGCCGAAGGTGGTGCGGGACCTGCGCCTGCACGACTTCGGCTACAAGGCGATCCCGCTCGATCCCGCGTTCGCAACGATGGCGGCGAACGGCAGGCCGATCTTCCTCTGGGGCGATGCGGCTGCCACCCAGGCCTCGATCGCGCCGCACTCGAAGAGCGACGCCGCGGCCTACCCGGAGTTCGAGTCCCTGCTGACACGCCTGGCCGAGTTCCTGCGACCGCTGATGCTGCGCCCACCGCCCATGCTTGGGAGCAAGCGCCCCGGCGACCTGCTCTCGCTGCTGCGCGAGGCCGGGCGCGCCGCAGGGCTCACCCAGCGCGGCGTGCACGAGCTGTTCCGCGTGATGACGATGTCGGTGGGCGACCTGCTCGACGAGTGGTTCGAGTCGGATGCGCTCAAGAGCGCGCTTGCCTCGACCGGCGTGATGGGAGTCTGGGCCGGTCCACGCACGCCGGGTACCGCCTACAACCTGCTCCACCACGCCCTGGGCGAACTGGGCGGCGTGAGCGGCCTGAGGGGCCATGTGCAGGGCGGCATGGGTGGCATCTCGGAGGCCCTCGCCCGCAGCGCCGAGGTCTCAGGGGCCACGATCCGCACCGGCGCGGGCGTCCGCTCGATCGACGTGCGCGACGGGCGCACCACCGGCGTCGTGCTCGAGTCCGGGGAGCAGCTGCGCGCACCGCTCGTGGTCTCAGGCGCGCATCCGCGCACGACGGTGCTCGACCTGACCGGCGCCGAGCACTTTCCGGAGGAGGTAGTGCAGGACATGCGTCGCTACCGGAGCCGCGGCGGCTCGGTGAAGCTCAACTGCGTCCTGTCGGAGCCGCCGCAGTACAAGCGCGTGCCCAAGGACGAGGCCCAGCGCCTGCTCCGCACGAGCCTCGCGCTGGGCCCCTCGCTCGACTACCTGGAGCGGGCCTGGCAGGACGCCGCGCTCGGCAAACCGGCGGAGAACCCCTACGTGGAGGTCGTTGTGCCCACCACCGTGGACCCCTCGCTTACGGACGACGGCGCCACCGTGATGACGATGTTCACCCAGTACGGGCCCTGGCGGGAGACGGATTGGCCGGAGGGCGCGCGCGAGCGGTACGCCGAACGCTGCCTCGACATAGTCGCCGAGCACGCTCCCAACGTGAAGGACGTGGTGATCCACGGCGAGGCGCTCACACCGCCCGACCTCGAGCACATCTTCGGCCTGGTCGGCGGCTCGATCTTCCAGGGAGAGCAGGGACTCGACCAGATGGCCTTCATGCGCCCCTCTCCCCTGCTGGCTCAGTACGCCACCCCGGTCGACGGCCTCTACCTGTGCGGTGCCGGCACCCATCCGGGCGGCGGCGTGATGGCCGCCTGCGGGCACAACGCCGCGCAGCGGATCCTCAAGGATCGGCGCCGCTCGCGCGGCCGCTTCCGCCGCGCCGGTGGTGTCGTGCAGGTCTGATCAGCGCAGCGTCGCCTCGAGCGACTCGCCTGAGCGGCGGTCCACGAGCCGCACCGATGCGACGTCGTGGATGTCCATCGGGATCGCCCGTCCCCAGCTGCCCGTGCGCGGGTCGAGCCTGAAGGCGCGCAGCGGGATCCGCCGCCCGGCGGTGGTGACCACCTCACCGGAGAAGTTCCCGTCGCGGTGCGCGGGGTTCACGACGACGAGCACCCAGGAGGGGTGCCCCTGATAGCCGAACACCACGCCGGCCCGCGTGCCGCCGGGCGCCTCGAGCCGGGCCGCCGAGAAGTACTTCCCGCCGGCCTCGTCGAGGGTCTCGCGGTAGCGCGAGGCGAGCTGGCGGTCGTCGTCGACGGCGGCGAACACGATGGCAGCGCCGGCGAGGGCCGCGGCGATCGGCGCCGCCACGCGCATCGCGATGCGCCGGGCACGTCGGCCGGGCGTGCGATTCCGGCCCATACGCTCGAGCACGCGCGACTCGAATCCCGCCGGCGGCTCGTCCGACGGCGCCAGCATGAGCAGCTCGTCGGCCACCTCCGACAGCTCGCGCACCATCCTCCGGCAAGAGAGGCAGTCCGCGAGGTGGCGGAGCGCCTCGGCCCGCTCGTCGCCGGTGGCGATCCCGAGCGCCAGCTCGGGCGCGAGGTCGCGTGCCTCGTCACACGTCACGGGTGCTCTCCAGGGCGGCCCGCAGCCTAAGCATGGCGGTCCGGATGCGGGTCTTCACGGTTCCCAGCGGTACGTCGTCCAGCTCGCTGATCTCCCGGGCCGTCCGACCGAGGTAGGCGGCCAGCACGAGCGCCCGGCGCTGGTCCTGGGGGAGCTCCAGGATGGCCGTCCGGAGGCGCTCGCGCTCGTCCGGCGCGGGCTCTCCCTCGCCAGGCGCCGCGGCGAACCCGGACAGCTGGAGGGTGCCGCTGAGGAGCTCGGGGTCCATCGGCTCCACGCCCTTGAGGCGCGCGGCGTCGATGGCGAGGTTCCGCGCGATCGTAAGTAGCCACGAGGCCACCCGGCCGCGGCGCGGGTCGTAGCTCTCGGCGTTCCGCCAGACGCGGAGGAAGGTCTCCTGCGCCACATCCTGCGCCGTTCCCTGGTCGCGCACGATCGTGAGCGCCAGGCCGTACACGCGGCCCTGAAAGCGGCGCACGAAGGCGGCAGCGGCCTCCCGGTCGCCGGCTCCAAGGCCAGCCAGCAGCGCCTCATCTGAAAGAGACCACACATGGGAATACGCGCGCCGGTGCGATCGGGATTGCTCAATCCCGCGGAGGGCTCACGTGCGTACTACCAGCATGCGATCCCGACTGACATCCACCGCCGCGGCGCTCGCGTCCGCCGCCCTGCTGCTGGGCGCGTGCGGCGGCGAAGACAACGGCGACGGAGGCGGCTCCGGTGACACCGCGAGCACCGTCTCCGTCCAGAGCATTGACGGCGCGGACGTGCTGGTCGACTCCCGCGGCGCGGCGCTCTACACGTCCGAGCAGGAGGAGGACGGCACGGTGCGCTGCACCAAGGCCTGCGCCTCGATCTGGCTGCCGCTCGCGGCCCCCGGCGGGCAGCCCAGCGCAGCGGAGGACGTACCGGGCGAGCTGGGCGTGGTGAAGCGGCCCGACGGTTCCCGCCAGGTCACGCTCGACGGCGCTCCCGTGTATCGCTTCGCGGAGGACGGTGGCCCGGGCAAGGTCACAGGCGACGGCTTCTCCGACGACTTCGATGGCGAGCAGTTCACGTGGCACGTGCTGAGCACGGGCGGCGGCGAGCCCGCATCCGAACCCAGCGACTCGAGCGATCCCTACGGAGGCTATTAGCGGATAGGGTCGCGGCGTGACCGAGCACGAGCTCCGCACGTTGCTCGCCGAGTACCTGACCCTGCTGCAGCGCCATCCACAGGCCGAGGAGATGATGGCCGCCGTTCTCACCGAGGACTTCGAGACCGGGTTCGTCGACGGCTTCCGCTGGAAGGGGCTCGACGGGTTGCGTGATTTCCTCACCCAGCGCGAAGGCTTCTTCGACGAGCGCCACCACGTGGAAGACGTGCTCGAGGTCGAGGAGCTCTCGGACGACGAGATCCGCGCCCGCACCCGGCTCGAGTTCTTCCTACGCCGCTGGGAGCCCCCATCGCCGACCAGCGACGAGTTCACCGGCTCCTGCTTTCACACCTGGCGCCTGCGGCGTGCGCCCGATCGCTGGCGTGTGTCCGCGCAGATCGTGGAGCGCTTCGACGACCTGAACGACAACGCCGAGCGCCTGTTCGCCACGCCCGACGAGGGCCTCAACCGCTGAGCGCGGCGCGGTACTCCTGCGGGCTGACGCCGCGCACGCGCTTGAAGGCGGTGCTCAGCGCGAAGGGGCTCCCGTAGCCGACCTGGTGGGCCACCGAGGCCACCGTCGCGTCGGGCTCGAGCAGCAGGTCGGCGGCCAGTGCCAGGCGCCAGCCGGTGAGGAACGTCATCGGCGGCTCGCCGACCAGCTCGGTGAAGCGGCGCGCGAACGCCGCCCGGGAGATCCCAACCGCGTCGGCCAGCCGCGCGATGGTCCACGGGTACGCCGGGTGGTTGTGGATCATCCGTAGGGCTGGGCCCACGATCGGGTCGCTGTGGGCCCGGTACCAGGCGGGGGCCCCACCGTCCGGCCGGGCGAACCAGGCCCGCAGCACGGCGATCAGCAGCAGGTCGAGCAGCCGGTCGAGCACGGCCTCCTGACCCGGGTCGTCCTTGACGACCTCGTCGGCCAGGAGCGGGATGAGCGGAGACTCCCAGGCCTCACCCGGCAGAACCAGCAGGGCCGGGAGCACCCGCAGGAGCCGCCGGCTGATCTCGCCCTCCGCCTCGTAGGTGCCCACGAGCATCGTGGTCGTCCCCTCGGGGCTGTTGCCCCAGGTGCGGACGCCCATGTGCTCCATCGTCACCTCCCTGCCATCGGGTGTGACGCAGCGCTGCCCGGGGTGGATGATCACCTGGGGTGGGGTGGCGACGTCGTCCGCCAGGACGTAGTGGCCCGGACCGCGCACGATCGCCACATCCCCGGGGCCGAGCCGTGCCGTCTCGCCGTTGTCGGGAACGACCCACGCCTCCCCGTCCACCAGAGCCAGGAGGCAGAGCGGTGCCTCGTCCTGGATCCGGATCGACCAGGGCGAGTCCAGCAGGCAACGAAGCAGGAACGCCCCGCGGGCTCGTGGACCGTCCAGCAGGCCAGCGACGGCGTCCATCAGGCCAGTCTAGACGCTCGCATATGGATTTGAGCTATTCAGCTATGGAAAGTCTCGCCATACGGGCCTTCAATGACGGCATGGCACAGAACACGCACAACGAGAAGCCCACGTTGGTGCTCGGCGCGACGGGCAAGACCGGCCGCCGGGTGCTGGAACGACTGAACGCACGCGGCCTGCCCACGCGGGTCGGCTCGCGCTCGGCCGAGCCGCCGTTCGACTGGGAGGATCGGACCACCTGGGCGCCCGCCCTGGAGGGGGTGGGCTCGGTCTACGTCTCCTACTACCCGGACCTCGCCGCCCCTGGGGCGGTGGAGACGGTTGGCTCGTTCGCCGAGCTGGCCGTGAGGAACGGCGTCCCCCGGCTTGTGCTCCTCGCGGGCCGCGGCGAGCCCGAGGCCGAGGAGGCCGAGCAGGCCGTGCGCGACTCCGGCGCCGAGCTGACGATCGTGCGCTCGACCTGGTTCGCCCAGAACTTCAGCGAGGAGTACTTCGTCGATGGCCTGCTTGCTGGAGAGCTGGCGCTCCCCGCCGGCGACATTCCAGAGCCGTTCGTCGATGCCGACGACATCGCCGACGTCGCGGTCGAGGCGCTGACGGACGACCGGCACGTCGGCGAGCTCTACGAGCTCACAGGTCCACGGTTGCTCACCTTCGCTGAGGCGGTCGACGAGATCTCAACGGCGGCCGGGCGCGAGATCCGGTACGTGCCGGTGGGCGTGGACGAGTTCGCGTCCGCCCTGGCGGCGCAGGAGGCACCTGAAGAGGTCATCGACCTGCTCCGATACCTGTTCACCGAGGTCCTGGACGGCCGCAACGCCCACGCGATGGACGGCGTCCAGCGCGCCCTCGGCCGGGAGCCCAAGGACTTCGCCGATTACGCGCGGGACGCCGCAGCCACCGGCGTCTGGAAGGGATGAGGACGTGGACGGCCTGCTCTTCGCACTGACCCTGGCCACCGCGCTCGGCTGCGGGCTCAACGGCGGCGTCTTCTTCGCCTTCTCGTCGTTCGTGATGCCCGGGCTGCGCCGCCTCCCCCCGGCCCAGGGCGCCGCGACCATGCAGTCGATCAACGTCACCGCCGTGACCCCTCCGTTCATGCTCGCCTTCCTCGGTACCGGCGTCGCGTGCGTCGTGCTCGGTGTCTGGGCACTCCTGGACTGGGACGGCTCGTACAGCCCCTACCTGCTCGCCGGCACCCCGCTCTACCTGGTGGGCTCGATCGTCCTGACGAGGGGCTACCACGTGCCACGCAACGATGCCCTCGACGCGGTGGACGCGGTCAGCGCGGAAGGGGCGCGCTACTGGGCCCGGTACCTCATGGAGTGGACGCGGTTGAACCACGTGCGAGCAGCGGCATGCCTCGGCGCCGCGGCCCTGCTCACGGTTGGGCTCACCGGGGGGTAAGCGACGGCAGCGCTCCATCCGGCGGACGGGCTTAGCTCTGCCCCATGGAGAAGCGCGACCTCAGCCGGATCGTCGCCTTCACGGACGGGGTGATGGCGGTGGCCATCAC
>Ga0126306_10000853_pt1 | contig 15432 bp, 20 predicted proteins | sample Plot27_FD_92592 | JGI IMG/M metagenome (GOLD analysis project Ga0126306, IMG submission 92592) | Serpentine soil microbial communities from UC McLaughlin Reserve, CA, USA - Plot27 | ecosystem: Environmental > Terrestrial > Soil > Grasslands | place: USA: UC McLaughlin Reserve, Lake County...
ATTTATTTGAGAAAACTTTGTTCGTCTGGTACAGTAGCGGCCACAACCATCTGGAAGGGGCCGCTTGGCTACACGCTTGGAGGGTAAGTTTTTCGAGAGCACGCGCGGGCGGATCGTCACGCTACTCAGGCGTTCGGGCCGCACGGTCGACGAGCTAGCCCAAGAACTTGGTCTCACGAACAACGGCGTTCGGGCGCACCTGGCCACGCTCGAGCGTGACGGGATCGTCCGGCAGCGGGGCTCGGTGCGGCGCGGGAGTGGCGGGGGCAAGCCTGCCTACGTCTACGAACTCACGCCTGAAGCGGAGGACATGTTCCCGAAGGCCTACGAACCGGTTCTTCTCCGGCTGCTGGACGTTCTGTCCGAGCGGCTGGGCGCGGAGGAAACGGAGGCGTTGCTGAGGGCGGTGGGGCGTAGCCTGGCGGCAGGAAAGACAGTGCCGCCGGATGACGCGCAAGCGCGGCTCGCGGCGGCCGTTAGCGTGCTCAACGAGCTGGGCGGTCTTGCGGAGCTCGAAGGGCGTGACGGAGCCTTTGTGATTCGGAGCCGCACCTGCCCGCTGGCCGCCGTGACGCCGGACCACCCCGAGGTGTGCCGCATGGCCGAGACCTTGCTCGCCGAGCTGGCGGGTGTAGCGGTCCACGAGCACTGCGACCGTGGCGAGACGCCTCGTTGCTGTTTCGAGGTCGAGCTTTCCGGCAACGTCGCACAACAGTAGCAGGGACCGCAAGCAAGGGTCACACGGCTGCCGTAGAGCAGATCGCCGACGGTAGCTTATTTCGATCACCGTATCTGTAATAGTATTTGATCGAGTTCGCACCTGATGTACACCGGCAAAGGAGACCAAGATGTCGGCTCGACCTCACCCTGAATCCGGGCGGCCCTTGCGCGGCCCGCTCCAGAGCTTCGATCTTGAGGCCGAGATCTCGCGCCTGCGTGAGGAGAAAGAGTGGCACCATGGCCGGCGAAACGCCATCACCTTGCGGAAGGGAGAGGGCCTCAGCGTGGTCCTGCTAGTGATAAGAGCCGGCGACCGGCTCGATGAGCACTCAGCGCCGGGTCCTATCTCGTTGAGCGTTCGTGAGGGACGCGTTCGCTTCACGGCGGCGGATGTGGTGGTTGAGGCCGGAACAGAGGCGGTACTAACTTGCGACGCGGGGGTACGCCATTCGGTAGGAGCGTTGAGCGACGCCGTGTGTTTGCTGAACATCGCGTCTGGAGACGCCGTGCGTGGTTCGGGCTAGGATACTGGTTGTATGCCTGGGCAAGAGTCGGTTAGCCTCGGCGAGATCGCCGCATCGACTTGCGGACGCGCGGGGGTGGTCTGGACCCTCGAAGCGAGCAGCGAACTCAACGCCAACCTCGTGCGATTCGAGGCGGGTGGTGGCGTCGGGGAGCACGTCAACGATGAGGTAGATGTGATCATCGTAGGCGTATCTGGTTCGGGTTTCGTCGAGGTGGATGGGGAGGAACATCCCGTGTCGAAGGGGACCATGACCTTCGTGCCTAAAGGAGCCCGGCGCACTACTCGGAGCACATCCGGGGATTTCGCCTACCTCACCGTTCACCGTCGCCGGGGTCCGTTGCGGATCGGTGGTTAAGTGGGAAGCACGGATCCAGTAGCCGGCGGGACGGGTCTTCGAGGCCTCTCGAGCGAGAGGTATAGAGGACAGACCAACGCGAGTATGGAGAACACATGAAGCGCCATCCAGATCTCAGGACCTTCTCGGACGACCATCATCAGGGTCTGGTCCACGCGCGGCGGCTCAGGAGGGCCGGAGAAGAGGGTGACCTCCCGAGCACCGCCAGGGCCTTCCTCGAATTCTGGCGACGAGACACCAGCCTCCATTTTCGCAAGGAAGAGGAGGTATTACTCCCGGTGCTGGCGCGCCACGGGGGTGACCTCAGCCGGAGGTCCGTGGTGGAGATGCTCGCCCAGCACGCCCGCATCAGGGGCCTCGCCATGCAGCTTGGCGACGAGCTCGAGCGGGAGGAGATCCGGGGAGATACGTTGGGGAAACTGGGTGAACAACTGGAGGCGCACATCCGCCTCGAAGAGCGAGAGGTGTTCCCCTTCATCGAGAAAGCACTCCCTGAACACGCCCTCCGGGAGGTTGCCTCCCGGCTGGAGGCCTTCGAGCCCGGACCGCCCCACGAGCCCTGGGTTCCGGCGGCGGGGCTCTCCTTCGCCCCTTGGCCCGGTCCGGGGGACAGCGAAGGCGGGGGCTCGGACTGACACGAACGAGGTTCTCGCAGCGGGACAAGGTGGCCGGGACCGGGTCGGTCCGGCGCCAGGTCTGTCTCGATGGCCTTCAGCTTCTGTCCTCGTAGGAGACCACGCGGGCCATGCTACTCTCCATGTGGTAGGCGTTGTGGCAGTGGAAGAATCACTCGCCCGGGCTGTTCGCGACGAAATCGAAGATTAGGCGCCCCATGTGCGGCTCGACGAGCGCGGTGTCCTTGAAAGGGTCGTGTCCGGTGCCGTTCTCGATCTGGAAGAAGTGCCCGTGCATGGGATGCGGCATCATGCTGTTGTTTTGCAGATCGAAGCGCACCCACTCACCCTCGCGCACCTCTATGGGCTCGGTGTCGGGAAAGAGCTGGCCGTCTATGGTCCAGACGTAGTCTCTGTGTCCGCCTGCGAGGGTCAGCTCCCGCACGCGGTCCGGCCGCCGAGGAAGCCGTCCGACGGGAACGATCCCCGCCGGCGTTGTCGAGGTCGGCGTAGGAGAGGAGCCTGCCGCGCAGCTCTCTCGGAAGAAATTCTGCTGGTGGCGTCGACTCCTCGCCACTCTCCCCTTAGCGGAGCACGGCGCGGGCAAGTCCGCCCTTGCCCTCAGGGACGGCGGCGAGTTGCCGGACACCGGGGTTATCTGCTTCGAGGATCACGTCATAGCGCTCGCCCATCCCGATCCTGACGGCGTCCACCGTGACGGGCTCGACCGGCCGTCGGCGTGGTTGACGGTGAGCCTGAGCCCCGCCGCCGCGAAGCGGAAGACGGTTTTCGGCGGCGGGATTCATCAGGCGCAGGCCTATCCTCTCTCCCCTGCGAACTTCGAGCGTATCGGGATTCTCCGGCGGGAGACCGTTTACGAGGTAGAGCGGGTAGAGGATGTCGCCGGAGTCCATGCCTCCCATCATCCCACCGCCGGAGCTCCGCAGTTCTTCAAGGGCGTCATCTGGGGTTCCCGGGGTGCCGTCGAGCCAGTCGTCGAGCATGAGGGTGTACTCGCGGTCGTGGTCGAACCCTTCGTTCTTCGGTTCGACGACGAGCGGACCGTAGAGGCCCCGATCCAGCTGTAGCCCCACGTGGGAGTGGTAGACGTACGGCTACCGGCACCACGAACTCCTCGCCGGACCTATGGGCTCCTGCGTTACGCCCGGTGCGCCGTCCATGTCGTTCTTGATCGGCAGCCCGTGCCAGTGGATCGTCGTGTCCGCCGGAAGGTCGTTTCTCACCCGGACGCGCAGGGTATCGCCTTCTCTGACCCGGATCTCCGGGTGTCCGCCTCCGCCCGCGCCTCGGCCGGGTAAGATCCTCGCCATGGCCCACACCATCTCCGCCAGGAGCCCGCCCCAGAACAGGAGCAGCGCCGACATCCACAGCCAGCTGAAGACACCCCATCCGTCCATCATCCCGCCATCAAATCCGTTTATCATCGCCAAGGCACCTGGCTTCAAGCTGCTGTTCAGCCAAGGTCAAGGTTCCATCAAGAAGGGGAGGTGTCCTGCGCCTCGACGTCGGCGAGCAGAACGGTGGGGTCCGTAACCAGCTCGTCGAAATGCTCCATGGCCATCTCGTTGGTCAGGAACGGGAGTTCGCTGAGCGGGCGAGCGTTACAGGCGTGCTCGCGCAGGCACGCTGCTGCGGTGTATCCCGATGAAACGCAACTATCCCTCTGGTCGCATCCAGGAGTGGCTGGCTATCTGCAGTAGCTCGATGTCTGTGGCGGCGGACAAGTCCACGAGGCCCGCGCCCCCTTTGGCCGGATGGAAGGCCAGTATCGCTACCTCGCCCCACCGGGACACCGTTCCCTGGATCGCCACCCCCGCCAGCTTGCGCTCTATCTCCACGAGCGTCGGGGTCGGCCCCAGAGTCATCGCCGGGAAAAACCTCTTCTCCCAGACGTGGTGGGCCTCCTCCGTGGGTAGGACACGCCCCCCACGCGATTCGACCGCCCTCCGCAAAGCAGGCTCGACCCAGGGCGCCCTCTCCTTAGGATAAGCACCGAAGAGCACGTGCCCTCCCTCAAGACCCCTGGCGTGGGCCATAGCGGCGTTCAGGAAGGCAAGGTGCCACAGCTGCGCCCCGGTAGAGGGTCCAAGACGGCCGCCGCAAGGTCCTCCGCGTCCCGGAAGACCGCTCCCACCGGCACGTCGTCGCCCGCCGGTCGGGTCGCGAGCCGCGCCCCCACCAGGAACCCCATGTTGCCCCTGGAGCCCACGAAGTGTCTCAAGGCCTCGCCCTCGATGAGCTCCCGTTCGCCCCCCGCCAGCACGGCCTCCACCGAAAGGACGTTCGCCAGCAACCAACCGTACTCGTAAGAGCCGACCCCGAGCCCGTTTTCGGCCAGCCAGCCGCCGACGGTGGACCGTGGCGCGCTCGTGGGGTAGACCGTCGGTCCCATTCCCCTCTCGCGCAGCCTGTCTTCGAGGAGCATCCAGGTGACCCCCGGCTCGACCTCCACCCAGTTCTCGCCCGACTCCGGGAGCCGTATCCCGCGCATCGCGTGGAAGCGCACCGTAAGGGCCCGCGGCGCTTTGCCCGAGTAGAGGGCGGTGCCCGCGCCTCGGGCTATCAGCGGTATGCGGTGGCGACCGGCGAGCCTGGTTAGCGACTCTACCTCCTCGGCGCTCTGCGGAAACACCGAGGCGAAGGGCTCCTCAGCGCCCGGTTCGCTGGGCGTATGCCGCGCGAAGCGGGCTCCGAAGGTTTCTTCCATGGTTCTCAGGGCTACTTCGGGGATGTCGTTCATGAGCTGCCTTTCCACCGACTTTGAGCGCGAATCAATTATGCGTGAGAAAGGGTCGCCTCCGGCACCCTGGCCCCCTCGGCTTGGCGGGCCTCTCGACGCCTCCTTACATGCGCTCCCTTCGTCAACTCCCGTAGGGACCCTCCTTCGAGTCCCTCTCTGTATAACCGATTGTGTACGCCTGAAGCTGCTGCGACATGAGCAAGATTAATGCTTTCTCTGATCAAAGTTGACCTATCCACGTATCCTGCGTTCTCGAGGATGTAGCAGTGGAACAGGGAGAGTTTCTCGTCCTCGAAACCGTGGGAGAAGTCCACGGCCGCCCTGACAACCTCCCCGGGTCAGACCAGGAGGGTATCTTTGGTGCCCGGATCCTTCGCCACCCGGAAGCCGTGGAGGTACATCGGGTGAGGCATGCTCCGCTTCTCGTTGCGAATCTCCCAGGCCTCGATCTCATGGGCGCGGCCGTTGTTCAACCACTTCTTCGTCGTCGTGCCGGCATCGTGCGAGTCCATCGCCGACAAGAGCGTGAGCCGCCTCGTGGGCGTCAGTTGGGTGAATCTGTCAGGGGTTGAAGCCTCATGCTTACCGCGTCCAGCCCTCTTCGCGGGCATCGAAGGCCAGTAGCAGCACCTCGCCCGAGCGGGCGACGGTGCCCTGGACGGCTCTCGCCGAACGGCTCTTGAGGGATTCTGCGATCTCCGTAACCGAGACGAACGTCCTGTCCGTGAGGGCGGGTGTCGGGCGCGAGGGGGCTACGGGGAAGAACCTCTCTCCCCACGTCCGATACGCGTCGGTGGGGGGCAGCACCCGTCCGTGGTGGCTCGAGACAATCTCTCGGAGGTCCTCCGCTACGGCGCCTCGATCGCCGGGGTAGGCTCCGAAGAGCAGGTAGTCCTCTCCGAGGCCCCTGATGCGTGCCATCTGCGGGCTCAGGAAGGCCAGGTGCCAGAGCGGCACGCTGACGTGAGAGATGCTCGCGACGGCACCGGCTAGTTTCTCCGGGTCTCCGAAGGCGAGGGCGTAAGGTACGTCGTTCTTTGCAAGTCGGGTCCGGAGTGTGGCGCCGACGACGATCCCTCCCACCTCCTCCCCCACGACCGAGCGCAACTCCTCCCCCGGAACGGTCCGGCGTTCTCCATCAGGCATCACCACGTCCGCCGAGAGGACGTTCTCCCTCAGCCATCCGTACTCGAAGGACCCTACCCCGAGGCCATCCTGCGCCACCCAGCCGCCGATGGTGGCCCGGGGGGCGCTCGTAGGGTAGACGGTCAGGCCCCGTCCGCGGGCGCGCAGGTCGTTGTCGAGCGCCAGCCAGAGCGCGCCAGGCTCCGCCTCCGCCCAGGATTCGTCGGACTCGGGTAGACGCAGGTTACGCATCAGGTCGAAGCGGACCAGGATGCTTCCCTCCTCCGAGCGGGTCTCGATGGCCGTCTCGGCCCCCAGCGCCACCAGCGGTACGGAGTGGCGTTGGGCTAGCCGCGCGAGGATCTCGACCTCTTCGGCGCTCACCGGAAATACGGAGGCGAGCGCGCCTCCGGCTGACGCCTCCCGGCTCTGTCTCCGCTTCAGGCGGTCGCCGAAGACCTCTTCGATGGTCCTGAGCGCCCCTTCGTGAAGAGCCTCCATCTTCCGCACCTCTCCCTTCGTCTCAACGTACGCCGACAGCTTACCTGTCATCCTGCTTCTTTACATAGTCTATCTTGATGCTTCGGCCGATCTAAATTGACCATCTTCGCGGCGCTCGGAGCGTAACATCCGGGGAGCCGATAGTCGATTAAACTCCTACTCCGAAGGCTACACGAGCACGGAAGGAGACTCTGATGCCGGACACACCGATAAACGTGGCCTACCCGACGGCGGATGACCTGCACCTGCGGATCGCACTGGGGGCCTGCCGCTTCGAGGCCAAACCTGGCGAGGGAGGGGACTGGGTCGCCGGTACGTGCCACGATCCCACGGGCAAGCGGGCACCCAGGATTCTTACCGACGGGGGAACGGTCAGGATCACAGAGATCGAGCCCTCCTTCGAGCGGATCCCCGCAGTCTTCGGTGGAGTACCCCGCTATGAGCTAGAGCTCGGCAAGGGGAGGCCGTTCGCACTGACCGTCGAGACCGGGGCGAGCGAGTTCGAGATGGACCTCGGCGGTGTACCCTTGAAGGGCCTCACGGTCAGGCAAGGGGCGGGAAGGTTCGAGCTCGACTTTTCTGCTCCCAACCCTCATCCGATGAACGTCCTCGAGTTCTCCAGCGGAGCCGCGGGAATAGAGTTAGAGAACCTCGCGAACGCCAACTTCTCGGAGATGCGCCTCTCCGGAGGGGCCGCCGGCTACGAGCTCGACTTCGGCGGCACGCTTGTGCGGGATGCCGAGGCGAAGATCGAGGCCGGCCTGAGCGGGGTGGAGATCCAGATCCCCGCCTCCACGGCGGCGAAGATAGTGGCAGAGCCGACTCTAGGCAGCGTGGACGTCGGCGACGGCTTCACGAAGAGGGAGGGCGCCTTCTGGACCGAGGCGGCTGGAAACGAGCCGCGCTTGACGATCCGCGCCGGGGTGAGGCTGGGGGCGCTAAAGCTCCGGGCGACGTGATACCCAACGGGCCCGCTCCTGAGCCGCGATCCTGATCCGGTGTGCGCCCTTCGCTCGTGCACGACGGACAGCGTGCATTGGTCAAACTTGATCAACCGAATGAGCAACCCTGCTCAAGACTGCCTCGACCCCCCGCTGCTAAGTTGGCGTTAGACGTAAGGCGATAGTGGAGGGTAGGCGAGATGCTCTTTCGCCCCTCGAGGAACGTAAAGGAGAGAGTAGGATGAGCGCCGAACCGAAGGTGGCACACGACGGTCGATCCAGCCAAGCCAGCACGTCGGGGGAGAAACCCTCGTTGACGGATATCGTGCGCGGGTTTGGCGTGCTGCTCGGACCCACGCTGGTGCTCGACCTCTTCGTTGTGGCCGGCACCCTGGCTGTGGTGACCGGTCGGGGATTCGATCGTAGGAAGGGAGCGGCGCGTCTGCTGCGTCCACTCGCGCTCCTCGGGGCGGCTTTCCCCTGGGCGTACGCTTTCGTCATCCGTCCCTGGCACCTGAGATGGGGCGCAACCGGCGAGGAGGTGGATAAACCGCTGCCGGGCGACGATCTGGTGCCCGAGCCCGGGATCGAGTCCACGCGGGCCATCACCGTAGAGGCGCCCGCCGGGAAGGTATGGCCGTGGCTCGCGCAAGTAGGGCAGGACAGGGGAGGGTTCTACTCCTACGAGTGGCTCGAGAACCTGGCCGGCGCCCAGATGCACAATGCGGATCGCGTCCACCCCGAGTGGCAGCACCGGGACGTGGGGGAGATCGTGTTTCTCCATCCCGCCATCGGGCCCAAGGTTGCGGCCTTCGAGCCGGGCACGGCGATGGTGCTGGAAGGCTGGGGCGTCTTCGCCGTAGAACCGATCGACGAACATAGCACGCGGGTGATCCTCCGCTCGCGCACGCCGCGGCGCTTGGGCGTGCTGCTCTACTATCTGCTGACCATCGAGATCCCCCATTTCGTGATGGAGCGAAGGATGCTTAAAGGCATCAAGGAGCGGGCGGAGAAGGGGAGAAACCCATGACCGGGTTGGGGCAATCTCTGCTCGCCGGGGGGACCGTGCGGTTCTTTGCCGCGGCCTGGCGGGTGCGTCAGGTAAGCGGTCCAACAGGAGGGTAGGAGAAGCGGGCTACGCGGTGATATTTCCCGTTGCCTGTTTGCTGCTGGCTGTGGTCTTTAGCCGGACCGCTGTCCGAGGGGGACGAAAACAAGATGGTTCAGGGAGTCCCAGGCAAGGTCATCGTCTCGGCAACTTCTGGGTCGCAGAGCCGGCGATGCTGATCCACGGTGTGACCAACAGGAGGTGATGACTTTGTCGAAGTAGCTTTTCGCGGCGCTTCTGGTGTTACAGGCCGGCTGACCTGTTCGCCGTAGTGATTATCCCGATCCAGCTCATCGTCTTCATCGCATGGGGGCAACCTGACTCCGCGATCGGCTGGTTCACCTTGTATCAGAGCAATGAGCTCGCAGGACTCCTGGCTTTTGAACTCCTGTTCGTTGTCAACGCTGCTCTTGGGATCACGACGACTCTCGCCCTCTACATCGTCCTGAGAGAAGGGTCAATGAATCTCTCATGGCACTCGCTTTAGCCCTTGGCCTGGTGGAGGCTGTAGCCCTCATCGTGGCGAGACCGGCCTTCGAGATGCTTTACCTCAGCAACCAGTACGCGGCCGCAACAACAGATGCGCAGAGAGCTATGTTCCTGGCAGCCGGCGAGGCGATGTGGGCTACCTTCAATGGCACTGCTTTCCACGTTAGTTACAACATCTTCAGCATTTACTTTCTGATAGTCCCGGTCGTCATGCTGCAGAGCAAAATCTTCGGTAGAGTAACCGCTTACATGGGACTTCTGGCAGCCATTCTCAATTGGGGCCTTCATGTGCCGGAGACAGGCATCTTGCTCTCGATCCTTTCTGTCGTCCTGTTTTTGGCGAATTGGAACATCTTGATTGCCCGAAGGCTTTTCCAGCTAGGGCGGGGCGTCTCGAAAGAAGAGGTCAAGCTGCATCGGTCTTGAAGGAGGGAATCATCGTGTGGTGGCACGACCTATTGTGGGGATTTTGGAACGGCCTTACGGCCTGGATCGTCCTAATCGTCCACGTATTCGGCGGCTGGGAGCAGTTTCCCTTCTACAACGCTGCGAGGAGTGGAAACTGGTATGACTTCGGGTTCTTGCTCGGTGCTGGCTCTCCTGTTCTGGGCGCTTTCGGCGGGAGAACTCGAAGGGGCTAATAACCCAGGCGGCGGCCAACGGCCCGAGCCACGGTCTGGTCTCTAGGCGTCGAGCCGGCTCCGCCTTTGTTCGGGTTGCTGGCCGCGGCCTACGAGGTAACCCTCGCGCTCATAATGCTTAGCAAGGAGCGGCACGCAAAGTGGGGGCTCATCGGAGGCATCGACTTCCTCGTCGGGATATCGCCGCTAGGCATATGGACGCTGGGCAACCCGATCATGGCGTTGGCTCTAGCGTATCTGCTCACCAAGGAGTACGACACCAGCGTCGCGGAGATGCTCCGCTCCCAGCTACGCCGAAGACATCCTTGAGAGGGTGGCGTCATGAGAGCCTCGGTGATCCATGACTCGGAGTGTGGTAGATCAGGAACCAGGTCCGATGAGAGGCGCAGCTTGGAGGAAGCAAACGAGGTCTGGGCATGAGTGCGCCATCATGGGTAGCAGAGAATAGGGCCTGGAGAGGTAGAACGGAGCTGCCGGCTGACAAGCCCCGCCAGGAACACCAACCCACACTGTGCGCCGGTGCTAGTTTGGCCCCGATTGGTCAATCCTGACCAGACAAATGGCGCATAGTGGTCAGGTCAAACGTGTTGCCTCTTGATAGAGTCAGGTCAGAATAAAGCTACCTGAAGGAGGAGTAGTGAGCGCGGGCACGACCCTCAACAGAGGTTCGGAGATACCCGAACCCAACATGACCCGCTTCCTGTTCGCCGATAGGCGCATGGCCCCCGTGTGGCTGGTCTTTAGGATCTGGCTCGGCTACGAGTGGCTGCACGCCGCATGGGGCAAGTGGACCGAGGACGGTTGGGTAGGCAAGGGCGCCGGTGGGGCAGTTCAGGGCTTCGCCCAGGGCGCCATGGCCCAGACCGGAGGCGAGCACCCCCAGGTGACGGGCTGGTACGCCTCGTTCCTCGAGAACGTGGTGGTGCCGAACGCGGCTTTGTTCTCCTACCTGGTGATCTTCGGAGAGACCCTGGTTGGCCTCGCCCTCATCCTCGGGGCCTTTACCGGCATAGCCGCCTTCTTCGGCGTCTTTATGAACGCCAGCTTCCTATTTGCCGGGACTGCGGGCGCCAACCCCGTGATGGCCATAGTGGGCATCCTGCTGGTCCTGGCCTGGCGTGTGGCCGGCTGGTGGGGCCTGGACAGGTGGTTACTGCCGGCAATAGGCGTCCCCGGCTACCCCGGGACAGCGTTCGGCGGTCGCCGCCTCAGAGGCGCCGACCAGAGCGCGAGGGTCAAGTAGAGCGCCGGGCCATGAAAGGTCGGACGGAAGGCTGGGGTCGATCGGCGGTTTGATGGTTGGCTGAAGAGTGTCGAGAGGGCGGCCGAACGAAGGAGGTAGAGCATGGGTGAACACCGCACATCGGCGATGGAGAGGATCCTGCAGCGGATCGAGGAGCACGTGGAGAACTGGCGCAGTCGGGATGCCGCCCGCCACTACGAGGCCGACGCCAACAGGGACAGGCTGTGGGCCGAGGCCGCGGAGAGGGAGCGACTGCTGGCGGAGGCTGTGGGGGCCGAGGAGGAACGGCGCGAGTCCATCGAGGAGCTCACCAAGCAGCATCGGGTGGTCTTCGTTTTGCACCGCGAAGAGGTGATCGAGACGCTGGAGGACTTCGCCCGCGCGGGCGACCGACTCGTGAGTGTGGTTCCCCGCAGGGGCGGCGAAGCAATTAGCAGCGGCCTCAAGGGATCGTGGCTGGTCTTCGAAAAGTCGGAGTGAGCCGGGCGCCGCACTAAGTCTGCGAGAGCAGATCGATAGCGCAACCGGTCTCGGGTGGCTGTAGTCTTCAGGAATGACCGAGTCCGTACGGGTCTTTCTCTTCGCGCTCCTCACGGCGGGGGCGACCGGACTGGGGGCGCTGCCCTTCATCCTGTTCAAGAACCCCACCCGGAGCTGGCTCGGGGTCTCGAACGCCCTTGCCGCCGGCCTGATGCTCGCGGCGAGCTTCGGTCTCGTCTACGAGGGCGTGACCTACGGGCTGTGGCGCACCGTGCTCGGGATGATGCTCGGGCTCCTCTTCGTCGTCCTTTCCCGGAGGGTGATCCAGTACGAAGAACACCCGGCCGTCTTCGCCGGCATGGGCGCGCTCGACTCCCGCAAGGCGCTGCTCATGGTCGGGGTCATGACGCTCCACTCGTTCACCGAGGGGGTGGCGATCGGGGTCTCGTTCGGCGGCGGCGAGGCCCTCGGGTTGTTCATAGCCGTCGCCCTCGCGGTCCACAACGTCCCGGAGGGGCTCGCGATCAGCCTGGTCCTCGTACCCCGCGGCGTGGGCGTGCGGCGCGCCGCCTTCTGGAGCGTCTTCTCGAGCCTGCCCCAACCGCTGATGGCCGTACCGGCCTTCCTCTTCGTGGCGTTCTTCGGGCCCCTGTTGCCGATCGGGCTCGGCTTCGCGGCGGGAGCGATGATCTGGATGGTCTTCTCCGAGCTCGTGCCCGACGCCCTGGAAGAGGCCTCCCACGACACGGTCGCCGTCGTCGTGGCGCTCTCCGTCGCGGCGATGGTGGCCTTTCAGTTCCTGATCCGCTGAGCGGCTTCTAAGAGTCCTAAGGGAGGACGCCCAGCTCGCGGGCGCGGGCCAGTACCTCGAGCTGTGAGTGGGCGCCGAACGCCTGCAAGAGCCCGCGGATGTGGTTGCGCACGGTGGCCTCGGAGAGGTAGAGCTCACCTCCTATCTCCCGGGTGGACCGGCCCGCGGCGAGCATCTGTAGCACCTCCATCTGGCGGGGCGTGATGGGTGGGGCCTCCCGATGTCTCGGCGAGGCGATCACGCGCCGCTCTTCCCTCGCACGCCGGACCAGCTCCCGCACGAGCTCCGCTTCGGAGACGCGGTGGCGGGCGTTGTCCAGCGCGAGCGCAGTACAGTGGGCCAGCCCCTCGACCAGCGCCACGTCGTCGGCTCCGTAGCTGCCCAGCTCCGAGGAGACCAGCCCCATGGCGCCCAGCGTACGGCCCGCGATCCGGAGCGGCACGCACACGTAGGATCTCGGGTTGAGGCGGCGCAGCACGTCGAGGTGTTCGGGGGTTCGGGCTATGTCTCCCAAGATCTCCTCGTTCACCTCCGGGATGAGCTCCGGGGTGCCGGTCCTGTACACTTTCGCGGTGCCGTGCGGTCTGCCCGGGTCGAACCGGTAACTGCTCTGCAATTCGCGCGCCACTGCCACGTCCTCCGGATCGGGGTAGGCGAGCGCGAACCGGGTGACGGAACCTTCTGCCTCCTCGACGACGTCCACGAAGCACAGGTCGGCGAGGGCGGGGACCGTCAGGCGCACCGCGGTGGCGAGCACGGTCGAGTAGTCGATGGAGGCTGAGAGGAGCGCGCTGGCCTCGGCGAGGAAAGTGAAGCGGCGCTCGGCGGCGGCGGCCCACCGCGTGCGCTCGCCGAGCAGGCTCTCCTTGTCGCGGTCGGCCTGCTTGCGTTCGATGGCCACGCCGAGCACGTCGGCGACCTCTTGCAGGAACAGGACTTCATCCTCGGTGAAGGACCGCTTCTTCGCCGTGTGCGCCCCCAGGACGCCGTAGGCGTGCCCGTGGACGTAGATGGTGGCGCTGATGCCGCTCACCACGCCGTGCTCGCTCAGGAGCGGCGGACCTTCGAAGCGCCTCTCTTCGCGCAGGTCTTCCACGATCACGGGTCCCCTGGAGATGAGGGTGTACCCCGCCTGGGACTCGAGGTTCGTCCCGACGGTGGCCTGCCCCACGAGCCCTTCGCTCCAGCCCACGCCTGCCCGTAGCAGGAGACCCGTGCCGTCCGCAAGCAGTTCCAGAATCTCGGAGTACTCGACCGAGAGCACCTCGGCGATCACGCCCGCCGCCTGGTCCATAAGCGCGGCCATGTCCGTGCCCAGGAGCGCCGCCAACCCGAGCCTGCCCGTAGCCTCCTGCTGGCGCACCCGCGCCCTGAGCTCGTCTTCGGCTGTTTGGGGCGTCCCGTCCGGATCCTGCTCCGTCGGCGTAAGCCCGGTGTCGTAGCGCGGAGAATCGGTCATCCACCCACCTCTGGTCCGCATCCGCGCGAACGACCAAGCCCACCTGCGGAGCGCGGAGCCGGGTTATCGAAACGGCCCGGGTCTCCCCTGCCGTTCATGCCACGCATACAAATGATACAGGCCCGGCCAGTGCGGTCAAGACGTACCGGTGGGATCACGGGCCGTTCCCTACCCTGCGAAGAACGCGCACGCTGGAATCTCTTGGGATGATGACACCGTGGCGCCCCGGGGCCAGACGCTTTTCCCACGCCGCGAGGGCGAGCACCCAGGCTCGATATGGTCAATTTACATCAGCGAAACCATCAGTCTTGCTCACGGCAGGCGGCTTGCGTCGCGCTAGATTGGACTTGCGTCACGAACCCGACCAGCAAGGAGAGAGCACATGAGAGCGGCGGTCGTCCACGACTTCGAGGAACCTCTACGGATCGAGGAGTTGCCCAAGCCCGAACCCGGGGCGGGCGAGATCTTGGTCAAGATCGAGGCTTCGGGTCTATGCCACACCGACATCCACGCGGCCCACGGCGACTGGCCCGTAAAGCCCAAGTTGCCCTTGATCCCCGGGCACGAAGGCGTCGGCATCGTGGAGAGTGTCGGCTCCGGCGTGACGGAGGTCGAGGTGGGCGAGCGGGTGGCGATACCCTGGCTCGGCTACGCCTGCGGGGCCTGCGAGTACTGCGCCTCCGGCTGGGAGACGCTCTGCGAGCACCAGTTGAACACCGGATACGTCATCGACGGGTCCTACGCCGAGTACGCCAAGGGCTTCGCCAAGTACGTGGGTCGCGTGCCGGAAGGCGTGAGCGCCTTGGAAGCTGCTCCGCTAACCTGCGCGGGCTTAACCACCTACAAGGCGATCAAGGTCTCGGGGACACGGCCCTCGGACCTCGTGGCGGTGTTCGGGATCGGGGGGCTAGGGCACCTGGCCGTGCAGTACGCCAGGATCGCGGGCGCGGCGGTGGTCGCGGTGGACCTCTTCGACGACAAATTGGAGCTGGCGAAGACGCTCGGCGCCGACTACGCTGTAAACGCCCGCAGCCAGGATCCCGTAGACGAGATCAAGAAGCTCGGCGGCGCCGACGCGGCCATAGCTACAGCCGTCTCCCCGCGGGCTTTCGAGCAGGCCTACGGCTCCTTGAGGCGGGGTGGGACGCTCGTTTTCGTGGGGCTGCCGGCGGATAATTACGTCCAGCTCCCGATCTTCGAGACCGTGCTGAACGGCATCAAGGTCGTCGGCTCCATAGTTGGCACGCGCGTGGACCTCGCGGAGGTCTTCGAGCTGCACGCGCTCGGCCGCACCAGGGTCGTCCACGAAGAGCGCCGGCTGGAGTCCGTCAACGACGCCTTCGAGGAGATCGAGAGCGGGAAGGTGGACGCCCGGCTCGTCTTCGACTTCGGGGTCAGAGAGACGAGCACGCAAAGCGACGGCGTACTCACGGAGGAGCGGAGGTTGCCGAGCGAGCAGCCCAGCGGCGAGACTGGGGAGCGTCGCGGACCCGTTCCCGGGTAGGAGGCTGCCGGAGGACACCCACGCGGGTAACGCTTGCGGGATAGGAGGGTCCACATGCGGTGGCAGAGGCTCTACGACCACTTCTGGTGGAGGAACCTCCGCGGAGGTGCCCCGGTCAAGGTTCGCGTGCGCGGGCGAGAGATGGAGGGCGTCG
>Ga0126306_10000854_pt1 | contig 15418 bp, 14 predicted proteins | sample Plot27_FD_92592 | JGI IMG/M metagenome (GOLD analysis project Ga0126306, IMG submission 92592) | Serpentine soil microbial communities from UC McLaughlin Reserve, CA, USA - Plot27 | ecosystem: Environmental > Terrestrial > Soil > Grasslands | place: USA: UC McLaughlin Reserve, Lake County...
GTCCGAGGCCAAGGATCCGCGTAAGGCGGCCGGCCTGGTTGCGGCCGGCACCGCCGCGGTCGCGGGCTTCGGCCTGAGGCGGTTAAGGCGGGAACGTGATGGAGCGGTGTTCGACTCGTCGGCATACCGGCTCTTGCCGGGTGAGCCGGTGGGCGCGGGCCTGAAGCGAGTCCTCACCGCCCAGGTCGACGACGCGATCGCGCAGCTGCGGGGGGAGGCCGGCACCGACCCGGCCGAGGCCGTTCACGAGGCCAGGAAGGACATGAAGAAGATTCGCTCGGCGCTCCGCCTCGTCCGTCACGGGATCGGCGATGAGGTCTGGCGCCGGGAGAACGACCATTACCGGGAGATCGCGAGAACCCTGAGCGGCTTTCGAGACGCTGAGATCCTGGTCGAGGCTCTCGACGGGTTGGCGGAGCGCTTCGGGCCCGAGGCCGAAGGTCGCTTAGACAGCCTGCGCGAAGGACTCGAGAAGGAGAACCGCGCGGCACACGACGACGGCTCGGTCGAACGCGCGATGGTGGAGGCGGCCGCAGGACTGGCGGCGGGACGAGGGAGGATCGCGGGGCTGCCGCTGGACGGCGACGGCTGGGAGCTGATCGGGCCCGGTCTGCATCGCACCCACAGACGCGGCCGGAAGAGGCTGCGCCCCGTGGAGGAGGAGGCGAGCGTGACCAATCTGCACGAGCTCCGCAAGCGGGTCAAGGACCTCTGGTACCAGGCGCGGCTGATTCGGGATGCCGACAAGCAGCTGCTTGGGTCGCTGGCGGACCATGCGCACGATCTCTCCGATCACCTCGGCGACGACCACGATCTCGCGCTCTTGCGCGAGACCGTCCAGCGGCGCCGCGCCGCATTCTCCGACCCCGGCGACAAGCGCCGTTTGCTCGAGGAGATCGACGCGTGCCGCGGCGAGCTGCAATTCGCCGCGATCTCGCTCGCCGGGCGGATCTACGCCGACAAACCGAAGCGCTTCACCAAGCGCATTGAGGAGCGGTGGGAGGCCTGGCGCGAACGCAAGCCGGCCGCCGTCTAGCTCCTGTCACACTCAGAGACCTGCCTCGTCATCTCCTGTGAAGGCGATGAAAGGAGGTCGTCATGAAGATCTTTCTGGCAGGCGCCACCGGCGCGATCGGCAAGCAGCTGGTGCCGATGCTCGTGGAGCGCGGGCATGAGGTCACCGGCATGACCCACGCCGCTGCTAAGCAGGGCCTGATCCGGGAGATGGGTGCCCGCCCGGCGGTGGCGGACGGGCTCAACCCTGAGGCCGTGGCCCAAGCGGTGGCCGAGGCCGAGCCCGAGGTCGTGATCCACGAGCTGACGGCGATCGACCCGGGAAAGCTGGTCCGCAGCATCGACAAGATGTTCGTCGTCACCAACCGCCTGCGGACGCAAGGGACCGACCACCTGCTCGCGGCGGCCCGCGCCGTCGGCGCGAAGCGATTCATCGGCCAGAGCTTCGCGGGATGGCCGTTCGAGCGAACCGGGGGGCTGGTCAAGACGGAAGAGGACCCTCTGCAGAACTCGCCGCCCAAGACGGTCAGCGAGTCGCTCGGCGCGATCAAGTACCTGGAGCGGACGGTTACCGGCGCGGCCGGCATCGAGGGGCTGGCCCTCCGCTACGGCGGCTTCTACGGGCCGGGTACGTCACTCGGGATCAACCCCGATGGGGAGCAGGTCGAGATGATCCGCAAGCGCCGGTTCCCGATCATCGGCGATGGCGGCGGGATCTGGTCCCTCGTCCACATCGAGGACGCCGCCTCGGCGACCGCCGCCGCGGTGGAGCGCGGCGCACCCGGCGTCTACAACGTCGTCGATGACGAGCCGGCCCCCGTTGGAACGATCCTCACCGAGCTGGCGAAAGTGCTGGGCGTGAAACCGCCCCGTCGGATCCCCCGCTGGCTCGGCCGGCTGAGCGCGGGCGAGGGAAACACGATCATGATGACCGAGGTGCGCGGAGCGGCGAACGACAAGGCGAAGCGCGAGCTGGGCTGGGAGCTCCGCTATCCCAGCTGGCGACTGGGCTTCCGCGAGGGGCTCGAGCAGAGCGACGGAGAGCGAGTCGGGACCGCCGCATGACCGAGGCAGAGCTACTCGAGGACCTCCGGCCGAGGGCATTCGCGATCGCCTACCGTATGCTTGGCTCCGTGAGCGAGGCGGAGGACGTCGTCCAGGAGGCGCTGATCAGGGTGCACTCGGCGATCGAGAGCGGCGAGGTGATCTCCTCCCCGCGCGCCTACGTCGCCACCGTGACCACACGGCTGGCGATCGACGAGCTGCGCTCCGCCCGGGCGCGCCGCGAGAGCTACGTCGGCGAGTGGCTACCGGAACCGGTCACCGAGCGGCCGGAGGACGACCCAGCCCGGCAGGCGGAGCTCGCGGACTCGCTCTCGCTCGCCTTCCTCGTCGTCCTGGAGTCGCTGAGCCCCGAGCAGCGTGCGTCGTTCCTGCTGCACGACGTCTTCGACTACGACTACGGACACGTCGCCGAGATCGTCGGGACGAGCGAAGCCAATGCGAGGCAGCTTGCCTCGCGGGCACGGCGGCACGTCGACGAGGGCCGCACGCGCTTTGACGCCTCGGAGGAGCAACGCAATGAGCTCGCGGCGAGCTTCTTCGCCGCGATCGAGAACGGCGACTTCGAGGGGCTCGAGACGCTACTCGCCGAGGACGTAGAGCTGCACGGCGACGGCGGCGGTATCGCACCCGCGATCAGGCGCCCGGTGTACGGCCGAGCGAAGGCGGCTCAGATGTTCCGTAACTGGGGGCGGCTCACGGAGCGGATCGGTGGGCTTCAGCTGCGCCCGGTGAGGGTCAACGGCCAGCCCGGCGCGGAGTTCATGGATCCCGACGGCAAGCTGATCAACGTGATGGCGCTGGACATCGCCGACGGGCAGATCCAGACGATCCGCTCGATCGTCAATCCTGAGAAGCTCGGCCACCTCGGCCCGCTCGCGGATACCGAGGAGCTCTTCCGGCGGATAAGCGAGCCGCGGTAGGACTCAGTCCGCGACCCGCGGGGCGCCCGCGATCACGTTGACGAAGTTCTCGAGGTGCTTCGTCGTCCAGCACTCGAACGCTCCGTCGCAGTACGGCTCGTAGGCCGCCATCACCGAGTCCCCGTAGTTCCAATAGAGCTTCGGCTCGGGGTTGAGCCAGAAGGTGCGGCCGGCATGTTCCGCGATCGCGCCGAAGGTGGCGGCGTGCGGCTCCCGGCCGTTGGTGCGGGCGTCGCCGAGCACGATCACGGTGGATCGGGGGCCGAGCTCCTCGGCGATCTCCTCGCCGAACTCCAGCCAGACCCGGCCGTAGTCGGTGTAGCCGGAGACGTCGGCGACGCCGCCCTCGGAGGAGACCCGTTCCGAGATCTTCCTGAAGTCCCGCTCGTGTTCGAAGATGTCGGTCACCTCGCTGATCCGCTCGATGAAGACGAAGCTGCGCAGCTTGCGGAACGAGTCGTGCAGGGCGTGCAGCACGGAGAGGAAGAAGACGCTCGCCGAGCTCACCGAGGTCGAGACGTCGCAGAGGACGTAGATCTCCGGCCGTCTGGGGCGCTTCGGCCGGTAGCGCAGGCGAAGGGGAACGCCGCCGGTCTCGAGCGAGGCTCGCATCGTGCGCCGGACGTCGACCTGCCGGCCTCGGGTGCGCCCGCGTGCCTCGTGCCCGAGGGTTGCGATCCGCCGCTTGAGTTGGGCAACGGCGCGGTGTACGGCCGCCAGGTCCTGCGCCGGGCTGGTGGGGAGGGTGCGGTCCAGCTCGGCGAGAGGCCGGGAGGGCGGCAGCTTGCCGGTGCGCTCGATCGTCGCCCGCTCCAGCTCGCGGCGCAGGTAGCGCTCGAACTGCTTGACGTTCTCCGGGTCGAGGGCCTGCTCGGCGCCGTCGTCGCGGCGCCCGCTGGCGTGCAGGCCGAGCGCTCGGCGAATCCGCTGCACGTCCACGCCGATCACTCCCGAGCGCTCGCCCCGGCGGCCGAAGGCGGTCATCGCGAGGCGTGCCAGGTCGCGCATCTCACCGTCGTTGCCCTCGGTGATCGCGCGGCGGATGGCCTCGCGGAGCTCGTCGAGGTCGATCCGGTCGCCGGCACCCTCGAAGCGCTCGTCCTCGATCCCGCGCTCGAGCGCCTCGGACTCGGCGGCGCGGAAGAAGTGTCGGTCGAACAGCAGCTCAAAGATCCGCCGGTCCTCCTGAGACTTGGCGATCGTGGCCGCCAGCGACTCGCGGAAGTCGCGCTGATCGGTCCAGCTCACCTCATCCAGGGCCGCGAAGGCGTCGAGGATCTCCGAGGTGCCGACGGCGACGCCCTCCGAGCGGAGGTCCTCAAAGAAGGCGAGCAGGCTGCCCGCGGTGGTGCTCACCGGCTAGCTCCCGGTGGAGCGGGGCGGGGTGAGGCCACCCGTTACTCCGTCGCCCTCGAGCTTCACCGCGACGCGCTCGGCGACCAGGTCGATGTCGGAGCGATGCTTGACCAGGATGCTCATCGAGCTCTGGAAGGTCTCGCGGTCGATGTCGTCGGCGCCGATCAGGAGCAGCGTCCGCGCCCAGTCGATCGACTCCGCGATCGAGGGCGGCTTCTTCAGGTCGAGCTGGCGAACCATATGGACGATCTCGACCAGCCGCCGGGCCAGTCCCTCGTCGAGCTCCGGCGCGTGCAGCCGGACGATCTCGAGCTCGCGGTCGACCGAGGGATAGTCGAGCCAGAGGTAGAGACAGCGGCGCTTGAGAGCCTCGGTGAGCTCGCGCGAGTTGTTCGACGTCAGCACGACGATCGGCTGCGTCCGCGCCTCGATCACGCCCAGCTCGGGGATCGAGATCTGGAAGTCGGAGAGGACCTCGAGCAGCATCGCCTCGAACTCCTGGTCGGTCTTGTCGATCTCATCGATCAGCAGGACGACCGCATCCTCGGCGCTGATCGCCTCGAGCAGCGGGCGGGTGAGCAGGAACTCTTGGCCGAAGATGTCCGTACGAGCCTTCTCCCAACCCGCCTGCTCGTCTCCGCCTGATTCCGCCTGGATTCTGAGCAGCTGCTTGCGGTAGTTCCACTCGTACAGGGCCTTGGCCTCGTCGAGGCCCTCGTAGCACTGCAGCCGCACCAGGCGGCGGTCCGTGGCACGGGAGAGGGCCTTCGCGAGCTCCGTCTTGCCGACGCCCGCCGGCCCCTCGACCAGCACGGGCTTACCCAGGCGCTGGGCGAGGTAGGAGACCAGTGCGGCGGCCTCGTCGGCCAGATAGCCGACCTGGCCGAGGCCCTCGCGAACCTGGGCGACCGACTGCGGCTGGGGCTCCGGCATCTGGGGGATGATAGATAGCGCCGGATGCTCGCCCTCACCCTGCCCGACTCCCTTGGTCCCTACGCGGTTTTACTGGCGGTGGGCTTCGCTGTTGGTTGGTACGGCCATGGCGCCAAGAACAACTGGATCATCGCCTTCGGGATCGTGGTGATCCTGGCCGCGATCGGGCTTCTCCAGCTCGCGATCGCGACGCACAACGGCCGGGCACCGACAGGTTTCTGATGGGTGCCCTCGACGAGCTCGATCTGTCGCCGAAGCTCTCCAGGGAGGAGGAAGCCGAGCGGCTGGAGAGGGCGTGGACGCGCCTCACTCAGCTGCGTCTGACCCTCGGCGGCCTGATCGGCGGCGGTGAGCTTGGACCACCGGTCTGCGCAGTGTTCGAGGGCTGGGACGCCTCGGGCAAGGGGGGCGCGATCAAGCGCCTGGTCTACCCGCTGGACCCGCGGCACGTTCGCGTGGTCCAGTTCGCGGCGCCGACCTACGATGAGAAGCGCCACCACTTCCTCTGGCGGTTCTGGCCGTCGCTGCCGGGGAGGGGCGGGATGGCGGTCTTCGATCGTTCCTGGTACGGACGGGTGCTGGTCGAGCGCGTCGAGGGATTCGCATCCCGCGATGAATGGATGCGCGCCTACGACGAGATCAACAACTTCGAGCGTGGGCTCGCAGACGAGGGGATGGTCCTGATCAAGTTCTGGCTGCACATCTCGTCCGAGGAGCAGCTGAAGCGATTCAAGAAGCGGGAGGAGGACCCGTTGAAGGGCTGGAAGCTGACGGATGAGGACTGGCGGAACCGCGAGAAGCGCGGTCAGTACGAGGAAGCCCTCGAGGACATGCTGGCTCGCACCAGCATCGAGCCGCACGCATCCTGGCACTTGATCGCGGCGGACTCGAAGCGCCACGCCCGTGTCGCAGTGATCCAGACCGTGATCGCGGAGATCGAGGCCGGCATGCGGCGGCATGGCATTGACCCGCCGTAGCCGATCGAAGGAGATTGAGCCGAAAGCAGAGGAGTCCGACCCGCTCGCCGCACTGTCGGCTCTGGGCCGGCGCGGCTTAGCCGACTTGTGGCCTCATAGGGACCACAACTCGGCAAAGCCTCCGATCAGTCGGGGGCGCGGGGGCGCTTGGCACGCTCGCGCGGGCGCATTCGTAGCCCCGCGATGACGATGATCACGGCGCCGGCGAGCGCGACGAAGATCGCGTAGTGGAGGTCGTAGGGCTCGTCATGGCCGGCGAGCGTGAACCGCGGCCGGTCGGCGATCCGATAGAGCACGATCAGGGCCGCCCACGAACCCGCCGTCACGAACAGGCCCCACTCGCGGAGGGGCCGCGGTGGGACGTAGCCGCCCCCGCCCTGAAGCGCCAGGAATGTCGTCGCCAACGCGATCAGGACCAGCGCCCCCTCTGCCCAGCTGAAGGCGCCGATCCCGGTCAGCACGAGATCGTTCGAGATCGGCGACTCATACCAGGGCAGTAAGAGGCTGCCGACCATCACAGCTGCGCCGATCACGGCGATGCGCTCGTTCCCACCGAGGCCGCGAAGATCAGTGAGCAGCTTCCTCGAAATCGAACGCAGATCAGTCGAGCGGCTCGCGGCCACCGTAACCGCCCTCGAGGTCGTGCCAGTAGCCCACCTCGTCCTCGCCGAGCTCCCAGCACAGGTAGACCTCCCGCCCGTCGATCAGCGCGGGGAAGTCGACCAGTCCCCGGTCGATGTCGCGGAGGACCAGCCCAGCCTGTTCGACGGTCTCCAGCAGGCGCCTCACCTCGAGGAAGGCCACGCCGACCTGCCGTCCCTCCTCGCCGCCGCCGTTGGTCGGCGCGGCCTCGGAGAGCGCCTCGTGAGCCTCGGCGTCGGTGAGCTCGTCCTTTGCTTCGCGGAGCTGGCCGAGCAGCGCTGTCAGCTGCGGCAGCAGCGCGTTCGCCTCCTCCCGCGTGAAGTGGCGCTCGTGGACGAGCTCGGTGCCCTCGTCGGTCACGCCGAGGCCGCGGGGATCTGAGACTCCAGACGTTCCCGCAGCAGCCGCGCGTCAGCCTCAGAGATGGTTCGCAGCTGTCCCTGGAAGGCGAGGTGCCAGTGATCCGCGGGCCACTTGCGGGCGTGCTCGAGCTCCGTGACGAGCTCCTCCGCCGGGACGAATTCCTTCTCGGGCAGGATCAAAACCGGCTCGGCCTCTACCCGCCACGGGTAGGCCTCCGCCTTGCCTTTCTTGCCCGGCCAGATCGGCGTCCGGTCCTCGAACATCTCCGACCGGACGCGCGCGATCCCGCCAAAGGCCTGGACACCGGTGATGTAGAAGAAGATCTCGTCGCCGGGCTCGAAATCCTCGGCCTGGCGACGGCGACGCTCCTTGAAGCCGATCACGTCGAAGCCGCGCTCGGCGTTGATGCGGAAGTTCTCGAGCGACCCGGTGAGGATCCAGTTGTTCGGGCGCTCCTCTGTCACGGCTCGATTCTATGAAGCGGCCGTGGGATCGCGGGAGACCGCGCTGCGCAGGCCATCGAGGAGCTTCTCGACCTGTCGCCTGAGATAGCTCTTGGTGTGGAGGGCAGCGCCCACGCGTCCCTTCCGCGACATCGACTCGAGTGGCTCGATGCCGAGCTCCACCTCCGCGAACGTGCCGTTCTGGGCCTCCGTGAGCAGCCAGTGCGAGTAGAAGCCCGAGACCTGGCACTTCATCTTCAGCTCGTGCATGTCGCGGAGCTCCTCGACCTTGAAGGTCGTCGTGGCCTTCATGTGCAGCGGCCCGCGGCCGGTGACCTCGAAGGTGGAGCCCTTTTCGATCCTCGTGGGAGCGCCGGTGACGGCGACTACATCTTCCTCCCACTCCGGGCTCCTCGCTGGATCGACGAGGATGTCCCAAACCTCGGCCACGGGTGCGTCGATCAGCGCCTGCTGCTTCCAGGAGGCCATCAGGATCGGACGGCTTCGCGGGCCCGCGCGGCGAGCGCGGGTGCCCCGAGCCCTTCGTATTCAATGCCGGCGGCATCGAGCAGCTCCCTGGCCTGGTCGGGGTCGGCGTCGGACAGCAGCCTCCCGCGGAGCATCAGGCAGCGCGCCGCGTCCAGCGGGCGGCCGAGATCGAACCAGCGCTGGCGCGCCTGCTCGATCGCGTCGGCACAGACCTCGGCGTCCTCCGCGGCCGCCCCGGCGGCCTCCGCCTTGGCGGCCTGGCCGACCGGATAGTGAAGGCGTTCTGCCAGCCGCTCGGCCTCCTCCGCCGCGGCCCGGGCCTGCTCGTCCCGGCCCGCCAGCGCTAGGGCGACGGCGCGGGCCGAGATCGCCTCGACCGACTGGGCGATCAGCCCGGCTCGCTCGCAGATATCGAGCGCCCTGGCGAGCTCGGTCTCGGCGCCGGCGAGGTTGCCGCTGTCCCGCAGCGCCGCGGCCAGCCAGAAGAGGGACGAGAAGGCGACCTAGGAGCGGCCCACCTGCTCGCCCTGCTCGTGGGCACGGGTGTAGTAGCGGATCGCGTCGTCCCAACGGGCCGACCGCCAGCTCAGGATGCCGCGCATCAGGTCCGGGAAGCAGAGCTTGCCGTGCAGCCCCTCGCGCTCGGCGAGCCTCGCGCTCGCCTCGGTGGCCCGCTCGACCTCCTCCCAGTCGGCGCCGTGGACCGCGAGCTGGGCGAGCGAGGCATGGAGCTCGACCTGCGATGGCAGGTCGCCAACCTCCTGTGCGATCTCGAGTGCCTCGCGGTAGGCATCGGCGGCGCCGTCGTAGTCGGCCTCCGAGACCTCCAGGTGGTAGCCGAGGGTGAGCAGCGCGCGAACCGCCTCGGCGCGGTCGGATTCCCTGGCGAGGGCGACCGAGCGCTCCAGGTTCTCGCGCGCCTTCTCGGAGTCACCGATGCGGCCGAAGACGCGGCCGAAGATGCCATGCGCCCGGCTCGCGGCCCGGGCCTCGTCGAGCCGCTCGGCGAGCCGAAGCGCCTTCTCGGAGGCGTAGATGGCAAGCATGTTGTCGCCCGTGTGCATGTAGAGGGAGGCGGCCTCCTCGTAGAGGCGGACGAGCTCGATGCAGGGCGGGCCGTCCTTGAGCAGGTCGATACCGCGCTGGTAGTTGTCGATCGAGGCACGGCGCTCGCCCTTGTGCCAGAGGGCGGCGCCGATCTTGCGGTGCAGGTCGGCGACCCGCGCGAGGTCCTCCTGGGAGCGGTGGTAGGAGAGGCAGCGCTCCCAGACGCCGACGGCGGCGTCGACCCGGCCCATCCGCAGGGCGACATCCCCCTGCTTCTCGCCGATGCGGGCGACCACGCCGGCGTCGAGCGACTCCGAGATCTCGAGGGCCGCCGTGTAGCGGTCGAACGCCTCGGCGTTCGAGTAGAGGGCTGCGGCCGCGTCGCCGGCCGCCTCGAGCGATTCCAGGGCCTGACCCTGAAGCCCGGCCAGCTCGTCGGGCTCGAGCCCGGCCTCCGAGCCGAGCGCCGACGCGCGGGCGAAGTGCTCGGCGACCAGGCCGATGACGCCGTCCGAGCGCTCACCGGCACGCGCGCGGATGAACTCCGCCACCTCTACGTGCTTGCGGCAGCGGACCGACTTGGGAAGCATCGAATAGGCCACGTCCCGGATCAGGACGTGCTTGAAGGCGTACTCCCGCTCCCCCGCCAGGCGGCTTCCGGCGCTGGGGACGAGCAGGTCCTTCTCCTCCAGGTTCGCGAGCGTCTGGCCAAGGTCGAGGCCCTCCTCCGCGGCGGTCGGCGCCAGGGCGCCCTCCCAGAAGGTCTGCCCGACCACTGACGCCGACTGGAGCAGCCTGCGCTCCAGGCGCTCGAGAGAATCGAGGCGGGCGGCGAGCAGCGACTGAACGGTGCTCGGCAGCGCATCGGCCTCGGTGGTCTCCTCCTCGAGCAGACGGTTCACCATCTCCTCGGCGAACAACGGGTTTCCACCGGAGCGCTCGGCGACCTGCGGGACGACCTTCGTGGCGCCGTTGCCGGTACTCGGCAGCAGCGCCTCGACCAGCTCCCGCGTCTCGTCGCCGGTCAGCGGCTCGAGCGAGATCGTGGTCGCGTTGCGGCGCCCGCCGCCCCAGTCGGGTCGACGCTCGAGCAGCTCGTCGCGGCTCAGGCAGATGAGCAGGAGCGGGGCCCTCACCCACCGTGTCAGGTGGTCGATCAGGTCGAGCATTCCCTCGTCGGCCCAGTGGATGTCGTCGATCGCCAGGACCATCGGCTTGCGCCTGGCGATCGCCTCGACGACGGCGCGGGCGGCCGAGAAGAGGGCCTCGCGCATGCGCTGCGGGTCGTCCTCGGAGGGGCGAAGCTCCTCCGGGGGCTCGAGCCCCAGCGGGATTGCGAGCAGGGCGGCGTTCCGCTCGCCGGATGACTCGTCCCCGAGCTCGCTCATCAGCTGGGCGACGCCCGAGCGCAGCTTCTCCCAGGCGGCGTCCGGTGTGTCGGTGTCCCGAATCTCAAACTCGTCGTTGAGAACCTCAGCCAGCGCCCAGTAGGCGATCCCGGCGCCGTAGGGCGGGCACTGGCCGCGCCTGAGCGTGGGGGGGTTTTCCGAGGCGCCGAGATCGGACATCAGCTCTCGCAGCAGCCGGGATTTGCCCACACCGGCCTGGCCGATCACGGTGACGAGGTGCGGGCGGCCCTCCTGCTCGACCCGCTCGACCAGGGAACCGAGCAGACCCGTCTCCTCCTCGCGCCCGATCAGCGGCGTCTGCGCGCGGCCGGCGCCGCGGCGGGGCTCGGAGAGCACTCCGGTCGCTTCCCAAGCCGGGACCGGTTCCTCCTTGCCCTTCAGGTTGAGGGGCTCGAGGCGCTCGTAGGAGATCGCCTCGCTCGTTGCCCGATAGGTCGACTCGCCGACTGTGACGCTGTCCGGCCGCCCGGCGGCCTGCAACCGGGCGGCGACGTTCACCGGGTCGCCCATCACGGTGTAGCGGTCGCCCACCGCACCCGCCATCACCTCACCGGAGTTGATGCCGACGCGCAGCGAGAACTCGACCCCGTACTTCTCCTGGCTTTCGCGGTTGGCCCCGTCCATCGCCCCCTGCATCGCCAGGCCGGCGCGCACGGCGCGCTCGGGGTCGTCCTCGTGCGAGGTCGGCGCTCCGAACACGCCCATCACGTTGTCGCCGATGAACTTGTCGATCGAGCCGCCGAAGCGCTCGATCTCCTCGCCGAGCCTGCGCAGGGTCCGATCGACGAGCGCCTTGACCGCCTCCGGATCCATGCGCTCCGCGGCAGCCGTGTAGCCGGAGAGGTCGGCGAACAGGATCGTCGCCTGGCGGCGCTCCTCGGGTGGGGCCTCAGCCGGGGGCGCCGCCGCCGGGGAGGGGACCGGAGCGGCGTCGGAGAGCGCGGTCCCACATTCCATGCAGAACTTTGCGCCCGCCGGGTTCTCCGCCCCGCAGCTCGGACACAGCGGCGCCAGCTCCGCGCCGCACGACATGCAGAACCGGGCCCGCTCCGGATTCTGAGCCGCGCAATTCGGGCACGTTCTCCCCTCCATCAAGGTCAGGATAGGACGACCGAACCGGGGCCGCCGCTAAGGACCTTGCGCTACCCTGCGCCGCCGCTTGATCCGGATCCGCGTATCAGCCGCGTTCGCGCTCGTCCTCGCGTCAGCCCTGCTGCTGACCGCCTGCGGCGGGGATGGCGGCAACGACGAGGACCCGCAGCGAGTCCTGACGGAGACCTTCAGCAACCCCACTCCGATCAGGAGTGGGAATTTCGACCTCGATCTGAAGATCGAGACCAACGGAGGTGACAGCCCCGGCAGCATCGAGGCAAAGCTGGGCGGCCAGTTCCAGAGCCAGGCCCCGGACCAGTTCCCGCAGTTCGACTTCGACGTCTCGCTCAGGGCGGAAAGCGGCTCGCAGACCTTCTCCGGCAGCGGCGGCCTGACTGCGACCGCCGACCGGGCCTTCGTGAACATCCAGGGCACGGAGTACACCGTCCCGCAGGCGCTCTACGACCAGTTCACCGCGACCTTTGCGCAGCTGCAGAGCCAGAACGGCTCCAACCCGCAGGTTGGCCTGCTGCAGAGGCTCAACATCGACCTTGCGAGCTGGCTCACCGACCTGAAGAACGAGGGAACCGAGGACGTGGAGGGTCAGAAGACCATCCACATCTCCGGGAAGGCGAACGTCCCCCAGATCGTCAACGACCTGAAGACGATCGCGAGGGACGCGGGCCAGTCGGTGGGGAACCTGAACGTGAGCCAGCTCGACCAGCTCAAGGACACGATCCAGTCGGGGGATGTCGACGTCAACACCGGGGAGACCGACAAGCTGCTGCGCAGGCTGGGGCTGAGCTTCGACCTGGAGCCGCCGCCCGGCACTCCCGGGGCCCCGGATTCCCTCGAGTTCCACTTCCAGCTCAATCTCGCCGACGTCAACAAGCCGCAGAAGGTACGGGCGCCGGCCGACGCCCAGCCCCTGACGAGGAGCGTGCTCGAACGGCTCGGGATCAATCCGTCGCTGCTCGGCGGAACGCTCGGCGCCGGCGGCGTGCTGCCCGAATCGGGCGGATCGACAGCGGCCCCGAGCCAGTCGGCGACCCAGGCCTACCAGCAGTGCCTCTCAGAGGCGGCCGGCGTCGCGGAGCTGCAGCGCTGCGCCGACCTGCTGGGTCAGTAGATCTCCGGCTGCCCCGCGTAAGCTCCTGCCTTCTGTGGAAGCGGGGCAGACAGAGCGCAGGGCGCCTGCCTTCGGGCCGCGCTTCTTGTTGACGCCGAACGGGTGGCCCTACCTGCTCGTTCCGTTCATCCCCATAGCGATCGTTCTGGAGCTCGCGCACGCCGCTGCCGGCCTGGTCTTCTTCTCCGCGGCGCTGGGCGTGATCCCGACGGCGGCACTGATGGGGCGGGCCACCGAGGAGGTGGCCGCGCGCTCTGGACCCGGGATAGGCGGATTGCTCAACGTCACCTTCGGCAACGCGCCCGAGCTGATCATCGCTCTCTTCGCTCTGGAGAGGGGACTGCACGAGGTGGTCAAGGCCTCGATCGTTGGTTCGATCCTGGGCAACATCCTGCTCGTCATGGGGGCGGCGATGCTCGCGGGCGGCCTCGTCGGTGATCGCAAGGTCCAGCGCTTCGACCGCACCGCCGCGAACGTCCAGTCGCTGATGCTGTTTCTCGCGGTCGCCGCCCTGGTCATGCCGGCGATCTTCGAGCTGGTCGAGGGACAGGGCCTACCGGGCATCGACCAGGAGCGCGTCACCTTCGACGACACCGTCGAGGACCTCTCCCTGGCGGTGGCGATCGTGCTGATGGTCACCTATGCCGCGGGCCTCGTCTTCAGCCTCCGTACCCACCGCGAGCTCTTCAACCCGCACTCCGAAGGTGAGCCCGAGCACGACGACACGTGGGGCTGGTCAATGCGGACCTCGGTGATTGCCCTGGCCGGCGCCGGGATCGCCGTCGGCGTGATGTCCGAGATCCTCGTCGGGTCGATCGAGGCCGCCTCCGACTCGATTGGGCTGAGCGAGTTCTTCATCGGCGTGATCGTGGTGGCGATCGTCGGCAACGCGGCCGAGCACTGGGTGGCGGTCCTAGTGGCGATCAAGGACAAGATGGACCTCTCCGTCAACATCGCGATCGGCTCGAGCGCCCAAGTGGCGATGTTCGTCGCTCCGGTGCTCGTGCTGCTCTCATTCGTGATCGGCCCGGGTCCGATGCCGCTGGTCTTCAACGGCTTCGAGATCGCGGCCATCGCCCTGGGGGTCCTGGTCGCCTACCAGGTCACCAACGAGGGGGAGTCGACCTGGTTCGAGGGGGTCCAGCTGCTCGCCCTCTACATGATCATCGGCCTCACCTTCTACTTCGCCTAGGCGGTCGCGATGGAGATCTTCCTCCTCGTCCTGAGCTTCATGGTCATCCTGGCCGGCGCGCTGCTGTTCACGAACGCCGTCGAGTGGATCGGCCACCGGCTCGAGCTGGGCGAGGGGGCGGTGGGGAGCCTGCTGGCCGCGGTCGGCACGGCGATGCCCGAGACGTTGATCGCGATCGTCGCCCTGGTCGGGGCGACGAAGAGCGAGGACGTGGCAGTGGGCGCGATCGTCGGCGCGCCCTTCCTGCTCGCCACGCTGGCCATGGGCCTCGTCGGTGGGACCGCCTATCTCTACCGGCGGCGCCGCCGCCAGGGCATCGAGCTCTGGGCCCACGTCCCGACCCTCGACCGCGACCTGATTTTCTTCTTGATCTTCTTCGGGCTGGGCCTCGCCCTCGGCTTCGGGGCGCCGCATCCGCTCAGGATCGTCGCCGGAATTCTGTTCTTCGCGGCGTATCCGATCTACGTCTGGCGCACGCTCGCACGCGGTGGCGAGATCCAGGCTGAGGAGACACTCAACCCGCTGATCCTGGACAGACGCGTGACGCGCGCAACCGATCCGAGCATCACGGTAGCCGTGCTCCAGTTCCTAATTGGACTCGGCGCAATGGTCGGCGGAGCACACATCTTCGTCGAGGAGCTGCTGCACGTTGCCGAGGACATCGGGGTCGAGGCGATCGTCCTCTCGCTGATCCTCGCGCCGCTCGCCACCGAGCTACCCGAGAAGGTGAACAGCTTCTTCTGGGTGCGCGAGGGCAAGGACTCCCTAGCCCTCGGCAATATTACCGGCGCGATGGTCTTCCAGTCGGTGATCCCGGTCGGGATCGGTCTGATCTTCACCGACTGGGACCTGAGCGGGAACGCCGCGGTCTCGGTCGGGCTCGGGCTCGTCGGCGGCGTGATCGCCTACTGGGCGCTCCGCCTGCGCGACCGCTTCGAGCTGCCGGCGGTGCTCGCCTGGCTCGCCCTCTACGCGGCCTTCATCATCGTCGTGGCGGTGTAGCGGACGGCCGATCGCGGCGATTTGTCGCCTTCCTTCGGATATGCCGGGAAAGCGCCATTTGTGCACGCCTTCGGATCGCCAGATACCGCCGCTCTGTATGAGAAAGGGGGCGGCCGCCCCGCGGCGTTCACGCCGAGGCGAGCTCCCCGAGGGCCTCGAGTACGACCTCGTCGTGCGTCTTGGGCGAGACCTTGGGGAAGACCCTGACGACGGTCCCCGCGGGGGCGATCAGGAAGGTGGCGCGCTGCACGCCCATGTAGGTCTTGCCGTACATCTTCTTCTCGCCCCAGACCCCATAGAGGTCGGCGACCTCGTGGTTCTCGTCGGCGAGCAGAGTGAAGTCGA
>Ga0126306_10000855_pt1 | contig 15417 bp, 19 predicted proteins | sample Plot27_FD_92592 | JGI IMG/M metagenome (GOLD analysis project Ga0126306, IMG submission 92592) | Serpentine soil microbial communities from UC McLaughlin Reserve, CA, USA - Plot27 | ecosystem: Environmental > Terrestrial > Soil > Grasslands | place: USA: UC McLaughlin Reserve, Lake County...
ATCAAGCCGTAGTACGTCGCGGGTGTAGCTCAATGGCAGAGCTCCAGCCTTCCAAGCTGGTCATGCGAGTTCGATTCTCGTCACCCGCTCTAAGCGACGTTCCTAGTCAGGGCAGCTTTCGCCATGCCGCCATGCGCCTTCAAAAGAGCGCACTGGGCCCGGGCCACAACGTGGGACCATTAGCTTCCGGGCCATCGACCGGCCCCCTGAGCCCCAGCTTTCCAGTTGGTCATGCGAGCTCCATTCTGGTCACCTGGAGCGCCTCGGTGAACGTGAGCTTCACCCGTCCATTCACGGGATCGGTCTTCGACAGTCAGCCATCCGACCTCAACACCGTCGTCGAGTACAGGAGCGGAAATCTCGCTGTGGGTTATGTCGACCGGAACCTCTTTGAGCGCGACCTTCCACGAGAACGGCACGTCGCCCGGGTGCATGTGGATATCGGGATATGTCGCCGGCCTTGGTCCCCACCGCCATCGCCGCAACTGTAGATGGCGGACCCATGACTAAGCAGTTACTTGTAAGGCGGTTTCGGTGCCGGAGCCGTTGCCTTTTCTGCTGGCGCATCGGCCGGTGATGCAGACTTGCCTATCCTCCTCTTCATGTCTCTGATTAGGACCCACGCCACGATCGCAGCAATAACGAGTCCACCAGCCTGACCGACCCAAGTCCCAATGTCCGCGTTGCCACCAAATATCACCTGCGCGGGCCAGGCCAATGCAACTCCCGCAATGAGCCCAATCACGAGTGCGACAGCCACACAGATAAAGCGCGTATGCAGCGAGCGGCGCGGCTCTTCCGTCAGTGTGAACGCGCAGAGCACTACAAGAACAACTAATGGCGTGAACGTGGCCGTGGGACCCCACTCGCCTGGGCCCATTAGTGGGCTAATCCCAACGGCGAGCACCGCCACAAGTAGCGCGGCTGGGTCCACTCTTCTGTGCTCCATGATTTGCCTCCGTCTGAGCCGTGTGAGTGCTTATGGTGCCTGAAATGGCCCTTCCATCGCGACTCAATCAGTGCTCGACGTAACGAGAATCTTGATTCTGGCAATCAGCGTGATGAACCGGCAGTGGAGTTCCGCGGTCGTCCTGCACCTTCGGCTCACGCTTTGCCTAGTGGCAAGCGGCCATGCCTACAGCAGCCGAGTCGCGACGTAGAAGAACAAGATCACAAGAATTGCGATTCCGAGCACGCGCTCAATTGGCATCGGGATAGTTCTAGGCCTCGAACCATGCGAATTCGATCATCGTCTCGATCGTGCAGTTCATGCCGACTCCGCATGGGCTTGAGGGTTTTTGCAGACGCGGCGATCGCTGCTGCCCAACCAATGATGTGCGGCGGTCAGCTACCTTTAGGGCCTGGGCCTCGCGGTCAAACCTCGACCGCAGTGCCGAAGGTGAAGTAGGAATGGTTGAGGTGATCCGGACGCTACGGGTCACCCGTGCTAGCGCGGTGAAGGCCCGTACCCAGGCGTTCAACACGCTGTGGGGTGTCATGATCGGCGCCCCGTCACCGCTCCGCGACGAGCTGGTGATCTTGACCAAGCGGAGCCTTGTCAACCGGGCCTACGACTTCGCCCCGAGACTGAGGATCCTCTGGCACTCACCGGCGAACCCGAACGACTACTCATGGCCAGCGTCAAGACCGCCCTACGAGACCTAGCCCGCCGACCTCGACACGACCCGAGACGTCTGGGTGACCGTCGACGCGTCACTGCACCAGGCCGGTCAGCAATTCCGCTATGCCTATAGCACCGATCCCCAACCTAAGCCAGACGACCACTGCTGTCGCTTCGTTGAACGGGCTCTCCGTCCCCATCAGCGTCCCTCCCGGCGGTATCGCGATCCTGGTGCCCAACTGACGCGCTCGCCAGAGAAGGTTCAGCTGGAGCCTGACGCAGCCTGGACGCGGGCGCGCACCAAATGATCCAACACCCGTCGAGTCTTGGTCTCCTGGTCCGCCGGAGCGACGAGCCCGAGCGATTCGACGAACCGAACGGCGGCGGCCTGCTTCGCCAGGGCCTCCTCGACCCGCGCCGTCGTCGACAACTCCAAGAAATCGAGGTCGCCCACAGTCCAGCGCTCTGCCCGCAGCCCGAGCTCCGGAGGCGCCGCGGCGAGCTCCTTCCAGCGGGTAGCCGTGACCGGGGGCAGCACGCTCAGCGCGTCGAGATTGAGAAATGCTCCGGCGCAACCGGCGAGAAAGTCGCGCTGCCCTTCGGTGAACAGGTCCGTGAACGGGCGCTGCCCGTCGACGACGGCAGGAATCACGTCGTCGGGTCGATCCCGCGTATACGACGCAGCGAGCAGGTGCCGGTTGCCGGCCCAGTCCGCTTCGACCTTGAGTCTTGTCGTGTCTTCGATCCAGCGATCGGGCAACTGCGAGCAGCGGCACGGGCGAAGCTTGACGGTGAAATCGTCGTCGTCGTCTGGACGAACTCGCGCCCGCAACACGACATGGAGGTCCAGCAAGGGCGTCTGCAGTGAGCCCACATTGACGTCCTCGCAGAAGTAGATCTTCCAGGGATTGGTTCGGGGAGGTAGCTGCAGCGCGCTGACGGCCGTCGAGGTCTCGTGCTGGCTGAAGCTGATCTTGATCTCGACGTCGTCAAGCCTCATGTTTCCCCCTCATGCCAAAATGAAGGGTTCCCGCCGGCCAATACCGCACGGAGCACCAATCATAGCGTAACCAGCAGTGCCCAACTGGTTGAGCTTGCCGGTGTCGCGCCCGCCGGTCACCGAGAGGACCCAAGTGCCCTCGGCGCCGAGTCCCACGAAGGGAGCGAGCGGCTGCCCGGGGCGCTGCCGAAGCCGGTGATCAGGTGGTCGCTGTCGGCGGAGCCGCGCCGGTGGACGGTAACCCGCTTGCCGGCCGGGCCGTTCAGCGCGATGCTCAGGTCACCGACCTGCCGTGGGTCAGGTCGAGGTCCAGCCAGAGCGCGCTCACCGTTCCGGGCCGGTCCACGACCAGTCCGGCGGTCGTCCCGGCGGCCGATCCGCTCGGGACGGTGAGTCCCGCCGGGCGCGTCCAGTTGCACTGCTGGCCGCGCGTAACCGGCGTCCGCCGCGAGCGACCAGGCATCGAGGCGCCCGACGCCGACCCGCGCCCGGTCCGCCACCCGCAGAGACCACTGGCCTCCGGCAGCGGCGCCCTCCAGCGCGCCCCGCGCAGGAAGGGCTTCTGAGTCGTAGGTCTCGTGCAGGTCGTTGGCGCTGCCTCCGGCGCGGTTGTGCAAGACGGCGGACCGCCCACCCGGCGCCACCAGCGTCACCACCAGGTCTCCCCGATAGGTGTGGGCAATGTCGACGCGCACGTGCAGTCCGCGCACGGGTCCGGCATCGGGCAGCTGAAGCGTCGAAACGACACCGTCCGGGTCGGCGTCGGGGATGCTCAAGCCCGGCTCGGCGGAGGCACTCACGAGGGCGGTCGAGGGCTGCGCTGGTGCGTTGAAATCGGCGACGATGCCGCTGAGTTCGGCGCCGTCGGTACGGGCCCCAGGGCTCATCCCGTACCGCGCGAATACCTGCCAGGCGGTCGACACAAACAGGGCGCACTCGGTCTCGTCGTCACCGCGGGCCGTGGCGTACTGGCCTGCAGCCAGCAGGATCGCGTCGCGCGCAGCAAGCAGGCTGGGATTCGCGGCGGTGAGCTTCAGCTGGTCGACGACGATCTGGATGGTCTCCCACCGCCCGAGCCGACGGCCGAGGGACATCAGCACCGCACACCACAGCTCGCCGATGTCGTGCACCTTCGGAGAACTCGGCCGTGCCGAGCTGCGCGTACGTGCCCGGGAAGTCCTCGGTATAGGCGTTGCGGCGGATTCCGTTGGGCCGCCGCACCACCCAGTCGCCGACCACGGTCTTGCCCAGCACCGTGCAGGCCACGTAGTCGGATATTGCTCTGCCGAATCAGCCGATAATCAACCACCGCGGGGTTGGAATCCGGGAACAGCTGCACACCGGTCAGCACGCGCGGACCACCGCATATGTCCGAGCTAGTGAGAATGGGGGGTTCCGCGCGGGACGGCGGCCTGTTGCTCAAGCCGGAACGGGCGCGCATGTCCGACCTAGTCCGGTTGCGTCGGGAGCCGATGCACAGTCACCACGCAAACCTAAGCGGGGAGGGCCGAATGCGTCGAGGCGTCGAATTCAACACCCGCGGCGCCGCACGGGTGGCCGAGGCGTACGCGAAGGCCGGAATCAAAAAATCGTGCCGGCTCGCCCTCGCACCAAACACCCCGGCAGTTAGCTGAGCGACGGTTGACAGGGAAAGGCTACCTGCGACCTACCGTGCGCTATGTGTGCGGCAGCGCCGGGCGCGGCCAGCATCGGCACATGTAGGCCGACGGGTTGGCCTTGCTAGTCACGTCGGGCAGATGCGGCACCGGCGGATCGTACTCGCCATTAAGGGAACTCGCCGTTCGGAGTCGGTCAGCACGTAGAGGATCGCCGTTCGGCGTCGGTCAGGACGTAGAGGGTGTGCACTGTGCCGCGGCCGTTGGGCGTGTAGATCCGCTCGAAAAGCTGGCGGAGGTGTCGCCGGTAGGGTCTGAATCTGCGAAACTATCTACCGTGTAAGGAATTCTGTCGAGCGGCGGTGAAACGGAGGGTGCAAAATGGCTACGGTCAAAAAGAGTCAAAAAAAGGCGCAGGCAAGGAAGACTGGCTCAGCGACAGAGGCAGAGGCACTGGCCGCGCCAGCTCCCTTCGCGGTCGAGGCTCCGAGCCGGAACAGCGGAGTGGCAGTCCCTGACGATTTCCATGCCTTGTACGATCATGGCTTTCGGACTTCGCGCGGAATTGTCCCCCCGGCGGCGCCCCAAGAGACGCCCGGTCACCGGCAATTGGCGAGGGGGGTGGAAGACCTCAACATATCTTACGACCGGGTTACACAGCTTCCGAATCTTGTGACCAGCCGACAACCGGCGGCGCGATTGAGCCGGGGAGGACCCGCAACGCCCGAGAGCGCAGTCCTGGATTTTGTCCGGAACCGAAGCGATCTCTGGAATCTCTCTGCGGCGGACACCGGAACAATTGAGGTCGTCTCCGTCAGTCAGCCACGTAGTCAAGCGCAGGCGGAAGCGGCGCCCGCTCGATCTTCGGAATCCTCGTTCAACATCAGTAACCTGAAGACGGTCAATCTGGTGCAGCGCGTTGACGGCAAAGAGGTGTTCAACTCTGACGTAACGGCTGCGGTCAATGCGGATAATCAAGTTTTGACTGTCTCTGGTCAATTCTTTCCGGGCGCGAGCCAGAGCGGCGAAAGAATAGGAGCGCAGGGCGACAGGGCAGCGGTTCCGGAAACGTCGAGTTCAGAAGAGGAAGCGATTGCCCGCGCGGCATTCGATTTGACAAACATTGTGTATGAAGCCGGCGACTTTGCACCGGCTGCCGATTCAAAGGCGAGCAGCTCGAGTAGCCCATACCGGCTCTATGAGTTCAATGCTCCCGAGCGCGACACGCGCCCCTCCTTTGAGCGTCCGGTTAGGCTCAAGGACGTGATGTTTCCGTTGGGCGATAACCAATTTGTTCCCGCATACTACATGGAACTCTGGATTACCGGCTATCCCGCTTTCAGCTACGTGATGGATGCCATTGATACGCCAGACCTCCTCTATCGCAAGAATATGACATCGCACGTGGCCTTCAAGTATAGGGTGCATAATACTGGCGATCCCATCGTTCGCCCGGAGGACGGACCAGCGCCCGGCACTCCGCACCCAACCGGCAAACCTGATAGTTTTCAGGCAAAGACGATTCTCGAAAAGGTCGTCGAGCTCGAAAGTCTGCTCCCGGGTGACCCCTGGTTGCCACCGGAAGCGACCACCACCGACGGCAACAACTGCATCGCCTATGCTGATTTAGTATCTCCCGATGGATTCAGCGCCGGTGATGTGATGGGCAAAATTACGTCCCCTCAAACTTTCGATCAAAAGTATGATCACGGCAAGCAGGCGCGCAATCCACAGAATTTGCAAAATAGTCTGGTCGGAATGTTCTTTCACGTCAACTGGTTACACGACCGCTGGTACGAGGCCGGTTTTGACGAAGCATCTGGCAATGCACAAGAAGACAACTTTGGTCGGGGAGGTATTGGCGCCGACCGAATTCTGGCGGAAGGCAACGACTTTAGCGGCACTGACAACGCCAACATGTCAACCCCCGCAGATGGTGCCAGCCCCAGAATGCAAATGTTTGAATTTCTGGGTGTTGGACCACTTCCCAGCCGCACCAGCAACCACGAGGCGCTCATTACGTTTCATGAAATGGGACACTATATCACCAATCGCCTGGTCGGAAATGGCAATGGGTTGACCAACGTACAGGGTAGAGCGATGGGAGAAGGTTGGGGCGATTTCTTTGCAATCTGCATGACTTCTCAGGACGACGACGATTTTGCCGGAGGTGTCTTTGCGGTCGGGGGCTGGACGGACGTCACCGACACGTTTAAGCAGAATTACTACTTTTCGATTCGGCGCTATCCCTACACGGCGGATATGAGCAAGAACCCCTTAACCTTCAAGCACATCAGCAACAGCGTTGTGCTGCCAACAGGGTCTGCCATCAATCCTAACCCTTTTGGCAACAACGAGGTACACAACGCGGGTGAGGTTTGGTGCGCGATGCTATGGGAAGTCTTTGTCAATCTGGTTGCCAAGCATGGACACTCGGCAGCCGAGAAACGGATGCTTGGCTATGTAGTTGGTGGATTAAAGCTTACTCCGCCGCGCCCGACGTTCACTCAGGCGCGTGATGGGATTCTTTCGGCTGTTTCGGCAATAAGCGCCGGCGATCTGCCCGAAGTGCGAGCCGGGTTTGCCAAACGGGGCATGGGCTCGGGTGCCGCCTCGCCGCCGTCCACTTCGACGTCTCTGGCCGGAGTCGTCGAAAGCTTTACATCTCCTAGTGTCGATCCAACGGTCTAGGGGGTAAATGAGATTTCGAGAAATGTAGGAAACAATGTTGGAATTGCAGATTGTTGAAAATTCTATTTCACACCTTTTTTTGATAGTGGAGCGGCGCTACGCATAAATGGAGGTGGGGCGTGAAGATTGCTTCTATTTGATCTCGGGAACACGCTGGAAGATCAGACTCAGAACGAATTACTGCCTGGAGCGCTGGAGACTTTGCGGGCCCTTGAAGCGATGGCCGATCCTGAAGGGCAATCTCCCGTTTTGGCATTGGTCTCTGATTTCGGCGAGTTTCCCGCGACGCCAGAGCAGGTACGTGCCAGTGAGCAAGAATACGAAGCGATATTGGAGGATCTGGGAATCAAACAGTTTTTTACACCCACCCGAGAGCGGGTAACTCTTTCGGCACAGGTCGGCGCTTTTAAACCGGACAAGAAGATCTTTGAGGCAGCCGTTGCCAAGATTTACATAGCGCTCACTTTTCAAAACGTGCTGTTTATTACCGAGCGCAAGTCGCACGTCACAGCTGCGCGGGCGCTGGGGATGCAAGCTGTTCACTTTAAGGGTCCTGGCGAGGTCACGGGGGATATTGAGCAGCTGGTCGAATTGATTCCTTTCGTAGAGGGTTCGTTGGCAGTGGCGATACCGCGGACGGTAACTGAGAGCTCGCCTGCGATGACAATAGAAGCAATGAGGATAGACCAATGAAATTCTATACATATGAAACCGCGCCGCCTGCTGAGGGAATGGGAGGCGACATCCAGCCAGTGGCACCGGGCACATCCTGGGTACAGCTTGGAAGTGAAACGTTGTATTACACCGATGCTGCGCCCGACGACAGGAACGCCGCACCCGCCGGGCGCGGCGTGCGTCCTAGCTCCAGTGAGCAGGACGTATCCAGAGAACAACTGCATGTCGTCGTTCAGAACGGTCGGACCTTTCAGCAGGAACATCCGGAGGTTCCAATCATTCACGACCGCGGACGCTTTCTCTTGGTGAACCTTGATCCCGGCCAGGCGCGCGAATTGATGGAAGAGGCGGAGACCTGCTACGGAGTAATTCCGCTAGAGGACAATCAGGTCGTTTTCGCGGTGCTCCCGGCGGCCGCGGCGAGGTCGGTTGTTCCCTTTGTTGAGGAACTCGTCAACAAAGCCACTCGCGAGAGCTTTGAAGCAAACGTTAAGCAGCTTATCTCATTCGGAACACGCCATTCCAACAGTGATGGATATGTCAAGGCGACGACGTTCGCCCGCGACAAACTCGACGCCATGAACTATCAGACCCGTTTGCAAACCGTCACTGTAAATGGCCAGCCCAGCCAAAATGTCATTGCCGACAAGACCGGCCGAGGGAGCGGGGCGCGCGAGGTGGTGATCGTCACCGCGCACCTCGACTCCATCAATTTGCAGGGGGGACCCTCCGCGCCCGCGCCGGGCGCGGACGACAATGGAAGCGGCAGCGCAGGAGTGCTCGAGATCGCGCGTGTGTTTCAGGACCATCAGGGCATCCATGACTTGCGTCTCATCTTGTTTGGTGGCGAAGAAGAGGGATTATTCGGTAGCAAGCACTACGTCTCGAGTCTGGACACTCCAGAAAAGACCCGGGTCCGTGCCGTCGTCAACATGGATATGATCGGGTCGTTGAACAGTGCGACACGCAGCGTGCTCCTCGAAGGCGCTCCGTTGTCGCAAACAACCATTGACAGCTTGCGCGAGGCCGCGTCCACATACACGGGTCTGAAGGTCGAAACGTCCCTTAATCCGTTCGCCAGCGATCATGTGCCGTTTATCAATGCGAACATTCCCGCAGTCCTCACGATTGAGGGCGCTGATAATACCAATGGCAATATTCATTCCGCCAAGGATACGCTTGAAAAGCTCAATTACGATTTCGGGCTCGAAATCCTGCGGATGAACATTGCCTTCATTGCAGATTCACTCGGCATTCAGCCATAGAAGTCTTGGGCGGTCTGCAACTCTTTATGTGGAAATCGCGAGTTGGCGCAAACTCTGTTATATTATAGGAACACCCCATATATGTGCTGACGTGTATGGCAGTGCACGCCCGTTTGATAATTCGGCCGTTACTGCCTCTGTACCAGTTGTCTTGCCTGCTATGTGACAGCGGACTGGCCGGGAAGCAGCCCCATGACGCAACGTTGACCGCATTGGCTGCTGCTCACAACACCAACGGTCTCCTGACGCAGACCGCTGCCGACACCTTTACAGGCCGGACGCTCACCGCCGGATCAGCCTCAATCAGGCTATTCGGATCTGAGCATGGCGACGGGGGCTGTTCGGCCACACCCTGCTCGTCGAAAGCCGGCTCGACCGGCTCCTGTCCTGCTGCTTCGGCTGCCACGTCGTCGATCGTGTCAAGGCCTCCACCAGCAGATCGCTGCGATGTTCCGTCGCCACCATCAGGCCAAAACCATCGAGTAGACGCCCGGTTTCGGGGCCCATCCTGGGCGCCCAGCTGCCGCCCGCGAGCCGCTCCAGTTGATCTTGGAGATAGAGCCCCGCGGTGTGGTGGGCTTTGGAAATCAGGATGGTACCCGCGAGGCGCACGCCATGGGGGGAGAGGAAGCGCATCCCGCAGCGATGGACCCCATACGCACGCGGGCGCGCGAAACCAATTAGTCAGGTCGGGTTAGTGAGTGGGCCGAACCCGGCTACTAACTTCCCGGATCCTCTGCCGACGACTAGCGCACGTCAGCATCGATCGTCACCGCTGCAGCCCGTAGGACACAAGGGGCTCTCTCAGTTCGCCGGAGCCTCAACGGCCTGAAATAGCTTGCCGTTTGATCAGTCAGGCGGGTTGCGGTTCGGATTGCGGGTCGGAGGCTCCGAAGTCTTGATCTGCTTCCCTTCCAGCCGGTAGGGAGCCCGCCGTCGACGAGGCACGTAGCCGTCTGGACACAGGCGGGTCGTCTCCGGGTCCGCCTTCGCGTCGTCTGTCGGCCCGGGTGGCCGGGCCGTCGTGGGGCCGACCCGTACACATTCGTAGTCCGGGTCGACCGGCGAGGGAACAACGTCTGGCTTGTCTACGGGCAACCCGAGTTCCTTCCGCTTCCTCCCCACCAGAAATGGGAGCCCCAGCTGCCCGGGTCGTTGAACTGGCCAATAATCCCGTAGCAGAGCGGCTCCGGCTCGACGGCAGTGGCGGCGTAACGGCTCATCGTCCCGTTGGTGTCGGACTGGTACAGCAGCCCGTTCATGTAAGCGCACTTCTGCCAGCCGTCTTCTGGCCAGTGTCCGCTCCCCATGTCAGTCTGGGTTCTCTCTGGGTGATCGCCGGCATCCACCACTTCACCGCCCCACTGCACCGAGTCGGCCTGCGATTGAAGGCCTCCGCTGTTGTAGAGCGTGCTCGGGTAGTAGCCCATCCACATCCCGTTTACTCGAACCCACCAATTCCCTTCCCAGAGCTGCACCTTCAGTGCCATCTCGAACTGCTGCCCACCGAACACGCTGACCGGGGAGGAGACGGCCTCGGGGTAGACCTGGTTCGAGTATTGGACCCATCCGGCGACGTCCTGGTTGTAGCCGCCGATGTTGTCGCCCGAGGACGCGTAGTTGTTCGTTGTGTAGAAGATGAAAAGGTGAGGGTTCCAGTCGCCGTAAAGGTCGCGGTACACCTGGTGCCCGACTTCCAGCGTCTGCCCGCCACGCGTCAGCCACAGCTGACCGAGCGAGAACTCGTTTGACCACTCGACCCACGTGCCCCACGCGTTGATGTTCCCCTCGGTTCCATAGCAGGTCACATTGAGGTACGAGTACGCGTACTTATGTGCATCACCCCCCGGTACCTCGAAGCTCGGCGGGGCATCCGGCGGAGGCAATACCTTGGGCCGGTTGCCCTTGGCTAGCCAGTCCTGGAGGGCGACACCGGGCCGTATCTCGTCGATCGGCTTCCGCACCAAAGGGACGGTTCCCTCCGGGCCTCGCTCGACCTCGGTGCGCTGGAGATCGAAGGCGACGAGTTCCGCCGGCCGATCATCCCGGTAGGTCGGAGGGCGGTCCTCATCCGGTGGGTACGGCAGTCGCGCGCCTCCTATCTGTGATTCGGCCGGTACCCAATCGAGTTGCTGTCCGGACGGCGTCGTCGTCTGAGTGACCACCTCACGGCGGGCATAGAGGTCCCTGAGATACTGCTGGACCTCCTCCGTTCGTTCGTCCGCCCGCTCCCGCGCCTCAACGCCCCGCCCTCGTGCCGCTTCCTGGTTTGGGCTGTAGTTTTGGTTTGGGTTTTGGGAACTCATGCGGCTTCCTCCTCGGTAGTGAGCACACAAACAGCAAGTCTGTCCCCGAGTGCGGATCGCCTAGAGGAACGCTAGGCGGTCGATTGCGTCGGCCACCTGGTTGACGCTTTTGTTCGCTCGACCCTCCCAATACCGCTCCTGCTTCGACACTGACAGGGAGCAACACAGGTGTCAAGAAGGCGGTGAGCCGCCAGCGCCGTTTGCGGGGGCGTACCCGCGTTGCGAGCGCAGCGGCCAGGGTGTGCTCCCGGCGGGACGGCAGCGAACGACGTTGCCACGTTGCGGGTCGCGGACCGAATGGCCGTGGCGTCGCCGCAGTTCGTGTGGAACTGCATTGTGTTCGTCGACCAGTTCGAAGAAGTCGCCGGCACCCTCGGTGCAGAAGTCGGCGGAGTCAGCGGTGAACTGATAGACGTCGAACTCATATGTCGACCCCTTGACGTTCCAAAGCTGGGTCCGGCCCGTGCAGGGTGCGGAGCTGTCGTCACCGAACGCGCCTACCTGGAACGGCGCGACCAGCAGTCCAGCGGCCGCCGTGAGGTCCGGCGATGGCGGTCACGACGCCGTTCATAGCTGGTCCAGAAGTCGGACCTCTCGTTGTCGCTGCTCATCCGGCCCCGATCAGCGAGGTGGTCGTCAAGCTGTAGTGGTTTCGAGGCTCGCTCCGCTCGCACCTCAACCAGCAAGGACGACTCGCTCCGCTCGCACCTCACGCGACGAGTGGCGGTCACGCAATGGTCAGTATTGACTGATATGACCTGAAGCAGTCCTCTTCCCAAGCATCTCCGGAGGTGTCAGAAGGGATTCATCTGGTTCCTTTGAGGATCTGGCGTTGACGCGCCGGTTCTCCTGACGCCCTCCGGAGGTGGGTTATGTCTATCAATGGTGCACCCGTCATGGCGGCATCGGTGGTCGCGGTTGATGTGGGGAAGAACAGGGCCGCGTTGTCGGCCACTGACGCAGACCGGCGCCGTTTGTTCGGCCCGGTCGACTTCGCGATGACCGCGCCCGCCTTCGCCGCGGTGTTGGAGCGGGTGTGTGCGGTGCTGCCGGCTGCTGCGGTGACGGTGGGGATCGAGGCGGCTGGGCACTATCACCGACCGCTGCTGGGGGCTGGGGTGTGGCCAGTGGGTTGGCAGGTGTTGGAGCTGAGCCCGGCTCGGGTGGCCGAGCAGCGTCGGGTGCAGGGCCGGCGCCGGGTGAAGACCGACGTGATTGATTTGGAGGCGATTACCGAGCTGGTGTTGGCCGGCCACGGGGTCCCGGTCGCGGCCAGGCGGCGGCGGTCACCGAGCTCATCGGGTGGGCGGCGCATCGCCGACGCCGGGTGCAGACGCGGACGGCGACGAAGAACCAGTTGCTGGCCCAGCTGGACCGCTGTTTTCCCGGGGTGACGTTAGCCCTGCCCGATGTGTTGGGCACTCAGGTGGGTCGGCTGGTGGCCGCGGAGTTCGCCGACCCGCGCCGGCTGGCGGCGTTGGGGGTGTCCCGGTTTGTCCGGTTCGCTGCCCACCGTGGGCTGCGGGTCCGGCGGTCGGCTGCGGACCGGCTGGTCGCGGCCGCCCGCAACGCCCCACCGTCCCCAGAGGCTGTGGTGGCCCGTCAGGTGCTGGCCGATGATCTGGCGCTGCTGGCCGACCTGGATGCCCAGATCCTCACCGCAGAAGCCCAGATGGCCAGGTTGGTGCCGGACACCCCGTTCGCGCCGCTGACCACAGCGCCCGGCTGGGGCACGATCCGGGCCGGTAACTATGGCGCCGCGGTCGGCGACCCGCACCGCTGGCCTGGTGCCCGGCAGCTCTACCGCGCCTCTGGTCTGTCCCCGGCGCAGTACGAGTCGGCCGGCCGGCGCCGCGACGGCACCATCAGCCGAGAAGGCAGCGTGCCGCTGCGGCGGGCGTTGATCGATCTTGGGATCGGGCTGTGGCATGCCGACCCGGCCGCGAAAGACTACGGGCAGGCGCTGCGGGCTCGCGGGAAGAAGGGTGCAGTCATCGGCTGCGCGATGGCGCACCGCGCCAACAAGATCGCCTACGCCTTGGTTCGGGACCAGACCGGCTACGACCCAACCCGCTGGGCCTGACCACAGCTGGCGGTTTTCTCGATCGCGGCCAGCTCCGCCGCGCGCAGCAGCGGTCAACCTGGAGCGCCCGCAGCGCAGCGAGGACGAACGAGGTTGACCGCGACGAGCAGCGGCGCACACTTCGGCAGCGAGGAAGCCCGAAAATCGGAGGTGACACTGACCTTCACAACCACAGCCTGCCGATGAGACGCTGGACGGAGGAAGGGCCGGACCACACGCCGATTTGACTATGGCGGACAGCTCGCTGTTACGCCGCTTCTAGCTTGGCGGCCGGCCCTTCGCCACCATCGCAGCCCGAACGACGCCAGCTGACCCATGATCATGATCACGAGGTCGATATCGTCAGCGTGGGCGCCAGGCACCGCCAGCACCCTCAGGCACACCACATACCGAACCCCAGCCCACCGCCACGGGCCGATCACTCACGCGCACATGGCGGCTTGACAAGACCCACCGCCAGCTGAAGATGGGGTCAGGACGCGGCGTAGCGTCGAGGGATCGACAGCGACAAACAGGACAAACAGGAGGTGTCACATGTCGGAGCACCAACAGGACGGGACGGGGTCGGTCGAGCCGGGTAGGCGGGACGCAGGGCCGACGTACGACAGCCGGAGCGGGCACTCGCTCCTGCCGGGCGGGTACCAGGAGCCGCCGGCCCGCGAGCGCGACGAATCGTCGGGCGGGGCCAACGCCTACCGGCGAGAGCCTGGTGAGCTGCGGACGGAGTCCGGGTCATGATGACGTTCTGCAACGCCTACCGCATGCGGATCTGGACGGCGGTCTGCTTCCACGACGACGAGTTCTGCGGCGGCGAGGGTGGAGGGTGGCGCAACCGCGGCTGGTGGGGCATCGACCCCGGTGCCTGCGTTCAGGTGCACAGCGGGATCGTCAGCAACGTCGGTCGCTACTGGTACATCTACGGCGAGGCGGCGGACCTCAGTAGGAAGTGGGAAGGCGCGTTCCCGACCTACATCAAGGACCCCGAGGTCTTCGACATCTGTCAGGGCCTCGGTAGCTCTGCCTTCGTCGTCCGCAACTTCGCCGAGATCGACACCGGAGACGTCGACAACTACACGCTAACCTTTACCTGAGGCCGTCATCGGGGAGCCGATACCTCTCATCAGATGTACGGCGTTCCGGTGGCGAGGCACCCCGGAAGGTTGGGGACATGTTCGAGTACTTCCCAACCAACTACATCTTGAGCCTGGGGTCGCGGCGACGCACGAGAGTGGCGGCGTGATCGACGAGGTGGAGCGGGCGTGCCCGGCGCGCGGCCTGCTGGCGGCGCTGTCGCGCCGTCTTCGGTGGCCCCAAGGCCGCGCCCTGAGTTTCCGCCGGGACCCGTGTAGCTAACGCTGATGGTCACCGCTACGACCCGCATTCCGGCTTGGCTCATCCGTCGACTCCGTTGCAGGCTGCCCGGTCGCCTCCATATTCGTGCGCAGCTAGCCTGGGCCGCGGTGGCCCTGTTCCGAGCTACGCGTACAAGGCTCGCCGACCGGAGACGCCGCGCCCTAGCGCAGGAGGTGTGCCGCGAACCTTTCGATACGGGTGGCCAGTCCAGTCCGACGTCAGGGACGGTTGACGCCGGCGCGGTGCGTGACCATGGGGACGATGGCGACTCTGCTCGCGTCCCGATTCGTGAGCATGTCGGTGGCTGGTGACCCTGCCGGCCTGCTCGCCAACGAGCGCAGACGGCTGTTCGACGATTCGGAACGCGCGGCGCCCATACCCCAGAGAAGTACTCCAACGGGCCCGATGGCACCTGTGGCTTGGGGACTCGTTGGCGCGACAACGCTGCCGCGCATGAGGGTCAGCAAGCCTCGCATGGACTTTGCAAGCAGGTGGTCTCCATTCACGTAGTCCAAATCGAACAACGACTTGCCGTGTGCCCAATTCGTGCCCAACATGCCGCGCAACCGCGGTCACTCACGGCTATTCGGGGTCAGCCTTTTCCTTTGCATGTTAGGAAACCGCCTAGCCAGAGCCTCTCCGGTTTCGTCTTCCAAGCTGATCATGCGAGTTCGATTCTCGTCACCCGCTCTAAGCGACGTCCTAGTCAGGGCACCTTTCGCCATGCCGCCATGCGCCTTCAAAAGAGCGCACTGGCCCGGGCCACAAAGTGGGCCATTAGTTTCTGGGCCATCGACCGGCCATCTG
>Ga0126306_10000856_pt1 | contig 15417 bp, 14 predicted proteins | sample Plot27_FD_92592 | JGI IMG/M metagenome (GOLD analysis project Ga0126306, IMG submission 92592) | Serpentine soil microbial communities from UC McLaughlin Reserve, CA, USA - Plot27 | ecosystem: Environmental > Terrestrial > Soil > Grasslands | place: USA: UC McLaughlin Reserve, Lake County...
AGCCCGTTGCACCCGAGCGCGCGGAGCAGGTGCAGTCCGGCGTCGACAACCTCGTCGACCCACACGGCCTCGGCGAGCCGCGCGGTGCCGATCCCGGGCGGCGTCTGGATCAGCTTTCGACCGCAGAAGAGCCCGAGCGGCTCGAGCGACTCGCTCAGGTACGCGCCGAGCGTGTAGAGCTCCTCGTCACCGCCCGGGATCAGGTCCTGCACCATCGGCTCCCACGGCTCCGTTTGCCTGAACGCCTCCTCGACCTCCGATGCGGTGCCACAGATCACCGCCTGCTTCCCGTAGCGCTGGCGGAAGCCGACCGGCTCCGACGGTTTCAGGAGGACGGGGTAGCCGATCTCCTCCGCCGCCGCGACGGCCTCGGCCCCGGTCTCGGGGTAGCGGGTGTCCGGCGTATGCAGCGCCGCGTCGAGCTGCACCCGCTTCTTCTGGAGGCGCTCGAGGTCGCGCGGGAACGGACAGAGGAGCTCGAGCGAGTCACGGTGGCGTGCGATCGCGCGCAGGCCCTCGTCGTGGGTCGCGAACACCACGCCGGTGCCGAGCCGACGGAGCGCCTCGACGAATCCCTCCTCGTCGGCCAGTGGGCTCGGGGCCAGGACCTTCGTCGCGAAGCGCGAGCGGAACCCGAGCGCGCTCGGCTTGTGGTCGACTGCGAAGACGCGGACGCCGGCCCGTCGAAGCGACCTGATCGCGGAGAGGCCGTTGACGAAGCCCACGTCGACGACGATCGCCGGAGGCCGCACGTTCAAGAGCATAGAGGCGCCCGCCGATACCTCTTCCGTGGGCGTCTTCGCCTCTCCCCTCCACGAGCGCAGGCGGCCGGGACGCCCCTGGTCTGCTCGGACGCGTGCGCTTCGCGTCGCCGTCTTCACGACTTCCTTTCCCTCGGGTGACCACGACCCGTCCGGCCGCTTCGTCGCCGACGCGGTCGAGCGCCTCCGGGCACAAGGCGTGGCCGTGCAGGTCGTCCACCCTGACCTCGCCGGCGACGGCGGTGTGGTCGCAAAGCTGAGGCGGCGCCCCTGGCTCGCCCCCGCCTTCATCGTGCGCTCGGTGCTGGCCCTACGTCGCGCGGACTGCGAGCTCGTCCACGCGCACTGGCTCCTCTCCGGCGCCGTCGCCCTCTTCGCGGGCAAGCCCTTCGTCCTCACCCTCCACGGCTCCGGCTCCGCGGGGCGCTTCAGCGACCTCGAGCTCGCCGAGCGGGCCCCGCGGCTCGTCGGCGCGATCTTCCGTCGGGCCCGGCTCGTGATCGCCGTCTCCGAGCCTCTCGCTGCGGCCGCCCGCCGCTGCGGGGCCCGCGAGGTTCGGGTGATCCCGAACGGGATCGCGTTGCCCGCCCAGACGTCCGGAGAGGCCGAGCCCGCCGAGATCCTGTTCGCAGGCCGACTGAGCCCGGAGAAGGGCATTCAGGAGCTTGTGGAGGCCTGCCGTGGGCTCAACCTGGTGGTCGCCGGGGACGGGCCCCTGCGAGACCTCGTACCTGAGGCTCTGGGCTTTCTGTCGCCGGCCGAGCTGGTCGAGCGCTACCGCCGGGCGGCCGTCGTCGTCTGCCCGTCGCGGAGCGAAGGCTTCGGCATCGTCTGCGCCGAGGCGATGGCGCATGGCAAGGCCGTCGTCGCGACCGCGGTCGGGGGTCTGCAGGAGCTCGTCGGCCACGCCCGAACCGGCTTCCTCGTGGAGCCCGGGAACCCCGCAGCGCTGCGCGTCGCGATCAAGCTCTTGCTGGCCGACCCGGTGCTTCGGCGCCGGCTCGGGAAGAACGCCCGCGCCGACGTCGCCGAGCGCTTCGGGTGGCCCGCGGTCACGCAGGCCACGGTCGAGGCGTACCGCGCGGCACTCGGGGTCGAGGCGCCCGAGCCCGCTCCACTCGAGGCGGCCGCGTGATCGCGCTCCGCAAGGCGCCGTCGAGTTACGACGAGCGCTTCATGAACACGATGGCGTCCGAGTACCTCGAGCGGACGCCGTGGACCGAGTTGCGCCTCGAGGCCGTGCGCGACCTCGTCGACCCGCAGCCCGGTGACAGGATCCTCGACCTCGGCTGCGCCGCCGGCGCGATCACTCACTACCTCTCGTCGTTCGGCGCCGAGTCTGTCGGGATCGACTTCGAAGAGCTCGCGATCGCGAAAGCCCGCGAGCTCTTCCCCGAGTGCACGTTCGAGGTCGCCGATGCGACGTCGCTGCCCTTCGCTGACGCGAGCTTCGACAAGGCCGTCGCCGCCGACTTCGTCGAGCACATCCGCGACGACGTGTTTTTCCCGATGTGCTCGGAGCTCCGCCGCGTGCTCGTTCCCGGCGGGACGTTCGCCGTGTACGCGCCGAACCCGCGACACCTGATCGAGCGGATGAAGGAGCACGACTTCGTGCTCGCCCAGAATCCGACGCACATCGGGCTGCGCGACGCCGAGCACATGAAACACGTGCTCGAGCAGGTCGGTTTCCGCGTCGTGCGGAGCGAGTGGCGGCCGAGCTTCTTCCGAGGCCTTCGCGCCGTCGAGAAGGTCGCGGGCTCGCGGCTCGAGCTGTTTCGCTACCGCCTCTGCGTACTCGCGCAGAGCGTGTAGCGACCGGTCGACAGCAACTTCGGATTGCACGTGATCCGCACGCGGTTTCCGTCGAGCACGACCCAGTCGTAGCGTCCGGGGAAGCTTCCGGTCCGCAAATACTCCTTCCAGTCCTCGACGCGCTCGTATGGGCGGTTTGCATTCGTGTCCCCGACATGCGTCGGCGCTGCGACCGCGACGTAGACGGGCGCATACGCGGAGATCCAGTAGGAGGTTTCCGGGTCGGAGAGCACGACGTCGCCGGGCTCCGCATTGGCTTTGAGCGCGGCCAGGAGCTCGGGGGTCAGCTCCTGGTACGGCTGCGGCCGCTGCCAGCCGGAGGTTGCGGCCATCGGAACGACGAAGAGCACGCACGCCGCGGCGGGCAGCCAGTCTGCGCGCTCGAGCGTCGGCAGCCGCGAGCGCAGCGGGAGGCCGACCACGATCGCCCCCAGTGCGCCGCCGAGGGCGATCCAGACCGGCAGGGTCGGGCCGCCCTCATCGAGTCGGTAGCCGAAGTCGCCGGGCCAGGCCCACTCGAGCGCGACTCCGGCAGCAAGCGCGAACGGCAGCACCGCCCACGAGAGGAGCCGTGAGAGCACGGCGGCTCCGCCCGCCAGCGCGAGGGCGAGCGGCAGGAAGCCCGCCAGCCGCCGCGCTTGCGAGAGCGACACCGCGTCGACGAAGCGCGGGAACAGCACGTCGGAAAGCAGCAAGGCGAGCACGACGACCGTGCCGCCGAGGACAAGCGCCGCCCAGCGCCGCCGGATCGCGAAGAGTGCGAGCGGCACGAGGCAGAGCGCAGCGAGCGGCATGGGCCCGGCTCGCGTGAGCACCTCAGGGTTCAAGTGGAAGCTGCTCTCCGAGTTCACGATGAACTGCCCCGGGTAGCGCTCGATCCCATGCTGCTTCGACTGCACCTGCTCGCTCGACGGTGTGAACGACGCCGTGTCCTGCACGACTGGGAAGAGCCAGGCGAGGAACACCGCAGCGCCGATGCCGAACGACGCGCAGGCGAGCAGCAGCGTGCGGAGCTCCGACGGTTCGGCCAGCGCGCGCACGACCGCGAAGCCGCCGAGCACGAGCAGCAGGAAGAGCGCATAGGTTGGGTGCACGACCGCGAGCACGAGCCCCGCGCCTGCGACCAGCGCGAGTCGCGTGCGCGTCGGCTCGTGCAGATACGTGAAGACGAGCGCGAGTGCGGCGGGCACGAGGAGCACCCGTCCGCCGGCCGTCGCGGGCAGCGCGAGCAGCCTGAGCGCGCCGCCGGAGCCCGACGCGAGCGCGGTGACGCCGACCGTCCCCGCAAGCGTTGCGAGCCCGAGCCACCGCGACCGAAACACCGCCGCGCCCGCCTCATAGACGACGAGGAACGAGAGCGGCGCGAGCACCGCCGCCTCGTGCACGACGACCTCGGTCGGGTCGACCCCCGCGATCTTCGCGACGAGCGCGAGGAACGCCTGCCAGAGCGGGAACGCGTAGCCGGGGTGCAGCCCGCCGTCGACGAACTCGCCGACACCCTCGAGTGAAAGGCTGTCGAATGCGACGAGCTTCCGCACGCGCGCCAGGTGGAAGAGTGCGTCGCCGGACGGGTCGGGCAGGACGAGCCAGAGCAACAGCCCGACGAGCACGCCTCCACCCAGCACCGCGCGCCAGGTCCAATCGGGCGCAAGTAACAGTCTGTTACTTGCTCGCTTGAGCGCGATCGCGACCGCCGCCAGCCCCGCCGCGAGCAGAAGCCAGAGCGCAAGCGTCAGCGATGAGCCGGTCGCGAACACGACCAGCATCACGCCGAAGATCAGCGTCAAGCTCGTCACGAGCGCCCCGGACGCCGACCGCGCGAGCAGCGCACCCGGCGCAAGGAGGAGGAGCGTCGCCCCCGCGAGCCGCAGGTAGAGCTCGATCACGGCCGCAGCAGGCCGCGCGCCGCCTGCCGGTAGCGCCGCCCACGCTCGCCGCGGAAGAGCAGCCCGCGAAACGCGAGCGCAGCGAAGAGCAGAACCCGCGTCAGCGAGGCGGCGCCCGCGCCGTCGTGCTTGCGCACGAAGCGCACGTGGCTTCGCACCTGCGTCGTGAACATCCGCCCCCAGTCGCGCTTCGTGGCGTCGCCGCCGACGTGCACGACCTCCGCCCCCGGGAAGAACACGACCTGCCAGCCCGCCTGGCGCATGCGGTACTGCCAGTCCGACTCCTCGTTGAACATGAAGAACGACTCGTCGACCCCGCCGACCTGCTCGACCGCGCGCCGCCGCACGAGCATCGCAGCGCCGCTCAACCACTCCGCCTCACGCGCGGTCCCGTGATCCCAGTTCGCGGCGTAGAACGCATTGAAGAACCGCGAGCGCGGCGCGAGCTTGCGCAGGAAGAAGAACTCGGTCGCGAGCCGCCACGGCGTCGGGAAGCCGCGCGCCGAGCGCTGCAGCGTTCCGTCGGGGTTCAGGAGCCTCGGCCCGACGAGCGCGGCCCGCGGCTGCTCGTTCGCGAACTCGACGAGCCGCACGAGCCCATCGCCCAACACCCATGCGTCTGCGTTCAGCAGGAAGACCCACGGCTCCGTCGACTCGCTCACGCCGCGATTCCAGCCCGCCCCGACTCCCTTGTTGGCCTGCTCGACGACGCGTACGTCTTCGAAGCGCCGCGCGACCTCCAGCGTCCCGTCTGTCGAGCCGTGATCGACGACGACGGTCGGGTACCCGCGCACGCTCTCGAGGCACCGTTCGATCCACGGCATCGCGTCGTAGGTCACGACGACGACGGCGACCTCAGCCACTCCTCAGGTTCTCCCACGCGAGGATGACGAGACCTGGAAGCGAGAGCACGATCGTGACGAGGAAGAAGAGGAATCCGGCCGCGAACGCCTGGTCGGACGGAACGCCGAGGTTGCCGAGAAAGCTGACGAAGAAGGCCTCGCGCACCGCGAAACCGTTCAGGGTGAACGGCACGAGCAGGACGAGAAAGAACAGCGGGCCCATCACGTAGAAGACCCGGACCGAGAGGTCGATCCCGACCGCCTCAGCGGCCGCCCAGATCGCGAGCACCCGGATCGCCTGGACTGCGAGCGTCAACGCGAAGACGCCGACCAGTAGGCGCGGCGCCGCCCGGTAGGAGTGGATCGCCTCGTAGACGGCGCGCACCGGCCGGTCGAGGCGCAACGGACGGAGGAGCGGCGCGAGCCGTGCGAGCAGCGGTCGCAGCGAACGTGAGAAGAGCACGACCGCGAGCACGACCGTCGCCACCACGAAGGCCGCCTCGATCCAGAGGTACGCGCCGACGTCGTAGCGGCCGAGCGCCAGCGCCAGGCCGACGGCGCCGAGCGCGAGCGTCGCCGCACCTCCCAGGGCGCGCTCGAGCAGCACCGATCCTGCCACCGGCCCGCCCCGTCCCGGGTGTCGCCGCGAGGTCTCGAAGATCCGCATCGCGTCGCCGCCTATCGACGTTGGGAGGATCTGCCCCGCTGCGAACGCGGTGAGGTACGCGCGAACGAGCCACATAACTCGATCGTGGATCTCATGCGCGGCGAGCAACCACTGCCAGCGCCAGGCCATTGGCACGACGGTGAGGAGCATGATCGCGGCGGACAGCAGGAACCAGCGGAGATCCGCGTCGGCGATCGTCGCGAGGGCCTCGCCGACGTCGACCTTCCAGAGGATGTACGCGACCGCGAGACCGGTGACAAGAAGCGTCCCGACGACGCGCGCGACTCTCTTCAAGCGAATCGCTCGTGCACGCGCCGCAGCGCCGCGATCGCGTCCTCGACGTCCTCGTCGGAGTGCGCCGGCGACAGCGGTAGCGACAGCACCTCCGAGCCCGCGCGCTCCGCGACCGGAAGCGACACCTCCGGCCACTGCTCGCGGTACCAGGTCAGTCGATGCACGGGCAGGAAGTGGATCGACGTACCGATGTTCTCCTCCGCGAGCGCTCGCTGGTACTCGTCGCGCGTCGCACCTGCGTTCTCGGGATCGATGCGCACGACGTACAGGTGCAACGCGTGGATGTCGCGTGGGTCGCGCGTGAGCGGCGTGATGCCGTCGAGCTCCGTTACCGCGGCGTCGTAGCGGGCGACGTGACGCTCCCTGATCGCTTGGTGCACTTCGACCTTTGCGAGCTGCACGAGCGCGATTGAAGCGAGCACGTCGCTGAGGTTCGCCTTGTAGCCCGGCACACCGATGTCGTAGAGCGCCCCGTGCCCGCGGCGCATCAATCGTCGGTCGCGGATCGCCTCGGCGACGGCTTCGCGGTCGGTCGTGACGATGCCACCCTCGCCCGCCGCGACGTTCTTCGTCGCATACAGCGAGAAGCACGTCGCGTCGACGATCGCCCCGACCTTTCGGCCGCGGTATTCGGATTCGGCGGCGTGTGCCGCGTCCTCGACGATCGGCAGGCCGAGCTCCAGCAGCGGGTTGAGGTCGGCGGGCTGGCCCGCGAAGTCGACCGGCATGATCGCCTTCGTCCGCGACGTCAGCGCCTCCTTCACCAACGCCGGGTCGATGTTCAGATCGTCTTCCCGCACGTCGACGAAGATGGGCGTCGCGCCCGCGTGCACGATCACGTTCGCGGTGGCGGGCCAGGTGATCGACGTCGTGATCACCTCGTCGCCCGTTCCGATGCCGAGCGCGAGCAACGAGAGGTGCAGCGCCGCCGTTCCCGACGAGAGCGCGACGGCGTGCTTCGCCCCGACGTACTCGGCGAACCGCTCCTCGAGCTCGGCGGTGCGCGGGCCGGTCGTCAGCCAGCCCGAGCGGAGCGTCTCCGCGACGGCCTCGATCTCTTCCTCGCCGATCGCGGGGGGTTGGAACGAAAGCATGGTTTGTCGCCTAGGCGAGAGCTTTGGCGTCGACATCGACGGTGACGAAGCGTATGCGCTCGGCAGCGGCGGCCGCCCGCTCGAGCGCCTGCGCACGACTGTCGCCGATCGCCTGCACCGCACCCGCACGGTCCGGGCCGATGCGCAGCTCGCCGAAGCGCCAGCCCGGCTCGCGGTAGATCCGTACGTGCGCAACGCCGTCGACCGCGAGTGCCTCGTCCACGCCCTCGACCGCGCGCAACTCGCCGGGAGGCGCGGTGAGGAAACGCGTCACCGCGCCGCCGGCCGGCTCGAGCGGCGCGAGCACCTGCGCCGGGATCTGCTCGCCAAGCGCGGCGGCGAGCGCGAGCTCGTTCAGGTCGACGCCGAGCGCGGCCTCGCAGAGCTCTGCGTCGTGCCCGCCACCGAGCCGCGCGGCGAGCTCGACGACCCTCGCTCCCTGCGAGCCGACCACGACCTGCGTGTACGTCGGGCCGTTCTCGATCCCGAGCGCCGCCGCCGCCTCGCGAGCGGCCTCGACCGCCGCACCGACCCGCGCCGGCGCGAGCGCGCTCGGCCAGACGTGTGCGAGGGCGACGCCGAACGCGGGTGGATCGGCGCGCACGCGATCGGTAACGGTCAGCGGGTGGAACCGACCGCCGAGCGAGAACGCGTTCACGGTCACCTCTTGCCCGTCGATCAGCTCCTCGACGAGACACGCGTTCGATCGCGACGCCTCGAGCGCGGCGTCTACCGCCGACGCGAACGACGTCTCGGCCTCGACGAGCGCGAGCCCACGCTGGCCCTGGCGGTCCGGCGCCTTCACGACGCATGGGAAGCCGAGCCGCTCGACGGCGGCGCGCGCCTCGGCAAGACTCTTGCAGAGCTCGGTGCGCGGCTGCGGAACGCCTGCCTCGGCGAAGCGCTCGCGCTGCCTGACCTTCGAGATCGCCAGCTGCGCGACTTCCGGCGTGAGCGGGTGCGCGAGCGCGAGCCGCTTCGCAACGCGTGCCGCGACCCCGACGGGCCAGTCGATCCCGGGCGCGATCACGCCGTTGATCCGCTCGGCCTCCGCGAGCCGCTCGATCCCCGGCTCGTCCTCGGTCGAGATGATCGCCCGCCGGTCCGAGAGCGGGAAGCCGGGCGCCCCTGGATCGCGGTCGACCGCGATCACGAACAGGTCCAGCGCGCGTGCGGCCTCGAGCAGCCCGAGCTGCGCGGCGCCGGCGCCTAGGACGAGGAGGCGCCTGCGACGCCGCTCGGCCGCGCCAGAACCTCTCTCCACCAAGCCTCGTTCCCGCGATACCAATCGATCGTGCGAGCGAGTCCCTCGTCGAATGACGTGCGCGCGCGCCATCCCGTCAAGCGCTCCATCTTCTCGGTCGAACCGATGTGCCGATCGACCTGGCCGTGCCGCTCGGGCACGTGCGTCGTCAGATCGCCCGGCTTCCCGAGCGCGCTGAGCACGCGGGCCGCGATCTCCGACACGGGGATGTCGACACCGGTCGCGACGTTCAGCACCTCGCCCGCCACCTGGTCGCGAGGCACGGCGATGATCGCCTCGATCGCCTCCGCCGTGTCGTCCACGTAGAGCCAGTCGCGAGAGGCGTGACCGTCGCCGTGGACCGTCAACGGAAGGTTCCGCAGCGCCTGCGTGACGAACCGCGGGATCACTTTCTCCGGATGCTGGCGCGGGCCGTAGTTGTTGAACGGGCGGACGATCACGATCGGCAGCCCGTACGTGATGAAGTACGAGTACGCGAGGCGATCGGCGCCTGCCTTCGTCGCCGCGTATGGGGAGCGAGGCTCGAGTGGATGGCGCTCGTCCATCGGCGCGGACTCCGCCGTGCCGTACACCTCGCTCGACGAAATGAGGATGAAGCGCTCGACCGGGCTGCGGCGGATCGCGTCGAGCAGGATCTGCGTCCCCTCGACGTTCGTCGTCACGAACTCGGAGGCGCCGTCCTCGATCGACTTCTCGACGTGCGATTCGGCGGCCGCGTTGACGATCACGTCGCATTCCGAGACGACGCCGGCGACGAGCTCCACGTCGCGGATGTCTCCGTGCACGAACGAGAGGCGCTCGTGCGCCATCACGTCTTTCAGGTTCGCGGGGTTTCCTGCGTACGTCAGCGCGTCGAGCGACACGACTTCGTAGGGAGTCGCGCGAAGCAGGTGATGGATGAAGTTCGCGGCGATGAACCCGGCGCCGCCGGTGACGAGCACGCGCTTCGTCGGCAACTACAGCTCCTTGTCGATCGTGTAGAGGGGTCGGCCGTCGACGTCCCGCTGGATTCTGCCTAGGTACTCCCCAACGAGCGCAAGGATGAAGCCCTGAATCCCGAGCACGAAGAGCACGGCGACGCCGCCGAGCAGCGGGCCCGGGAAGTTCCCGCGGTCGAACCACCACCAGACGCCGTAGGCGCCGAGCGCGACCGCGAGCAGGCTGCAGACGAGCCCGAGCGCGACTCCGATCCACTGGATCGGCTGCGGCCAGAAGCCGGCGAGGACGTGGAGCGCGAGCCGGGTCAGGCGGAGGGGCGAGTAGCGCGAACGTCCTTGGCGCGGGGCGTGACCGACGTCCACTTCGACGACGCTCGCGCCGCCCGAGAGGATCAGCGCCTTCGTGAACTTCTGCTTGCCGATCGCGCCGAGCATCGGCTCGACTGCCCCGCGGCGGTATGCGTTGAAGGCACAGCCGAAGTCCGAGATCTCGACGCGCGTGAAGCGCCGCAGCATCCCGTTGATCAGCCGGCTCGGAAGCGTTCGCCCCCACGAGTCGTGTCGGATCTGGCGCCGGCCGCTTGCAACCTCCGCGCCGCCCTCGACAGCTCGCACGAGCTTCGGGATGTCCTCCGGCTCGTTCTGGAGGTCGCCGTCCATCGTGACGAGGATCTCGCCGCGGGCGCGGGCAAGGCCGGCCTGCATGGCGGGGTGCTGGCCGAAGTTGCGCTTGAAGCGGACGACGCGCACCCGCGGGTCCGCATCGTGGAGCCGCTCGAGCCGGCCGAACGTACCGTCGCGCGAGCCGTCGTCGACGAAGAGCAGCTCGAAGGTTCGGCCGTCCTGCTCGAGCGCCGCGACGGTGCGGCGATAGAGCTCGTCCACCGTGGCCTCTTCCTCGAAGATCGGGACGATCACGGAGACGTCCGGCGCGGGCTCCGGCTCGGCGGACGCCGAGGGAACCGCGAACACCTCGCGTTCGGCCATCGTCGGGCGGAGCCTACACTCAAGCTCCGTGGCGAAGACCTTCGCGCCCGGTGAGCCCATCATCGTCCGCCACGTCCGGCGGGGCAACGCGTTCCTCGTCTGGTCTGCGGTTGCGGTGAGCGACGACGACGAGCTGCTCGCGCTCTGGATCCCGCCGGGGGCGGCGTGCCTGCGCCCGAAGGTGCGCGCCGAGCTGCCCTACGAACAGCCGCTCGTCGAGTCTCCGTGGCGCGAGCCCGGAGTGCTGCAGCTCTGGCCCGCCGGCGCCGCGCACGCGGTCTGGGTGTTCGAGGAGGGCTGGTACGTGAATCTGCAGGAGCCGTTCCGTCGCTCGAAGTTCGGCGTCGACACTGCGGACCAGCTGCTCGACCTCGTGCGCACCCGCGGCGGCGAGTGGCGCTGGAAGGACGAGGGCGAGCTCGCCGAAGCGGTCGAGCGGGGCTTTCTCACCGACGAGGAGGCCGCCGCGGTGCGCGCCGAGGCTCAGCGCGTGATCGCGGCGGATGCATTCCCGACGGGTTGGGAGGACTGGGAACCGGATCCGTCGTGGCCGGTTCCCAGCCTTCCTCGGAGCTGGTAGCGGCGCAAGTCGCGGATCCGCAGTGCGGATCCGCGACCGCTTGGCACTTAAAGGCGGCCGCTTCGCGGCCGCTGCCGCGGCTCTAGGCGGCTTCTGCCAGCGCCGGCTCGGCGGCGACCGTCTCGCCCTTGGCCTTGCCGGGGATCGCGAGCGCGGCGAGCGCGCCGCCGGCGACGACGATCGCACCGACCCACGTCGCGACGACGAGGCCGTCGTTGAAGGTCTCCGGGGACGCGTACCCGCCGTAGCGCGAGAACACCGACGCGAGCACCGCCACGCCGAAGACCCCACCGACCTCCCGAACCGCGTTGTTGGCGCCTGACGCCTTGCCCTCCTCGGCCGGACTGACCGAGCTGAGGATCACGTTTGCCATCGGGGCGAAGAACAGCCCCATCCCGATGCCCGACACGATGAACGGGCCGACGAGCGATGCGTAGCCGACCGTCGCGGTTGACGCCGCAGCGATCCACGCGAGCCCGACTGCCTGCAGACTGAGTCCGGTGGCGAGGATCGGCCGTGAGCCGATCTTGTCGGACAGCGCGCCCGCGATCGGGGCGACCACCATCGGCATCGCCGTCCAGGGCAGCACGCGGAGGCCCGCTTCGAGCGGCGAGTAGCCCTGCGCCGTCTGGAAGAACTGCGTCAGCAGGAAGATCGAGCCGAACATCCCGAACGACATCGCGAGCGAGGCACCGTTCGCGGCAGAGAAGCCGCGGTTGCGGAAGAAGCGCATCGGGAGCATCGGCTTCGGGGTCCGGAGCTCCCACGCGACGAACGCGGCGAGCAGCGCGACGCCGGCGGCAAGCGAACCGACGATCGACGGGCTCGCCCAGCCGTCGCCATTGCCGTTCACGAGGCCCCAGACAATGCCGAGCAGACCAGCGCTCGCGAGCGCAAGCCCGGGTAGGTCGAGCGCCTTCTCCGGCCCGTGGCTCTCGCGCAGCTGCGCGATCGCGAGCGGAACGAGGACGATCCCGACCGGAACGTTGAGCCAGAAGATCCACTGCCACGAGATGCCCTCGATCACCGCTCCGCCGACGAGGGGTCCGCTCGCGACGGCGACGCCGCCGATCGCGCCCCAGATCCCGAGGGCGACCCCCCGACGCTCGGCCGGAAACGCATCGGAGAGGATCGACAGCGTGAGGGGCATCACGAGCGCGCCGCCGAGCCCCTGCACCGCGCGGGCCGCGATGAGCGCGTCCATCGACGGCGCGAGCGCCGCCGCCGCCGAGGCGACGGTGAAGAGTGCGATGCCTGCGGCGAACATGCGACGCCGCCCGAACCGGTCGCCGAGCGCCGCGCCGGTCAGGAGGAAGACCGCAAAGGTCAGGGTGTAGGCGTTCACGGTCCACTCGAGCTGCTCGATCGAGGCGCCGAGGTCGACCCGGATCACCGGGAGCGCGGTGGAGACGACGAGGTTGTCGAGGACGACCATGAAGAGGCCGACCGAGGTGATCGCCAGCGTCCAGAGCGTCCGCGCCCTGGATCCGGTCTTGTCGAACATCGTGCTGCTCCTTCCGATTTGGTTGCCTAGCTACTGACTCATCACTTACTTATGGACGCAAAAAAAGGGCCCGATCTTCCCTACTTCGCCCGGCAGCCGTCGATCAGGCGGCGGGCCCACGGCTCGTCCGAGTTGAGGAGGTCCATCGCCGCAACGACGTTCAACAGCATCCCCTTGGCGAAGAAGCGGCCGAGCTCCTCTGGTCCGAGACCCGAGACGCGCTCCGTCCACGTGAAGAGGTCGCCGTAGCCCTCGCGGACGACCGCCCGGATCTCGGGATCGTCGCAGGAGGCGTACGCCTGCATCTGGGCCATCAGCCGGCTTCGATCGGCCAGCAGACCCATATAGGCCTCGCCCATCGCGGCCAGGGCCTCCTCGCCGCGCTTGCCCTCGGCCGCCCGCTGGAACGTCTCGAGCGTCTCGCGGAAGCAGCGCCGGACGCTCGCGATGAAGAGCTCCTTCTTGGTCCCGAAGAGGCGGAAGAGGTACGGCTGGGAGATCCCGGCCCGCTCGGCGATCGTCTCCGTCGACGTGCCGTGGTAGCCGGTCGAGGCGAACTCGCCACGAGCAGCCTCGAGGATCGCCTCTCGGCGCTCCTCGGCCGACATCCGGGTGGTCGCGAGGGGGCTCACGAGGCGTGATAGTAAGTGATCACTTACTGCCTGTCAAGGCCCTGCTGCGGTACCAGGCGACCGTCCGCGCGAGACCCTCGTCCAGCTCGACCCGCGACTCGAAGCCGAGGAGGTTCCGGGCCTTGTCGACGTTCGGGATGCGGAGCTCGACGTCGGTGTAGTGGAGCGGCCGGAAGACGATCTCGCCGGGGGCCTCGGTCACGCGCTTGATCCGCTGCGCGAGATCGAAGATCGTGACCGCCGAGCGCGCATTGCCGATGTTGAAGCTCTCGCCGACCGCGTTCGGATGCTCGAGTGCCGTGAGCGTCCCCTCGACCATGTCGTCGACGTAGCACCACGCGCGAATCTGTGAGCCGTCGCCGTGGATCGTCAGGTCCTCACCGGCGAGCGCCGCCTCGATGAACGCTCGGATCGCACCGCCGCCCATTTGCTCCGGTCCGTAGACGTTGAACGGGCGAACCGAGGCGGTCGGCAAGCCGAGCTCGGCGTGGTAGGCGTGCGCCATGTGCTCGCCCGCGAGCTTCGAAACCGCGTAGGTCCAGCGCGCCTCGCCGACCGAGCCGGTGACGGAGACGCTCGTCTCGGCGACGCGAAAGGCCTGCGAGCCGAACACTTCGCTCGTCGAGAAGTCGACGAGGCGCTCGAGCGTGTCCTGCGTCGAAAGCCCCGCCTCGAGCACGTTGTAGGTGCCGATCACGTTGACGCGCATCGTTCGCACGGGGCTCTCCAGCACCGTGTCGACGCCGGCGATCCCTGCGCAGTGGACGATGTGGGTCATGCCTTGCGCGAGCGCGTGGAGCGTCTCGGCGTCGAGGACGTCTCCCTGGTGGAAGGTGAGGTTCGGGTGCTCCAGCAGGTCGCTCTGCGAGAGCGCGTCGCGGTGGAGATTGTCCAGCGCGACGATCTCGTTTCGGTCCACGAGCCGACGCGCGAGGGTCGTGCCGATGAAACCCGCGCCGCCGGTGATCAGGATGCGCTTGCCCTCGAGCGCCACTCGGCCACTCTACCCCGGCTACCCTGACGGCCATGACCGCTCTCGCCGCTGCCGTGACGGCGTTGACGATCACGGTCTGGCCGCAAGGCCTGGACGGCCCGTCGCAGCGGTGGACGCTACGCTGCCGCCCGGTCGGTGGGACGCTCCCTGCCCGCGTCGCGGCGTGCCGCAGGCTCGATGCCCTCTCGGCGCCCTTCCGGCCGGTCCCGAAGGACGCAGCCTGCACGCAGGTGTACGGCGGTCCGGCGGTCGCCCACGTCGTCGGCCGCTTCCGGGGAAACCACCTCTGGGCTCAGTTCCGTCGCCGCAACGGCTGCGAGATCGACCGTTGGCAGCGGTTGCGACCGCTTCTGCCCGCCGCCGGCGCGTAGCTTTTCGCCGTCGTGAAGACGGTTCTCTTCGTCGGCGCCGGCCGACATCAGCGTCGCGCGATCGCGCAGGCGCGCGCGCGTGGGCTTCGCGTCGTCGCGGTCGACCGCAATCCGGACGCGCCGGGGCTCGCCGAGGCGGACGTCGCGAAGGTCGTCGACTTCAGCGACGTCGACGCCGTGATCGAGGTCGCCCGCCGCCACGCGGTGGACGGTGTGCTCACGATCTCCGCCGATCGCGCCGTTCCCGTCGTTGCCGCGGTGGCCGACGCGCTCGGGCTGCCGGGGATCGGCACCGAGACGGCGTACGTGATGACCCAGAAGATCGCGATGCGACGCGTGCTTGCCGAGGCGGGCGTTCCGCAGCCGGAGTTCGCCGCGGTGCGGAACGTTCACGAGGGGTACACGGCGCTCGAGCGCGTCGGCCTACCCGCGGTGCTGAAGCCGGCGGACTCGGGCGGCCAGCGCGGCGTCTTCCGGCTCGAGACGGGGGACGATCTCGAGCGGCACCTGCACGTCGCGCTCGCCGAGTCCCCGACCGACGAGGCGATCGTCGAGGCGTACGTCGAAGGGCTCGAGCTGAACGGGCTCGTGATCATGCGTGACGGCGAGGGGTTCCCGCTCACGCTCTCCGACCGGCTGCGCCCGCCCGGGATCGGCTTCGGCGTCGGCTGGATCCACGTCTACCCCGCGAGCGTCTACGGCGACCAACTCGAGGAGTCCGAGCGTGTCGCCGTGCACACCGTCCACGCGCTCGGGCTGCAGACCGGGATCGCGTTCCCACAGCTGATCGC
>Ga0126306_10000857_pt1 | contig 15415 bp, 26 predicted proteins | sample Plot27_FD_92592 | JGI IMG/M metagenome (GOLD analysis project Ga0126306, IMG submission 92592) | Serpentine soil microbial communities from UC McLaughlin Reserve, CA, USA - Plot27 | ecosystem: Environmental > Terrestrial > Soil > Grasslands | place: USA: UC McLaughlin Reserve, Lake County...
ATTTTCCACCAATGCAGGAGTGCTTACTCCTAAACCCAAAACTGATCTGTTATTGGATAATATATCTAATGTTGATATTGCCATCGCCACTGTAGCAGGTGTTCGAGAATGTATACTTATTATTGCTGTACCAAGTCTAACTCTTTTTGTTACCTGTGATAATGCACCTAATGATACAAAGGCTTCTCTCCCCCAAGATTCTGGTACCCATAAAGAATCTGTATTTTCTTTTTCTTCTATTTTTTTGGCAAAGCTTAAAATAGTATCAATTGATAAGAGGGTACCAATATTATATCCTATTCTGGAAATATCTTTCATACTAAATTTGATGACTGAAGTTCCTTTGCTGCTTCATCTATATCTTTATGAGAATCTATTGATCTCCAAAAATTATCATTAAATCTCATCCCTTTTAATTTTTGATCATTAGCCATAGCAGGAAGTGCAGTAACTTCTATGTTTCCATTATCTGGTAAATATTCAAATACATCTTTTGTAAAATAATAAACACCTGCATTGATCCATTTGTCTGGAATTTCAGGTTTTTCATCAAATCCTATTACATTAGATTCATTATCAATATTAACGACTCCATACGGGCTCCTCAGAGGAACAACTGCAATACTTGATATTTTATCTCCACATAATTTATGTGGATTAATGTTTGTTAGTATATCACCATTTGTCATAAAAAATCCATCATCAGTTGATGAATTTAAAAGACTAGATGTATTTTTTAGAGCTCCCCCAGTTCCAAGAGGATTATCTTCTACTATGTATCCAATATTAATACCCAATTTATTACCACTACCAAGATAATCGATAATATTTTCTTTAAGGTAACCAACACATATAATTATCTCTTTAATATTATGTTTTTTAAACCATTTAAGTTGCCATTCGATTATGGGTACATTTAGTACCTCTATCATAGGTTTAGGTCGATCATTTGTTAAAGGTTTTAATCTTTTCCCTAACCCACCGGCAAGAATAACAGCTTTCATCAAAATAGAATCACTAGGCAGATTATTAAAGATTAATGAATTAAATGTATAATATTTTGTTATATAAAATTTAAAGAAGATCTTTATAGATGTTTTTTTATTTTCACCAAATAAATCATTATATGAGGTAACATAACGTTAATAAAATCATTTTCCCTAATCAATTATATTATAAATTAACATGTTTTTATAAAAAAAATAAACGCCGCTGATCAGACTCGAACTGATGACCCACTGGTTAACAGCCAGCTAAGCTCTAAAGCGAATTTCGCTTTAAATTTGCTCTACCATGCTGAGCTACAGCGGCATTCATCTATCATTTTTATAATCAAAATAAAAATGTTTTCTTATTGCAATAAACAACTTAGTCTCATTTCATTACAATAAAAAATTTATAACTCGAGAATTGTTATCTTACCTAAATTTAAAATTTAAAGATTAAATAAGAAAAAGGGTTTAGTAAGTATTACATTAAGACATTCCATCTTCTTTGGCATATAAATAAACACCGTCTAGAAATACTCTTTGATCCTTATTTTTTATTTTGGTAGATGATTCAATATTTGTTGCTGTTTGAGAAACATCTTCTAAGCTAGGTCCTTTAACAATAACATCTTCCCCAGTTACTACGACTTGTGTTAACCCAACAATTTTTGATATACGCATAGACCTTTCTCCAAAATAATTTTCAACAATTACTTTTTTCTCTTTGACCTTGACGGATATTGGAAAGTGAGAAAATATTATTTTGAGTTTATAAGTAAATCCAGTTTCTACTCCTTTAATCATACTCGAGATAATACTTTTTACAGTATTTATTAACGCCAAATCCTTTCTTCGCTGACCAGGTGGATGAATAATTATCTTGTTATTTTCGAAAACTAATGTTATAGGTATTTTGGTAAAATCTTTAGAGATTTTCCCATTTTTACCTTCAACAATTATGGTGTTTTTCTCCTTGGTAACATGGACATTTTCTGGAATTATGACTTCTTCAGACTGATTAGCGGCTTTGCTAGTAGACATAACCTATAAGAACACCTCCCAATCCTTGACTTTGAGCATCAGTATGAGACATTATTCCTTTACTGGTTGATACCAATAGTATTCCAAGATTGTAGGCAGGTAAAAATTGTCTTTCCCAATTTAAAAATTCATTTTTTTTGACACCATACCTGGGCGTGATAATTCCACATTTGTTTATTTTAGCTAATAATTGTATTCTAAACTTGCCCATTCTATTGTCATCGATCAATTCAAATTCTCCTATATATCGATACTTTTGCATAACTCTGAGAATTTCACTAGCAAATTTAGAGGTAGGTATAACTAAACATTCTTTTTTTCTTCTCATTTCGTTATTGTATAAAGTATTAAACAAATTTGAAACAATATTTAATGAGGGCATTTAGAGTTTATTCTCCAATACTATATTAATTCTATCCATCCTTAGCATACTTTTCTTATCTATTTTCTTTAGTTTTTTTTTATCAATATATATTTTATTCATATTTCTTGAATCCTATATTAATTGCTACATCTCTAAAACATTGTCTACAAAGCATAATATCATATTTTTGAATTAGTCCATTAAATGCTCCACATCTTTTGCACCATCTTGTTCCTTTACCATGGGGAACCTTTTTTCTACCTGTTTCTGAATATTCACGTGGCTTTGGCATTATATTGCTTCAACTCCAAAATTTTGTTGGAAGAAATTTATAGATTCTTCTTTTGTTATTCTGTGGTTCTTACCTATTTTATCAGGATGTCTTTTCTTGGAAATTCTATAACCAGGTCTTTTCAAAGATATACAAACATCCATTCCGAAGATTCCAATATCTGGATTATATTTTATACCTGGTATGTCTATATGTTCTTTAATTCCAATAGAAAGGTTCCCATTATTATCAATAGAACTTCTTTTAAAAGAATTTGACTTGGCTAGAAAAATTCTCTTCAACAAGTCCAAGGCGTTTTGTCTTCGTAAAGTCACCATTGCACCAATTGGTTCACCTTTGTGAATACCAAAATCCCTAACAGACTTTTTTGCTCCTCTGGGACTAGGTTTTTGTCCTGTTAATTCTGCCAAGGCCATCTTGGCTCTTTCGAAAGGATCTCCTGATTTTCCAACTCCTATATTTATTACTATTTTTTCGATATCTATTCTTTTCATTTTTTCACTTGAATTGTTAATATTCTCAGACATCATTCATTCACTTTTATCTTTGGATTATTATTATTAGGGTCACTAACTACCATAATCATATCAATCGGAATTTCCAATAATCGAGAATCTACACTCATTATTACCCGTTTAGGAAGGGAAAAGGTACCTTCTTTTATTTCTTGTATTTTACCTATACTACCAGCATTATCACCTCGGGTCAATATAGCAAGACAATCTGATTGTAATTTTAGAGTAGCAATAATTTCTAATTCAGGAACTTTTACAAGACATGTATCACCGACCGAATAACTAGACTCAGAAAGAATAGTTTTACCGTCATGAAAACCATATTGAATTTTATTTCCTTTTATAATATTCTTAGTTTTTATCTTTAAAAGTTTTAGTAACTTTTCATTATCATTTATTTCTATTGGATATAATAATAATGAATTCTTTGGTACTAATCGATAAATCTTTTGAGACGAAATTAACTCAACTATATCCATTAATCCTATTGCAAAGTGAATATTGTATCTAATTACATTATCGACTCTGACTTTACCTTCATCAATAATTTTTTTGGCTTCATGCATATTTTTTGTAACTTTTAATATATCGCGTAAAAGGACACCTAGAGAATATGAATATTTTTTTGAATGTGTACCTGGGTGGGTCCTTAGAATGAAACGTCCTTTTTTTCTATTTATATCCCAAAAAACTGGAGCTACTTGTCGTTTTACAGTGGTTCTTCCTCCTTTATTTGCCATTCTTATTTCCTCTCCATATAATACATTGATAACATTTTATTTTCTAACACCATCATAACCAGATTCTCCCTTATTATCTTGACTAGAATTTGAATTTGTTATATTGTTTTTTCGTGGTTTAAGAACCTTTTTAACATTTAAGTTTTTTCTAATTTGAGTTTTATTTAAATGAGGTTTAATCTTTATCCCTTTCTTTTCTTCGGGCTTTGATTTAACTCTTCTAATAACATTCGATCGATTCTTGTCATGTAAATTGAAAGACGTAATAATAACGTTAGAAGAATGTATTTGAACTTTCACTTTACCTCCCTTTGAAGCTTCTCTTTGAATGCCTTCAATAAAGAGAGTCGACCTTCCTGTCTTTACTTTCTCTACTTTACCTTCGACGTTTTTGTATTCTCCTCGTAATACCTTTACGGTATCTCCTTTAATAACCCGTGCATTTCTTTTATTATATTCACTTCGTAAATTTTCTGAAAGAGGTGAACGAATATGTTTATCCAGTTTGTGCTTCTTTATATTTAAAGTAGTATTTTTATTTATCATAGAAACCACCATAATTTAAACAATTGATGAAGCAAGATTTGCTATCCTTGGCCATTTTTCAGCTGCTTCAGCAGCAACAGGTCCTTTTATGTCAGTTCCTTTAATTTCCCCTTCTGGAGTTACTAAAACAGCAGCATTATCTTCAAATGTAAGTCTTATACCACTTAACCTCCGTATAGGATATTTTTGTCTAATTATGACAGCTCCAAAAATCTGTTTCCTTAACTGTGCTGGACCCTTCTTAACAGTAACGGTTACAAGATCGCCTACTGCACCTGAAGGCATTCGTGAATGTCGACCTTTATATTTCGTTACTTGAACAATTCTAAGAACCTTAGCACCGGTATTATCAGCACAAATGAGCTCTGCGGTAACTGGTAGAGCCCTTGTAATGTAGGGACGAAATTCTGAAGCACCTTTGGCTGAGACTGCTCTTGACTTAGAGGCCATCTTTATTCTCTCCTTCAACTACGACAAAAGACACAGTTTTAGAAAGCGGGCGACATTCGGCTATTTTGACCTTTTGTCCTTCAACCGCATCAATACAATCAGGAAGAAAAGCATGCACTTTAGATTTACTTCGTTCATATCTCTTGTATTTTTTAACTAACCTGTTATAATTTCTTGAGACGACAATCATCTTAGTAGATTTATTGCTTTCTACAATACCTGAGTATAATCTGCCCCTTACTGGTAAACTACCATGAAAAGGACAATGTTGATCTTCACAAGTTTTTTTGGGAAGTGAAACCATAACACCAATATTTCTAACCATATTTCATTATCATCTCTTTATCTTTAATACTCTATCTTCTGGTCTTCCTATCAATTGGTTACCCTTTATAAAGCAAACGGTTGAGGGAAGATACAGAATGCATTGTAAAATAATTTTTTTAGGAATTTTTTTAATACCATTCAGTGTTCTCACAATAAGCATATTTTTAGTCTCAAAAATAATTTTACCAGATAAATTTTTCAAGCTAGTTTGCGAAGATTCTAATATCTTGATTTTTAATCCTATCCACTCATGAAAAAGAATATTTTCTATTGCTCTCATATCTCACTTCCCTCTTTGTTTGACATTTCTCTCATTGATGAGTGTTAAAATCCTTGCAATATCTCTTCTAGCCCATCGGATACTAGAACTCTCCTTTTTTAAGGTTCCTTTTGCACCTTCGGACCTTAATTTAGCAAGGTCAGCTTTCAATTCTAATAACTTGTCTTCGAGATCATGATCATTCATTTCCCGGAGAGTTGATAATTTCATTCTACTCATTTGCTCTTCACTAGCACACTCCCTTTTTCCTTTACTTTATTTGGATTCATGGATTTATCTTTTATATCTTTGGATTTTGTAATTTGTTGTTGTTGTTGTTGTTGTGGTCTTTTCATATTTTGGTTATTTCTTTCCAAACTTATTTTTTTGGTACTATTTTCTTGTTCTGTATTGTTAATATCTTCTCTTTCACTATCTTGATCTGATTGTAAGTTACTATTAGGTGAAGTTTCTTGTTTTGCTTCTATAAGTTCAAAGTCAGGTGGTACCTCATTTTTTAAGGCAATTCGGAGTTGGATTCCCATCAAACCCATTTTTGTTAATACGTCAGTGATACCCAATTTGACTATTTTATCGGCTGCATTTCCGCTCTTGGGTATAACACCTGATGAGTGTTTTTCAAAATGTGCTCTTTCACTTCGTAACTTTCCAGCTATAGTTATCTCTACACCCATAGCTCCTGCTCCCATTACTGTATTAATTGTCCACATAGAGGCTCTTCTAAATGCAGTACCTCTCTCCACAAGCTGTGCTATTCTATTGGCCATAATTTGGGGGTTTAACTCTGGGACTTCTATTTCCATGACGGAAATTTGAGGATTATTCAACCCAAATCTTTGCTCTAGTTTAGAGGTAAGATCTTTTATTCCTGAGCCTTTTCGTCCTATCACTAATCCAGGACGGGTTACGTATAATGTTATTCTTGTTCCAATAGGAGTCTTTTGAATATCAACTCCTCCATAGCCTGTTTCTCGAAGAGTTTCTTTTAGATATTCGTCTAGCTCCATATTCTTATAGTTACTAGACATTACGTTTTTGGCTGCATTCATTCTGTTACTACGCCTTCTTGTGCGACCATTTCAACATGTACAAGTGTATCAAATTTGGGACTTGCTCGACCCATAGCACGCGGTGTAAATCTTTTTAAACGTGTCCCTTTATGAACAACAATATTAATGATTTTTAACCTATCCAGGTCCATGCCTTTGTATTCTGCATTACTTTCTAGATTATCTAAAAGTTTCAAAAATTCATGAGTTGCCTTTGAGGGAAAGCGACCAGCGCTGAATCCATCTCGAATATTTGACCTATGAGCAACTTCGTTATTGTATCGTCGAAATGGTACCGCTATTTCCCTACGTAATACTGATTCTAGATAATCTCTAGCTTTTTCAATCGAAAGATTTGTAATTGCTAATGCAATCTCACGTGCATGTTTATGAGAAATATCCTTTTCGCGAAGAGCAGACCTTACTTGTCTACTTTTATCAAAATTTTGATATGCATAAGAATAGTTTGGCATAAATCTCACTTTAAAGGAACATACAAACTAGATCTTGATGAACCCACACCAGGTGAGCCATGTTGAACTCTCTTGTTTGTAATAGCATATTCTCCTAAATAATGTCCTACCATTTCTGATTTAATTGTAACATCAAAAAATTCTTTACCATTGTGTACACTAATAGATAGACCTATCATATCAGGCAATATTATCATATCCCTAACATGAGTTTTCAACTTATTCTTTAACTTTCCATCACGTGCCAATTTAATCTCTTCTCGCAAGGTTCGTTTTTGATCATTCATATACTTTCCTACCCTTTTGTTCAAGGATCTGCGTTGTCTTGCATTTAATAATGGTAAGAGTGACTCTATTGATATGGATTTTAATTGATCTTGATTGTAACCTCTAAACTTAAATTCCCTAACCAATCTGATATTATACCTCTAGTGGCTTATTTTTAAATCTACCGAGAAATAAAAAATATATATCTTCATATTCTTAAACCAATCCAAGCTTTGTTGCCAGGTCTCGAGCAGAATCTAAATCCTTAAACTTGGCAAAGGCTTTTTTTCCATCTATGGTTCTTGCTGTATTAACTTCAATTATTTCAGCTTCATATAGATCATGTAATTCCTGTTTTATTGATTTTTTATCTGCTTGTTCGTCCACGAGAAAGGTTAACTTTTTTTCTTTTTCTATCAAATTGAAAGATTTTTCTGTGATGTAGGGTTCAATAATTAATGGTTTTCCTTTTTGGGAGTGCGAATTTTTTCTTTTTTGTTTCGATGATCTTGCAGATTTGAGTGCAAACAAGTTTTTCTTCATTGATGACCCATCTCGAATATTGTATTTGATGTACATTTTAAATTGGTAAGTTCTTTAATAGCATTTTCAGAAAAAATAGTCAATCTCACTGGTTTAGAACCAGGAGCTAAATCTAGGACACTAACTGATTTAACAGATTTAACTGTTATTCCAGGAAGCGAATTACTCAATCTGCCTATCTTTTCATCATTTCTGACGAGTATTAGTACACTTAATGCAGATCTACGATTAATGCTATTTTTGTGGTAAGATTTATTTCTTCGTATAAATGTACGTTTCAAATCTTCTTCTAGTCCCAAATTAAATAAAATTTTTTCTAAATCTTTTGACTTTACTACTGATTCGATTTCATTTGAAACAACAATTGGTAGTTGTATTTCATCCTTTATCTTATGTCCTCGCCTTTTGATCAATTCACTGTTAGTTGTTGCTGCAATAGCAGAACATAAAGCTAATAATTTCTCTTTTTTATTTACCTTTTTATAGATATTTTTCCAAGAAACAGGAGGATGAGCTAGTCGACCATGCCTCACGCTTGCTACACCAGCAGCTTGTCCTGCCCTCGGAAAACCTTCACCTCGTGCTCTCGCTATTCTTGCAATACCTAATCCAGTATTACGCGATTCTGCACTCACCATCTGGCCGGCTGCAGGATATCTACCTTGTCTTTGAAATGTATAAGAATTAAGATTATTGTAAACTTTTTGAATTACTTCCGGGCGATAAGGAGTTTGGAAAACCGCTGGGAGGGTTATCGTACTTCGATTACTTCCATCCGTTTCTAATATATTAGTAATACTCATTTGGCAATTACCTCAATGACTTTAGGCTCAATAACTTTCTTCGTAGTATTCCTTATAGGTTGTCTCATTTTAACTAATCTCTTCGGAACTCCTGGGATTGATCCTCTAACTACAATATAATCAGTAGTAACTAATCCAAAATGTTTGAAACCGCCGGGAGGATTAATGGAAAGCTTAGAAGATAGCGATGATATTTGAGAAGAAACATCAGATGATACCAATAATATTCTTTTATTATATTCAGTTCTTTGATGAAAACCTCTTTGTCCTTGCCTCGGTACAGAATACATGACCACTGCTGGAGATATAGGACCTAACGTCCCCAGAGCTCTTACACTTTTTCTTGATTTGTGTTGCTTTCGCTTAACACCGAAACGGGTAATTGGACCCTCAACACCTTTGCCTCTAGTAATTCCTGATACGTCTATTAATTGACCATTTTGAAAAACATCTGATATTTTAATTTCTTTTCCTATAATACCTTTTAAATATTCATATTTTGTTTTATTATCTTTTCCTGAGACACCTATCTCAAAAACAAAGGGTTTTTTCTGAGAGAGATTTGCTTTTTTAGGAAAAACAGATGCAATTGCAAAAAAAGAAGAGATCAACTCAATAGACGATTCAATTGTTTCAAAAGATTTTTCATTATATTTAGTCTTAAATTTTCTCTCTAATCCTTTCGGTAAATCCTTAGAATACGCATCGATAAAGGCCTTTTCTCCATAGAGATCTTTTCTATAACATCTTATACCAATAATATTGATTGGCGGAGTTGCAATTACCGTTGATGAATTGTCGAGTTGTTTACCAAAATTAGGAGTTTTTTCTTTGTCATCTATTGTCATGACTTGTATTTGGCCTGCCTTAAACCCAGCAAAACCTAAAAGGGAAGTATTATCATTGAGTTCAGGCCAATTTCTTAATCTAGCCTCTTCACTCTTAGCTCTAACTCGAGGATAAAATGCAAGGCTTCCGCGTCTCGGCGCGCTATACTTTCTATGACCCATTGATACAGCATGAAACCTTTCAATCCCATTAATAAATTTATATATTCAAAATAATGTAAAAATAGCTAAAGTAGAAATCTAGCAATTTACAAGAGGAAATGATTGAACATAGTTAAAGTTCCAAGAATTGCTTCTTCTAACCTTATAGTTTGAGTCTTTTGGTAAGGAAACATATTGAGATACATTGAATTTTTAGTCTTGTGGTAATTAGGATAAATTTCTTTAATACCTTTGCTAGGTGAACCAAAAACAATTAACAAATTTTCAAAATTGGTAATACTTTCCTGAAAGTGAGATTCCGCATGTTTGAATATCCGTCCTTTCTTTGATGTAAATATAACAAATGTCTTTTGGTCAAGACTTTTAAAAAATTCTTCAAGTGAAGCTACTCTTAGTATAGTGTATCCGAAATATGAGTTTTCCAAATCTTTTGTAGACCCCCTTATAACTTTGAGGTTAGGATATGTATTAACAAACTTTACAACAACTTTTTCTCCATGATTCCCCTCTCCTAGGAATGGGATAAGACAATCCAATCCTACATCTACATATAATTTATAACTTTCCTTCTTAAAATTGATGATGAGTTTTTGATCATTAGTAAATGTTTTTCTCTCTATTTGTTGAATAATGGAATTTCGATCTTGTAAAATTCCTATTCGTATTTCTCCCATCTTAACATCCTTGAGTTTAACCTTGTTCTTATGATGAGGAGCTTTAATTGGCGGAAGAAGGCCTGTATATGATAAGTAAGCATTCATTGGATAAAGTGACTTTCTTAAATAGGGTGGTGTATTCAAAAATTCAAGAATCAATTTAATAAGAAACATATCAGCGTTGTTTCTTTTTTCTGTGGGATCTTTGTATATGATAATTTTTTCAACTCCAAAAATAGAAAATGCCCTTGCAAATTTCCCAATCTTTAATGTTTTTTCTCTTAGCCCCTTTTCATCTGATAAAGAAGAATCGGGGATAGCGACGCAAATTCTATCTTTTATCTTCATTCGTTCACTAATTGATTTATCAATCCATTAAGGTAATTATTTGCTCCAAAAAAAACATTTCGTAAGTTACCTTTTCTATCGACCAAGATTGCAGAAGGAGTACCCTTAAGTTTGTATTCATCAAACGTCAAAGCAGAATATTTTTTATTCTTTAGATATTGTTTGATTCGCTCAAAGAGTAGTTTCTTATCTGGCTCACTGTAGGAGTTATAGTTGTCGATATTGGATTCAATAAAATCAATAACGTTATTATCAGAAAAATCTTGAGTATTTTTACGTAATTCATCCATGGCGACAGGGAAAGGAATTTTATAATTTAGTTTATCACCATCAACTAATTGACCATATTGGTTCAGTGCGTTGAAGGTTTCTCCAATAACTTTTCCGGAAGATAATAGTAATTTTAGATTCTCTAATGTGTTTTTATCGTAATCTTCAAATGCAGTAGCTAACCCTAAAACTACTACATCATCTCTGCTATTATTTTTGTATATGTCTACTGCATTAGGAAGGGCATACATAAAACATCCAGGACAATTGACTTGAAATACTTCAACAAGAACTACTTTTCCGATATTCTTATCAATGTTTGTGGGTAATCCTTGCACCCATTCTGAAACATGCAAGTTTGGAGCCTTAGTACCCATGGTAATGTCAACTACACAAAATAAATATAAACATTCGTAAAAAAATAAGTACTATGATGATTTGTTTTGGGGGTTTGTAGGATTTTCTTTGGCTATTTTTGCGAACTTTTCTATCTCTTCTTCCCCGACCTTTCTCATAAATCTGCTTTCATTTTCGATCAATGACATCTTTATATGAGAAATTCCAGTTTTTTCTTCACTCACCATATTAATTGACTCCAAGGCGAGTTTTCCGGCATCTTCTATAGAAACATCTTGGGTATAATATTTTTCTAAAAATTCATTTACCTGGTCACTTCCTTGACCTATGGCAATTGCATCATATCCTATAAAAGTACCACTCGGATCAGTTAAAAATAATTCGCCTCCCGTGGTGTCCACACCTGCAATGATTAATGCAACTCCAAATGGTCTGACTCCAGCATATTGTGTTAATTGTTGTGACATGTCCGCAATATTTTTTGCCACAATTTCCACATCAACTGGCTCATCATAAATTAATTTATTACTTTGAGCAAAAAATCTAGCATGATCAACTTGTGCTCTTGCATCAGGGATATATCCTGCTGCAGCTACTCCTATGTGATCATCAATTTGGAAGATCTTTTGAGTAACATCAGAAATTTGTAATTTCCTGGTTTTTTCTTCAACTGCCAAAAGAACTCCATCTTTACATTTTATCCCTAAAGCAAGAGTACCTCTCCTTACTGTCTCAATTGCATACTCAACCTGATATAACCTTCCATCAGGAGAAAATACCGTTATAGCTCTATCATAACCTGCTGCTGCTGGTAACAATTCGATATTACTACTTGCCAGTGTTTAATTTAAATTTACCTTATTAACGCAGTTTCTTACAAATTGGTCACCGATGAAATAAAGTTTTATGGTCATCCAAATGTTCTCGCTACACATCCACGAACAATAGAAATAACAAAAGACAATTATGTGACAAAAGAAGGAAATTGTATTGTGGGAATCAATGCTAATAAGGCTTGTAATGAGATAGACCCAAAATTACGAAACTTGATAACAAAGGATAATATTCCAATAAAATTCGAAATAATTGTTGGAACATTATCATTTGAAATCAACGGATTCGGAAACAGCAAATTAACGTTGAGCAATCCTCATGATATTGTGATTAGAACTAGTAGTTATATATCCACCAGAACAGCTTCGATAAAGTGTAATAAAGCCGCAATTCATATACCCAGAGATATAATATTGTTATTACAAGATAGTAATGCCCAGGGATCCTTAATAATTTCTGCAAATGAATCTAGATAGAAGATAAAATATCTATAAGATTATATGGTTTTATCACCAGTTATCATTTCATACGAAATAATGTATCTTTTTGAAATTTTTTCTATTAAACTTGAAGGTAATTTGGGAGGTTGAGGTTTAGTTTTAGAAGATTTCTGTTCATTAACTTTTTTCTTAAACCCGATATTTGTGAGCCAATCTCTTAAAATTTGTTTATCGTAACTATCTTGTATAGATCCTTTTTCATAATCAACCATTTTCCATATTCTATATTCGTCTGGACCAAGAGAATCTCCCAAGACTATTTCTCCTTTCCTGTTAAATCCAAATTCAAATTTTACATCTGCAAGTAAAAATCCTGCTAGGTTTACAATTTTGCTCATCTTGAGATAAAGTTGTTTAGATTTATCTTTCAAAAAATCAAAATCAGGCTGTGATAAAATTTTAGATGAAATTATTTCATTTTCAGAAATTGGAATATCATGTTCGAAGGATTTAGTTGTAGGGTCGAATACTGGCGATGATAGTTCTGAAGCTATAACTGGATCAAAATTATGAGACAAAATTTGTAAGTCTGGCGAATTTTCCCAATCAATTTCATTGTTATTATATCTATCTATTAGACTTCCATAAAAATAACCTCTGACCACACATTCGATTGGAATCATGGATAGCTGTTCGACAAGCATTTTATTGGCATCAATAGTTCTAATCATATGATTTTGGACGTCAAGATTATCAAACCAAAACTTTGCAAACTTACATAAAACTTCCCCTTTTTTTGGAATATCCTGCATCATATTAACATCAAATGCAGATATTCTGTCAGAAAATACAAATAACAGAGTATTATTGTTATTCTCACCGTTATAATATACATCTTTGACTTTTCCTCGATGCAATAATTTCAATTGTACTAAAATATTAAAAAAATATCTTTTTATAATTATCGATTATAAAAAACCATCATTAACTAAAATGATTTTAGATAATGTGAATCGCTACTTCAAAAATTACATAATTAGTTTAAATTATAATGCCTATATGTTGAAAGTTTATCAGATATTAATTATAGCATATACAACGGGTATCTTATGGTTAAGAAGAAACCCTCTTTCACTAGTTTTTACTGCAATTACTCCTTTTTCATTACTCTTTGTTTTATTTATTATTAGCGATGGACAATATACGCAATATGCCATAAGTGGAAGTTTAGTAATGGCTTTAGTTGGTTATGGACTAGCACTAGGTCAGGATATTACATATTATAAAACCGAATATAAAATCCAAGATATGTTTGTTGCCTCTCCTATATCGCCATTAACATATATGACGGGTCTAGCACTATCAGAAATTTTATTTGGATTTCCAGCGCTAGTGGTTTTATTGTTCTTGATTTTTTATATAGGAGTTTCCTTCTTGTATATTCCATTACTTATTTTTATAATACTTATTGTGTGGATCTCTACCTCTAGTATGGGTTTCTTTTTATCTTCACATATGTTACATATGAAAAATGCGACTCAGATAATATCTTTTGTTAATGTTTTTTTAGCTATATTACCACCTGTTTTTTATTCAATTAACAAGCTCCCCGAAGTCCTTCAATATGTTTCCTATATTGCTCCTACAACTCATGCATCCTTGATGATTCAATATGCTATGGGATTTGACACTCCTGAAAATTGGTCTATTTTTATTGGAATATCAGTTCAGTTAGTATACGCTATTGGGTTTATTACCTTAGCAAAAGTTCATGCATTATGGAGAGAAACTTAGATGACGTCGAAATTAGTTTTTAATTCGTAGGTCATGGTGGGATTTGGACCCACGACCTAAGGTTTACAAAACCTTCGCTCTGGCCAGGCTGAGCTACATGACCATTAATCATCGATTTTGTATTATTACTATAATTAATTCTTTGCCAATAATTAAAATATATTTAAGTAGCTATAATAATCAGAAAATATTATTGACGAATAAAGAATTTAATGTTATCGTTACAATAGAAAACAAATCTTTTATAAATGACCCCGAAGGAGAAACAATTTATCATGATTTAATTCTAAAAAATCAATATAATAGTATTAAATCTGTTAGAACTGCAAAGGTATTAAAACTCATTGTAAATGCAAAAAACGATGTGGAAGCACGATTGAGTGTACAAAAAATGTGTGAAGATTTAAGAATATTTAATCCAATTGTAAGTAATTGTCAGATTAACATTCTGTCTGATAAATAATTAGTAAACATATTTCATAAGATTAAAGCTATAAATTTTTGATCAATATTGATATATTAATAATTTTCCACATTACTCTGAGATAAAAGACTTGAAGAAAGTGTATTATTCAAAAGTAATATAGTGCGCAAGTGCTTGGCTAAATCAGTTACCGTAATGATACCCACAACCTTGCCATTTTCTATGATGGGTAGTCTTCTTATCCTATTATTGACCATTCTTTGAACTGCAACATCAATAGGAGTATCAGGTGATGCAGAAGTTCTGATTCTTGACATCATATCCCTGACTCTTACACTTGATACTTTTAATTCTTTTACACAAATCTTTTTTATAAAATCCCGTTCTGTAATAATCCCAATGGGTTGATCATTAGCTAAAACAATTAAAGAGCTTACTCCCTTTTCAGTCATTACCTGAGCAGCTTTTAACGCAGTTTCATTCTCAGATATTGTGAGCAGATCTTTAATCATTATATCCCTTACAGATTCAATCATGGCAATGAAATATATTATAAAATTAAAAACCTTATAATCCTATCAATTTAAAGGTTATTTTTAAATA
>Ga0126306_10000858_pt1 | contig 15412 bp, 11 predicted proteins | sample Plot27_FD_92592 | JGI IMG/M metagenome (GOLD analysis project Ga0126306, IMG submission 92592) | Serpentine soil microbial communities from UC McLaughlin Reserve, CA, USA - Plot27 | ecosystem: Environmental > Terrestrial > Soil > Grasslands | place: USA: UC McLaughlin Reserve, Lake County...
ATGTCATTGAGGCCGCGGAACTTACCGATCGGCTTCTTCTTGATGTTGGGGAGCCGCCCGTCGAAGGGGTTGTGGCCCCAGAGGTCCATCCGCGGTGGGTGCGCCTTCCTGCCCTTGCCGACCCGAAGCCACTTGACGAAGCTCGGGGTAGGGACCGGGCCGCCTCCGCTGATCGTCATCCCCCCGATGACGATGTTCTTGCGGCTCGCCCGCTTCAGCGCGCCGTAGGCGCGGTCGAGCAGTCTCGCGTAGGTCCTCGGTCCGAGGCGGCTCTTCGGCGGCATCGGCTGAAAGTTGTTGCCGTAGTTCGGCTCGCCCCAGATCATCCAGCGGTGGATGGTCGGGTAGCGTCGGCTGATCGCGAAGATGAAGTCCGCGTAGTCCCTCGGGTTGGTTGGCGCCCAAGCACGGGGGAGCCCGCCGTTCGCCCAGGAGGGCGTTCCCTGGACCAGCACAGCGAGGCTCATCCCATACCGCGCCGCCTGCTGGACCATGTAATCGCCGGAGGCGGGCCAGCGGTAGGCGGGATCGTTGGGATTCCGCGGGTCGGCGGGTCGGCTCCGCGCGACCGTGTCCCAGGGGATCTGGAATTGGACGTTGTCGACTCCGAGCTGGGCGTAGAGCGGGAAGCAGCTTGCGCCGCATGCCGCAGAGGCGCCGGTTGGTCCCCAGATCGACTTCTCGGCCGCACCGGCCGCGGGCGCGCAGGCCAGCGCCAGAGCGCCGGCCAGGCTGAGCGGCAAGAGGAGGCGTCTTACGAGCTGCACCTAGGGGGCGGCGGCGTAGGCGTCGAAGGACGGCTTCCTTGCCCCGTTGGCGGTCACCAGGCCCCAGGCGGCACCGACCTGGCCGTTGTTGGCCTGATCATCGAGCCTGTACCAGCCCAGGCTCTTCACGTACTTGAGCTTTCTGACCATCTTGTATGCGGCGGTGATGTAGGCGGCCTGCTGGGCGGGGGTGACATGGAACCCACCGAACAGGTTCGGGCTCGCCTCGGACAGCACGGTCCACTCCGAAAGCCAGAGCCGCGGCACGCTCAGCTTCTTCTTGGACACCCGGGCCTTCTTTCCCTTGCCCTTGGTGCGCAATCCGTAGGCGCGCTGGATCTCGCGGTAGAGCGTGTCGACGTCATTGAGGCCGCGGAACTTACCGATCGCCTTCTTCTTTAGGTTCGGGAAGCGCCCGTCGAAGGGGTTGTGCCCCCACAGGTCCATCCGGGGCGGCCGCGCCTTCTTGCCCTTGCCGACCCGCAGCCACTTGACGAAGTCCGGCGTGGAGACGGCGCCGCCACCGTTCAGGGTCATCCCGCCGATCACGACGTTGGCCCGGTTCGCCTGCTTCAGGGAGGCGTAGGCGTGGTCGAGCAGCTTCGCGTAGGTGCGGGGGCCCACGCGGCTGTTCGGTGGCATTGGCTGGAAATTGATCCCGTAGGCCGGCTCTCCCCAGATCATCCAGCGGTTGATGCTCGGATAGCGCTTGCTGAGGGCATACATGAAGTCGGCGTAGTCCTGCGGGTTCGTCGGCGCCCAGGCGCGGGGGCGTCCTCCGTTCGCCCAGGAGGGCGTCCCCTGGACCAGCACGGCGAGGCTGATCCCGTGCCCGGCGGCCTGTTGCACCGCGTAGTCGGCGGAGGCCGGCCACTGGTAGGCCGGGTCGTTGGGGTCCCGCGGGTTCGCGGGCCTCGAGAGGGCGATGGTGTCCCAGGGGGTCTGGAACTGGAAGTTGTCGGCGCCGAGCTGCTTGTAGAGCGGGAAGGCCGAGCACGCGGCCGGTCCCGTGGGACAGTTGGCATTGCCCACGGGGAAGGTGGTCGGGCCCCAGATAGATTTTTCCGCGGCTCCTGCCGCCGGAGCCGAGGCGAGGATGACAAGGAGAAGCGTGGCCGAGAGGCCGAGGAGGACGCTGAGCCGACGCATGCAGTCGCAGAACAATAGAGAGAGCGTCGAGTTGCGGTGAGGGTTGCCGTCCTGCTCCACAAGACGGTCGTCCACGACGGCCGAGTCCTGCGCGAGGCCGGAGCGCTGGCCGATGTTGGGCACGACGTGGTGATCGTCCACCTGCCTTCCGGAGAGGAGGGCGAGGTCGCGGGCGGCTTCCGGCTGCGCTCAGCCACGCCTCCCGAATGGACGCGCCGGCTACCGCGGACGATCTGGCGCATCCTCGCCCTCGCCTCGATCGCGCGCGCGGCACGCGCGGAGCGCCCGGACGCGGTTCACGCCAACGACATCGCCACCCTCATCCCCGGCTACCTGGCGGCTCGGTTGACCCGGGCCAGGCTCGTTTACGACACCCACGAGTACGCCGTCGGCGTTCCCTACCGGAAGGCGGTCTGGGCCTGGCTGGCGGCGACGATCGAGCGCCTGCTGATCCGCCGCTGCGACGCGGTGATCACGGTCTCGGACGGGATCGCCGAGCGGCTGCAGAGCCGCTACGGACTGGCGCGACGCCCGACCGTGGTCAGGAACGTGCCCGATCTCCCGCCGCCGGGCGAGGCGCCGGACCTGCGCGGGCAGATGGGGATCGGCTCCGCGCCGCTGGTTCTGCACCAGGGCGCGGTGGCCGAGGGCCGCGGCGGCAGCAACCTGGTGCGCGCCGTGGCCAGGATGAACGAGGCCCATCTCCTCTTCCTGGGAGTGGACGGCGCCTTCGCCGAGCGACTGCGCGAGCTCGGTAGCGGGGTGGGCCTCGATGGCCGCCTGCACTTCCATCCGCCGGTGCCCCTGGCAGAGCTTCTCTCCTACACATCCCAGGCGGACGTGGGCGTCTCGCTGCTCGAGGACACCTGCGAGAACCACCGGCTGGCGCTGCCCAACAAGCTGTTCGAGTACCTGGCGGCCGACCTGCCTGTCGTGGTCAGCGACCTGCCCGAGATGCGGCGCCTGGTGGGCGAGCGCGACGTGGGTTGGACCACCGACCCCGGTGACCCGGCTGACATCGCCAGGGTGCTGCAGGTCGCCCTGGAGGACCGGGACGATCCGGCTCTGCATGAGCGCGTGCGCGCTGCGGCGACTGAGCTCAACTGGTCGCACGAGCGCTCGCGGCTCATCGAGCTCTACGAGCGCCTCCCGCAGCGCGGCAGCGGATGAGCGCCCTGGGCGAGGCCGGCGAGGCCGTCCGCCAGGGAGCGCTGCGCCACCCGACGGCTTTGACGGCGTACCTGCGGGGGCGGCGCCTGCGCGCTGGAGGGCGATCCGAGCAGGCGGCCGCGGCGCTCGACCGCGCCCGCCGGCGAGATCCCGCCGTCCCGGCATATGGACTCCACCTGGGGCTGGCGCTGCTGGATGTAGGGCGGCGCGGGGAGGCCGCCGAGGTCGCCGCGGAGCTGGCCGAGCAGCGGCGGGCCGGGTTGGCCGATCCCGACGGCCTCGCGGCGGCCGCGTTGATCCAGGCCGGCCTCGGGGAGGTCGGTATCGCCCGAGGCCTGGCGATCGTCGCGGTGGAAGCTGCGGGAAGGACCTGGCCGGGGCGCGCGGTCGCGACGCTGGCTCTGGAACGGGCGGGCGAGCCCACCCGCGCGCTGGAGCTGACGAGCGAGCCCGAGCAGCAGGCCCGGCTCACCGGCCAGCTTCGTGCCCTCGACCCGGAATGGATCCCCGAGCTGCCCAGGCGCTCGATCCCCGACGGGGGACGAGTGCTCTGCCTGCTGGAGTCGTCCCTCCCGCACGCCCCCTCCGGCTACGGCTATCGCTCGGTGGAGCTGCTGCGCGCCCTGCGGGACGCCGGCTTCGACCCGGTCGCCGCGACCCGGCTCGGATTCCCGGCCAGCCGCGGCATCACCGACTGGGCGCCGATCGAGCGGGTCGACGGGGTCGAGTACCACCGCTTCAACCTGGCGGGCGTTCGCCAGTACAGCGGCATCCCCCTCGACGAGCGGCTGCGCCTGAACGCCGCGATGGTGCTGGAGCTGGCCGAGCGGGTGGAGCCCAGGCTGATCATCGCGGCGACACCGCACCTGAACGGCGTGCTGGCGCTGGCGCTCCGCGAGGCGACCGGCGTGCCGGTCGTCTACGACGTCCGCGGGTTCCCCGAGATGACCTGGGCCGTGCAGCCGGGTGGCTCGGACAGCGAGGTCTACGCGCTGCGCCGGGCGGTCGAGACCCGCTGCGCGGTCCAGGCCGACGCCGTGATGGCCCCGAGCGAGACGATGCGCGCGGAGCTTGCCGGGAGGGGAGTCGATGCCGGCCGGATCTCGATCGTGCCCCAGGTCGTCGATCTTGAGACCTACGCCCCTCGCCCTCGATCCGCGGAACTGGCAAATGCCTACCGGATCCGGACGGAGTTCGTCGCGGGCTGCATCTCCTCCCTCCAGGAGTACGAGGGAATCGACGTGCTGCTCCGGGCGGTGGCGCTGGTGCGGGGAGAGGGCCTCGACGCCGGCGCGCTGGTGGTCGGCGACGGTCCCGCGCGCTCGTCGCTCGAGTCCCTCGCCGCTGAGCTGGAGATCACCGAAGCGGTCGCCTTCGCCGGCAGGGTGGAGCGTTCCGACGCGCCGGACCACTACGCGCTGCTCGACGCCTTCGCGCTGCCACGCCGCGACCTGGAGGTCTGCCGGGCGGTAACCCCGCTGAAGCCCTTCGAGGCGCTGGCGATGGGTGTGCCGCTGATCGCCAGCGACCTGCCCGCCCTGGCGGAGGTCGTCTCTGCGTCGGGCGGGGGACGGCTGATGCCGCCGGAGTCACCGCAGGCGCTGGCCGGTGCTCTGACCGAGCTCGCTCGCGATCCCGGCAAACGCGAGGCGTTGGGAGCGAGCGGGCGCCAGTACATGCTCGGCGGCCACGACCGCGCGGGGGCCGGTGCTGCGCTGCGAGCTACGCTGCCTGCGCCTTGACCCTGCCGCTGTTCGCAAGCCGCGCGGCGCTCGTGCCGCTGCTGCCCGAGATCGCCGAGCGGCAGCGGGTGGTGCTGGAGAGCGGCCGCTACATCCTCGGGCCGGAGGTCGAGGCCTTCGAGTCGGAGTTCGCGGCGTACGTCGGCGCGGGGCACTGCATCGGCCTCGCCAACGGCACCGATGCGCTCGAGATCGGCCTCAGGGCCCTGGGAGTCGGCCCCGGAGACGAGGTGGTCGTCCCGGCCTTCACCTTCTTCGCCACGGCTGAGGCGGTGGTGGCGCTCGGGGCGACGCCGGTCTTCTGCGACGTCGATCCCGAGACCTGGTGCATGACCGCGGCGACCGCCGAGCCCGCGATCGGCGAGCGAACCCGGGCCCTGCTTCCGGTCCACATCTTCGGCAATCCTGCGCCCGTCGCCGAGCTCATGGAGCTGGCCGAGCAGCGCAACGTCAAGGTGCTGGAGGACGCCGCGCAGGCGCACGGCGCGGAGCTGAACGGCCGGATGGCCGGTGGCCTCGGCCACGCCGCCGCCTTCAGCTTCTTCCCCTCGAAGAACCTTGGTGGCTTCGGGGACGGCGGCGCGCTGACCACCGACGACGCGGAGGTCGCGGAGACCGCCCGGCTACTTCGCACGCGCGGGTCGAAGGACAAGCGCACCTTCACCGAGGTCGGCTACAACTCGCGCCTCGACGAGTTCCAGGCGGCCGGGCTGCGGGTGCTGGTCCCTCACCTCGCGGGATGGATCGAGGCGCGACGCCGAGCGGCCGGCGGCTATCTCGACGCGGGCCTCACCGACCTGGCGCAGGTCCAAGGTGAGACCCCGGGGAGCCGGTCCGCGTGGCACATCCTGGCGATCGCCTCCCCGGAGCGCGACCGCCTCGCGACGGCCCTGGCCGACGCCGAAATCGAGGCGCGCCCCTACTACGAGACGCCCCTCTACCGCCAGCCCGCCCTCGAGCGCTGGGCGCCCACCAAGCCGCTCTCCGAGACCGAGCGGATCTGCTCGCAGGTCCTGGCGCTGCCGATGGGCGCTGCCCTCCCCGACGGCGCCCCCGCCGAGGTCGTCGGCGCGATCCGCTCCGCGCTCGGCTAGCGCCAGCGCTCGAGCAGCTCGTCGTCCCCCACGTCCCGCAGCTCGCGGGCCGGTACGCCGACGACCACCTTGCGCGCCGGAACGTCCTCGACCACGACCGCTCCGGCACCGACCACGGCCTCCTCGCCGACCTCGATGCCTGGGAGGAGGACCGCGGCGGCTCCCACCCGACAGGCTCGGCGCAGCGTCGGGCCGTCGGGAGCCTGGCCCGTCTGATGGCGGCCCATCGTGTCGTCGTTGGTCAGGACCACGCCCGGCCCGAGGAAGGCGTCGTCCTCGATCACGGTTCCCGCCGTGACGTAGCAGTTGCTCTGGATCTTCACCCGGGCACCGATCGTCACGTCGTTGTCGACTGCGCTCCCGCGGCCGACGACGGACTCGGCGCCGACCCGCGCACGTTCCCGCACCTGAGCCTGATCGCCGACGACGGCGGCGGTTCCGATCTCGGCGCCCGCGCTGACGATCGCCCCGGGGCAGATCTTGACGTCCTCCGCGACGGTGGCCGGCGACGGCTGCTCCGCCGAGGCCGTCGAGTGTCTGCCGAGCATCGGCGGCTTCCCGATCACCGCGTGGTCGCCGATCACGCCGAAGTCCCCGATCCGGGTGCCGGTGTGGACGACCACGTTGCCGCCCAGCTCGACACCCTCCCCGAACGTGACGCCTTCGCCGATGAGCAGGCCCGGGGCCAGCTCGGAGGGCTCTGGTGAGCTCACGGGCGGGCGGGCATTCCCGGCCGGCCCGCATCGGTCGGGACCTTGACCGGGACGGTGGCGCCGTCGGCGTCGAGGGACGCCTGGAGTGCCTCCAGCACGCTGACCACCCGAACACCGGCCATGCCGTCGGTGTGAGGCCTCTCGCCGGTGCGCAGGCACTCGACGAAGTGCGCGCACTCGAGCCGAAGCGGCTCGGTGTTCAGCACCATCGGGCTGTGGACCGGCCCGGACCGGGTGATGTACTCGCCGTAGGTGTCGGAGAGCGAGGCGAAGCTGTTGTCCCAGATCGAGAGCTTGCGCTCCAGCGCCATGTCGTCCAGGGTCGCCATCCGCTCCGATCCCACGACGGTGATTCGCCGCACCTTGTGCGGGTCGAGCCAGGAGAGGTGCAGATGCGACACCAGCCCGCTGTCGAAGCGGATGTGCGCGAAGACGACGTCCTCCACGCCCTCGCGCATGAACGCCTCGCCTTGGGCTGAGACCTCGAGTGGCTCCCCGTCAGCAAGCTCGAGCAGCACGGAGACGTCGTGGGCGCCCAGACTCCATAGCGCGTTCTCGTCTTCGCGGAGCTTGCCCAGGTTGAGGCGCTGTGAGTGGACGTACCGGATCCTGCCCAGCTCGCCCCGGCCGATCAGGTCAGCGAGCTGGCGGACTCCGGGGTGGTAGCAGAGCAGGTGGCCCACCATCAGCACCAGGTCGCGCTCGTTGGCGAGCCGGACGAGCCGCTGCGCCTCCTCCGTGTCCTGGGCGAGCGGCTTCTCCACGAAGCAGTTCTTCCCCGCCTCCAGCACCCGCTCGGCGAGCGCCGCGTGCGTCGAGCCGGGCGTCGCGACCACGATCGCGGTGAGATCCGGGTCGGTGATCAGATCCTCGACGTCGGCCGTGAAGCGGGTCTGGGGATAGGCGGACTCCCAGTGGGCCCGCCTCGAGTCGTCGAGCTCGCAGCACCAGGCGAGCTCGCAGGTCTCGAGCGTGGCGAGGTTGCGGGCGAGATTTGGCCCCCAGTACCCCATGCCGACTATGCCGAGCCGTACCGACATCCCTGGGACAAGCATACGGCGGGGGCAGAGCCCGGGGTGAGCCCTGCAAGTCCCGGCTCAGTTCGAGCCCGGCGTCAGGGGAGCCAGTCGGCGATCGCCGCGGCAACCCGCTCGCCCGCTCTGCCGGCGCCGTAGATCTCCGCGGCCGGGGAGTCCCCTCCCGGGGCGGGAAGCTCCGCGAGCGCGCTTTCGACCGCCTCGGGTCGCACGCCGATCAGCCGGTTCCAGCCCGTCTCGACCGTCTCCACCCACTCCGTCTCCTCCCGCATGGTGAGACAGGGGACAGATGCCAGGAACGCCTCCTTCTGCAGCCCGCCGGAGTCGGTGATCACCGCGCGGGCGGCGCGCAGCAGCCGGGTCATGTCGAGGTAGCCCAGCGACTCGACGGGCCTGATGCCCAGCTCGGAGAGTCCATCTGGTCCGCCGATCTCCTCCAGCCGGGCCCGCGTCCGAGGGTGGATGGGGAAGACGACGGGCGCCGCCCGGGCTGCATGCGCCAGGACCTCGACCAGCCGAGCGAGCCGCTCGGGGTCGTCGACGTTGCCGGGCCGGTGGGCGGTGGCGACGCTGAAGCCGCGGGGCTCGAGGCCGAGGCGCTCGAGAACGTCCGAGCGCTGATCGGCGATCGGGCCGAAGGCCAGAGCGATATCTGCCATCACGTCGCCCGTGACCACGGCCTGCGCCCCGCGGCCCTCGTCGCGCAGGTTCTGGAGGGCCGTCTCCGTCGAGCAGAGCAGCAGGCCGCCGAGCGAGTCGACGACGATCCGGTTGATCTCCTCCGGCATCGCGCGGTCCCCGGAGCGCATCCCTGCTTCCACGTGAGCGAGTGGGATCCGGGACTTGGCGGCGACCAGCGCGCCCCCGAGCGTCGAGTTCGTGTCGCCGTAGACGAGCAGCGCGTCGGGCCGGACCTCGCCTGTCAAGGACTCGAGCCGAGTCAGGATCGCGGCCGTCTGCTCGGCGTGGCTGCCGGAGCCCACCCCGAGCTCGTGGTCCGGGTGCGGCGGGCCGAGCTCCTCGAAGAAGACGTCCGAGAGCTCGGGGTCATAGTGCTGGCCGGTGTGGACGAGCACCTCCTCCGCGTGCTCGCGCAGATGCCCGGAGACGGCTGCCGCTTTGACGAACTGCGGCCGGTTCCCGACCACGGTCAGGATGCGCGGGCTCACCCCGACGGCGCGCCCATCCGGTCTGCCCCGAGCTCGTCCCAGACGCTCCTCGGCATCTTGCGCAGGCTCTCCAGGGTCCGCTCGAGGGTGTGCAGCTCGCCCGGGTCGACCTCGCTGGAGAGCAACGCACGGGAGAGTGCATCGCGCTCGGCCACCGTGACATCGGCGAACAGGTACTCGCCGATGCGATCGTCGTGCGCGCCCGTGCCGTCCAGCCCCGCGACCTGGCGCAGGGATCTGACCAGCCGCACGGAGACCTCGGACGCTTCGCTCCCCGGGTCGCTCGCCGCGATCGTGTCGAGCCCCCAGCCGCCCACCGTCGCCAGCTCCAGCTCCGCCAGGTCCTTGTCGCCGAGGGTCCGGAGGCGCCGCTCGGTTTCCGGGTCGCCCCGGTCCCTCGACATCGCCTGGCGCAGGACCAACCGGATCACGCGGCGCTGCTCGCGGGTGACCACGCCGGTGACGCTGAGCAGAACCGGATAGAGGAGCAGCGCCACAACCTCCACAAGCGGCTGCCAGTCGCCGGCCAGGGCGCCCGGCCCCCGCGCCAGGCCCAGGCAGATGCCGGCGAGCAGGATGCCGCCCGCGATCCGGGCGTAGTCGATCTCGACGGGCTTAGGACCGCGCTGCGAGAGCCAGGTCATCCCCAGGGCCGCGAACAGGAATCCGCCGATCACCGAGAGGGCGGCCCCGTCTGCCCCCAGCCATGGGATCAGCAGGAAGGCGAGCCCGATGAACACGGCGGCGGAGCTGATCGCCGAGATGACGTAGTAGGTGCGCTTGCCGGGAAAGCGCGCCACCCGGTAGACCGCCACCAGCAGGCCGTGGGCGAGGAAGCCGCCGCCGAGCAGGGGGACGAGCGGCGCCGCGTCCTGATAGTCGGACGGCGCGATCCGCACCAGGCCGTCGGCCGTCACCGTGAGCCCCAGGATCAGCAGCATGCCGCCGAGCACGAAGTAAGTGAGCATCGTGCCGCCGATCACTTCCCTGCTGTGCTCCTTCTCGGCCGCTCGGAAGGTCAGCGTCCTGGCGATCGGCGTCCACGCCATGAACAGCGCCGAGCTGAAGTAGTGGACGAAGGAGGCGATCCTCCCCGCCAGCCGGTAGAGACCGACCTGGGTGTCGGTGGCGAACTTCGACAGGGCGTAGAGGTCGACGTTCTGCGCGATCCAGAAGGAGGCCACCACCGGTATGAAGATCGCCCCCCTGCGCAGGATCATCCGCAGGTCGGTCCGGTCGAGCGCCAGCGCGTAGCTTCGGCGGGTGGCGAGCAGCGCCACGGGCAGCGCTGCGACGCTGCCGATCGCAGTGCCTCCGATCGCGCCCGTCACCCCGTGGCCAGTCGCGACCAGCGGGATCGTGATCCCGATCACGAGCACCGGCCTGACCAGGCTGAGGCTCACGTAGGCATACGGTCGCCGCTCCAGGCGGAGCACGTTCGTGGTGAAGCGCCAGAGACCTCCGGCGGCCCCCGAAGCCGCGGCGATCACGATCAGGTCGCCGTCGGAGGAGTCGCCGAGGATCAGGTCGGCGAACTGCGAGGAGAAGGTGGCGATCACGGCGGTGCCTAGCCCGCAGATCAACAGCGTCACCACGAGGCCCGTCCCGAGGCCCTTGCGCTTGTCCCGGGCGCCGGCCGAGTCGTCGTCGTCGACGTCCTCGTCTCCGGTCGCTCCGAACACCCACATGAACGTCCCCTGCAGGGTGCCGAGGTTGTAGACGATGGTCGTCAGGGCGGCGAAGAAGAGGAGCAGGGCGAGCTGTCCGAACTCGCTCGGCGACAGGTAGTGGGTGACGACGGCGACGTTGACCACAGCGAGGAGGAAGCCGGCGAAGGCGCCGGTCGTATAGAGGCCCGTGTCCCGCGTCAGACGGGCGCCGAGGACGCTCGCCCAGCCGCCCTCCGGCGGCGTCCCCCCGGCGCTCTGGGTGCCGCCGCCCGCCGGGCTCATCCCGGCCGCCGGGCGATCAGGTGCTGATAGCGGGCCACCGGCCTCATGAAGGAGGGCCAGCTTCGCTCGGGGGGAGAGACGTTGTGGACGTCCTCAAACCCGGCTTTTCGAAGCTCCCTGACCGCCTCGGGGCCGGAGGTGAGGCGGACCAGCGAGCGCTCCTTGCCGAGGCGCTTCGCGACGGCCACCGCCTGGTGGGGAGGCAGCAGCTGAAGCAGCGGGATCCCGGTGAACTGGTCCCGGGCGCTCCAGCGGTTCGGGTTACGGATCACCACACGCCCTCCTGGGCGCAGCACGCGCAGGCTCTCGGACAGGGCGGCCCGGCGCTCGTCCCGCGGCACGACGTAGCAGAGGCTGTTGTTCTGGACCACCAGGTCGTAGGCCTCGTCCGGGAGGTCCAGATCCTGCATCCGCCCGGGGCGAAACTCGGCATCGAGACCATGCTCGGCCGCGACTGCGCGGCCCACCTTGAAGCGATCCTCCTTCAAATCAACGCCCGTCACGCTGGCTCCCCTCGCCGCGAAGAATGCGCTCAGGGCGCCAAAACCGCAACCCAGGTCCAGCACCCGCAGCCCGTCCATCGACTCGATCTCGGTGTGATCCCGCAGGATGTCCACCAGGGGCACCCCCCGCCGCTCGACGAATCCCGAGTTGGTCTCGAGGGTGTTGAGGCCCGCCGCGCCGGTGATCCCCTCGCCGCGCTCCCGGAAGTAGGCGAGCACCTCGCGGCGGAGCGATTCCGCGATCGGATCGAAGTCGCGAGCGCTCACCGCGGAGGGCGGTCGGATCCGGTGTGTATCGGCCTGCCCGCCGTCGGTGTCGCCCGGTCGGATGCCCGAGGCAACATCCCGCGCAGGGCCCGGTCGAGCCAGAGGGCCGCCCCTGAGGCCCAGTTGTTCGGGTGCGTGAGACAGAGGATCGGGGAAGCACAAGCGTCGAGCAGCTCCTGCGGATCGGTCCCGTCCTTCCAACCGCCCTCGGCCGTCGTGCGATCCGTGAGCCGGTAGGCGATGCCGCGGCCTCGCATCGCCTCGTTGCCGTCGAACTCGATCCCGTAGGCTGAGCAGTCCTCGCCGCGCAAGAGGTCCGCGTTGCGAACCCCCGGCACGCGCGAGTCGCCATGCGGGACCACGCTGCGGATCGGGCCGAAGATCCGCTCGAAGGCAGCGATCTCCCCCCGGAGCTCGGCGCGGCCCTCCGCGAGTGCCCGCTCGTCCGCGGGCGGCTCACCCTTTCCCTCGAGCGCCCGCCGGGTCAGCGTCTCGTAGTGGAGCCCGATCTCGAAGCCCCGCTCCCGCAGAGCGTCCACCACGGCAGGGTGGGCGGTGCGCCAGCGGAAGTACCAGGTGGAGCGAACGCCGAGGTCGGACTCGATCGCGGCCATGGTGAGCGCCGAGCGCGGATGCTGGTCGACGTCGTGGCGCATGATCATCACCCTCTCGGCCTCAGAGCCATCGCTCCCGAGGTCCCCGCGCACCCACCGCTCGAGCGGGACCAGCTCGTAGCCGCGGTCGCGAGCCGAGGCGAGGAAGCCCTCGTATTCAGACCAGCGGCTGCGCGAGAAGGTGCGCGAGAGCCGCGGCCGCAGGCGGGTGGGCGGCGATTCCATCGTGGCTAGCCGCTGTGGGCGGCGGCGAGCGCCTCAGTGTAAGTGCCCCCCAGCAGGTCGGACTCGCGTTCCCAGCTGAGCCCGGCGGCCGCCTCAACGACCCCGGCGCGAAGCTCGCGGTTGCGCTCCGGACGCATCAGCTCGGCGAGCTTGGCGGCAACGTCGGACGCGTCGTCGGGTCTCGCCAGCAGGCCCACTCCTTGCTCATCGACGAAGGCGCCCATCACCGGCAGGTCGCTCACCAGCACCGGTACGCCGGCAAGCACGTACTCGAAGACCTTGTTGGGGAGGCTGAGCTCATAGCTCAGGCAGGTGGGCTGGATCAGCGCCAGGCCGGCCGTTGCGCCCCGAAGGGACTCGAGCACCGCCCCCGGCGGCACGGCGCCCGCGAACTCGACCCGGTCGGAGACGCCTTCCCCGGACGCGAGCCGCTCGAGCTCCGCGCGATAGGCGACGCTCGAGGGTCCAAGCAGGCGAAGTCGGGCGCCCGGCGTGCGGGCCAGCGCCCTGATCGAGACCTCGATGCCCCGGTTCCGGGTCACGGCACCGGCGTAGACGAAGGTCGGCTCGCCGTCCGGGACGTCGCTCGGTGACGTCCTCTCGGCCAGGGCGGGGATGTTCCGGATCACCTGCGGTGGCCGAACCCGGTAGCGGCGCGCGATCACCTCCGCATAGCCCGGGCTCGCGGTGATCGTGCGGTGGGCGCAGCGCACGAACAGCGCCTCGCAGGCGAGCAGCCACCAGCGCGGCTCGGGGCGCAGGTTCCGGTCTGGCCAGAGCTCGTGCGCGTCATAGACGACCGCGGTTCCTCCCAACAGGCGCGCGGCGACCCCCACCCACATGGTGTTGTAGTCGTTGCAGTGGAGCAGGGCGGGCCGCTCGCGGCGCACGAGCGCTATCGCACGCCGGTAGTAGTCGAGCGTGCGCAGCCAGCGGTGAATCCGAACGACGAGCGCTCGCAATGACCCGGCCTCGGGTGTCGCCGGGCTCGCCTGAGGAGCGTCGGCGCCGATCGTGTCTCCGCGCTCGTCCTCGCCGCCGGAGCGCAGCCGGGACCGGAGCCAGCTTAAGGGCGAGCCGGGAGCGAGGCGGGTGATGTGAGTGCCGTCGATGGTCGCCTCGGTGCGAGGCTCGTCTTCGGAGACCACGGCGATCACCTCGGGCCTGTAGCCGATCGACTTGAGGGTTCTCGCCTCCCTCAGGACGCGCGAATCGTGCGTACCTGCGTTCCGCACGATTATTAGTGCCTCCCCGTTTCCGTATTTCGCCGCATTGTGCCCGGCGGTTGCTGGGATTACAGTTTGGTCCGACATCGCTGGGTACGTCAATTCAGGCGTCTGCCTGGCAGCCGCGCCAACTGGGGGGTGCGGCCCGCCTGGACGCCTATGAGGAGAGCGCCGACATACGAGGCTAATACTTCGCTCCGTTTTCTCCGATTCCTAATCTCGGGCGCGTGTGCGACTGAGATATTCGGCAACAACCCATCTTGGCTCAATACGACTACGACATAGGTGTTCTCTCCGACTTCCGCTTTCCGGGAGGAACGTCGGCGAGCCTCGCCGAGGAGATACGCGCCCAGTCGAGCGCCGGCTACACGACCGCGCTGATCCCGGCACGCGCCGCGAACCTGAAGCGCCGCCGCGGCTTCAACAGCCGGATCGTGAGCGCGGTGCAGGCGGGGCAGGGGGAGCTCGTGGCCCCGGACGAGGAGGTCAACGTGCGCTTGCTGGTGATCAGGCAGCCGTCGATCTTCCTGGAGGACCCAGACCCCAAGCCGAGGGTCAAGGCCGACAAGGTGCTGATGATCGTCAACCAGATCCACAGCAACGGCGTCGGACCGGAGGCCTACGCCGATGGGCTGGCCGAGACCCGCGACCGGCTGCGCGCGCTGTTCGGCGATCAGATCACCTGGGCTCCGATCGGCCCGATGCCCCGCACCGCCCTCACCCGGACCCGGGTCCCGCTCGACCTGGCCGAGGAGGACTGGCACAACGTCCTCAACGCCGAGGAGTGGTGGGTCCCCCGGGACACCTACGTCGGCGATCGGCCCGTTATCGGGCGTCACGGTCGGCCCACCTGGAAGAAGTGGCCGGAATCGGCGGAGGACATCCTCGCCGCCTACCCCGACGACAAGCGCTTCGGAGTCAAGATCCTCGGCGGGGGAGAGGTGGCTGCCAAGATCATCGGCCGTGTCCCCGACAACTGGGAGCTCTATCCGTTCAACAGCATCCACCCGAGGCGGTTCCTCGGTGAGATCGACTTCCAGGTCTACTACCACCACCCGAACGAGCCGGAGGCCTTTGGGCGCACCATCGCCGAGTCGCTCGCGAGCGGCACTCCGACGATTGTCTCGCCGGACTTCCGCGCCCTGTTCGAGGACGCGTGCATCTACGCCCACCCCAGCGAGGTCAAGGAGATCGTCTCGCAGCTCTACAGCGATCCCGCCGCGTACCGGGAGCGGGCCGAGTACGGGCATGCCTTCATCAAGGAGCGCTTCAGCCACGACGTGCACAAGCTGCGGGTGCGCGAAATGATCGGCGAGCCGACCCGCCGCCGGCGCGCGCCGCGGACCAGCCAGGCCCGCCGGACGGTTCTCTTCTTCACCAGCAACGGTGCCGGCATGGGCCACCTGACCCGGATGATGGCCATCGCCAGGCGCCTGCCGCCTTCGGTCCGGCCGATCTTCGCCACCCTCTCCACCGGGATGCAGGTCGTCCGGCAGGCCGGCTACTTCTGCGAGTTCATCCCGCGGGCGCCCGGACACAAGCCGAGCGAGTGGAACGCCTTCCTCGAGCAGCGGCTCATCGAGATCATCCGCCGCTACGACATCGACGCGCTCGTCTTCGACGGGACCGTTCCCTTCCAGGGTCTGATCGCCGCCAAGGAGGACACCGGCGTTCCCGGCGCTTGGTGCCGGAGGGCGATGTGGCAGAACGGTAAGAGCGAGAAGATCCCGGCGAGGGCGAAGCACTTCGAGATGGTGATCGAGCCGGGCGAGTTCGCCGAGGAC
>Ga0126306_10000859_pt1 | contig 15400 bp, 16 predicted proteins | sample Plot27_FD_92592 | JGI IMG/M metagenome (GOLD analysis project Ga0126306, IMG submission 92592) | Serpentine soil microbial communities from UC McLaughlin Reserve, CA, USA - Plot27 | ecosystem: Environmental > Terrestrial > Soil > Grasslands | place: USA: UC McLaughlin Reserve, Lake County...
CCGCATTCCCGATTTCGCGGCTACCCCAATTGGGCGAGCATTTTCCCTGCAATTAGGGGTTCACCGACCGGGGGAATTGTTTTGCGCAAGCTCGTTGCCGTGATCGCGTTTCTGGCCACCATTGCCCTGCCGGCCACCGCCCTCGCCCAGCCGCGCTGGCACCGGGGAGCGAAGGCCCAGGTCACCGTGTACGTGGAGAAGACCAGGGTCGGCGCCACCAACTGGTCGCACGTCAAGCGGGCCGGCATCGAGTGGGGGCGCAGCGGCCGCCTCCACGTCGCGTTCGTCAAGCGCTGCCCCTCGCGGTATTACTACGTCAAGGTCTACGAGACCCGCTCGGCCCGCAACCTGGCCGGCTGGGCCACCCTGAATTACGACCCCAAGACCAACATCGCCTGGTACGGCAGCCTGCACCTCAACACCCGCTACCTGACCAGCTCCGCCACCCGGCGCAAGACCGCCTGCCACGAGCTGGGCCACGCCCTCGGCCTGGAGCACCGCCGGAGCGGCCGGACCTGCATGCGCGACGGCTTCACCACCCTCTACGGCCACCCCGACGGCACCGACTACGCCAACCTCCGCCGTATCTACGCCCGACCCTGACCCCCGGCCGGCGGTGCCGTAGGCTGCTGCGGCGATGGACACGGCATACGTGGTGATCGGGGTCCTGCAGCTCGCGGTCGGCATCGGCTGGACCTGGGGGGTGTTGGCCGACCGGCGCCGCCCGCCCGACCAGCGCCGCAACTTCAAGGGCCGGACCAGCCCGACGACCCCGACGGTCGTCGGGGTCGTCTGGCTGCTGATCGGCCTCTGGTGGCTGGGGCGGGGCCTCTGGGGATGAGCCGGCCGTCCCGGTCTCAGCGCAGGCCGCGGAAGAACGCCCGCACGTCGCCGACCAGCAGGTCGGGGACCTCCATGGCCGGGAAGTGGCCGCCGCGGTCGAACTCCGACCAGTGCTGGAGGTTGTGCTCGGGGTCGAGGGCGCGCCGCAGGAGGCTGCCTTCCCCGAACACCGCCATGCCGGTCGGCGCCGGTGAGGGCGCCCCCCATTCCCGCTCCGCGTGGGCGGCCTCGTAGATGAACTGGGCCGCGGAGGCGCCGCTGCGGGTGAACCAGTACACGCTGACGTTGGTGAGCAGCTGGTCGCGGTCGACGGCGTCGGTGGGCAGCTCGGCCGAGGGGTCGGTCCACTCCTTGTACTTCTCCACGATCCAGGCCAGCTGCCCGACGGGCGAGTCGGTCAGGCCGTAGGCCAGGGTCTGGGGGCGGGTGCTCTGGATCTGGAGGTAGCCCTTGCCGCCCTCGCCGTACTGGCGCAGCCGCTGGTGGCTCGCCGCCTCCGCCTCGGACAGGCCGTCGAGCTCGGCCGGCAGGAAGTCCAGGAGCGCCAGCGCCGTCGGGTCGGTGTTGACGTGCGCGCCCACGACCCGGTCCGGGTCGAGGCCGCTCAGGTCCCCGGAGATGCCGGCGCCGATGTCGCCGCCGTGGGCGCCGTAGCGCGGGTAGCCGAGGCGGCCCATCAGCTCGACCCAGGCCCTGGCAGTGCGACCGGACTCCCAGCCCGTGTCCCGGAGCGGGGTCGAGAAGCCGAAGCCGGGCAGCGACGGCGCCACCACGTGGAAGGCGTCGGCGGGGTCACCGCCGTGGGCGGCCGGGTCGGTCAGCGGCCCGATGATCTCCAGAAACTCCGCCACCGAGCTCGGGTAGCCGTGGGTGACCACCAGCGGCAGCGCGTCCGGCTCGGGCGAGCGGACGTGGAGGAAGTGGATCGGCTGCCCGTCGATGGTGGTGGTGAACTGGGGGAACTGGTTGAGCCGGTCCTCCTGCTTGCGCCAGTCGTAGCCGTCGGCCCAGTAGGCGGTCAGCTCCTTGAGGTAGCCGAGCGGCACGCCGCGGCTCCAGCCGACCCCGGGCAGCTCGTCCGGCCAGCGGGCGCCGGCCAGCCGTCGGCGCAGGTCGTCCAGGTCCTCGTCGGGAACGGCGATCCGGAACGGCCGGATCTCGGCGTCGGTGGCGTCGGCCACGGTGGCTCCTCCTGCTAGAACGGACTGTTCCCTTCCACTATAACAGAATGGAATGCTTCGTTCCAGTGATAGGATGTTTCTCATGGAGCCGACCACCCAGCCGATGAGCGGCCGCCGGGCCCAGGCGGCCCGCAACGACCAGCGCATCCTGGAGGCCGCCCGGGCGGTGTTCACCGCCGACCCGGAGGCCCCGATCGCCGCCGTCGCCGCCCGGGCCGGCGTCGGCATCGCCGCCCTGTACCGCCGCTACCGGAGCAAGGAGGAGCTCCTCCAGCGCCTGGCCCTGGACGGCCTGCGGGGCTACATCGCCGAGACCGAGGCCGCCCTGGCCGTCGACGGCGACCCCTGGGAGGCCTTCGCCGGCTTTCTGCGCCGCAGCCTGGACAGCGGCGCCGGCTCGCTGACGGTGCGCCTGGCCGGCGCCTTCACCCCCACCGAGGAGCTGCAGCGCGCCGGCCGCGACGCCCACGCGGCCACCCAGCGGCTGCTCGACCGGGCCAAGGGCGCCGGCGCCCTCCACCCCGACATCACCGTGGGCGACATCTCCCTGCTGCTGGAGCAGCTCCAGGCGGTCCAGGTCGCCGACCCCGACCGCACCCGCCAGCTCCGCCACCGCTACCTGGCCCTGCTGCTGGACGGCCTCCACCGCCCGGCCACGCCCCTGCCCGGCCCGGCGCCGAGCTGGGAGGAGATCAGCCGCCGGTACGACGGCTAGCCGACCGGGCATCGCCGGGCGCGGCTGGCGGCCGCCGGCCGATGACCTCGTCGAGGGTGGTGACGGGGACGGCCGCGGTTCGCCCGGTTCCTGGGCGACTTCATGATCGCCGCGCTCCTCCCCCCGGCGCAGCCGGCTCGGCTGGACCGCGCTAATCGGTGAGCAACTCGCCGAACACCGAGGCCGGGTCGGTCTGGAGCTCCTCCTCGGGGTCCACGTCGAGCGTCACCGGGACCGATGTCGGCGCGAGCGTCCGCATGCTGTGGTCATCGGTGAGACGCTGCCACTCCGCGGCGGTGCATTCGCAGGCGAGGCCGCTGTCGGCCAGGAAGTGCAGGTTCGCGTCGACGTTGGCGCGGACGACCCAGAGGTCGCCGTGGGTGCTGACGTCCTCCTTCACCTCGGTACGGCCGCACATGACGAGCCCGTCGGCCAGGGCGACCACGGCCGCCGGCTCATCGGTGCTGTCGGCGCCGACGAACGTCTTGGCCCATACGGGCATTCCCTCCTCGTCCACCCGGATGAGCCAGGCGTCCACGCCTGGCGGCTCCATGTGCCCGCAGGCCAGGACCCCGTCCGGGATGGCGGCGAGGCCGGTGGGGGTCGTGAAGTCGACGCCGCTGGCGTGGGGCCGGCTGCGGTACGACGCCGACCAGCGCAGGCTGTCATCGGCCCGGAGCGAGGCCAGCCAGGCGTTCGGGGCGCCCCCCAGGTGGCCGCCGATCACATACGAGCCGTCCTGGGCGACGGCGACGCGGCTCGCCTTCTCGCTCCCGGTGCCGCCCAGGGCGAATCCGGAGACCAGCGTGCCGTCGGGGCGAAGCCGCAGGATCAGCGCGTTCTGCCGATCGATCGGTGGCAGGGAGGGATCCGCGAGGTCGGTGTGGTCCACCTCCCCGACGGCGATGATGTCGGAGGACGGCGCCTCGGCCAGCGCGGCGATGGCGGGGTGGGTGGAGCCGCTGCCGGCGTCGACCTCGATCGACCACTCGACGCCGCCGGCGTCGTCGATGGCCATCAGCAGCGCCGAGACGACGCCGCTCCGGGTGATCTCGCCGGCCAGCACGGCGCCGCCGGACGACCTCGTCACGACGGCCACGCAGGTCGTCCGGTCGGCGCCGGACGCCCGCATCGTGCGGGTCCACCGCGGCTCCCCGGACGGGGAGAACCGGTCGACCCGGATGGCGGTACCGGAGAGTCCCGCGACCAGGAGGTCGCCGTCGACGGCGTGGACCATGCCCTTCGGGCTCATCGGGTCGGCCGCCGTGCTCTGCGAGATGGGCACACCGGCGCCGTCGAGGGTTGCCAGCCAGGGATGTCCGCGGTCCTCGATGACGGTCGTGCCGGCGCCGGCCGGAAGGATCGCCGCCGCGCCGTCGTCCGAGTCGATGTTGAACAGGCGCGACCACCGGGTTGGCGCCGCGCCGGCGAATGGACCACCGGGGCTGGGGATCTCGAACCGGACGAGTGGGTGCAGCTGGACCAAGTCCTCGGGGATGTCGGGCAATCCGTCCACGCCCAGGAACGCCCAGCCGCCGACGATCTCCACCTCTCCGTTGACCGCCACCGCGCTGGGATCGACCTCGATGATCGTGCCGAGCGACGTGCCGATGACCGGCCCGCCGACGGGAACGCCCTCGATGGCGATGAGCAGGGCGAGGATGATCTCGAGGTCGACGCCGCCGGCCAGGGCGACCGGGCTGTCAGGAAGCCCGATCTGCGGCTCGTGGCGCGGCGGCGACGACATCCCCGCGCGGAGCGAGCCGTCGAAGGCGAACCCCGAGCCGAGGCGGAACGGCGCGACCACACTGATCCGAGCGTCGGCGTCGGCGCTGGCGGCGAGATGCAGCCGCACCTCCACGAACGGGGAGACCTCGATGCTGGGCCCGGCCGAGATCGGCGGAAGCGGGATCATCGCCAGCCGCAGCAGGCCCGCGGTGTCCGCGCCGGCGTCCACCGCCAGGTCGAGGGTGGCCGCGCCGCGGAGGGCGACACCGGCGCGCGCGCTCTCCAGCTGCTCGTCGTCATCCAAACTTCCATCGAAGGTCGAGCCCACCCAGGAGACGGCCAGGTTGCCGTTGAGGACGGCCGCTGCGCCCCCCCGACTCCGTGATCTCGATTGTCGAGCCTCGGCGACAACCCCTCCGAGCTCTGGATCAGGCGGGGCGCTCCCCGGCGCCGAGGCGGGGGAACGGGGTGAGCGAGAAGATCGCCTCCACCGGCACCTCGAAGTGGTCGGCGATGCGCAGGGCCAGATCGAGGCTGGGGCTGTACTCGCCCCGCTCCAGATAGCCGACCGTCTGGTAGTGGACCCCGAGGGCCTCCGCGAGCTGCCGGCGGGAGATGCCGCGCTCGGCCCGCAGCATCGCGATCCGGTTGTGGATGGTCTCGCTCATGGCCTCAGGGGGTGCGCTGCAGGTGCTGTTGCCGGCGGGCCTCCATGGTCGAGCCTGACTCGCGGCGGGCCATGCGGCGCAGGACCGGGGGCGCGACCAGCAGGCCTACCACCGCCCACGCGCCGAGCACGGCGGCGGTCTCCAGGTGCCGCCACGACCCCGAGATCTCCAGGACGGCGGCGGCGTCGGGCAGCAGGGCCGAGCGGATGCCGAGCCCGAGCCAGTAGATGGGGAAGACCTGGGCGACCCCCTGGACCCATCCCGGCAGGGCCGAGATCGGGTAGAAGATCCCCGAGATGGCGGTCAGGGCGATGAGGGGGAGCATGGTCAGGCCGAAGGCCGAGTTCGGGCTTCGCACCAGCGAGCCGATGACCGCCCCCCAGGGCAGGGTGGCGAGCAGCCCCAGCGTGGCCACCCAGAGCAGGACCAGCCAGTCCGAGCCGCCGGCCGTCGCCAGGTCGGGCAGGAGCAGCAGGCCGGCCACGAGGATGATCACCAGCATGAACAAGGTGATCAGGGAGAGCGACACGATTCGGCCGACGAGGTAGCCGACCATGCCCTGCGGCACCGCCTTGGCGCGCAGCAGGGTGCCGTCCTCGCGCTCGGCGGCGAGCGTTCCGGCGGCGCCCGAGTAGCCGGCGAACGCCACCCACATGCCGAGGATGCTCGGCAGGGTCAGCATCGCCAGGGGGAGCGCGGAGCCGTCGACCCTGGCGTTGCGCTGGAGCAGCAGGACCACCACGAACACGGTGACCACGAACACGTTCCAGCCGAGGTCCTGCGGGTTGGTCAGGCTGTGCCGGGTCTCGGTCCAGCCCCGCGCCAGCCCGAGCCGGGCCGTGTGGACGGTGGGGCTCATCGGGCGCTACCTCCTCGAGCTCGGCCCGCTCGTGCCGGTGGGCGATGGCCATGTAGGTGTCCTCCAGGCTGGCCCGGCGCACCTCCAGGTCGGCCACCTCGTCGCCGTACTGGGCAAACAGCTCGCGGACGAAGCCGGTGGCGTCCGGGGTGGCGTGCACGAAGCGCTCGCCGTGGCGGCTCCAGCGCACCTCGGCCTGGCCGGAGACCCGCCGGGCGAGCTGGTCGGCGCTGCCGTCGGCCACGATCCGCCCCTCGGCCAGGATGAGGATGCGGTCGGCCAGCTGCTCGGCCTCGGCCAGGTCGTGGGTGGTGAGCAGGATGGTGGTGTCCTCCAGGTCGGACAGGCGGTGCACCAGGTCGTGGAAGTCCCGCCGCGACCGTGGGTCGAACCCGGCGGTCGGCTCGTCGAGGAACAGCAGCTCGGGCCGGCCCACCAGGCCGACGGCGACGTCCAGGCGGCGGCGCTGCCCCCCGGACAGGGAGGCGAGCCGCTGGCCGGCCTGCTCGGTGAGCCCCACCGTCTCGAGCAGCGTGTCGACGTCGCGGGGTCGCGCCCGCTCGGGCGTGGCGTAGGGGGCGTAGTAGCCGCCGAGGTGGGCCAGGAGGTCGCGCACCCGCCAGCGCCCGTGGTCGCGCCAGGACTGCAGGACCACGCCGATCCGGGCCCGCCACCGCTCGTCGCCCCTGGCCGGGTCGACGCCGAGCACGCTGACCTCGCCGGCCGAGCGCATCCGGAACCCCTCCAGGACCTCGATGGTGGTGGTCTTGCCGGCGCCGTTCGGCCCGAGCAGCGTGATCACCTCGCCGCGGCAGACGTGGAAGTCGACCCCGGTGAGCACGTCCCGCGCCCCGTAGCGCATGCGCAGGCCACGGACGTCGATCACCGCATCGGTCATAGCAGTACTACTACAACATTGAGTACTTCTACTGCAAGGGGCGGAGGCGGGCGGCCCGGGACTCCAGGTAGCGCTGCTCGGCCAGGCTGAGGGTGCGGCGGGCGGCCTGGCGGTAGGCGACCCGGGCTCCCTCCCGGTCGCCGGCCAGCTCCAGCAGGTGGGCCCGGACCGCATCCAGGCGGTGGTGGCCGGCCAGGCCGGGCCGGGCCTCGGCCGCCGCCAGCTGCCGCAGCCCGGCCTCGGGACCGTGGACCATGGCCACGGCCACGATCCGGTTGAGCTCGACCATCGGCCCCGGGGCGAGGCGCCCCAGGTGCTCGTACAGGCCCAGGATCTGGTCCCAGTCGGTGTCCTCGAACCGGGCCGCCTCGTCGTGCACGGCGGCGATGGCCGCCTGCAGCTGATAGGGGCCGACCGGCGCCGAGGCCAGGGTCCGGGTGATCAGCCCGACCCCCTCGGCGATGGCCTGGGCGTCCCAGCGGGCTCGGTCCTGCTCGGCCAGGGGGACCAGGGCGCCGTCGGGCCCGGTCCGGGCCGGGCGGCGGGCGTCGGTGAGCAGCATGAGGGCCAGCAGCCCGGCCACCTCCCCGTCGTCGGGCAGGAGGCGGTGCAGCTGGCGGGTCAGCCGGATGGCCTCGCCGCTGAGCTCGACCCGCGCCAGCGCCGGCCCCGAGCTGGCCGTGTAGCCCTCGTTGAAGATCAGGTACAGCACCTGGAGGACGGCCCCGAGCCGCTCGGCCCGCTCGGCCTCCGAGGGCAGCCGGAACTCGGCCCCGCTGGCCCTGATCCGCTGCTTGGCCCGGCTGATCCGCTGGGCCACGGTGGCCTCGGGGACCAGGAAGGCGCGGGCGATCTCGGCCGTGGTCAGCCCACCCACCGCCCGCAGGGTCAGGGCCACCTGCGAGGCCTGGGTGAGCGACGGGTGGCAGCACAGCAGCAGCAGGGTGAGGGTGTCGTCGGCGGCCGGGCCGGGCCCGGGGTCGGGTGGGGCCAGCGCGGCCGCGGTCTGCTCCCGGCGCCGGCGGGCCGCCTCCTGGCGCCAGCGCTCGATCCAGCGGCGGGACGCGACGGTGGTCAGCCAGCCCCGCGGGTTGGCCGGCGTCCCGGCGGCCGGCCACTGCAACGCCGCCGCCAGCAGGGCCTCCTGGGTGGCGTCCTCGCAGGTGCCGAAGTCGCCGTAGCGCCGGACGAGGATGGCCAGGACCTGCGGGGCCAGCTCCCGGAGCAGCCGTTCGATGTCGGTCGGCGTGGTCACCTCACGACAGCCTCGCCAGAGAGCCCTGGCCTTCAGGCAGGCGAGGCATGGCGCAAACCATGTCACACACTCTGTGTACGGTCGCGGGATGCGAGTGGCGTACAGGTGCCGGGCCTACCCGGACCCCGAGCAGCAGGTCATGCGGGCCCGAACGTTCGGGTGCATCAGGGTCGTATGGAACCGCACCCTGGCCGCACGCCACGCCCGCTGGGTGACCGAGGGCAAAGGCACTTCCTACCGGGAGACGGACGCGGCCCTGACCGCCATGAAACGGCTGCCCGAGCTGGCCTTCCTGAATGAGGTGTCCTCGGTGCCGTTGCAGCAGACGCTGCGGCACCAGCATCACGCCGTCAACGCGTTCTCCGCCGGGCGTGCCTGCTACCCGCGATTCAAGTCCCGTCGCAGCAGGCAGGCGGCCCGCTACACCCGTAACGCGTTTCGCTGGCAGGACGGGCAGTTGTGGCTGGCCAAGACGCACGCGCCGCTGCGACTGGTCTGGTCGTGGCCGCAGGTCGACCCGGCCCTTCTGGAGCCGACCGGCGTGACTGTCTCCCGCGAGCCGGACGGACGCTGGTACGCCACCCTCCATGCGGAGGTGACCGAGCCGGCGCCGCTGCCCACAACCGGCCGGGCGGTCGGGATCGACCTGGGGATCAGCGACTTCGCCGTGACCAGCGACGGCGAGCGCATCGCCAACCCCCGACACCTGGAACGCAAAGCCGCCAACCTGGCCCGCTACCAGCGGCGCATGGCCCGGGCGCAGAACGGCTCGGCCAACCGGGCCAAGGCCGCAGCGAAGGTCGCCCGTGCCCACCGCAAAGTGCGGGCTGCTCGGGCTGACTTCCTGCACCGGATCAGCATCCGCCTGGTCCGCGACCACGACCTGCTCGTGATCGAGGATCTGAACGTAAAGGGCATGACCGGCAACCGGCGGCTTGCCAAGGCGATCAGCGACTGCGGCTGGGGCACCTTCCGAGGCCTGTTGGCTTATAAGGCCCAGCGGGCAGGTCGGCGCCTGGTTGTGATCGACCGCTGGCATCCGTCCTCCAAGACCTGCTCGTCGTGCGGGCACATGCTCGCCACCTTGAGCCTGGGCACCCGCACCTGGGTGTGCCCGTCTTGCGGCGCCCGGCACGACCGGGACCACAACGCCGCCAAGAACATCCTGGCGGCAGGTCGTGCCGTGACTGCCTGTGGAGCCGACATCAGCCATCCCGGGTCCTCCGGGGTGCAAGCGGCGCTGAAGCAGGAACCCCAGCGGGTGACCGCTGGAATCCCCGTCCTTCAGGGCGGGGAGTAGTCAAATCTCTTGCCCGCCGAGCTGCTGCTGCAGGATGGGCCGGACCTCGACCAGCCCGAGCTCGGCCTCGGGGAGGCGGGCGGCGATCTCGACCGCCCGTTCGGGGGTGTCGCAGTCCAGCAGGAAGAAGCCGGCCAGCAGCTCCTTGGCCTCGGCGAAGGGGCCGTCGCTGGTGACCGTCTGGCCGTCGCGGACCGACACCCGCTTGGTCAGCGACGCGTCGGCGAGGGCCTCGGTGACGATCAGCTCCCCGTTGGCGGCCAGCTCCTCGGCCAGGGCGTTGTAGTAGCGGAACCCCTCGGCCTGCTGCTCGTCGGAGAAGCTCTCCCAGATCTCCCGGGATGCCGGGTTGCTGTAGATCAGGACCAGGTACTTCACCGCCGCCTCCTGTCTCTTGGACGAGCTGTCGCTGGCATGTCGAGACTAGCTCGACAGCTTCGACATCCAGGTGCGCGGCGACCAGCCGCCCGGCCACCTCGGCGAGAGGAGCAGGAAGATGAGCAGGACCACCCGTATCGTCGGCATCGGGACCGTGGGCGTCCCGGTCAGCGACCAGGACCGGGCGCTCGAGTTCTACGTGGGCAAGCTGGGCTTCGAGACGCGCCGGGACATGCCGTTCGGCCCCGGGCGCTGGATCGAGGTGGCCCCGCCGGGGTCGGCGACCACCATCGCCCTGGTGCCCGAGGGCGTCCCCGCCGGCATCCGCCTGATGACCACCGACGCCGACGGCGACCACGCCGACCTGCGCGCCGGCGGCGTCGACGCCGACCCGGAGGTCATGCGGATCCCGGAGGCCCCGGCCATGTTCTCCCTGCGCGACCCGGACGGGAACAGCCTCATCCTGGTCGAGTGGGCCGAGTGAGCCGGTGACCTACTGGGCGCCGGGGGCGGGGCCGGCCAGGTCGGCGGCCGGCCTGGCGCCCTGGGCTCGCAGCCAGCCGACCAGGTCGTCGGCGCCGCTGCGGGCGGCGGCGTCCAGGGGGGTCAGCGGCTCCCAGGGCGGGACCCAGTCGAGGTCGGCCCCCTGGGCCAGCAGGTACTCGGCGCAGCGGCGCTGGCCGCCGTGGCAGGCACCCAGAAGGCGCGGTTGACGTCGTCGGGCGTCGGCCGGGTTCCGCGGAAGTAGCTCTCGAGGCGGTCCAGGAGGCCGAGGGTGGCGTCGTCGTCGATGGTGGTCCGGGCGCCCCGCTCGACCAGCCGGTGGGCGGCCCGCCACTGCCCGAAGGCCCGGGCGTCGGTCAACGGCGTGCCGCCGGCGATGACCGCGCCCGGGGCCTCGATGTCGGCCCCGGCGTCGAGCAGCGCGTCCAGCGCCTCGACGTCGTCGCTGCTGGCCGCCCAGTGCAGCGGGGTCTCGTCGTGGCTGCCGCCCTCGAAGCGGGCGTCCACCTCGGCGCCCGCCTCGACCAGGGCGGCGATGGTGGCCGCGCCCCGGGGGAAGTGCCCCGGCCAGTCGGTGGCCACGTGCAGCAGGCTGCGGGTCCCGTCGGTGCCGCCGATCCGGGCCGTGGCCAGCCCGGGATGGTCGGCCAGCAGCCGCCGCAGCCCGTCCAGGTCGCCGCCCCGGATGGCCTCGACCACGGCGACGGCCAGCGGGTCCTCCGGGTCGAGGGTCACGCCGCCTCCTCGGTGGGAACGTGGGCAGTCTAGCCGTTGCTCCCGACACCGGAAGGGCCGCCCAGCCAGGTCCGCAGGGGTCGGGGCAGGGCCAGCAGGCCCCGGCCGCGCTCGGCCCCGGTCCCGCCGGTCTGCTCGAAGAAGAAGCGGACCAGCTCGGCCGAGGCGTCGGGCCCGTTGGGGTTGGTGTAGGTGCCCTGCGGGCTGCCGCCCGACCAGGCGTGGCCGAGCTGGTCCACGGTCCAGCTCTCGGCCACCACCCGGCCGCGGCCGGCGCGGTAGATCCGGCGCGTCCAGCCGCGGCCCTGGACGACCTCGACCCTGGCCGTGGCGCTCCAGGGCCGCAGCAGGGCCTCGGCGTTGGCGGGGGCGACGGTGGTGTCGCGGCCGCCCTGGAAGACGATCAGGGGGATGCCCGGGACGGGCGCCCCGTCCCGGGGCGGCGGCCCCTGCCGCATGGCCGCGTAGGCGGACTGGACGTCGTGGGCGGCCCCGTGGACGAGGCCGGAGTGGATCCCGGCGGCCGCGTACAGCTCCGGGTAAGTGACGGCCATGACCGCGGCCATGGCCCCGCCGGCCGAGAGCCCGGCCACGAACACCCGCCCGGCGTCGACCTGGTGGGTCTCCATGACCTGGCGGGTGATCCCGGCCAGCAGCGACGGCTCGCCGGCGTCGCGGCGCTGGTGGGCCGGGAGGAACCAGTTCCAGCAGCCCCGCTGGTTGGCCGAGGCCGGCTGCTGGGGGTAGACGACCAGGAAGGTGTCCCGCTCGGCCAGCTCATTCATGCGGGTGCCGGCGGCGAAGTCGGCCGCCGTCTGGGTGCAGCCGTGCAACATCACCACCAGCGGCACGGCCCGGCCGTCGTAGCCGCTGGGGACGTACAGCCGGTAGCCGCGGGCCCCGGCCGCGCTCCGGTAGGAGCCGTCGAGGACCCGCCCCCCCTCGGGCGCCTCGCCGCGCCCACGCGGAACCCGGACCCGCCCCTCCTCGGGTGCCTCGCCGCGCCCAGGCGGCATCCAGGCCCGCCGGCGCCGGGTCCCCCGGTGGGGGGGCGTAGCCGAAGGCGAAGGGCTCGGCGCGTCGCCGTCCACAACCCCCCCGGCGGACTGCCCCAGGGTCTTCCTGATCAGCTCGGTCGCCTCGGCGAGCCGCCCGCTGCGCGTGAGGCGGGTCGCCTCGGCCATCTCGTCCCGCATGTGCATCCACTGCTTCCTTCGGTTGGCGTTTAGGCGATGCGGCCGGCCAGGGCCGCCTTGACCGGGGTGCTGGCGCGCAGGGCGCCCAGCACCTCGACCGACTCGATGGTGGCCAGGGCCAGGTCGGGGGACACGTCGTCGGCGATGCTGGCCAGCCCGAGGACCCGGATCTGGAGCTGCTGGCCGGCGTCGCGGACCGCCTCCAGGTCCCGGCGCGAGTAGTGCTGGACCCCCAGGACCAGGGTCTTGCGGGCCACGGTGTGGTGGACCGCCTCGGCGTGGGTGGCCAGCTGGGAGCGGATCGCCGTGCGGATGAGGTCGGTCCGGTTGGCGTAGAAGCCCTCCTGGACCAGCAGGTCGATCTGGCCCAGGTCGACCAGGCCCAGGTTGACGGTGATCTTCTCGGTCTTCTCCGCCTCGCCCACAGCAACCATCCCCTTACCATCCAGTGGGATGGTGCCTGGGTCAGGGGCGAGCTGTCAACGCGGGCGCAGCCGTAGGGCCTCGCCCACGGTAGCCGACACCTCCGGGGTCGCCACCTCGACCTCAGGCAGGCTCCGGCCGAGCACGGCCGGGGGCGTGACCCGGACCGCGACCGGCGGCACCCGGACCCGGGCCGCCGGGGTGGCCGCCACCCGGTGGGGTGTGGACAGCCGATCCACCCCGTTCCGCGGTTGGGCTACCCTCCCGTTCAGGGGCCCCTCCCTCGCGGGGTTCGGGTGACGCCCGCCCGGAGCGCGGCCGCGGATGCTGGCGGCGCGGGTGCGCCCGGCCCGAGGACGCCGGCCGCTCGCCCGTGTCCCCAGCGCGGCCAGCGTCTCGGTGGCCGGCGGGACCGGCGGCCCGGCCCCGACCGGCGGGATCCCGGTGATGCCGGCCGGGGGCGGCAGGTGCTGGGAGATCCCCCGCCCAGCCGCCCGCCCACCCCCGGTTCCGGCGCCTTGTCGACCAGGGCCATCACCGGCGAATTCCCGAGAAATTCCCGGTTCGCCCGGCCGAGGCCCTCAGCTTCCGCCGAACGGGCCGCCGCGCAGGGGCTGGTCGTGGCTGGCGCGGCGCTCGTTGTCGCGCAGGCGGGGCTCGTAGTGGGCGAAGAAGACCTTGCCGACCAGGTCGCGGCGGCTGCGCACCCCGGTCTTGTCGAACACGCTCTTCAGGTGCTGCTGGACGGTGTGGACCGAGACCACCAGGCGCTCGGCGATCTCGGCGGTGGAGTCGCCCTGGAGCACCAGGCGGGTGACGTCCTGCTCGCGCTCGGTCAGCCCGTACGCGGACATCAGCAGGGGAGCGATGCGGGCCGGGTGGGCCGGCTCGACGATCACGGCGACGCGGCGGGCGCCGCCGGTGACCAGGGAGGCGCCGTGGAGCACGACCCAGGTGCCCGAGCGCGACAGCACCCGGGAGACCGCGACCTGCCCGGGCTCGTCCGGGTACTCGGCGGTCCGCAGCGCCCGACCGACGACCGCCAGGACCGACGAGGGCAGCCTGCCGGCGTCCCAGTCGCCGTCGGGCAGCGCCCGCAGCCACTGCTCCACGCCAGGCGTGGCCGACTCAACCTCCCCGCTGGCGGAGAGCACGACCAGGCCGGGGGCGTCCGGTCCCTCGGGGTCGACGGCCTCGCCGACCAGCAGCCCGCGGCGCGCCCCCTCGGCCAGGGAGGGCGCGACCGCCCGCACGAAGCCCAGCTCGGCGTCGTCGAACATCGGCTGGCCGGGCTCGCGGTACAGCCCCAGCGCCCCCCATGCCTCGCCGGACGGGGCGCGCAGGGCGGCGATCAGCTCCTGATCCCCGCCGAGGGCCATGTTCGCGTGCCAGCGCGGGCTGCCGCTCGGGTCGCCGCCGGTCGCCTCGTGCAGGGTGGACAGCCCGCGCTCGGAGCGGGCGATGTCGGCGAGCTTGTTGACGTCGTCCTCGTAGTACTCGTGGATCAGCCACTCGGGCGGCAGCTCGGGGATGCCCTCGTCGAAGTGGCTGGTGACCAGCAGCGAGGCCGGATCCAGGGTGAACCAGCACGGCGCCCAGTAGTGGGGGACGGCGCGGGTCAGGACCTCGGTCGCCTCCCGCCAGAAGCTCACCAGGTCGAGGCCGCTCCCGGCCAGCCGGGCCAGCTTGTCGCTGGCCAGCTGCCTGCTGTCGGTGCTCATGCGGCCACTCTACGGGCGGTCCCGGGCGCTGGAAATACCACCTTTCTGGAATGGGCAGCCCGCCCGCCGGGCCCTAGCGTCGGCGGTGACCACCCAACGAGAAGGGGGAGCGACCATGCAGACCAGCCAGAAGCTCACCACGGGGGCGCGCGTGCTGGGCCCCAAGGACGGGGAGATCGCGGGGGCGCCGGAGTTCCGCACGGACAGGTTCATGGTCGACGGCGCCGAGACCGCCGGCCGGCTCGCGGTCATCGAGCACACCGTGGCCCCGGGCGTCCTGGCCGGCCCGCTGCACCACCACACTCGCGAGGACGAGTACAGCTACGTGCTCGAAGGCCGCCTGGGGGCGGTGCTGGGCGACGAGGAGGTCTTCGCCGGGCCCGGGGACCTGGTGTTCAAGCCCCGCGGGCAGTGGCACACCTTCTGGAACCCCGGCGACACGCCCACCCGCGTCCTGGAGCTCATCACCCCGTCCGGCCTGGAGGACCTGTTCCGCGAGCTCGGCGCCCTCGGCGAGATGGACCCGGCGACGCTCCCGGCCCTGGCCGCCCACTACGGCTGCGAGGTCGACTTCCAGGCCACGGCGGCCATCATCCAGCGGCACGGGCTCACGTTCTGAGCTCCACGTCGACCTGGATGCCGCCCTTGTCCAGGGACCGCTGGGCCGCCTCCAGGGTCGCGACCACCCGGACGCCGCTCCAGCCGTCGGTGCGGGGGCGGGCGCCGGTGCGGCAGCACTCCAGGAAGTGGTCCAGCTCCAGGGCCAGCGGCTCGGTCAGGTCGGTGCGGGGGACGTGGAGGTCGCCGCGGCGCAGGCGGAACTGGAACTCGCCGAAGCCGCCCGACACCGGGTCGGCGCCCTTGTCGTAGACGCGCAGCTTGGCCTCGGAGTCGAGGTCGTCGAAGACCACCATCCGCCGGGAGCCGACCACCGTGGTGCGGCGCAGCTTGGACGGGTCCAGCCAGGACACGTGCAGGTGGGCCAGGACCCCGCCG
>Ga0126306_10000861_pt1 | contig 15388 bp, 18 predicted proteins | sample Plot27_FD_92592 | JGI IMG/M metagenome (GOLD analysis project Ga0126306, IMG submission 92592) | Serpentine soil microbial communities from UC McLaughlin Reserve, CA, USA - Plot27 | ecosystem: Environmental > Terrestrial > Soil > Grasslands | place: USA: UC McLaughlin Reserve, Lake County...
ACGAGTCCTCGCAGGCGCGCGCGAGCTCGCGCAGCATCTGGAAGTCGAAGGCGTTGAGGACGTCCGGGCGGTTGAGCCGGATCGTCGCCCGCGGCGGCGCCTTCTCGTAGACGATCCGCTCGAACCCGAGCTCGGCCGGCGCCAGCGGACGTGGCTGCGAGGGCTCGGGCACTAATCGACGTCGGCGAAGTGAACGTGGAAGGGAATGCCCATGGCCATCGCGTCCTTGCCCGTCTCCATGAACTCCGGCGTGCGCGCGCCCTCCTTGAAGGCGTTGCGGTCGGCGAACTCCCATTCCGCGTAGTACTTGAACTTCGGCTCGCCCATCGGCGCGCCGAACACCTTCCCGTGCCGAAACGTGCCGCCCGGGACCTTCCGGCAGAGCTCTGCGTGCTGCTCGTACCGCGCGGGGTCCGGCTCGGCCTCGTAGACGACGAACACGCGAACCATTCGCACCTCTCTCTCGGGGACGGCGCGGAGCGTATAGCTTGGCCCCGTGTCGAGCGGCACGGGCCTGGCGGTGGCGGTGACCCTGACGGCCGGGCTCGCGGGCGGCGTCCAGGCGGCGGTGATGGGCGAGCTCGGCGAACGGGTCGGGATCGTGCCCGCACTCGCCTTCGCCACCTTCGTCTCCATGGTCCTGGCCTTCGCCCTCCTGCTCGCCTGGGAGCGCAGCTTCGACGGCATCCGCGCCGCCTTCGACCAGCCGGTCTGGCTCTGGCTCGGCGGTCTCATGGGTCTCTACATCGTCCTGGCGATCACGATTGCAGCGCCGCGGATCGGCGTGGCGGCCACGATCGGCCTCGTGATCGCGGGCAACCTCGTCATGGCGGCTGCGATCGACCGCTGGGGGTTGCTCGGCCAGGACGAGATCGCGATCACCTGGCACCGCGTGCTCGGTCTGGCGCTGCTCGCCGTCGGCTCTGCCCTCACGCTCCGGACGTGACGGTCGTCGTCCGGCAGGGCGTCCGGGCACTCGTGCTCGATCCCGACAACCGGATCCTGCTCGTCCGCTTCGTCAACCCGGAGACCGCCGAGGAGTTCTGGGCGACGCCCGGCGGCGGGCTTGACCCCGGCGAAGAGCCCGAGGACGGCCTCCGCCGAGAACTTCGCGAGGAGACCGGGCTCGACGCCGGGGAGATCGGCCCGGTCGTGTGGACGAGACGGCACGTCTTCCCGTGGGCGGGGAAGACGCTCGATCAGAGCGAGCGGATCGCGCTCGTCCGCACGCCAGCCTTCGAACCGAGCCCCGCCCTGACGCCCGCACAACTGGTGGCGGAGGGTGTGCACGAGCTCCGGTGGTGGACGTTGAACGAGCTCGCGTCGGCGAACACTAACTTCGCGCCGAGGCGTATCGTCCGTTTCCTACGACAGCTGCTCGAAGAGGGCCCGCCGCCGACACCGATCGATGTCGGCGTCTGACGCGCCCTCGGAAGGAGGAGGCATGGCAGGCAAGGTCGTGCACGTCGAGGTCCCGGCAGAGGACTCGGCGAAAGCGAAGGACTTCTACGGCTCGCTGTTCGGCTGGCAGTTCCAGAGCTTCGGCGAGCAGGACTACCACATGGTTCAGTTCGACGAGCAGTCGGGCGCTGCGATCTCGGGCGGCGACACGAGCCACAACCCGATCATCTACTTCGACACCGACGACATCGACGCGTCGATCGCGAAGGTGAAGGAGCTCGGAGGCTCGGCCGAGGACAAGATGCCAGTCCCGGGGATGGGCTGGTTCGTCGCGTGCAAGGACGACCAGGGCACGTCGTTCAGCCTCTGGCAGAGCGACGAGTCGGCGCCGACGCCCGAGGGGATGGGCTAGGCACGAGGATGTTCGTCCACGCGGCGAATCCACGCGTCGAGGCGCGGAAAGCGCCCGTCGAGCCGCTGGTGCGCGACCAGGATCCGGTGGAAGAGCTCGTCGTCCGCTGGGTCGTGGAGCACCGCGTACTTGAGGAACGGAAACGCGATGCAGTCGGCGACGCCGAACTCACCGAACAGGTAATCGCGTCCGCCGAGTAGCAACTCGAAGCGGCCGAGCGCTGCGGCGATCTCCTCGCCGAGGCGCTCGGTCGTCTCGCGGTCCGGCTCGGGCTTCGTCAGCTCGGCCTCGAGCTCGTTCGGCGGCCGTTTCCAGACACGGTTGAACCAGTCGACGAAGATGTCGACCTCGGCGTGCCGCGCCGGCTCGCGCGGGTAGAGCGGCGGGTCCGGTTGCAGCCGCTCGAGCTCCTCGATGATCGCGGTCGAGTCTGCGATCACCCGGCCGTCGAGCTCGAGCACGGGCACGAGCGGCTGCCCGCTCAGGTGTTCGACGTCCGAGCGGTCGGACGGGTCGACGTCGACCCAGTCCGCCGCCAGGCGCTTGTGTCCGAGTGCCAGCGCGACCCGCTCGACGTTGGTCGAGAACGGGATCCGCCAGATCCTCAAAGGCCGGCCAGCTCGTCGGGCTTCACCGGGACGCGGGTGAGCTCGTGGCCGGTCGCGTCGCGGAGCGCCGAGAGCACCGCTGCAGTGGAGACGACGGTCGGGGGCTCGCCGACGCCCTTGACGCCGTAGGGCGCGTCCGGCTCGGGATCCTCGACGAGCACGGACTCGACCGGCGGCATGTCGAGCGCCGTCGGGATCAGGTAGTCGGTGAAGCTCGCATTCGTGATCAGGCCGCCCCTGGTCTGGATCTCCTCCATCAGCGCGAGGCCGATACCCTGCGCTGTGCCGCCCTCGATCTGGCCCTCGACCGCCTTCGGGTTGAGGGCGCGGCCGACGTCCTGAGCCGTTCCGATCCACACGATTCGCGTCAGCCCGAGGTCGACGTCGACTTCGGCGACCACGCGCATCGCCGCACAGGCGAAGGCGACGTGCGAGCGCTCGCCGGTCGTCTGACCGGTCTCCGGGGCGAGCGGGTAGGTGCGGGAATGCCGATACTCGCGCTCGACGTCGACCTCCGCGCCGCCCTTCGCTTCGCGCTCCTCGATCGCCGCTCGGCAGGCGGCCTGGACGGCGCCGGCCGCCATCCACGTCATCCGCGAGGCGGACGCCGACCCCGCGGATCCGACGGTCGCGGTCGTGTGTGAGGCGAGGACGACGGCGTCCGTGCCGAGCTCTTCGCGCGCGACCTGGAGGAGGACGTTCGTTACGCCCTGCCCGACCTCGGCGGCCGCGCAGTGGATCTCGGCGCCGCCGTCGGCGCGCAGGACGACGCGCGCCGTGCAGTAGTCGTCGAAGCCCTCGGAGTAGCAGATGTTCTTGAAGCCGAGCGCGAAGCCGACCCCGCGCTCGACCCCGTCGCCGCGCGTCGTGTTGCCGGCGCCGCCGGGCAGGCGAATGGCGTCTCGCGGCAGCGGCTCCGGGTCGGGGATCGGCAGCTCCGCGGCCTTCCTGATTACCTGGGCGACCGGCATCGAGCCGGTCACCGTTTGGCCGGTCGGAAGCTTGTCGCCGGGCGCGAGGGCGTTCCGGAGTCGCAGCTCGACGGGATCGATGGCGAGCGCGTCCGCGAGCTTGTCCATCTGTGCCTCGCTGGCAAAGCACGTCTGAACCGCTCCGAAGCCGCGCATCGCGCCGCAGGGCGGGTTGTTCGTGTACACGCAGGTGCCCTCGAGGAGCGCGTTGGCGACGGCGTAGGGCCCGATCGCGAACGAGCAGGCGTTCGAGATCACCGCCGTCGAGCTCGAGGCGTAGGCGCCGCCGTCGATCAGGATCTTCATGCGGACGTTGACCAGCTTCCCGTCTCGGTTCGCCCGGTGCTCGCACCAGATCCGCGCCGGGTGCCGGTGAACGTGGCCGTAGAACGACTCCTCACGCGTGTAGACGATCTTCACCGGGCGGCTGGTGTGCAGCGCGAGCATGGCGCCGTGGATCTGCATGGACAGGTCCTCGCGGCCGCCGAAGGCGCCGCCGACGCCGGCGAGGTGGATCCGGACCTGCTCCTTGTCGAGGCCGAGGCACGGCGCGACCTGGTCGCGGTCGACGTGCAGCCACTGCGTCGCCACGTAGACGTCGACCCCGCCTTCTCCGTCAGGGACGGCCAGGCCCGACTCGGGGCCGAGGAACGCCTGGTCCTGGATGCCGACCTCGTAGTAGCCCTCGACGGAGACCTCGCCGCGCGCGTCCGGGTCGCCGTGGCGGATCGTGATCGAGCGAACGACGTTGGGCCGCGGGTCGTCCTTGTAGCCGTGGCCCTCCGTCCAGCGTTGCGGGTGGATCGGCTCTTGCTCCGTCGCGCGCTCGGAGTCGACGACCGGTTCGAGCGGCTCGAACTCGACCTTGATCCGCGCGGCGGCACGCCGGGCCTGCTCGGGATGCTCTGCCGCCACGAGCGCGATCGGCTCGCCGCAGTAGCGCACGCGCTCGAAGGCGAGCACCGGCTGGTCGGCGAACTCGAGGCCGTAGCGCTTCTCGCCCGGAACGTCGTCGTGCGTAAGGACGGCGTGGACGCCGGGCATCGCGACCGCCTCGGAGATGTCGATCTCCTTGATCAGCGCGTGCGCGTGCGGACTGCGCAGGGTGTGGCCCCAGAGCATCCCGGCGGCGTGGAGGTCGCTCGAGTACGCGAACTCGCCCGTCACCTTCGGTATGCCGTCGGCGCGCTTGACGCTCTCGCCTACGCGCCCGAGCTCGAGCCGGCGGGTGGTGGTCCGCGTCGTGGTGGTGCTCAAGCGAACCTCCGCGGCGACCCCACACCCGCCTCCGCACCCTGGGGTGGGGATTGGGCTTCCACCCGCCACCCGCGGTCGACGGTATCGATTCGCGACGCACTGGTCTGCCAACGGGATGTGCCGCCCGTGTGACGATTCGTCCCCAAGGTCGTCATGGGCCACCCGCGGCCAGTCGCACCGCGTCGAAGATCTTCGCGTAGCCGGTGCAACGACAGAGGTTCCCCGAGAGCGCCTCGCGGATCTCGTAGTCGCTCGGCTCGGGGTTGTGCGCGAGCAGGTCGGCGGTGGCAACCACGAGCCCGGGCGTGCAGAACCCGCACTGGACGGCGCCCGCCTCGACGAACGCCTCCTGGACGCGATGGAGCCGACCGTTTTCGGCCAGCCCCTCGACCGTCACCACCTCGTGGCCGTCCGCCTGCGCCGCCAGCACCAGGCACGCGCACACGAGGGAACCGTCCAGCAAGACGGAGCACGACCCGCACTCCCCCTGCTCGCACGCGTTCTTCGACCCGGGCAGCCCGAGGCGCTCGCGCAGCGCATAGAGCAGGCTCTCGCCGGGCCAGACCTCCGTTTCGCGCTCCTCGCCGTTCACCCGCAGCGAGACCTTCACGCCGTGCACCTCTCGAGCGCGCGCTCAGCCAGGACACGAAGTGCGTGCCGCCGGTAGTGGGCCGAACCGCGGACATCGTCGATCGGAGAGGCCGCCTCGGCCACCCGCTCCGCGAACGACTCGCGCTCGCCGATCGGCGCCGTCACGAGAGCCGCCACCGGTCCGGCCGACCCGAAGGCAGCGCGAAGCTCGCCGTCCTCGCGGTCCACGGCGACCGCCAGCGAGCAGACTGCGATCACCATTGCGTTCCGGGGGCCGATCTTCATGAAGGTCTGCCGCGCGCCGCTCGGCCGCACCCACACCGCCGCGATCAGCTCGTCCTCGGCGAGCACGTTCCGTTTCGGCCCCACGAGGAACTCGCCGAGTGGCAGAACACGACGCCCGCGCACGCTCGCGAGCTCGACCTCCGCGCCCTCCACGAGCAGCGGCGGCAGTGCGTCGCCCGCAGGGGACGCGGTCCCGAGGTTGCCTCCGATCGTCCCTCGGTTGCGGATCTGCGGCGAGCCCACCGTCCGCGAAGCCTCGGCCAGCGCGGGCACGGCCGACGCAAGCTCCCCGCGCATCGCCTCCGCGTACGTCAGCGACGCGCCAAGACGCAGCGCGCCGTTCTCGCGTGACCAGCCCTTGAGCTCCGCCACCTCGTTGAGGTTCAACAGCGCCGGCGGCCGCACGCGATCGAAGTTGATCGAGACCATCACGTCGGTCCCGCCCTCGATCGGCAATGCGTCGGGGCGCTCGGCCTTGAGGCGCAGCGCTTCGTCGAACGTCTTCGGGGTCAGGACGTCCATGCGAGGGAGCGTAGTAGCTTTCGCCTGCATGACGGACCTTTCGCGCCGCCTCGCCGTCGCGCGCGGGGACGAGCCCGCCGACACGGTCGTCCGCGGCGGTCGCGTGCTCTCCGTCTTCACGCGAGAGTGGCTCGAAGGCGACGTCGCGATCTGTGACGGCCACGTTGCCGGGATCGGCGATTACGACGGCGAGGAGGTGGTCGACGCCGGCGGCCGCTGGATCGTCCCCGGCTTCGTCGACGCGCACCTCCACCTCGAGTCGCCGAAGCTGCTCCCGGACGAGTTCGCCCGCCTGGTCCTGCCGCTCGGGACGACGACCGTCGTCGCCGACCCCCACGAGATCGCGAATGTCCTCGGCACCGACGGCGTCCACTGGCTGCTCGACAGCTGCGCCGACCTCCCGCTCGACGTCTTCTTCATGGCGTCGTCGTGCGTGCCCGCGTCGGAGTTCGAGTCTCCTCGCCGTCCCCTGTCGACCGGCGATCTCGAAGCGCTCATGCGACGCCGGCGCGTGATTGGCCTCGCCGAGATGATGAACTTCCCCGGCGTCGTCTCCGGCTTCGCGAGCGAGCTCGCCAAGCTCGAGCTCGACGGCGCCGCCCACGTCGACGGGCACGCGCCGAGCCTGCTGGGCAAAGGCCTCAACGCGTACGCCTCGGCCGGAATCCGCTCGGACCACGAGGCGCGCACGGTCGAGGAGGGCCGCGAGCGCCTGCGCGCAGGCATGTGGCTCCTGATCCGCGAGGCGTCGGGTGCGCGCAATCTCCGCGACCTGCTGCCGCTCGTGAAGGAGTACGGGCCTGGACGGATCGCGTTCTGCACGGACGACCGCGAGCCCGAGCACATTGCCGACGAGGGCCACGTGAACTCGATGGTGCGCACCGCCGTCGCCGAGGGGATCGCGGCCGAGGACGCCGTCATCATGGCGTCGCTCAACCCGGCGGTCTGGCACGGCCTGAACGAGATCGGCGCGGTCGCGCCCGGCTACCAGGCGGACCTGCTCGTCCTGGACGACCTCGAGAGCTTCGTGCCCGAGATCGTGCTGAAGCGCGGGAAGCCGGTCGCCGAGATCCCGCGGCCCGAGGTGCCGGAATGGGTGAAGCACACGGTGCGCATTCGCGCAGTGGCCTCGAACCACTTCGCGATTCCGTGGGACGGCGGGCGCGCGCACGTGATCGGAGTCGTTCCCGACCAGATCGTGACCGAGTCGCTGATCGCGGAGCCGAGCACGATCGACGGGCTCGCGGTCGCCGATTCGGAGAAGGACCTGGCCAAGATCGCCGTGCTCGAACGCCATCTCGGCACCGGCCGGATCGGGCTCGGCTTCGTGCGCGGCTTCGGGCTCAAGAGCGGCGCGCTCGCCTCGACCGTCGCCCACGACGCGCACAACATCGTCGTGGTCGGAATGAACGACCACGACATGGCTCGTGCCGTCGTCCGCCTCTCCGAGACGGGCGGCGGTGTCGTGGTGACCGAGGGCCGCGGCGTCCGCGCGGAGCTGCCTCTGCAGGTGGCAGGCCTGCTCTCGACCGCGCCCCTCGACGAGGTGCTCGAGCGCAGCCGCGCCTGCGTGGAGGCGGCCCGCAACCTCGGCTGCGAGCTGCACTCGCCCTTCCAGACGATGGCGTTCCTCGCCCTCTCCGTGATCCCCAGTCTCAAGATCACCGATCGCGGCCTCGTCGACGTCGACCGGTTCGAGCTCGTCTCCCTGGAAGCGTGAGAACGCTCTACGCGAATGCCTACGTCGTCGTGGGCGACGAGGCAGGCACCGAGCACGACCAGGGCTGGCTGCTCGTCGAGGACGGCTTCGTCGCGGAGACCGGCGCCGGCGCGAAGCCCGCCGCCGACGAGACAGTCGAACTGGGCGGAGGGCTCGTCACCCCCGGCCTCGTCAACACTCACCATCACCTGTACCAGACCCTCACGCGCGCGCGGGCGCAGGAGGCCGACCTCTTTGCGTGGCTGAAGATGCTCTACCCGGTGTGGGCCGGCATCGACGCCGAGTCGGAACACGCAGCCGCGCGTACCGGCCTGGCCGAGCTGATGCTCTCGGGCTGCACCACGGTCTTCGACCACCACTACCTGTTCCCGCCCGGCGTCGAGGGGCTGCTCGAAGCCGAGATCGAGGCCGCTCGTGAGCTCGGCGTGCGGATCGTCGCCTCCCGCGGGTCGATGGACCTCGGCGAGTCGCGCGGCGGCCTCCCGCCCGACCACGTGATCGAGACGACCGACGGCGCCCTCGCGGAGACCGAGTCCGCCGCCCGCCTGCACGAGAGCGGCCCCGGAGCGCGCGTCCAGATCGTCGTCGCGCCCTGCTCGCCCTTCTCCGTCACCACCGAGCTCATGCGCGAGTCCGCCGAGCTGGCGCGACGGCTCGGCCTGAGGCTGCACACGCACCTCGCCGAGACGGTCGCGGAGGACGCGTACTGCCTCGAGCTCTACGGCTGCCGCCCCGTCGAGTACCTCGAGCGGATGGGCTGGCTGGCGGAGGAGGTCTGGTGCGCGCACTGCGTCCACCTGTCCGGCGAGGACATCACCTCTTTCGGCGACGCAGGTGTCGGCGTCGCCCACTGCCCCACCTCGAACCTCCGCCTCGGCGCCGGGGTCGCGCCGGTGCGCGAGCTCGTGGACGCGCGGGTTCGTGTGGGCCTCGGCGTCGACGGCTCGGCCTCGAACGAGCGCAGCGACCTACTCTTCGAGGTCAAGCAGGCCCTCCTCGTCGCGCGCGGGCGCGGCGGGCCGGCGGCGATGACGGCGCGCGAGGCCCTCCGCCTCGGCACGCGGGGCGGCGCCGCCGTGCTCGGCCGCGGCGACATCGGCTCGCTGGAGCCCGGCAAGTGCGCCGACTTCGCCGTCTGGCGAACGGACGGGCTCGAATTCGGCGGCGCGGACGACCCGGTCGCCGCCCTCGTCCTGAGCGCGCCGCATCGCGTCGACCGACTCCACGTCGGCGGCGAGGAGGTCGTCCGGGACGGGCGCCTGGTCAACGCCGACGAGCACGAGATCGCGCGGGAACACCGCGTCCAGGCGCGAAGATTGTGGAATCAATGACCGCCTCGCTCTCCACCCACGTCCTCGACACCGGCCGCGGGCAGCCGGCCGCCGACGTCCGCGTGGAGCTCTCGCGCGCGGGCACGCCGATCGCGTCCGACACCACGGACTCGGACGGCCGCGTCAGCGAGCTCGCCCGTGACCTCGAGCCAGGCGCCTACACGCTCGTCTTCCACCCGCCGTCGCCGTTCTTCCGCCGCGTCGAGCTGGAGCTACAGCTCGAGGACGGCCACTACCACGTGCCTCTGCTCGTCTCGCCCTACTCGTGCGCGAGCTACCGCGGCAGCTGAGCGTCGACGAGCTCGCCGAGCTCTTCGAGGGTCGCACCCGATTCGTGGAGCTGCTCGCGGAGCTCGAGGATCCGCTCGGGCAGGCGCGTCGTGTGGCAGTGCGAGACCTGACCCCTAGCGAGCGGCTCGAGGTCCTCGACGCGCACCCTGCCATCGGCGCGAAGAAGCTCTCCCCCCGATCGGCCGCCGAGCAGGGCGCCGACGCCGACCCGGAGGTCCTCGCCGAGCTCGAGCGCCTCAATCGCGAGTACGAGGAGCGGCACGGCTTCCGGTTCGTCGTCTTCGTCGACCGCCGGCCCAAGGCCGAGATCCTCGAGGTGCTGCGCTCGCGGATCGACAACACGACGGAAGAAGAGCTCGACACGGCGCTCGGAGAGCTGGTCGCGATCGCCCAGGACCGTTGGCGGCGCGGATGATCCTCGGTCTCGACGCCTACCTCACCGACTGGCTGAACCTCGTCATCCGGTGGACGCACGTGATCGCGGGCATCGCGTGGATCGGCGCCTCGATCTACTTCGTCTTCCTCGACACGTCGCTCGAGCGCCCGCGCGAGCCGGGCGACGCCGCGAAGGGCGTCCACGGCGAGCTCTGGTCCGTGCACGGCGGCGGCTTCTATCACGTGCAGAAGTACCTCACGTCGCCCGCCCGCCTCCCCGAGCCGCTCCACTGGTTCAAGTGGGAGGCCTACTGGACGTGGATCTCGGGCTTCTCGCTGCTGGTCGTCCTCTACTACTTCCACGCCGACACGTACCTGGTCGACCCGTCCGTCGCGGACCTCTCGAGCGGAGCCGCGATCGCCGTCTCCCTCGCCGGCCTCGTGCTCGCGTGGGTCGTCTACGACGTGCTCTGCCGGACGATCAAAAGCGACCTGGTCATCGGCGTCGTCGGCGTCGGCCTGACCGCCCTCGCCGCCTGGGGAGCAACCGAGCTCTTCAGCGGCCGCGGCGCCTTCATCCAGGTCGGCGCGATGCTCGGGACGATCATGGTCGCGAGCGTCCTCTTCGTGATCATCCCGGCCCACTGGGAGCTGATCCGCGCCAAGGAGCAGCAGCGGCCGCCGCGGATAGAGCTGGGCGTCGAGGCGAAGCGCCGCTCGGTGCACAACACCTACCTCGCGCTGCCCGTCGTGCTGACGATGATCTCGAATCACTTTCCGTTCCTGTACGGGGACGAGCACGCGTGGCTCGTCCTCGTGGTGCTGATGCTGATCGGGGCGTGGGTGCGGCACTTCTTCGTGTTGAGGCGGCGAGGCCGGACGGTGCTCTGGATTCCGGCCGCGGCCGTCGCGGCGACCGTGGCGATCGCGATCGCGATCGAGCCGGAGCAGCCGACGAGCTCGGCAGGGGAGCGCGTCACGGCGGCTCAGGCGACCGCGATCGTCCAGCGGCGTTGCGTCACCTGCCACTCCGCGAATCCCACCAATGACCAGTTCCGCTCCGCCCCCGCCGGCGTCGTGCTCGACACTACGGAGCAGATCAGGGCACGAGCGGGTCAGATCGAAGCGCAGGCGGTCGGCTCGACTGCGATGCCGCTCGGCAACGTGACCGGGATGACCGACCAGGAGCGCCAGGCGCTCGGCGCCTGGATCGCCAGCGTGGAGTAGGTTCTGCCGCGTGCTGGAGATCGAGGCCGCCGGCTTCCGGTTCGTCGCGCGCTGGGAAGACGAGCTGGCGCCGAGCACCGTCGCCGCCTTCAAGGCCATCCTGCCGTTCGAGGACCGGCTCATCCACTGCCGCTGGAGCGGGGAGTCGAACTGGATCCCCTGGGGCGACCGTGACCTCGGGCTCGGCCCCGAGAACGCCACGTCGTACCCGCACCCCGGCGAGCTCGCGCTCTACCCGGGCGGCGAGAGCGAGACCGAGCTTCTGTTCCCATACGGGTACTGCCACTTCAAGAGCAAGGCCGGCGAGCTGTGGGCGAACCACTTCGCCACCCTCGTCGAGGGCGCCGAGAACCTCAAGGAGCTGGGCCGCCTGACGCTCTGGGAGGGCGCGCAGGCGATCAGCTTTCGGGAGAGCTGAGCCGCTTCAGGGTCGCGGTCAGCACGTCGACCGCGAGCGAGATGTCCTCGTCGCTCGAGTGTTCGTCGGGCGAGTGGCTGACGCCCTCGTTGAGGCTGCGCACGAACAGCATCCCGGCCTCGACCCCCGCCGTGGCCAGGACGCCCGCGTCGTGGCCGGCGCCGGACGGCAGCTCGACCACGGGCATCCCGAGGCGCTCGACTTCCTCGCGCAGCACGCGCCGCACCGACTCGGCCATCGGCGCCGCGGGGACGACCGGCTCCGGCTCCAGGTCGAGTTCTGAGAGCAGGCGGCCGAGACGGGCCGCGTCGGATGCGCGAACGTCGACGCTCAGGCTCACGGAGCCCGGGATGACGTTGACGGCGCCCGCCTCCACCTCGAGCACGCCCACGGTGCCCACGGCGCCCTCGATCGCCGAAGCTGCGTCGCGCACGCGCAGCACGTACTCGGCGGCCTTGCAAAGAGCGTCGTCGCGCACGTCCATCGGCTTCGTGCCCGCGTGGCCGGCCGCCCCCGTGAAGGTGACCTGCCGCCGCGCGTAGGAGACGATCCCGGTCACGACGCCGAGCGGCGCGCCCGCGTATGCGAGCCTCGGTCCCTGCTCGATGTGAAGCTCGACGTACCAGCCCGGCAGCGAGCCGTGCTCGACGCGCCAGCGGCTGCCGTGGCACCCGGTCTCCTCGTCGCGGAAGACGACGACGCCAAGCGTCCGCTCCGAGCGACCGACCGCGGCGACGGCCTCGAGGCCGGCGAGCACCCCGAGAGGGCCGTCGAACTTTCCGCCCTCGGGCACGGAGTCGAGATGCGACCCGGTCCAGACCTCCGCCAGCTCCGGCCGCTCGCCTCGCAGCCGTCCGATGACGTTGCCGCGCGCGTCGCGCTCGACCTCGAGCCCGGCATCCTCGATCCAGCCGGCGACGAGGTCGCAGGCCTCGTCCTCCTCGGGAGTGCCGCCGCCCCGGTTGGCGCCGATGCCCGCGCCGATCCGGTAGACCTCGTCGAGGCGCCGAGCCAGCTGCATCACGAGGTCTTACCTCATCTTCGACGGCCTGAGGCCCGCGTCCTCGAGCACGGCCGCGACCAGGGACTCGTACCGGTCCTCGGCGAGGTCACCGATCGGGTCCTCGGTGTAGCGGAGCAGCTGTCCGTAGGGCAGCGCGAACGCCGCCCGCATCGCCAGCAGGCGGCGGCGCTCCCCGGCCGGCTCGCGCAGCACGCGTGACGCCGCGGTCAGCTGCCTGATCTGCCGGATCCGCGGCGGGATCATCCACAGCAGCAGCAAGGCGGCGGGAGCGGCGAACGTGACGAAGCCGAGCAGGTTGGCGAGGTAGTGCACCTTGTTCTCCCCCGACTGGCCGAGGTCGGCCACGTTCCCACCGGAGCCCTCACCGGCCTCTCGTAGCCCGTCGGCGATCTCGCCGCCGACGATCGGCGTCCCGTCGACGGCGTCGGCCGCCGACTCGAAGCCACCCCGCAAGGCCTCGCCGCCGCTGCGGACGCCCTCGCCCAGCACCGCCAGCGCGTCGACCGCGTCGTGGACCGCCTTCCCGAAGAGCGCGAACAGGAGCAGAAGCGCGACGATCAGCAGGTCGCGCGAGATCGTCCCGATCCGCTGGCCTGGAAGCTGCGGATAGAAGCGCACGAGACGGGTTTACCCCGACGGCGTATCTGTTTCACCCCCGTCGGCGTTGGGTAGGAACGAAAGAGCGAAAGGGGGTGCAACGGTGAGCATTCTGTGGATTCTTCTGATCGTGATCCTCGTGCTCGCGCTGCTCGGCTTCTTCTCGCGCGGGTACTGGTAGAGCGACCTAGGCGTTAACTCTTTGTGAAATAGGCCGCCCGGCCCATTGCCGGGCGGCTTCGTTTTCCGACAAGCTGGGTGGATGGTCGAGACCCGGCAAATCCTCGCGCGCGCGGACGCAGCCGAACGCCTCCCCACGATGGGCGGGATGGCGCGCCCGAACGGCGTCGTCATCGTCAGCGAGCGCTTCTGGGCGTTCGCCGGCGTCGACGGCTCGTTGCGCGAGGGCGTGATGGCAGCGAGGCCGACGATCCTGCGTAGGGTCCCGCTCGTCCGCGGGCTCGCGAAGCTGGCGGCGTCGCTGTCGCCAGTGTTCCGTCGCCGTGGTGTCACCCGCCCGCGCGAGCGCGCCTTGCTCGCGCTTGCCCTCGTCGCCCCTTTCCTGTTCTTCCTGCTCCCCGAGGCGATGCGCTTTCCGGCCGGCATCGCGTTGGCGGCCGCGCTCGTCCTCTGGCTGCTTCGCGGCCGCACGCTTCGGCTCCACGGCGCCGAGCACCGCGCAATCGCCGCGGCCGAGACCAGGCAGCTCGCCCCGACGTGGGCAGGATCGGCGCGCCCGTCCCGCTTCTCGCCTCGCTGCGGAACTAACTTCGCCGCGCTCGTGCTCCCAGTGACGTTTCTCGCGGACCGGGCGTGGCCCCTGGCCCCGGCCCTGTATACGCCGCTGCTCGTCACGCTGCTCTCGCTGGCGCTGACGATGGAACTCTGGCAGGCGATCCAGGTCTCCGGTCGTCGGTTCTTCCGTCCGCTGCTGCTGCCCGGCCTGGGCCTCCAGCGGCTGACGACGCGCGAGCCGTCGCTCGACGAGACGCGGGCCGCGCTCACGGCCGTCGCCTCGGTGCTTCGGCGCGAGCTCGCCTAAGCCGAGCCGAGGAAGGTCAGCACCCGCTGCTTGGCGAGCGTGGCGGCCTCCTCGTCGTAGCCCGGAAGGCTGCTGTCGGCGAACAGGTGCTGATCGCCGGGATAGAGAAAGAGCTCGGCGCTGTCGACCGTTTCGTCGAGGCTGCGTGCGACCGGGAGGTCTTCGTCAGCCCAGGGGTCGCCCTCCATGATGTGGATCTGGAGCGGGACGCCCGCCGGCCACTCTCCGTCGAACTCTGACGGCGGGATGGCGCTGTGATACAGAACCGCTCCTCTCGCACCCGCCCTGGTCTGGGCGAGCATCTGCGCCGGCATCGCCCCGAGGGAGAAGCCGATGTAGGCGATTTCGCTCGGCAGCTCGTCCGCGGCCGCCCGGCCACGCTGGATGATCGTGCCGAAGCCGACCTCCCGCGCGTAGCCCACCCCCTCGTCGAGGTCGTCGAAGGTCTTGCCTTCGTACAAATCCGGCGCGTGAACCGTGTGCCCGGCTGCGCGAAGGTCATCGGCGAAGGAGAGGACGCCGGGCGTGAGGCCCTGCGCGTGATGGAGGACGAGAACCTCGCCCACTAGAGCCCGAACGGGTTGTAAGCCCGTGCGCCGGTCGAGACGAGCACGCTCTTCGTCTCGAGGTACAGCTCCAGCGTCTCGATCCCGAGCTCGCGGCCGAAGCCGGACTGCTTGTAGCCGCCGAACGGGATCCCGGGGAAGGCCGTGTAGGGCGTGTTGATCCCGACGGTGCCCGACTTGATCTGCCGCGCCATCCGGTGGCCGCGGGCGGGATCGCCGGTCCAGACGGTGGCGTAGAGCCCGTACTTGGAGTCGTTCGCGATCCTGATGGCGTCCTTTTCGTCCTCGAACGGAATCGCCGTCACGACGGGGCCGAAGATCTCCTCCTGCGCGACCGTCATGCCGCTCTCCACGCCCGCCAGGACGGTGGGCGGATAGAACGCTCCCGGCCCGTCGGCGGGCGCGCCGCCGGCGACGACCTCCGCGCCCTCCTCGCGACCCTTTTCGACGAAGCCGTGCACCCGCTCGCGATGAGCGTTCGAGATCAGGGAGCCCATCTGCGTCTCGGGGTCGAGCGGGTCACCGACCGTGAGCGAACCCGCCCTCTCGGTGAACTTCGCCACGAAGTCGTCGTAGGTCGACTTCTCCACGAGGAGCCTCGATCGCGCCTCGCAGCTCTGGCCGGCCGCGTAGTAGATCGACCACGCCGCGCTCGGGATCGCGTCCTCGAGGTCGGCGTCGGCGAAGACGATGTTCGGGCTCTTGCCGCCGAGCTCGAGCGTGACGCGCTTCAGCGGGTCGCCCGCGAGC
>Ga0126306_10000862_pt1 | contig 15385 bp, 11 predicted proteins | sample Plot27_FD_92592 | JGI IMG/M metagenome (GOLD analysis project Ga0126306, IMG submission 92592) | Serpentine soil microbial communities from UC McLaughlin Reserve, CA, USA - Plot27 | ecosystem: Environmental > Terrestrial > Soil > Grasslands | place: USA: UC McLaughlin Reserve, Lake County...
GCTCGATCCCGATCCGCCCGACGGCGTGCCGACCGGCGCGAGCAGCTCCTTCTCGGCGGCCTCGGCCAGCAGCGCCGAGAGACTGGCCGCGTCGAGGACGGGAGCGGTCCGCTCGATCTGCCCGCCCCGCCAGACCGCGAGCCGGAGGCCGCCGGGCACACGCTCCAGGCGAACCTCGGCGCCGTTGCCGGTGCTGGCCGACGCGTATGGCCCGCGTGAGGGGCGCGCCACGCTCGGCGCGGTCGCGCTCGGCCGTCGCGAGCCGCTCCTGGATGCCGACGGCCGCGGCCGCCTCGCCTCCCGCCGGTTCGGATCGAGCACGGTGCCCTTGGAGCAGATCGGGCACTCGGCGAAGAAGCGGTTGTGGCGGCAGAAGGTCGGCACCGGGACTACCAGGGTAGTGGCGCCTGCAGGACTGCGACCATCCAGCCGATGCGCACCGCGGTCGTATCGGACCTCCATCTCGGAGCCCTGAACGAGTCGGACGTCGCGCGGCGCCCGGCCGTGCTCGACCGCCTGCTCGAGGCGCTCGGCCCGGCCGACCGGATCGTGCTGCTCGGCGATGCCCTCGAGCTGCGCGAACGGCCGCCGGCCGGGCTGCTCGAGCTGGTGCGGCCCGTGGTCGAGCGACTGGCCGAGGCGACTCGGGGCAAGCGGCTCATGCTCTTCCCGGGCAACCACGACCACGCGCTCGCTGAGCCGTGGCTCGCCGCTGCGCGGCTCGTGGGCCGCCCGCTCGGCGCCGAGAACGAGTGGCCGGTCGAGGCGGGCGAGCAGCACGGGCCGGCGGGGATGATCGCCTCCTGGATGCCGGACACCGAGGTCACGCTCGCCTACCCGGGCCTGTGGCTGCGGTCCGACGTCTACGCCACCCACGGCCACTACCTCGACGTGCAGCTCACCGTCCCACGGCTCGAGTCGATCGCCGCTTCGGCGTTGGCGCGCTTCACGGGGCGGGGCGCTGACTGCGCCGACGCCGACGAGTTCGAGGCGGTGCTGGCCCCCCTCTACGGCTTCTACGCGGGACTGGCCCAGGGCGCGTCGACCGCAACCCTGGAGCGCGGATCGCGGATGTCACGCTCGGTGTGGAGCCGCGCGACCGGCAACGGCAACGCCGGGAGGCTGCTGCTGGGACGCGTCACGATCCCCGCTGCGGTCGCGGCCCTGAATCGGCTGCGAATCGGCCCGTTCAACCCGACCCTGACCGGCGAGGAGCTCCGTCGCGCCGGGCTGCTGGCGATGGGTCGCGTGGCCGACACGCTCGCCCCCACCGCCGAGCACGTGCTGTTCGGCCACACCCATCGCGCCGGTCCGTTCCCGGGGGACGACCAGGCGGAATGGACGACGCTGTCGGGCGGAAGGCTCTGGAACACCGGCACCTGGTACCACGAGCGCGCCTTCGTCTCCGCGGGCGACGAGCACAACCCGTACTGGCCGGGCACGGTGCTCTGGCTCGACGCCGATGAGCCGCCGCGAATCGAGAACGCGCTGCGAGACAGCCGGGTCCTCGTGTGACCATGCGCGTCGCCGTGCTGGGGGGCACGCGCTTCATCGGCCGGGCCCTGGTGAAGGAGCTCGCGGCGGCCGGCCACGAGCTGCTGCTCGTGCACCGGGGCCGCCACGAGCCGGACGACCTGCCACCCGCCGAGCACCTGCACGCCGAGCGCAACGACCTGCCTTCGCGCGCCGCCGACCTACGCGCCTTCGGGCCCGACGCAGTGGTCGACACGGCGTCCATGACCCAAGCGCTCGCGGAGGCCGCCCTGACGGCCGCCCCCACGGATGTGCGCCTGCTCGTCGTGTCGAGCATGGACGTGTACCGGGCCTTCAGCGGCGTCTGGTCCGCGCGCATCACCGATGCGGTGCCCCTCGGCGAGGACAGTCCGCTCCGCACCCAGCCGCCCCCGGACGTCCCGCCGCGCTCCCCCGGTTGGGACTTCGACCTCGCTCGGTACGAGAAGCTCGACGTCGAGCGCGCCTACCTGGCCCGTGGCGGCACCGTCTGCCGGATTCCTGCCGTGTACGGCGAGCACGACTACCAGCACCGCGAGGAGTTCATCCTGCGCCGAGTCCGCGCGGGCCGGGATCGCATCCCGTTCGGCGACGGCGGATGGCTCTTCTCGCGCGGCCACGTGGGGGAGATCGCACGAGGCCTGCGGCTGGCGCTCGAGACCGAGGCGGCCGCCGGCCAGGTCCTCAACCTGTGCGAGTCGCGCTGCGCGCCGATCGGACTATGGGCGGAGCAGATCCTGCGGGCCGCCGGGCACCAGGCCGAGCTCGTACGGGTACCCGACGCCGTCCTGCCACAGGACCTCGCGATCACGGGCTCCATCCCGCAGCCCATGCTCGCCGACCCGAGCAAGGCGCACAGGCTGCTCGGGTGGGAGCACGGCCCCGTGGAGGATGCTGTCGAGCGCTCGGTGCGCTGGCACCTCCAGCACCCGCCCGACGGGTCGGGCGACTTCGCCGACGACGACCGCGCGCTCGCTCAGGCGGCGGCCGCGGCCGGCTGAGGCGCCGGCGCTCCCAGCGCGTAGGCGCCCTCGTCGAACTCGCGCGTGCGGCGGCGGAAGGGCCAGGTGAAGGTCGGCCAGAGCGTGGAGTTGCGGCCGTTGCGGTCGATGTAGTAGCTCGAGCAGCCGCCGCTCACCCAGACCGTGCCCCGGGTCTTCTCCTGGATCTCGCGGTTGTAGGCAGCCTGGGCCTCCGGGCGCACCTCGACCGTGCGGGCATCTCGCCGGCGCATCGCGCGCAGTGCCCCGGCCACGTAGTTCACCTGGGACTCGATCATGAAGACGATGGAGTTGTGGCCGAGGCCGGTGTTCGGCCCGACCAGGAAGAACAGGTTCGGATACCCGGCGACTGCGGCGCCCTTGTACGCCTCGGGCGAGCCGTCCCAGGCCTCTGAGAGCGAGCGTCCGTCGCGACCGCGCACGAGCGCGCCCACCGGGATGTCCGTGACGTGGAACCCGGTGCCGAACACGATCGTGTCCACGTCCCGCTCCACACCGTCGTCGGTCACGATCGAGCGCGGCCGCACCTCGCGGATGCCCTCGGTCACGAGCTCGACGTTGGGCTTCATCAGCGCCGGATACCACTCGTCGGTGGGAAGGATGCGCTTGCAGCCCATCGCGTAGCTCGGGCGGAGCTTCGCCCGCAGCTCGGGATCCGGCACCTGGTCCTCGAGGTGCCTCAGCGCCATCCGCTCCATCAGCCGTCCCGCGACTCGATGCCGGAAGCCGAGCACGAACGACTCGCGCGCCCAGTAGATCCCGCCGCGCATCGCGAGCTGAGCGAGCGGGAGACGCCGGTAGATGCCGCGCTCGAGGCCGGACATCCGGCGGTTGGGATGCGGCATGACCCAGGGCGGCGTGCGCTGGAAGACGTGCATCTGCCCCGCCCGCGGCTGGATCTCTGGCACGAGCTGGATGGCCGACGCCCCTGTCCCGATCACCGCAACGCGCTCGCCGCCGAGCTCGTGGCCGTGATCCCACTGCGCCGAGTGGAACGCGGTGCCCTCGAACGAGTCGAGGCCCGGGAGATCGGGCACGAGCGGCTCGGAGAGGGGGCCCGGGCCGAGCACGAGCACCTCCGCAGTCATGGGTCCCTGGGAGGTCTCGATCTGCCACCGCGCCTCGTCCTCGTCCCAATCGGCGGACTGGAGCTCGGTCCGGAAGCACACGTGCGGCATCACGCCGAAGCGACGGGCCACATCGCGCAGGTACTCGAGGATCTCAGGCTGAGGTGAGAAGGTGCTCGACCAGTTCGGGTTGGGAGCGAACGAGAACGAGTACAGATGCGAGGGCACATCACAGCGACAGCCCGGATAGGTGTTGTCGCGCCAGGTGCCGCCGACCTCGTCGGCGCGCTCGAGCAGCACGAAGTCACGCTCGCCGTCCCGCAGCAGCCTGATCGCCATGCCGAGGCCCGAGAAGCCGGTGCCGACGATGACCGTGCGGAAATGGCGTCGGTGCGCAGCCGGCCGAGCCGGCTGCTTCCGCTCAGCGGTCACGTGAACCTCCGTAGTCCTGGGATCAGCAGCTCGACGATCCACTCGGCCACTTGCTCGACGGGCATCTCGGGGTGCTCCCACATCCAGAGGGCCGCTCCCTCGTACGCGGAGTTGACGACGTACGCCGCGGCCTCGAGCTCGCGCCGGTCGACGTCGTCGGACGCCACCTCCTCCATCAGCTCGCGAATCAGCTGGGCCTGGTTGCGGCGAACGCTCACCGCCTGCTCGGCGAAGCGACCGCCGCCGTCCATGGCCATCAGGTCCCAGGCCACGCGGTTGTCGTGGGCGAAGCGCAGGAAGGCAAGGCCGCCGGCCCGCAGCCGCGCCTCGGGATCGGTCTCGGCGCGAACCGTGCTGGCCACGCTGTCGGCCATCCGCGCAAACGCGCGCTCCACGCAGGCCCGAAAGAGACCGTCCTTGCTGCCGAAGGCCTCGTAGACCACCGGCTTCGTCACGCCGGCGCGACGCGCGAGCTCGTCCATGGAGGCGCCGGCATAGCCGCGCTCGGCGAACAGCTCCTCGGCGAGTTCGACGAGCTGCCGGCGCCGCAGCTCGCGCGGCACGCGACCGTGCGGGAAGTCCGAGATGTCTACGGCGCCAGCCACTTACCCGCAGTAGGTTACCGCCGGTAGGTCAGTGGGTCAAGCTGCGTGTGGGCCCTCTTAGTCACGCATATGACGACAAAGGGGGCCCACACTCCGCGGCGCGCCCACGAGAGCGGGCGGGGTCAGGCGCTGCGCGCCGCCTGCGCCGGCGCTTCCGCTTCCTCGCTGCTGTGGTTCGCCGGCGCCGCGGCCACGCCCTCGCCAGCGGGCGCCGCCGGGGGCGGCTCCTTCGCCCACTCCTCGTCGAAGTCCACGCGCCACTTGCCGTCCTCCACCTGCTCGAGCTTGAGCTTGGCCCTGAAGGTGCGGCCCGAGCGGCCGCGGAAGCCCGTGACGGGCTTGGCCGTGCGTCCCACGCCCGGGTCCTCGCCGGCCTCGCGCGAGGCTCGCAGCGACTCGATCAGCTCCTTCGCCACGGCCACGGGCAGCGACTTGCCCGCCTTGCGCTTCCAGATCACGAAGCCGCAGCCGGGATCGTCCCTCGACCAGCACGAGTAGCCCTTGCGGTTCTCCGTGATCTCGCGCCCGCAGATGGGGCAGGGACCGAGCTTGGCGCGCTCGATCCGGACGCCCTTGAGCTTGTCGAGCTCCTGGACCGTCTCGCCCGTGAACTTGGCGATGTCGCCCATGAACGCCTCGCGGCTGGCGGCGCCCTGCTCGATCTGGCCGAGACGATGCTCCCACGACCCGGTGAGCTCGGGCGAGGTCAGCGGATGACCGTTCAGAAGGCGGATCACCTGGATGCCCTTCTCGGTCGCCACCAGCGAACGACCCTCGCGCTCTATGTAGCCCACGTCCACGAGCCGCTCGATGATCGCCGCGCGCGTGGCGGGGGTCCCGATCCCGGAGTCCTTCATGGCCTCCCGCAGCTCGGCCTCCTCGACCTCCTTGCCGGCGGTCTCCATGGCGGCGAGCAGCGAGGCGTCCGAGAAGCGCCGGGGCGGCTGGGTCTCCTTGCGGATCGACTCGACCGACTGCGTCTGCACGGTCTCCCCCTGCTCCAGCTTTGGCAGCAGCTGATCGCCGCCCGAGTCGTCCTCTCCGCGCGGGGCGTCGGCCTCCTCGCCGTACACGCCCTTCCAGCCAGCCTCGATCAGCCGGCGCCCGCTCGTGCGGAAGATGTGCTCAACGACGGTGGTCTCCACCCGCGTGCGCTCGTACACGGCCTCGGGGTGGAACACCGCGAGGAAGCGCTTCGCCACGAGGTCGTAGACCTTCAGCTCGTCCTGGCCCATCCGGCCCAGGTCGTGCTCGGAGCGCGTGGGGATGATCGCGTGGTGGTCCTGAACCTTCTTGTCGTTCACGACGCGCTGGAGCGGTAGCTGGTCGAGGCCAACCACGTACTCGGACGACGGCCGGTACTGCGGCGCCTGGCCCACCAGCTCGGCGGTGGGCTTGATCTCGGCGACCATGTCGCCGGTCAGATAGCGGGAGTTCGTGCGCGGATAGGTGAGCGCCTTGTGCTCCTCGTAGAGGCGCTGGGCGGCGGCGAGGGTGCGGCGCGCCGAGAAGCCGTAGAGCGTGTTCGCGTGGCGCTGCAGCGAGGTGAGGTCGTAGAGGAGCTGGGGGCGCTCGCGCTCCTCCTTCTTCTCCAGCTTCGTGATGTCGCCCGGCTGGCCCGTGACCGCCTCGACGATCGTTCGCGCGTCCGCCTCCGCCGGCAGCCGCTTGCCGCCGAGGTAGCGCCCCGTGTAGGCGCGCTGCTCGGACGCCTCGAAGCGAGCCTCGACGAGCCAGTAGGGCTCCGGCTTGAAGGCGCGGATCTCCTCCTCCCGCCGAGCGACGAGCGCAAGCGTGGGGGTCTGCACGCGGCCCAGGGACACCGCGCCGTCGAAGGCGGCCCGCAGGCGGATGCTGGCGGCGCGAGTGGCGTTCATCCCGACCACCCAGTCGGCCTCGGAGCGCGAGCGCGCAGCCGCCTCGAGCGACTTCATCTCCTCGCCGTCCCGGAGCTGCTCGAAGGCCTCGCCGATCGCGGTCCTCGTCATCGAGGAGAGCCAGAGGCGCTTGACCGGCTTCTTCACCTTGGCGGTGTCGTACACGTAGGCGAAGATCAGCTCGCCCTCGCGACCGGCGTCGCAGGCGTTCACGACGAGGTCCACCTCGTCGTCGGCCATCAACCTGTGGATCGCGCGGAGCTGCTTCGCGGCGCGGTCGTCGTTCGGTACGAGCTTGAACTCGTCCGGGATGATCGGCAGGTCGGCGAAGCGCCACTTCTTGAGCTTCGGGTCGTACGCGTCCGGCTCGGCCAGGCCGACCAGATGGCCCACCGCCCACGTGACCACGTAGTCATCCCCCACGAGGTGGGTCTTCTCCTTCGCCTGCTTGAAGGATCCCGGGAGTGCCGCGGCCAGATCGCGCGCGACCGACGGCTTCTCGGCGACGACTAGGGTTTTGCCCATAGCCACTCACCATACGCAGGTCGGAAGTCACAGTGCCACCGGGTGGTGGCTGGAGGAGGCGGGGGCGCCCGATCCACGCCCGGTGCTGGACGGCGCGGTCGAGGCGGATGTCGTCGTGATCGGCGGCGGCTACACGGGCATGTGGGCCGCCTGGCATCTGCTCGACGCTGGGGCCCGGGTAGCGCTGCTCGAGGGCGGCGTCTGCGGTCACGGGCCGAGTGGCCGCAACGGCGGGTTCTGCGAGTCGATGTGGCTGTCGGCCGGCGCGCTGCGCGAGCGCTTCGGCGACGGCCCGGGCCGGGCGCTGCTGGACGCCTCGAGCGAGGCGGTGTCCGCGATCGGCGCGTGGTGCTCGGCCAACGAGGTCGACGCCTGGTTCGACCGGTCCGGCTACCTGTGCGTCTCGACGGCGCCGCCATTCGACGGCGTGGGGACGGCGGCGGTGGAGGCGGCGGCCACGCTGGGCGCGCCCGAGCGGGTGCAACCGCTCTCCGCAGAGGAAGTGAGGGGTCGCTGCGCCTCCCCCGTGTTCCGCGGCGGGGTCAGCGTGCCCGACTTCGCCACCCTTCACCCCGCCCGCCTTGCGCTGGGCCTGCGTCGGCGCCTGATCGAGCGTGGCGCGCTGATCTTCGAGCATTCCCGCGTCCGCGCGTTGCGTCCGGGCCTCGTTGCCGAGACGCCAGCTGGGAGCGTCCGCGCCGGCGCTGCGGTCCTGGCCGTCGGCCCGTCGGCGCGCTCGCTGCCGGCGCTGCGCTCGCGCCTGACCGTGACGTCGTCTCACATCCTCCTCACCGAGCCGGTGCCGGACGTGATCGCCGAGCTCGGCTGGACCGGCGGGGAGTGCATCACCGACGGGCGCACCCTCGTCCACTACTTCCGCACGACCCGCGACCAGCGCATCGTGTTCGGCTGGGGCGGCGGGCGCCTCGCCTACGGCGGGCGGATGAACGGGCGGGTGGAGGTCGACGCCGAGGTCACGGCGACGGTGCGGAAGCACCTCACACGCATCTTCCCGGCGCTCGCCGAGCGTCGGATCACGCATGCCTGGGGCGGCCCGATCGACGTCTCCCCCAGCCACATCCCCCAGATCGGGACGCTGCCGGGCGCCCCGGTCCACTTCGCACTCGGCTACACGGGCAACGGGGTGGCCCCCTCGCACCTGGCCGGACGCACGCTCGCATCGCTGGCGCTCGACCGCCGCGACGAGCTCACGCGGCTGCCCATCGTGGAGTCCGGGCCGGGGGCGTGGGTGCCACCCGAGCCGCTGACCTGGCTGGGCGGCTCGCTGGTGCGCCACGCCATGGTGCGCCGCGAGCAGGCGCAGGAGCTGGGCCGCCGCGCCGACCCGCTGACCCGCGCGCTGTGCGCGGCCCCGCGGGCGCTCGGCATGCATCTCGCCCGCTAGCCGTAATTCCGATCGCCGACGCCGGTTGGAACAGCGATGGCAAGCTTCGCCCACCCGCTCGGCGTGCCCTTCCGAAGCCGTCTGGCTAGGAGTACCTTGCCTCTGGTGGCTGGGCTCGCGAGGTCGGAGGATGGCGTCGAGGAGGCTGCGCTCGCGCAGCGCGCGGCAGCCGGCGACGGCGACGCCTTCGCGGTCCTGTACGAGCGCTACGAATCGCGCGTCTACAACCTCTGCTACCGCGTCCTCGGCAGCCGCGACGACGCCGCCGACGCCACCCAGGACGCGTTCGTCAACGTCCTGCGGCGCCTCCCAAAGCTCGAGGGGCGCGAGCTCGCCTTCGGCTCGTACGTCTTCACCTGCGCGCGCAACGCCAGCTACGACCTGATCGAGCGGCGCCGCCGCACGGAGCCGAGCGACGAGATTCCGGAGCACGCCACGCCCCTCGGCGGTGGGGTCGGAGGCGGCGGCATCGGCCCCGATCCGGGCGAGCCCGAGGACGATCCGGAGCGCAACGTACTGCTCGAGGCGCGCAACGAGGAGATCCGCGCCGCCAACCTCGAGCTCCCTGAGCGCCAGCGCGAGGTGCTCGCCCTGCGCGAGCTGGAGGAGCTCTCGTACGACGAGATCGCGGAGATCATGGACATGAACCGCAACTCGGTCGCCCAGCTGATCTCGCGGGCGCGCATCGGGCTGCGCGACGCCCTCCGCGGCAGCGCTCTCGCCTCGATCGCGACCAACTCCCCGCACTGCGAGCGCGCCCTGACGCTGATCGCCCTCCAGCAGGACGGTCAGCTGGACGAGCGCTCCGAGGACGCCGACTGGCTCGGCGACCATCTCATCGCCTGCGACACCTGCCGGCTCGGCCGAGAGGCGATGGAGGAAGCCGGCGTGTCCTACCGTGCATGGCTGCCGATCACCGCGGGCCCGCTGCTCTTCAGGGAGACCATGGCCGAGGCTGCCGAGCTCGTCGACGCCGACTGGAACGAGACGATCTCCCGGCGCGAGGCGACGCCCGCCGCGGTCACGGCCGGGGGGCGCCTGCTTCCGCACCGTCGCCTCGATGTCGTGCTGGTGGGCGTGCTCGCGATCCTGGTGCTGCTCGTGGGGCTCGTCAGCGCGGCGTCCGACGACGAGCCCCTGCGCACCGGCGTGCCAGTGGCCGACGAGCAGGAGGTAACGCCCACGGACGCCGAGCCGAAGCGGGACCCGCCCGCGAAGCCGAAGCGCAAGCGCAGGCAGGACGAGCCCGCCCCGGCCGCGGTCCCCGGCGACGAGCAGGCCGCGGAGGACACAAGCAGCAGCGAGAGCGTGGCACGCCCTCCCGCCGAGGAACCGCGCGACCGGGCCCGGAGGCGCGACCGGGTCGAGCGCACCGAGGAGGCGGTCGACGAGGGCGGGTTGACGCCTGGCGAAACCACCGATTCGGCTCCGCCCACGCCGACAGAGACGACGCCGACCGAGACGATTCCCACGGAGACGACGCCCGAGGAGCCGCCGACCTGTCGCGACGCGGCCGGTCTCCCCATCCCGTGTACGCAGAACCCGGGCGGCTCCACCTGCACGCCGGGCACCCCGAATTGCCCGCGCGGCGGGCGCCTGGCTGCGCCCCTAGCCGCGCGCTACCGGCGTCGCGGCATACCGCCGCTCGCGGAGCCAGGCGGTCACGTCCTCCGCCGGCAGCGGCCGCAGCAGCAGGTGGCCCTGGGCGGCGTCGCAGCCGAGCTCGCGTAGCTCGGCCAGCGTCTCCGGCCTCTCCACCCCCTCCGCGACCACCTCGAGCCCGAGGTGATGGCCGAGGTCGATCGCGGAGCGCACGATGGCAGCACCCTGGCCGTCCTCGGCCATGTCGGTGACGAAGGTGCGGTCGATCTTGAGCTCGTTGATCGGCAGGTCGCGGAGCCGGCTGAGCGACGAGTAGCCCGTGCCGAAGTCGTCAACGGACAGCCGGACGCCGAGGGCATGAAGCCGCTCGACCACGTCGGTGGCGACCGCGAGGTCGCCGATCAGGCTGCGCTCGGTCAGCTCGAGCTGAAGGTCGCCATCGGAGAGCCCCCAACTGGCGAGCCGGGCTTCGATCTCGTCAGGGAAGCTGGGGTCCAGCAGGCTGCGCTCGCTCACGTTCACCGCCACGGGCAGGTCGATCGCCCGGTCGGCCCAGGCCCGGCACTGGCCGAGCGCCTCCTCGAGCACGTAGCTCGTGAGCGGCGCGATCAGGCCGGTGCGCTCGGCGAGTGCGAGGAACTCCCCCGGCGGGATCAGACCGCGCTCGGGGTGCTGCCAGCGCACGAGCGCCTCCACGCCCGAGACGCGATCGGCGTGCAGGTCGATCTTCGGCTGGTAGTGGAGGACCAGCTCGCCCTGCTCGATCGCCCGGCGCAGCTCGCCCAGGCGCGCCACTCGATCCGGTCCGCGCCGGTCGCGCTCAGCGCTGTACACCTCCGCGCTCGTGCCCGTGCGCTTGGCCGCGTACATCGCGATGTCGGCGGCCTGGACGAGGGCCTCGGCGGTGTCCCCGTGATCGGGGTGGATCGCGATCCCGATGCTCGCCTCCACGTAGAGCGGCACGTCGCCGACCACGAAGTCCTCGTGGAGTGCCTCGGCGATCCGCCTCGCCACCTCGATCCCGGCCTGCGGCCCCTCCACGTCGGTGAGCACCATCGCGAACTCGTCGGCGCCCAGGCGGGAGAGCAGGTCGTCGTGCCTGACCCTTCCCTGCAGGCGGGCCGCGACGTCGCAGAGCAGCGTGTCGCCGTGGGCATGGCCGAGCGCGTCGTTCACGTCCTTGAAGCGATCGAGGTCGAGCACGAGCAGGCCGAACCGCCGTCCCCTGCGGATCTCGTGCTCGAGGTGGCCAAGCAGCTGGCGCCGGTTGGCGATCCCGGTCAGGTCGTCATGGAGCGCCTGGTGGCGGCTCTCCTCGGCGAGGCGTCGAAGCGCGCGCGAAGCGCGGGCCACGATCGGGACGAGCATGAGATACAGGAGCAGGAGACCCCCGAGCAGGACCGGGATCAGACGTTCCGTCTCGACCTCGATCCGCGAGACCACGGGCGCGTAGGGGAGGTAGACCTCGAAGACACCAGCCGGGCGCTCGTCCTCGGAGGAGCGCATCGGCACATAGGCCTCGTACAGCTCTCCCGCGTGCTCGTCGGCCTCCTCATCGCTCACCTCGATGTGGGTGACCACCTCGCCGCGCAAGGCGCGCCTCACGTCCTCGCCGCCCTGCTCACCGAGCTCCTCGCGGTCGGGCGAGTAGACGAGCTGCCCGCTGCGATCGAACATCTTCGCCGTCTCGATGTACCCAGCGAGCTGGTGCCCCACCACGGCCCGGTCGAGATCGGAGACCGTCTCCCGGTCGAAGCCGTCTTGGAGATCGTCGTCGGCCAGCACGTCGATCGCGAAGTCCGTGGACAGGTGCTCCGCCTCCTGGCGGGCGTCTGCGATTGCGCGCTCGTGGATGTCGCCCCTCAGCACCAGGAACAGGCCCACACCCAATCCCGCGACACACACGAGGGCCAGCAGGCCGAACTTCGCCAGGAGACTGAAATGTGGGAGGCGAGGTCCCATCCATTCCTTCATCGGCAGTTGAGCTCAGCGCCGTAGCAGCCGGCGCAACAGGCTCCGTCCCCGCTTCTCAGGCTCAGGCTCCTCCACGGCATCCGAGCCCTCGACATGGAGGTCGAACACGACGTCGCCTCCACAGTGTGGGCAGTCGCCCGCGCCGATCACCACCGGGCTGTCGACCCGGCGTCCGCAGCTGGTGCAGCGGAACTTCGGCATGTGGACGGATCGACCGATCCGACCCACCTCCTGAGTGCCTCAGTTCGAGCCTGGACGTCCCATCACGGGTACGGCCACCCGACGAAACGCTGGCCGCGGTCGTGTCCCCGGCAGCCCTTGCGCCGCGCGGCCGGGCGGAACGGCAGGCGCACGATCACCTGAGCCTCGTTGTTGTCCTCGTTCGACTCGAAGACGCCGTTCTCCGGATCGACGGTCTGGACGTAGGCGAAGCAGCCGCGCAGGCCGGTCACGTCGATCCACTGCTCCGGATAGCTGGGCGGATAGCCGTCCGCCCAGCCCACCGAGATGCCGAGCGTGACGCGGCGCCGGCCGGAATCCCTGCTGCAGGCCGGATAGCGGAAGCTCCCTGGCGAGCGGTCCAGCCTTGGTCGCGTGTGGATGAGGTCGCGCAGGCAGTACGAGACCTTCGGCCCGGTGCGCACCTTGACGGTACGCCGGCCCTGACCGTCGACCCTCCAGAGCTCGAAGCGGGCCGCCCTGTAGTACTTCCACCAGTAGCTGAGCAGGTGCGCGAACTTGAACTGCAGCTGCGCGCCCGTACGCACGCCGATCCGGGTTCCATCACGTTTGTAGATGCGTTGACGGGCCTGCATGAACCGCCTGCTGCTCCGCACCCCGTGCAGCTCCACGGGCCCGGCTCCGCGCGAGTCGATCACGTTGCCGGCCCGCAGGAGCCGGCGCCCGCGCTTCGTGGAGCGGTCCAGGTAGAGCCCCCAGGGGCGCCGCATGACGAGGTCGGGACAGCGGAACTGCGCGGCGTCGGGACCGATGCACGGGTTGGGATCCACAGGAGGGGGTTCCTGCGCGACGGCCACTCCGGTGATCAGAATGGCAGCCATGACCATGAGGAGGACGGCACGCACCCGCACAGTTGTAGCGGCCACCGGTAGGTTCGGGCCCCGATGAGGATCCTCGCGATCGACGGCGGCGGCATCCGGGGGATCATCCCCGCGCTCGTGCTCGCCGAGGTGGAGCGGCGCTCGGGTCGGCGCGTGTTCGAGCTGTTCGACCTCATCGCTGGAACCTCAACGGGCGGCATCCTGGCGTGTGCGCTGTGCGCGCCGGACCCGCTGCCGGCGGAGGAGCTCGTTGCGCTGTACGAGGAGGAGGGGCCGCGCATCTTCGACCGCTCACTGCTTCAGCGGATCCGCAGCGCGAACGGGCTGCTCGACGAGAAGTACGACGCCGGCGCCCTGGACGCGGCGCTGGAGCGCTTCCTCGCCGACAAGCGGCTCGCCGAGACCAAGCCCGACCTGATCGTGCCCGCCTACGACACCGCGGAGCCCGGCCCCTACTTCTTCAAGAGCCGCAAGGCGCGCGAGGAGGGTGAGGACTTCTCGCTTGCGGTGGTGGCGCGAGCCACGAGCGCGGCGCCCACGTACTTCGAGGCGCTGCCGGTGGATGCGCGGGCGCTCATCGACGGCGGTGTGTTCGCCGTGAACCCGGCCATGTGCGCCTTCGCGGAGGTGCTCCGATTCCACCCGAGCGCGGACATCGCCCTGCTGTCGCTCGGCACCGGCGAGCGCACGCGCAAACGCGGGTTCGCGGATATCGAGGACTGGGGCCTCGTCGAGTGGGCCAAGCCGATCCTCGACGTGGTCTTCGACGGCGTCTCCGACGCCGTGAACTACCAGCTGCAGCATGTGCTCGGCGCGGAGCGCTACTGGCGCCTCCAGGTGGAGTTGACTCGCGCGAGCGACGACCTGGACGACGCCACGGCGGACAACCTCGTGAAGCTGCGCCGGCACGCGGAGGAGCTGATGGAGCGGCAATCCACCGATATCGATGCGGCGATCAGCGCCCTGACCGCCCGCAGCTAGCGCGCGCAGGGGCCTGTATCGACCGGACCCCCCGCCTCACGCAGCGCCTTCGTCACCACCGAATCGGGCACCCCGAAGCCGCTCCGGCCCCCGTCGGCGACCGTGGCGGCGAAGATCGTGGTGACCACCCGGCTGCGGCCGTCGACCATGGGGCCGCCGGAGTTGCCCGAGCGCACCGTTCCGCGCAGCGACGTGATCGGCCGGCGCACCGGCCCGTGCCCGTAGGCGTCCTGAGTGAGGACCGTGGACGTCTCACCGAGCCGGCCGGGCTCGACGTCGTAGGGCCCGTTCTCGGGGAAGCCCAGGATCGCGGCCGAGGTGCCCTGGCGGGCGTTCGCGTTCAGGCCCAGCGCCGGTGTTCCGGCCAGCCCCGAAGCGCGCAGCACGGCCAGGTCGTTGCGAGGATCGAACCAGATCGCCTGGGCGTCGAGCTCGGGGCCCTCGCCCCGCAGCTGCACGGTGGTGTCGTCCTGGCCCGCCACCACGTGGGCGTTCGTGACGACGACCCCGTCACCGGCCACCCAGCCGCTCCCCTGGACCGCCAGGCCGCAGGCCGTGCCGAGCACCTTCACCACGCTCTGGCCCGCGCGCCGAACCTCTGGATCGCGCGCGATCCGCGAGTCCGGCGGCCCCACGTCCGGGGAGGGACCCTCGATCTTCGGGAACGGGTCGAAGCGAGCAAGCGCCTGCAGGACCGACCCCGAGGGCGGAAGGCGGTCGTTCAGCTCCTGGAGGATGGCCGAGCGCTGGATCGGCTCGCGAAGCTCGCGCGCGCCGGGTGTCTGCAGCGCCACCGCGCCGCCGATCCACACCAGACCGAGGCCGAGACAGCCCACGAGCAGGGAGCCGCCCAGGCCGTCGAGCAGCCCAAGGCGCTCGCCGAGCCCCCGGCGAAGACGGAAGCCGAGCACCTCGAGCCCGGACGCCAGGAGCCCGCCGACGAGGAACGCGCCCATCAGGGCGAACAACGGGGCGTAGGGGGACTGGGACCCCTCATCGAGTAGCAGCGGCCCGAGGCGCGAGCCGAGGAAGGCTCCCCCCGCGAAGCCGACCAGTGACAGCGCGCCTACGATCAGCCCCTGCACGTAGCCCCACAGGGCCATGAGCACCGTGAACGCAACGATGATCCAGTCAAGGGCCGTCACGACAGGCGAGGCAGGGTAGTCGGGTGGCCGACCTCTCGGCGGAGCGCCGGCGGCGGCTGAGGAGGCGTGCGCTGCCGGCCCTCGGCGCGCTGGCGCTGGTGGCCGGCTCGGCCGGCATCGTGGTCGGGTCGTTCACGCCGTCGGCCTCCGCCCGAACCGCGGAGGACTTCACCCAGGCCTGGGAGCGCGGCGACTTCC
>Ga0126306_10000863_pt1 | contig 15385 bp, 15 predicted proteins | sample Plot27_FD_92592 | JGI IMG/M metagenome (GOLD analysis project Ga0126306, IMG submission 92592) | Serpentine soil microbial communities from UC McLaughlin Reserve, CA, USA - Plot27 | ecosystem: Environmental > Terrestrial > Soil > Grasslands | place: USA: UC McLaughlin Reserve, Lake County...
ATGGGGTATGCCCTCGACCGAGGTCGGCGGCAACCCAGGAGGTGGCGGGTGGGCGAAGCCGAAAGGGGACACACGCCATCGACGTCGATCAGCAACGGGGGCTTGCTGTGCAACCTTTCAGAGCGTGGCACGTTAGTCTGGGTGCCCGCAAGGACCTCAAGGCGGATACGTTGAGGGCCGATGAAGGGGATGACCCGCCGGGGGACCCGCGTGAAGGGCGCGGCAGGTGGGTCGCAATCAGCCGCGGCTCTGCGGCACCACAACACACACTCACTTGACGCTGAACCTCGGCATCCTGCTCGCGCTCGCCTGCGCGATCGCGACACAACTCGGTTTCCTCTACAAGCACCGCGGTGCGAACGAGGCGCCCTGCGTCGACGTCCGCCACCCGCTGCGGTCGGGCAAGTCGCTCTTCTCGTCGAGGTGGTTCGCGATCGGCATGGCGATCGCGCTCGGCGCCTGGCTGTTCCATGTCGCCGCGCTGGCGCTCGCGCCGATGTCGGTCGTGCAGGCGGTGCTCTCCACCGGCGTGGTGATGCTCGCCGTGCTGGCCGAGCGGATCTTCGGGTTCGACGTCGGCCCGCGCCAGTGGGCTGGTGTCGCGATGACCGCCTGCGGCCTGGTGCTGCTGATCGTCACGCTGCCGGCCGCGCACGGCGCGCACTCGGCGTACTCGCACGTGGGCATGATCTCGTTCGAGGCCGGCATGCTGATGATCGGCGCGCTGCTGATCTCGGGGCCCAAGCTCGGCGCGCCCGACCACCATCACGGCGTCATGCTCGGCGCCGCCGCCGGCACGCTGTTCGGCGTCTCCGACGTCGCGATCAAGGCGCTGACGGGGCTGGGCGGGATCGGCGACGTGCTCATCTCACCGTGGCTCGCGATCGCGCTGATCGCCTCGGTCGTCGCGTTCTACGCGTCCGCTCGCGGGATGCAGGACGGCGACGCCGTCCCCGTTATCGCCTCGACCTCCACGGCCGCCAACATCTCCTGCATCCTCGGCGGGATCGTGGTCTTCGGCGACCCGATGCCGACGCACACGCTCGGAATCGTGCTCCAGGGCATCGCGTTCATGATGGTCATCGTCGCCGCGCTCGTGACGCCGCCGCCGCTGCGCGCGGCCGCGGCGAACGCGTAGACGCTGCACGGCGGCCCGCGTCACGTCATGCGTGCAGCGTCGACGGCGCATGACGCCGTGAACGCAGCACGCGCGGTCATTCAGCACCCGCTTGCAGCGTTGACGCGCGCCGTGCGAGCGTCTGCCCGAGCTGCACCATGACGAGCATCGGCGACTCCTTCAGCCGCCGCCAGGTGACGCGGACGACGATCCAGCCGCGGGCGATCAGGAATGCGTCGCGCGCGCGGTCATCCTCGAACGCGAACCGGTTGCCGTGGAACGTCCATCCGTCGGTTTCGACCGCGACGCGCTCTACCGGCCATGCGAAGTCGGCCGTGAAAGGAGGGATCGGATGGCCGGTCACCGGCATCGGGAGACCGGCCTTGCGGAGCGCGGCGCGAAACGTGCGCTCGAACCGCGAGCGGGTTGGGGCGACGAGGTCGGGGTCCAGGATCCGTGCGGCCGCGAGCTGCTCTTGGGTCACGAGCTTGAGCACCAGCGCCTCGGCGCACAGCCTTTCGACAGCGTGCTGCGGCTGCGTCGGCGCCAGATCGGCGAGCGTTCTCAACGGCGCAGTGAGGGGGAGTGAGTGGAGGGTGCGGATTTCCGGCGGTCTCCTCGTCGCATGGATCTGGAGTCCCGCTCGGCTTCGCGGCCGCCGGTGCGTGACGGTGACCTCCACGAACGGCGGCATCGAGGGGGTGACCTTCCAGAGCGCGGCGGCGGTCCGGTGGCTCAGTACGGCGGTCGGGCCGGCGGCCATCAGAGCGGCGCGCATCCTCCCGCGGTCGGTGAGCGCTGCGTGGCCGACCGTGTACACGCCGCGGTGGAGGACGATGAGCCGGCCGGCGCGGACGCGGTGGTCGATCGCCGCCGGGCTCAGGCCGAGCGCGATCAGCTGCCGCCGCTCGACGATGCCGTGCTGGTGCGTGGCGAGTAGTGCGATTGCCCGGTCAACGCCGTCCGCCAACTCTATACCGGCCGCCGTGCAGCGTTCACGGCCGTTATCGCCGTCAACGCCGCACCGGCCGGTGACGGCGAGCGGTTTGCTGCGTTGACGCGCGCGCCTGGACACACCCACTACTCTGCCTCACGGTCGCGCCCGCCAGACCCGCCGGCACACCCCTGGCACTCATTCAATGCGCAGTTGTTGCACTCCCAGGGCCGTTCAACGCGCAGACGAGCGCTCGCGCTCCGGCAGGGAGGCGGCGCGGTCGCGTCCAGTGGCATCGCCGCAGTCAGGCCGCCGCGATCCGGGGTCATCAGCGACGATCCCCGGATCCGCCGCTGATCTTGAGCTGTCAGGGTGCCGCGTGTAGGTTGTACGGATCGGCGTACGTGCGTCGACAAAGTGGACGAATCCGAGCCGGCTTCGCCGGCGGGCACAAGACGAGGAGGGGCATGGCGGCGGTCGAGGAACTCGCGACGGGCGAGCTGCAGGAGCTGGCCCGCAAGCAGCCGTGGACGCACTTCACCCGCGACCTCGACTAAGGCGGCGGCGTGCTCCTGCTTCGTGACCTGATCCGCGATCTCGACGTCCGGCTCGTCGCCGGCGAAGAGGGCCTCGACCGGCCCGTGCGCTGGGTGCACATCTCAGAGCTCGCGGACCCGACCCCGTGGCTGTCGGGTGGGGAGCTGCTGCTGACCACGGGGATGAACCTGGCCGAGCCCGAGTCGCAGCGCGCGTTCGTGGAGCGGCTCGCCGCGCACGAGCTCGCCGGGCTCGGCCTCGGGGTGGGTTTCGCCCATCCCGAGACCCCCGACGCGCTGCGCGACGCCGCCGCGGAGCTCGGCTTCCCACTCTTCGAGGTTCCCTACGCCGTCCCGTTCATCGCGCTCACGGAGAAGGCGTTCTCGCACCTGGTCAACGAGCAGTACGCCGTGCTTCAACGCGCCCTCTCCGCACACGAGCGGCTCGAGCGGATCGTGCTGTCCGAGCAGGGGCTCGACGGCGTGACCGCCGCGCTCGCCTCGCTGATCGGCGGTACCGCGCTCGTGTACGACGCACGCGGAGGCGCGCTCGCGCGCAGCGACGGCGGGCTGCCGCTTTCGCCCGCGGCGCTGGCGGCGACCGGCGACGAGGTGCGCGAGCGCGCCCGCGCGGGCGCGCGGCGCGGTTATGCGCCGTCGGGGGAGCTGCACGGGCGCGCGCTGGCGCTGCCGGTGGCGCGAACGCCGGGCGGCAACGGCGACGGCTCGGCGCCGCAGGCGTGGCTGGTGGCGGTCAAGGACAGCGGCGGCCTGGCGGAGTTCGACCGGCTCGTGCTGCACCAGGCCGTCATCGTGGTGGCGCTGGAGCTGCTGCGCCAGCGGGTCGCCGACGACACCGAGCGGCGGCTCGCGGGCGACGTCCTCTCGGCGATGGTCTCCGGCGAGCTGGCCGGCTCGGAGCTGGTGCGCCGGCTCGAGCCGTTCGGCCTGCACGAGCGGGTCGGCGTGCTCGTGCTGACACCGCCGCGCTCGGCCAAGGCGCTGGTCGAGGACGGGCTGACCGCCGCGCTGCGCGAGGAGCTCCCGGGCGGGCTCGCCGCCGGGACGGGGAGATTTTCCTGCGCGCTGCTGCCGCTTGCTCGCGGGGAGTCCGACGAGGACCTCTTCGCGCTCGCCGAGCGCGTGCGCGCGCGGGCCTCGCGCGAGGCCGGCTTCGAGCTGCCGGCGGGCGCCGGGCGCGCCGTGCCGGCCGCCGAGCTGCGGCGGACGTTCCACGAGGCGCGCTGCGCGCTCGAGGCGCGGGCGCTCTCCGGCGAGGCGAACGGCGACAGCGCGCCGCAGCTGCTCGCCACGTTCCGCGACCTCGGCTCGTTCCAGCTGCTGCTGTCGCTGCAGGACGATGACGCGCTGCGGCTGTTCTGCGACTCGATCCTCGCTCCGATCGAGGATGGCGAGGGCGCCTACGGCGGCGAGCTGATGCGCTCGCTCGAGGCGTTCATCGAGTGCAACGGGCAATGGGAGCGAGCCGCGCGGCAGCTCTACTGCCACCGTCACACGCTGCGTTACAGGATCCGCCGCGTCGAGGAGCTGACCGGCCGCTCGCTGGACTCGGCGCGCGATCGGATCGACTTCTGGCTCGCCCTGCGCGGCCGCGAGCTGGTTCCATGACCCCGAGACAGAGAAGAGAGGCGTAACAGAGTGAAGGTCGGCGTTCCCACCGAGATCAAGTCAGACGAGTACCGCGTCGCGCTCACCCCGTCGGGGGTCCGTGAGCTGGTCGAGCACGGCCACGAGGTCGTCGTGGAGTCCGGCGCCGGCGAGGGGTCGGCGATCGCCGACCCCGACTACGAGGCGCAGGGGGCGATCATCCTGCCCGACGCCGACGCGCTCTTCGGCGAGGCCGACATGATCGTCAAGGTCAAGGAGCCGCAGGCCGAGGAGGTCGCTCGGCTGGAGCCCCGCCACACGCTCTTCACGTACCTGCACCTGGCGCCCGACCCCGAGCTGACCCAGGGGCTGGTCGACTCCGGCGCCACCTGCGTGGCCTACGAGACCGTGGAGGATGCGCGCGGGCGGCTGCCGCTGCTGGCGCCGATGAGCGAGGTCGCGGGCAAGATCGCGACGCAGGCGGGGGCGTTCATGCTCGAGAAGCCGCTCGGCGGCCGCGGCATCCTGCTCGGCGGCGTGCCGGGCGTCGCCGCCGCCAAGGTGATGGTGATCGGCGGCGGCGTGGTGGGGATGAACGCCGCCTTCATCGCGATCGGGATGGAGGCGGAGGTCTACGTCTACGACCGCAACATCGACCGCCTGCGCGAGCTCGACCTGTACTTCGCCGGGCGCGCGTCGACGTGCTACGCCTCGACGCTCGAGATCGAGCAGCGCCTGCCCGAGATCGACCTGGTGATCGGCGCGGTGCTCGTCCACGGCGCGAAGGCGCCCTACGTGATCCGGCGTGAGCAGCTCGGGCTGATGAAGTCGGGAGCCGTGCTCGTCGACGTCTCGATCGACCAGGGCGGCTGCTTCGAGACCTCGCGCCCGACGACGCACTCCCACCCGACTTTCGAGGTCGACGGCGTGACGCACTACTGCGTCGCCAACATGCCCGGCGCGGTGCCGGTCACGTCGACCTACGCGCTGACCAACGCCACTCTGCCCTACGTGCTGCACCTCGCCGACGCCGGCGTCGCGCGCGCCGCGCGCGAGAACCCGGGACTGGCGCACGGCGTCAACGTGGTCGACGGCAAGGTCACGTATCGGCCGGTCGCCGATGCCACCGGCCACGGCTACGTGGAGCTGTTCGACGTGCTCGGCGAGGGCGCCGCCGCGTAGCCCGTCGGCGGCGTATGCCACTGCTACCATGCCGCGCCGTATGCCGACGACCTCCCAGCTCGTGCGCAAGGGACGCCAAGCGCCGAAGAAGAAGCTCGCCACCCCCGGCCTGAAGTCGGGCAAGGGTCGCAAGAAGAAGGTGGCTGCTCCTCAGCGCCGCGGCGTGTGCACGCGCGTGTACACGACGACCCCCAAGAAGCCGAACTCGGCTCTGCGCAAGGTCTGCCGCGTGCGGCTGACCAACCAGATGGAGGTCACCGCGTACATCCCCGGCGAGGGCCACAACCTGCAGGAGCACTCCGTCGTGCTCGTCCGCGGCGGCCGCGTCAAGGACCTGCCGGGCGTGCGCTACAAGGTCGTGCGCGGGACGCTCGACGCCGCCGGCGTCTCGGACCGCAAGAAGGCGCGCTCGCAGTACGGCGTGAAGGCCAGATAGTGCCGCGCCGCTCCGCAGCCACGATCAGGCCGATCGAGCCGGATCCCCTGCACCGGTCCAAGCTCGTCCAACAGGTGATCAACCGCGTGATGCTCGACGGCAAGAAGTCGACCGCCGAGCAGATCGTCTACGACGCGCTCGCGATCCTCGCCGAGCGCACGGGCAAGGATCCCGTCGAGGCGCTGGAGACCTCGATCAAGACGCTGACGCCTGTGCTCGAGGTCCGCTCCCGCCGCGTCGGCGGCGCGACTTACCAGGTGCCGGTCGAGGTGCCCGCCCGCCGTGCCCGCACGCTCGCCGTCCGCTGGCTGGTGGAGTTCGCGCGCAACCGGCGCGAGAAGTCGATGGCGCAGCGGCTCGCGAACGAGCTTCTCGACGCGCAGTCCCAGCAGGGCGGCGCCTATAAGCGGAAGGACGACATCTTCCGCATGGCACAGGCGAACAAGGCCTTCGCCCACTACCGCTGGTAGCGCTACGCGTTCTCGCCGCCGCTGGCCACGCGCTGCCTCGCGGCTTCGCACGCTCGTCACCGGCTTCGCCTCGCGGGGGTGGTCCGTGCTGGCGCACTGTCCCACCCCCTGCGTCCTTGCCAGCGACGACGATCGACGCGTTCGCTCCCAGCGGTGTCGCTAGGGTCCAGTCGTCATGAGCTGGGCGCCATTCGGCGGGACGACCGAACCGCCCGAGCCGGAGGCGCCGCACACCGGCGCCGTCGAGGTGGACCCCGGCCCCGACCCCGCGGCGCTGCCGTCCGAGCCGGCGCGGCGGCTCGCCGTCGTGACCTGCATGGACTCGCGGCTGGATCCGCTGCGTGACCTCGGCCTCGCGCGCGGCGACGCGATGGTGCTGCGCAACGCCGGCGCGACCGTGTCGGACGACGTCGAGCGCTCGCTGCGGCTCGCGCACGAGAACCTGGGCGTGCTCGAGGTCTGGCTCGTCGCGCACTCCGATTGCGTCGCGCAGGGCGGCGTCGACACCGCGGCGGTGGCCGAGCTGCGCCGCGGCATGGCGCGGCTGCGGAGCGCGCTGCCGGGCGTCAGGGTGCGGCTGCTGTTCTACGACTTCGCGACGGGCGCCGCCAGCCCGGTCGAGCCAGGAGGATGAGCGCCCCGCCGACCAGGGCGGCGCAGCCGCCGGCGATCTCGAGGTAGAGGCCGGCGCGCGGCTCGGCCCGCGCCGCGTCGTAGGTGCGGCCGATCAGGCCCGTCTCGTGCACGTCGGGCAGGTCGACGGCCAGCGCGATCGCCAGCGCCGCGGCCGCCAGCACGATCACCGCGACCGCCGCCGGGCGCGATCCGCCCAGCACCGCGCCGAACGCCATCACCACGATGGCGGCCGCCATCACGCCGAGCGCATAGCCGTGATGACCGCCCGCCGAGAACGAGCCGCCCTCGGGTACCGCGGTCACGACGCGCACGTCGTAGAGCGTCGAGAACTCGGCCGCGATCAGCATCGCCGCGCCCGCCAGCGGAAGCACGAGCAGTGCGGCGCGCAACGGACCCGCTCACCCCAGCGCCCGGCGCGCGACCAGGCCCCGTGCCGCGCGCAGGGCCGGCGCCTCGTCGAGCGCCAGCCCGGCCGCGAGCGCCGCCCGACCGAGCGCGCCCTGCCCACGAGCAACCGTCTGGAGGCCCGCGTCAGAGACCGGGAAGCGGAACTTGTATCGCTCGGCGCCGCGCAGAAACCGGTACTCGCGGGCGCCCTCCTCGAACGCGTCGTGCATCGCGTGCGAAAGATTGACGAGCCCGACCGACGGGCCTTTCCATCCTGGGTCGCGGCCTCCCTGATAGCTGAACTCCGATCCGCTGAAGCGGAAGTTGTGCTTCGCCGCGACCGGCCGGCCGTCGACCTCGAGGATCCAGAGGCGCAGCCAGCCGCGATCCAGCGCGATTGCGGCGAAGTCGCGCTGGAACGCCTCGTGCCGGACGAAGGACGACCGCTCGCCCCACTGGGCCGTGTGAAGCCTGAACAGGACGTCGAGGTCGGCCTGGAGGGCCGCGGGATCGTCGGCGCGCCGGTGGCGTACCTCGTGCTCGCGCGCCAGGCGCCGTGCGTCGTAGCGGATCTCCTTGCGGAGCCCGGTGCTGAGCGACGCCAGCACCTCCTCCCACGTCGCGGCGCCGAAGCGCACCACGGGGCTCGCGTCCTCCCGCACGCGCGCCGCCCCCAACAAGCTGGCCCAATCCTGCGGTCCCGGCAGGTGTCGCCCCAGGAACAGCTGGAAGCGGACCGGCGGGTGCAGCAGCACCCGCCTCAGCAGACGGGCCGCCGTCGTCGCGTCGGCCGGGTCGCAGATCGGTCCCAGCTGGTCGCTCGGGCCGTGTCCGAGGAAGCGCAGCACCCGCACGCCTTGAACGGTCGTCAGCTCGAGCGGCAGGATCGCCGCGAGGCGGCCGCCCGCGGTGCGGCAGGCGACGAAGAGCGGCTCGCGCGGACGGAAGTGCCTGGACCACGCGCCCAGCCACTCCCGACTGGCGAACAAGTTCCCGCTCGCGCACGCGATCTCGTCCCACTCCGTCCCGAGCGCGTCGAGGTCTTCAACCAATTCCAGTCGCGCGCTCGCCGGCCGGCGCGCCCCACGCACGGCGGCTACGACCCGCTCGAGGTCCGGGTCGCGCAGCTCTTGGTGCACCGGTAGCCCGACGGCGCGCGGCCCCCGATCCCCCCGCGTCCCGCCGGCGTCGTCGCGCCAGAGGCCGATGGCGCCCACGCCGGCGCGCTCGAGCCGCTCCAGCAGGGCCTGCGGTCGATCGGAGGTCACAGGGAACACGTACGGCGACGCGCCGTCGGGCAGCCGCGCGAATGGCGCCGCGACCGTGTCCTCCAGCTCGCTCAGCAGCAGCCGGTAGTTCGCGCGCCGGAGGGCCGCGATCTCCTCGTCGCTGAGCCGTGGCAGGAGGAACCGCAGTCGCCACCCCGGTGCATCCACGGGAGCCGCCTCGCCACTCCAGCCGTCGGCGTCCCCCGGCGGGCGCACGATCATCGCATCTCCCTCAGGCAGCGGGAGCATGGCCGGCGGCGAGAAGATCGCCAGCTCGCCGCTGGAGCCGACCGGGCGGCCGTCGTGGTGGGCCAGCCAGGCGTGCAAGCAGTCCTCGAACAGCAGCAGATTCCGATCCCGGCACCACAACCGCCAGCGCTCGCCGTCCTGAGCCAAGCCGAGGTGATGGATCAGGTAGAGCGCGCGGACGCCGGTACCCAGCCGGTGCTCGAGCTCGGCGGTGACCGGCGCGCCGTCGCGATCGATGCCGTAGAAGAGACACTCCAGGCCGGCGCGGCGCAGCGCATCGACCTCAGGACCGTGATGTAGCGCGGGCACCAGCACCCGGTTCCCCGGCCGCACGCCGAGCAAGCGGATCGCGTGCGGCAGCGCCGGCGCGGCGCCGCGCACCAGCCGGCAGCCGGCGTCGCCGAGCGGGAACGGCGGACGCGGTCGCGGCCGTGGCCGTACGCCTCGCAGCCGCAACGAGGGTCGGACCTCGATCCGCCTGACTCGCCGCTCACCCACTTCGGGGTACACCAGGAGCATCGCTGCCCTCGGCGGGCCGCGACGGGGTCTGGGGGGACGCCAAAGCCGCCAACCGCCGCAGCTTACGCACGGCCCGGCCTCGGCGGGTCGGCGAGAGCTGCGGCGCCTCGGTAGACAGGCCGGCGCGGCGCAGTGCGCGCCGACAGGCGCTGACGTCGTATTCGTCGGCATGGAAGATCGCCTGCTGCCGCTCCGGGTCGAGCACCAGGCTCCTGGCGTAGATGCGGCGCTCCCGCGACTGTCCGACGGCGCCGGGGTTGAGCAGCGTGGGCCCATCGGTGGCGAGCCCCATGACGGCGCCCCGCCGCGCCTCGAGCGGTTGGCCGCGCGGCCCCCACGCGCGCGCGACGTGCGTGTGGCCGAGGATGAGGACGCGCGCCAGTGGCCAACCTGCGGCCAGGCGCGAGAGCTGCTCGGCCGCGTCCGTGCCGTCGCGCACGTAGTGCTGGGGGTCGTCGAGCGAACCGTGTGCCATCACGACACCGTCGAGCTCGACACGCGCAGGAAGCGCCTCCAGGTACTCGCGTGCCTCCTGGCTCAACCGGCGGCGCGTCCAGTCGAGGCTGGTCCGGGCCAGCGGGATGCAGCGCTCATCGGACAGGCGTCCGAGCGCGATGAGGTCATGGTTGCCCGCCACGCAGAGTGCGTCGAGGCCGGCGACGGTCTCGACGCACTCGTTGGGGAACGGGCCGTAGCCGACGAGGTCGCCCGCGCAGAGGAAGCGCTCGACGCCGTCGGCGCGGAGTGTCGCAACCGCCGCGCGAAGGGCGTGAAGGTTTCCATGGACGTCGGCGAGGATCCCGTAGCGCATCGCAGGTCCGTCGATCACCGTGCCGCCGGGGGGTCGGCTCGCATGAGGCTCGGCGCCCGGCGGGAAACCGCGCGCTTCGCCCCGCCCGCCGCCTTGGCGATCGTCCCCTGGAGCGCGGGCCGAGGGTCGTCGAGCGCGAGGCCGGACTTGGCCTCGCACGCGATCAGCCAGCGCACCCAGGGCACAAGCGGAATGCCCGCGTCGTGTCGCGCGCGCGCGTCGCGCCCCGGGTGGCACCACTGCACGCCGGCCCGGATCGGACCGACCGCAGGCCGCGGGAGCCCGAGCGCATCGGCGTATACGAGCGCAGGTATGTTGACGCCGGCGAGCGCGCCGGCGTGGTGCCAGAGGCTGAAGCGCGGGTTGATCTCGAGCAGGTGCAGCCGCCCCTCGTCGTCGCGCTTGAAGTCGAGCTTCGCCACACCGCGGAGGTCCAGGCGCGCCAGCACCTCTCGGCCGAGCTCTGCGACGTCGCGCGCGGCGGTGATCTCGAGCGCGCTGCTGAAGCCGTACTGAGGCGGGTGCGTGCGGAGCTTCCGGCCGGTGAACTCGCCCGCGACGGCGCCCGTTGCGTCCACGTAGGCGTGGTGGCTCTCGATCCGCGTCTCGGGGCCGGACACGATCTCCTGCACGACTACGTCCGCGCCCGTCTCGGCCAGTTGGCCCAGGACCTGCCGCAGCGCGCCCATGTGCTCGACCTGCACCGCCTTGCGCCCCCCGCCCACCGAGCCCCAGGTCGCCACCTGGCGCGTGAGCGGCTTGACGATGAGCGGGAACCGGAGGTCGAGGCCGTCGGCCGGCGAGCCGGCGGGCAGACGGCGGCTCGGCGGCACAGGCAGCTTCGCCTCGACGGCGAGCGCCGCGAACAGGTGCTTGTCGACGACGCGTTCGACGAGGTCGCCATCAGGCACGACGAAGCGGAACGCTCCGCTCAGCCGGTCGCGCAGGCGCGACACCAGCAAGAGATCCCAGTCGCCCTCGTAGAAGAGCACAGGCTTCTCGGGCTGACGGCGAGCGAACGCCATCAGGCGGCCGGCCAGCTCCTCGGGCTCATGCCACGGGTTCGCCCACTCGATCACCTCGGACACGAACCGCGAGTACCGGACCCGGGCATGCGGACGCGCCACGACCGCGCAGCGAACACCCGCCAGGCCCAGGGGCCGCACCAGGTCCATCGTGCCGATGACGCAGGCGAGCGCCGTGGTCGACGCGGGCCGGTGCATGCGGCCCATGGTCTCACAGGCCGGTCGCAGCGCCTGACAGGATGTCGGCTCCCCGATGCCCTTGCCCCGCCTCAGGCTCTGGCCAACCCTGCCGCCGGGCGTCTACCTTCGCCGGCCGCGCGATCCCCTCCCGTTCCCGCTCGACCGCCCCGGCGCGAGCCTCTGGGCGCGTGGCCGCCACGCGCTCTGGTCCGGGATGAAGGCGCTGGGACTGGGGCCGGGCGACGAGATACTCGTGCCGGCGTACCACTGCGGGGCCGAGGTCGAGGCACTCGCCGCCGCCGGCCTGACGTGCCGCTTCTTCGAGGCGACGGCGACGCTCGAGCCCGATGAGGCCGAGCTCGAGCGGTCGCTCGGCGAAAGCGTCCGGGCCCTTCTGCTGATCCACTACTTCGGCTTTCCCCAGGACGGCGCCCGCTGGTGGTCGTGGTGCCGCGCGCGCGGGCTGCTGCTGATCGAGGACTGCGCTCACGCGGCCCTCGCCACACGGAACGGTCGTCCTGTCGGGGCGGACGGCGACCTGGCGATCTTCAGCTTCCGCAAGACCCTCCCCCTTCCCGAGGGCGGCGCGGCCGTCGGCCCCCGAAGCCTCTCCGCCCCCGGCGGTCCGGCCGCACATCCGGGAGCGCTCCTGAAGAGCCACACGCGCTGGGCCATGACGCGTGCGGCGCGCCTCGACCGGGCGCTTGCCCCGCGCGAGCGCCAAGCGGACGGCGGCTTCGACCTCGGCGACGTGCGATCCGCCTCGAGGGCCACGGGGTTCCTGCTGTCGCGCCTCGCCACACCCGATGTCGCGCAGCGGCGCCGCGACGCCTACAGCCGGATCCTGGCCGCCTCGGGCGGCCGCGCGCCGGGTCCGTTCGCCGAGCTGCCCATGGAGGCTTGTCCGCTGTTCTTCCCGCTGGAGACGCGCGGGGACGCCGACACGATCGCCGCCGGCATGCGTGAGGAGGGTATCGACGCCCGGCCGTTCTGGCCCCGGCTTCACCCGCTGCTCGACGCCTCGTCGTTCCCCGGCGCGGTGGCCTGGCACAGGCGGTTCCTCGCGCTCCCGTGCCATCAGGACCTCGACGATGCGGACCTCGACCGCATCGAGAAGGCGGTCGCTTGCGTGTGACGGGCCCCCGACGGCGATCAGCGTAGTGACGTGACGCCCGCTGCCGCGCCGTAGATCCCCTCGTAGGCGCGGACGACGGCTTCCCACGAGTGCTCGCGCACCACGAAATCGCGCGCGGCGCTTCCGAGGCCTCCCCCGAGCTCGCCGTCGGTCAGTGCCCGTACGAGCGCCTGCGCGACGTCGGCGGCGCCCGAGCCGACAAGCAGCTCCCGACCGGGTTCCGCCCGGATGCCCCGCAGCGCGAGGGGCGTGGCCACGCTCGGCGTCCCGCAGGCCATCGCCTCGAGCAGCTTGTTCTTGATCCCCGTGCCGCTCACCATCGGGCAGGCGAAGGCCGAGGCGCGCCACAGCCACGGTCGAACATCGGGAACCTCGCCGATGACCTCGACGCCGGATGCCCGCCCGAGTCGCCGCACGGGTTCGCCGGCATTGCGCCCGACCAGCGCGAGCCGGGCGCCGGGAACCGCCTCGAGGACCAGCGGCCAGACCTGGCGCACGAGGAAGCCGGCGGCTTCGGCATTCGGCGCCCACTGCATCGCGCCCACGAACACGACGAGGCCGGGCTCTCGGGCGACCGCGCGATTCGGGGCATAGGCGTCCGTGTCGACGCCGTTCGGCACCACGTCCACGTGCAGTCCCGGATCGAGCTCCCGCGCCGCCGCGGCGTCCGCCTCGCTCACCACGACGACGCTCGCGTAACCGCGATACGCGTGCGTGCCGAAGCGTCGCACAGCTGTCGCCTCGCGCGTGCGCACCGCGCGCGCCAGCGGACCGCCGACGCGCGCGGCGGCCTCCGCGTTCAGGTGCCAGGCGTCGAGCGGGACGAGCACGGCCGGGCACGGGTTGAGCGCGTCGATGACTGCGGCCAGGCGCGCGCCGGCCACGTGGACGACGTCGGCCGGATCCGCGGCGAGGCGCCGGCGCGCCGCCGCGGCCATGCGCGGCGTCTCCGAGATGACCTGGCCCGGCAGGCGCCTCAATGCCGCGTACGGCGTCGAGAGGATGCGCCGGGACCGCGCGGGCGCGGGCATCGTCTCGAGTGCCACGCCTGCGGGCGGCTCCCCGTGCTGCCCGGGCCAGCGGTAGGCGACGATGTCGACCTCGTGCCGCCGAGCCAGGCCGGCCACGAGATGGGTCAACTGAAGGCGACCGCCGTTCAGGGGTGGAAGCGGCGCTTCTGCCGCGCAGAACAGGATGCGCATCGGCGCGGCATGCTCTCAGATCTCGGATGCCGCTCGCTCATCGTCCGCGCGCTTCACCGCGCGAACGCGCGTGGGTCCAGTCGGTGAAGCCGACCAGCCGGCCGTAGCCGCCGGTGCGGGTGGGGAAGCTCGTCCCGTACCGCTTGTTGACCAGCCACGGCACGTAATGCGCAACGCTGGCGTCCTCGTACCAGCCGGCTCGCTGCATGAACGCCGTCGCGCGCCTGAGCGCTTGACCTGACGTCTCCCACAGCGTCGGGTAGCCCGCCCGGCGCAAGAGCTCGGCTTGCACCGTGAGCGCCTGCAGCGTCTCCCACGAATACGACACTCCCGAAGACCCCGGAGGCTGCGGCAACACGGTCTGCTGCGCCTCCTCGCGGCTGATGTCCTCCACCAGTGCGCCGTTGATGTCGTGGCCGTTCTTCAGACATGGCGGGTTGATGGCGACCCACGTCGCCACGTCCCCGCACGCCCAGTTCGCCGGGTCGAAGTCGGCCGTCGGCTGGAAGTAGCCGCCCCAGGGCTTGCCGGTCGGGTACTTGCTGCGATCCGCGTAGGCAAGATGGATGCTCGCGACCTGTCGCAGGTCGGCCGTGTCGCCGAGATACAGGTCTGTCGCGATACGGCTCGCCAGCGCGAACGCACCCCAGTTGCTCGAGGTGTTCTCGCTCGTCTGGACGAGCGTCGGCCACCTGCTGTTGCCTTCGTTCGACCTGGTGCGCAGACCGCCGATCCACTCGCGAAACCGGCGTCCGTCGGTGCGGCTCAGAGCCTCGAGGTTGATGAGATCCGCGGCGAGCACGTAGGGCGTCAGGTTGCGCCCCAGGGCGAGCGATCGTGCCCCTTCCTCCGTCCCGATCGCCGACATGATCGCCGCATGCACCTTCGCGCGGTAGGTCGCGTCGCCGGTCCGCGCATAGACCAGCGCCGCGGCGAAGGCCCGCGTTCCGTGCATGTTGCTCTGGTCCGCCAGATCCGCGCTGCCAAGGCCGCCGCGTGCGATGGTCTGCATCGCCCGCCATGACTGGCCCTCCCTCGGCAGCCGCGCGATCTGGCGCGTCGAGATCCAGAGGCCCTTGTACGCCGACACCGCGCCGGTCTTCGTGCGATGGGGGTGGATCTCGGGAGCGGGCGGGATCGGCGTCCGGCCCCCGGTGCCGCCGTCGTCGGTGCTGTTGCCGGCCACGACCACGGCCAGGCCGACGGCGAACAGCGCCGCGAGCGCGACGAAGCGCGCTCTGAGGCTCACCGGCGCTATCCGCCTGATCGCGCGCGGGGGCATACGGCGGTTCAGGGTCACGGGGAGGCGCGTCTTAATCAAGCATCGCTAGTCGTGCTGGCGCCGAGCCGTCTGCACGTCACGGCGGCAGCGGGAAGCCGCGGCGCACAAAATAGCGGTCGCGCTCGAGCGAGGCCGCCGCGCTGCGAGAGTCGCGTGCGCCGAGGCTGGTACGGTCGCCCGACTCGCGCTTGGAATGCTCCCGATGGCCACGACACGACACACGGACGCCGCCGCCGCTCTCGCTGACGCGGAGAAGCGGTTCTACAACTCCCGCACGCGGACCTTCGACACGCTTCGCCGACTGATCTGGCGGTCCATCGGCGCGTTCCAGCGCTCGAACGAGCTCGCTCGTTTCTACGATGCCAACGGCAAGGCCGTCCTCGAGTACGGCTGCGGCTCGACGGCCGG
>Ga0126306_10000864_pt1 | contig 15385 bp, 12 predicted proteins | sample Plot27_FD_92592 | JGI IMG/M metagenome (GOLD analysis project Ga0126306, IMG submission 92592) | Serpentine soil microbial communities from UC McLaughlin Reserve, CA, USA - Plot27 | ecosystem: Environmental > Terrestrial > Soil > Grasslands | place: USA: UC McLaughlin Reserve, Lake County...
CGGGAACGCCGTGGTCTGGAAGCCGGCCGAGTACGCGCCGGCGCTCGGCCAGGCTCTTACCGAGCTATTCCTCGCGGGCGGGCTCCCGGACGGGGTGCTCAACCTGGTGCAGTGCGACGGGCCCTCCGCCTTCGCGGGCCTCGAGCGGGCGCTCGACGAGGGGCTCGTGGACAAGGTGGGCTTCACCGGCTCGTCGCCGGTCGGATCGAAGATCGGCGAGCTGTGCGGGCGCCACGTGCAGTCGCCCTGCCTCGAGCTGGGCGGCAAGAACCCGCTGGTCGTGATGCCCGACGCGGACCTCGACCTCGCGGCCGAGGGCGCGCTCTTCAGCGGCTTTGGCACCGCCGGCCAGCGCTGCACGTCGCTCGGCACAGTGCTCGTGGAGGACTCGGTGCACGACGAGTTCATGCGCCGCTTCACCGGCCTGGTGGAGTCGGCCGCGATCGGCGACCCCTTCGCCGAGGTGCTCTACGGGCCGATGATCCACGAGCGCTTCCAGGAGCGCTTCCTCGGTTGGCTCGAGCTGATCCGCGACCACCACCGGATCTCGGGCTCCACCGCCACCGGGCGGATCACCGGGGAGAATCCCCGTCAGGGGTTCGTGGGCGACCCCGACGCCGGCCTGTTCTGTCACCCGACCATCGTCGACGGGGTGACGGCCGGGGACGAGCTCTACTCGACCGAGACGTTCGGCCCGATCGTGGGGGTTGCGAGCTTCGGCGACTTCGACGAGGCGATCTCGCTCGCAAACGGGCACGGGTACGGGCTCTCGTCCGCCATCTACACGAACGACCCGAAGGCGGCCTTCCGCTTCCGCGAACGCGTGAGCGCCGGGATGGTGTCGGTGAACAACTCCACGTCCGGCGCGGAGGCGCACCTGCCCTTCGGCGGGAACGGCAAGTCCGGCAACGGCAGCCGGCAGTCCGGCATCTGGGTGCTCGACCAGTTCACGCGCTGGCAGGCGCTCAACTGGGACTACGCCGGCAAGCTGCAGAAGGCGCAGATGGACGTGGCGGAGCTCACGGGCGACGCCGGCTTCCGGCTCGCCTGGGACTGACCGAGCAGTGCGCAGCGGGCCGAACCGCTGCGCAGTGCGCAGTCGACTCCTCAGTTGCCTCAGCGAACCTGCACGGTGCGCGCGCCAAGACGCTGGCGCTTCTGCGACACGGTCACCTTGTAACGGCCGCGACGTAGCTTCCGCGTCGAGAGGCGGGCGCGCCCCCGAGCGTCGACGCGGCCAGTCACGTTGCGAGCACGGCTGCCTCGGCGCTTGAACCGAGCGGAGACGACGCCGCTGACCCCAGTGCACCGCACGGCGAGCGGACGGCCGCGGCGCACCTTGGCCGTCGTGATCCGGCAAGAGGGCTTGGTGGCCGGAGGAGGAGGTGGCGGAGGAGGCGGAGGCGGAGGCGGCGCGACGGCTTGCAACGGGAATGGATCGGTGAAATCGGTCACGCCGCCCTGACCCGGCAGGGCGGCCAAGGCGAAGCCGCAATCCCATGGTTGATTCGCGAGAGCGGCGTACCCGGTGAACTCCGCGGTGACCGTATTTCCCTGAATCGTCACCCTCGGAGCCGGAAACGCGAATCCTCCGAGGCTCGCCTCTCCGGTGCCGCCGGGCGCCTCGACCAACGTCGACAACCCCCCGGCACACTGGGGGCCGGGGGTCATGGGGCCGAATCTTCCCCCTACCGTGGCTGCTGTCGTCGCGTCGGGCGGAGCGGCGAGCGTGATCTTCGCGATCGCCGAACCCGCGGTGTCATACGTGAACTCCGCGGCGGTGATGTCCCGCTGCGCGGGTGAACCGTCACCGGGGGGATCGGCTATCGAGCCGGTTCGGATCTCCGCCGCGGCCGTGGCCGGGATCACCAGCAGCGCTGCGCATACCGCAAGTCCGCCCGCCAACCTCTTCCTGTCGGTCATCGGTCCTTCCCTCGAGTCGTGATGGAGCGCGGGATCCTCCAACACGCGAGACGGTGGACCAACGGTGGATCGCGAACTCTGCGATCACCACGCTCGATCACCAACGGCGCGTCTCAGTTCGTCGAAAGCGGGGCCTAGCCGATCTGCTTTCCCATCACCTCGACGAGCCGGCGGATCTCCTCCGCGAACGCGGCGAACCTCTGCGTCGGGATCTGCTGGGGCGCGTCGCAGAGGGCGTGCTCGGGCTCGGGATGAGCCTCGACGATGATGCCGTCGGCGCCGGCCGCGACCGCCGCGCGCGCGAGCGCAGGCACGAGCTCGCGGCGTCCAGCGGCATGGGAGGGGTCGACGATCACCGGGAGGTGGGTCTCCTCCTTCAGGACCGGCACGGCGCCGATGTCGAGCGTGAAGCGCGTGGAGCGCTCGAAGGTCTTGATGCCGCGCTCGCAGAGGATCACGCGCGGGTTGCCCTCCTTGAGGATGTACTCCGCGGCCATCAGGAGCTCCTCCACGGACGCCGACGAGCCGCGCTTCAGGAGCACCGGCTTGTCGGTCTTTCCCACCTCCGAGAGCAACAGGAAGTTCTGCATGTTGCGAGCGCCGATCTGGATCACATCGGCCACCTCGACCACCGCCTCGACGTGGCGGGGGTCCATCAGCTCGGTGGCGAGCGGGAGTCCCGTGTCCTCACGGGCCTCCTCCAGGATGGCCAGTCCCTCGAGCCCCAGGCCCTGGAAGCTGTAGGGCGAGGTGCGTGGCTTGAAGGCGCCGCCCCGGAGCATGCTGGCCCCGGCCGCCTGCACGGCGCGGGCGGTCGACAGGGTCTGCTCGCGCGACTCGACGGTGCACGGCCCCGCGATCAGCGCGAAGTGATCGCCACCCACGCGCTTGCCGCGGGTCTGGATCACGGTCGGCTCGGGCGACGCCTCGCTCGACACCAGCTTGTACGGCTTGCGGATCGGGACCACGCTCTCCACGCCGTCGCGCTCCTCCAGTACGAGGCTCTTGAGCGCCTCCCGGTCCCCGAACGCGCCGATCACGATCGACTCGGACCCCGGCGCCACGCGGCCGTAGGAGCCGGCCTCCGTGAGCAGCGCCAGCACCTCCTCGACCTGATCGTCGTTGGCCGAGGCGTCCATCATGACCAGCAGCTGGATCTCGGCCGAGTCGTCGACGCTCATGTCGAGCCAGTCTAGTCCCGCTCCGGCTCCCCGAGCCAGCGGTGCCGCAGTGCGTCGGACACCGCCTGGGTGAGGGTCCCGGGTGCCCACTCGCGCACGTCCGCGTAGGCGCGAACCGGCTCCACGCCGCGCACGGAGCCGCTCACGAACACCTCGTCCGCCGCGGCCAGGTCGTCCACCGACACGACCTCCTCGCGTACCGCGATCTCCGCGGTGCGTGCGACGTCGAAGAGGCGCAGGCGCGCGATCCCCGGGAGGAGGCGCCCGTCGGCAGGGGGCGTCGAGACTGCCTCGTCACGGACCAGGAAGACGTTGCCGCGCGAGACCTCGAGCACGGTCCCGTCCTCGTCGAGCACGAGCGCCAGCGCGCCCGGGCGATCGGCCTCGGCCTGGTCGAGCAGCCGGCGATCGGACCACTTGTGAGCGCCGATCCCGCCCGGCACGACCACGGGCGCGAGCGTGAGTGCCCGCTCCCACGACGGGAAGACGAGGGCCCGCTCCACCTCGGCCAGCCGGGCCTCGGCGCCCAGGGTGCCGTCGGGACCGGGCGCCACGTCAACGCGCAGCCGCCCGAGCTCTGCTTCGCCCGCCCGCTCGACCGTGAGCACCCGCGCCGCGGGCGGCGGCTCGGCGCCGAACAGCCCGCGCACGCTCGCCTCGAGCCGCGCCATGTGCGCCTCGAGCTCCAGGGGTCGCCCGCCGGCCACGAGCAGCGTCTCGAAGACTCCCCGGCTCGGATCGGGGGGCGGGGCGTCGGTTCGCTCAGCGTGGGGCAGGCAACCCATACTAGAATCGCCCGTTCGACCGAGGCAAGCAGGGGTGGGGGGGAAACGCCTTGGTAGGACCATGACCAGCCGTCTTCAAGGACTACGGGCGCTCGTCGTCGATCTTCGCTGCCAATGGCGCCGGTACGGCCTGCGCTCGGCGCTCGAGAAGCTCCTGGGGCGCGTGCGGGCGAGCATCTCCTCCGAGGAGGAGCTGATCGTGATGTGCAAGGACCTAGACCGGATCGCCCCACCGGCGGGGGCGAGCGGCCTGCGCATGGAGGATCTCGAGCCGGGCCATTTGCCCGCGCTCTCGGAGCTGAACCGCAGGCGGTGCAACAGGCGAGCGGACCGGCGCTTTGCCGAGGACGTCGCACGGGGCTACCGTGGATTCGTGGCGTTCCGGGACGGCGAGCTCGTGGGGTATTACTGGTGGGTCGATTGGAACCACAGCCCGCCCCACCGCGACCTCGCGCGGCTGGGTCTCGACATCCCGTGGGAGGAGCGCGACGTCTACGGGTCCGATTTCTTCATCCTGGAGGAGCACCGCGGCGGGGGGATCGCGAACGACTTCCTTACGAAGATGGAGGTCGCGTTGAAGGAGCGCAGCTACCGTCGGCTGTGGGGGTACGTGGCCGGCTCGAACCGGCCGGCGCGGTGGCTCTACCGGACGCGGGGGTACGAGCCGATATACACCATCAGGCAGCGCACGCGTTTTCTGCGCCGACAGATGCAAAGGGGTAGTGGATGACAGTAACGAGGGACGTCAGGGAGTTCATCGTGAGCGAGCTGACGGTCGGCCGCGACGTGGGCACGCTCGAGCCCGACGACGACCTGCTGGCGAAGGGGATCGTCGACTCGCACGGCGTGATGGAGCTCGTGGGCTTCCTGGAGGAGCGCTACGGCATCTCCGTCGACGACGTGGACCTGACCCCCGAGAACTTCCAGAGCCTCGCGCAGATAGAGGACTTCGTCGCCCGCAAGGAGGGCTAGCGCGCATGCTGATGCGCCACCTCTACGAGCACGCCGAGGCGAGGCCCGACCACACCGCGCTGGTCTACCGCGACGAGCGGATCGGCTTCGCCGAGCTGGTGGAGCGGATCGAGCGTCTGGCGGCGGGTCTCGTGGAGCGGGGGATCGGCGAGGGCGACGCCGTCGCCCTGCTGCTCGACAACAACCCGGCGCTCGTGACCAGCTTCCACGCCGTCACGGCGCTGGGCGGGATCGTCGTGCCGCTCAACCCGTCGTTCAAGCAGGACGAGCTTGAGTTCAGCTTCCGCACCTGCGGCGTCCGCGCCGTGATCAGCGACGAGCGCACCGCGGGCGTGTGCGAGCGCATCGCCGCCGGCCTCGAGGGTCCCGTGGAGGTGATCGCCACAAGCTCCGCGCACGGCCAGGCGCTCACGCTCGACATGCTGATCGAGAGCCACGCCGCGGCGCGGCTCGAGCCGCGCTCTCCGGACGACGTGTTCCTCACGCAGTTCTCGTCCGGCTCCACGGGACGCCCGAAGCCGGTGCCGCGCACCCATGAGCAGTGCGTTTTCGAGGCCGAGCACTACACCACCACGCTCGACATCACACCCGACGACAGGATCTTCTGCGCGATCCCCATGATCCACTCCTACGGGATGGGCGCGTGCCTGCTCGCGGCGGGCCGGGCCGGCGCGACGCTCGTGATCCTGGAGGACCCGAACCCGTTCCTCCTTCGGCGCCACCGCGCCCTCGAGCTGATCGAGCGGGAGCGGGCCACGATCTTCCCCGGCGTGCCCTTCAATTTCCGACTGATGGCCGAGGCGCCGGCGGGCGCCGACCTGTCCGCGCTGCGCTACTGCTTCTCGGCCGGTACCGCGCTTCCGCTGCCGGTGTTCGAGGCCTTCGGCGAGCGCTTCGGCGTGCTCGTGCGGCAGCTGTACGGCAGCACGGAGACCGCGGTGATGACCATCAACGTCGACCCGGACCCCGTGTCGACGCTCGAGTCGGTGGGCTCCCCCGTCGGCACGGTCGAGCTGCGCATCGTCGACGCCGACGGCGACCCGCTGCCGGTGGGCGAGGAGGGCGAGGTGGCCGTCCGGAGCCCCTCCATGACGCGCGGCTACGCGGACATGGACGCGCTGAACCGTGAGGCGTTCCGGGATGGCTACTTCCTCACCGGCGACCTCGGACGCCTCGACGACGAGGGCCGGCTCTTCCTCACGGGACGCAAGAAGCTGCTGATCGAGGTCGGCGGCTACAAGGTCGACCCGATCGAGGTCCAGGACGTCGTGGTGGCCCATCCGAAGGTCGAGGAGGCAATCGTCGTCGGCGCCGAGGGGAGGGTCCAGGGCGAGGACCTCGTGAAGGCGGTCGTGGTTCCGAGCGAGGACTTCGACGATCGCGAGCTGATGGAGTTCTGCCGGGAGCGGCTGGCCAACTTCAAGGTCCCGCAGATCGTGGAGTTCCGCGAGGAGATCCCGAAGAGCCCGCTCGGCAAAGTGCTCCGCAAATACCTGGTCTAAGGCTACGCTGGCTCGGTGAAGACGCTCCTCATCGACAACTACGACTCCTTCACCTACAACCTCTTCCAGCTGCTGGCGGAGGCGAACGGTGAGGAGCCCGTGGTCGTGCGCAACGACGGCGCGGGCTGGGAGGAGCTGTCCCGCTGGGAGGTCGACAACATCGTGATCTCTCCCGGCCCCGGTCGGCCCGATCACGACAAGGACTTCGGCGTCTGCGCCGACGCAATCGCATCGACGAAGGTCCCGTTGCTCGGGGTCTGCCTCGGGCACCAGGGCCTCGGCTGGATCTCCGGCGGCCAGGTGGTGCACGCCCCCGAGGTCATGCACGGGCGGCTGAGCGCGGTGCTCCACGAGGAGTCGCCGCTGTTCGCCGGCATCCCGCGCGAGTTCCAGGCCGTGCGCTACCACTCGCTGTGCGTCTCGCAGCCGCTCCCGGACGAGCTCGAGCCGATCGCCTGGACGAGCGACGGGGTGCTGATGGCCGTGGCCCATCGCACCCGGCCGCTCTGGGGCGTGCAGTTCCACCCGGAGTCGATCTCAACCGACTACGGCCGCCGCCTGCTGGCCAACTTCCGGGACCTCACGGCGCAGGTCGCGGGCGAGCAGGGCCGCCGCCCCGGTCCCGTTCGCATGCCGCTCGCCTCGTCGCCGCCGGCATGGCGGCCCGAGCAGCGGGCTCGGCTTCAGCTGAATGTCAAGCGGCTCGATCGGCTCTACGACCCGGAACGCGCCTTCGTCCACCTGTACGGGCGAAGCGACCACGCGTTCTGGCTCGACAGCAGCCGGGTTGACGAGCGCTCCCGCTTCTCGTTCATGGGCGCAAGCGGCGGGCCGCTCGGCGCGATTGTGACCTATGACACCGCCACCAAGCACGTGAAGGTCGAGCGCGACGGCGGGACCGAGGTCTACGACGAGACGATCTTCGACTATCTGAGCCGCGAGATGCGCCGCCTGCGCTATCTCTCCGACGACCTCCCGTTCGACCTCAACTGCGGGTTCGTGGGCTACTTCGGCTACGAGCTCAAGGCCGACTGCGGCGGGGATCGCGCCTACGACGCGCCGACGCCCGACGCCGCGTTCCTCCTCGCGGACCGGCTGGTCGCCTTCGACCACCTGGAGCAGGCCACCTACGTCCTCTGCCTCACCGACCCCACCTGCGAGGCCGAGGGCGAGCGCTGGATCCGCGAGACCAGCGTGCGGCTCGCCGCGCTGCCCCCCGTGACCGAGCCCGACTGGGAGGAGGCCAGCCGCGATCGAGACCCTGTCCGTTTCTCCCTGAGTCGCTCGCACGAGCAGTACCTGGACGACATCGCCCGGGTGAAGCAGTACCTGACCGACGGCGACAGCTACGAGGTGTGCCTGACCAACAAGGTCTGGGCCGAGGTCACGCTCGACCCGCTCCCGCTCTACCGCAGGCTGCGCCGCGTGAATCCGGCCCCCTTCTCGGCGTTCCTCCGCTTTGGGGAGGCGGCCGTGCTCAGCTCGTCCCCGGAGCGGTTTCTCAGCATCGGGCGCGACCGCTGGGTCGAGGCAAAGCCGATCAAGGGAACCAGCCCTCGTGGCGAGAGCCCAGCCGAGGACGCCCGCATCTCAGAGGATTTGCGGACCGACGAGAAGAGCCGCGCCGAGAACCTGATGATCACCGACCTGCTGCGCAACGACCTCGGTGTCGTCTGCGAGATCGGGACGGTGCACGTGCCGCACCTGATGCACATCGAGACCTACGAGACCGTGCATCAGCTCGTCTCGACGGTGCGCGGGCTCCTCCGCGAGGACGTCGAGCCGCCCGACGGCATCAGGGCCTGCTTCCCCGGTGGCTCGATGACGGGCGCCCCCAAGAAGCGCACCATGGAGATCATCGACGAGCTCGAGCGCGAGCCGCGCGGCGTGTACTCGGGCGCGATCGGCTACCTGGGACTGAGCGGCGGCTGCGACCTCAACATCGTGATCAGGACGATCGTGATGGACGGCGAGTCGACCACCATCGGGATGGGCGGGGCGATCGTGATGCAATCGGACGCCGAGGCGGAGTACGAGGAGACGCTGCTGAAGGCCCGGGCCCTGATGGGGGCCATCGACGGCCGGGCCGACCCGCACCGCGCGTTCGAGGACCCGATGACCGCGGTGGCTTCGGACGATGCGCGCTGAGCAGGCACCCGCCGAGGCGGGGACGGCGCCGGTCACGACGCTGCTCGACACGGCCGCGCAGGCCGACGGGGGCCTGGTGCACGGCGACGAGCGGCTCGGTTGGGCAGAGGTCAAGGAGCGCTCCGACCGCCTGGCGGCGGGACTGGCGTCGCTCGGCGTCGGCGCTGGCGACCCGGTGGCGCTCGTGCTTCCGAACGTGCCGGCGTTCGCGATCGCATTCTTCGCGATCGCCCGGCTCGGCGCCGTGGTCGTTCCGCTGAACCCGAACTTCAAGGACGCCGAGCTCGATTTCCACTTCCGCGAGGCAGGGGTCCGGGCGGTCGTGACCTACGAGGGCGCGCTCGCCACCTGTGAGGCGATCGTCTCCCGCTGGGGCGACGACGTACGGGTGCTCTCCGACGCCACGCTCGACGCCCTGATCGAGGAACACGGGCCGGCGCCGGCGGACGCCGGCAGGCCCGACGCAGAGGCCGTGTTCCAGTACTCCTCCGGGTCGACCGGGCGGCCGAAGCGCGTGCCGCGCACGCACCGCCAACTGCGCGTGGAGGCGGACAGCCTGATCGCCACCACCGGGATGGGCCCGGCGGACGTCGTGTTCTGCACGATTCCGTTGTTCCACACCTACGGCATGGGGGTCTGCCTGATGGGCGCCGTTCGCGCCCAGGCCACGCTCGTGCTGGTGGAGGACACCCAGCCCTTCGTGCTCAAGCGCGAGCACGTGCTCAGCGTGCTGGAGCGCGAGCGCGCCACGGTGTTCCCAGCGGTGCCGTTCACCTTCCGTGCGCTGGCCGAGGCTCCCGGCGCGGCGGACCTCTCCTCGCTGCGCCTGTGCATCTCCGGCGCCAACGCCCTGCCGCGCTCCACGTTCGACGCGTTCCACCGCAGGTTCGGCATCCCGCTCCGGCAGATGTACGGCTGCACGGAGGCCGGGGCCGTGACGCTGAACCTGGAGGAGGACGCGAGCGCAACGGCAACCTCGGTCGGCCACCCGCTGGAGGGCGTCGAGGTCGCGATCGCGGACGCGGACGGCGCGAAGCTCGAGGCCGGGCGCAACGGGGAGGTCGTGATCCGCAGCCCCGCGACGACGGCGGGCTACGGGAGGATGGACGAGCTCAACCGGCAGGTGTTCACGGACGGCGGCTTCCGCTCGGGCGACCGCGGTCGGATCGACGAGGAGGGGCGGCTCTTCATCACGGGCCGCAAGAAGCTCCTCATCGACGTGAAGGGCGACAAGGTCGACCCGATCGAGGTCGAGGACGTGCTCGCCGTGCACCCCAAGGTCGGCGAGGTGGTGGTGGTCGGCGTGCCCAGCGACGTGGACGGCGAGGAGCTGATCAAGGCCGTGGTCGTCCCAGAGCGCGAGTGCCAGGAGCGCGAGCTGATCCGCTACTGCCGCGAGCGTCTGGCGGACTACAAGGTGCCGCACATGGTCGAGTTCCGCGAGGAGATCCCGCGCAATCCGGCTGGGAAGGTGCTGCGCAAGTACCTCGTGCAATAACGCCTACCGCGTCGCGAGACGGACGGGACTGTGTTAAATGGTTGTAATGAAGGGCAAACGCTTGCTAGTGGCCGTCGCGTGCGCCGGCCTGCTCGCCGTGGTCGCGCTGTTCGCGTTCTCCGAATCGCTCTACGAGGTCGTGGACAAGGGGCGAGGTGATGCGATCGTCCCCTACGACGCCGGGCTGGTCTACAAGGTCCGCGTACTCGACCTGTTCACGGTCTACGCCTCGGAAGAGACGCGCCCGGACACGGACAAGCTGAGCTCGGTCGGCCTGGTGGTGAGCGCCACGATGTGCCTGATGACGCTGCTGCTGCTCACCGCCGCCCGTGCAAGCCCTCAGCTGCGACGCTTCTACGGCTTCGCAACGGTTGGCCTCGCCGTGCTTGCCGCCGACGAGCTCTTCGGAGTTCACGAGACGCTGGGGCACAACCTGCAGTTTCTTGCCGACCTGCCGGGCGTCGAGCACCCGGACGATCTCCTCTTCGCCCTGTACGTGGTTCCGCTCGCGATCTTCGCCTGGTCCTTCCGGCGCATCGTGCTCGGCTATCCGGGGGCGACTCGCGCGTTCGCGGCCGGCGGCCTCCTCTTTGGGGTGGCCATCGTCGCAGACGTGACGGGCACGCGCTTCGACGAGACCGCGGAGCCACTCGCGGCGGTGTGTCTGCTGGTGGGCCTGGTGATGATCACCGTTGCCGTGCTGAGGCGGGAGCTCGCGCTGGACGCCATCGCGGCCGCGCGCCTCCCACGTCCCCCCGCGCCGGCCCCGGAGCGGCGGTCGGCGCCGCCGACGTCGGTGGCCTAGGGCCCGGCGCTGCGGACCGCGCTCTGCGCGTCGTCGCGGTCCATTCCCGTGGCGCGCAGCAGGTCCACCGCGGCCAGCCGGATCTGGCCCACGATGTGGACGGCCGAGAGGTTGCCGGTTGCCTCGAGCACGCCGTTAGCGAGGGCCGCGGCACGCACGGCCGCCGCACGCGCCGGCTCGGCGTCGCCGTCGTCGAGGTACCTACCGAGCTCGTGGGCAGAGCGTGCGAGCTCGCGCACGGCCTCCACCGCCGCGGGAGGCACGGAGTCGTCGAGGTTGATCGCCCGGATCGCGCCGCGGGCCAGCGCCCGCACGTTCTCCACGGCGAGCCCGAGCTCCCCGCCGGCCACGGCGTAGCGGTCGAGGCGGCCGAGCGCCTGCCGGCGCCTCGGCGAGAGGCGTGCGGCCTCGCCGGCGGCGTCGAGCGTGGCCAGCAGCGCGCTGTGGGCCACGTCCACGCGCGCCACGGCCACAAGCGCCTCTTCCGCGGCCTCGGGCTCGCGCGTCTCGAGCGCTATCGCGATCTGCTCCAGGGCCGCCTCCAGGCGCTCGAGCAACGGGTCCACGCTCTCCTGCACGAGTCGCAGGGGGTTGAGCGGGAGGAGCACCGAGCTCACGATCAGAGCCACGCCGCCGCCCGTCAGGGCGTCCAGGAAGCGATCGAAGTCAAAGCCGCCCTCCGGCGGCTGGAGCGTTGCGACGAGCACGGCCGAGGCGCCGGCCTGCGAGGCCAGGAGCGGGCCTCCGCCCACGAGCGTGGCCGCCACCATGGCCAGGCCGGTGATCACCCCGATCTGCCAGGTGCCGGTGCCGAGCGCTTGGACCAGGGCGTCGGCGATGGCGATGCCGACGGCCACGCCGATCGCGATCTCCGCTGCTCTGCGCCTGCGCTGCCCGACCGTCAGGCCGAGCGTGACGACGGCGGAGATGGGCGCGAAGAACGGCTGCTGGTGGCGGAGTAGGTCGGTGGCCACGAGCCAGGCTCCGGCGGCCGCCACGGAGGTGTGCAGGATCGGCCGGGCTCCGGCGATCACCCGCTCCTGGCGCGTGCGGAGGCCTGCGCGGGAGGCCTCCGCGGCGTGCCCGAGCAGTTCGTCGCGGCGGCCCAGGCGCCGCTCGATCACCGGCGGTACCAGCGCGGCGATACGTTGGGCGGCGGGCCGAGCGCCGCCTTCGCGACGAGCACGGTTGGCTCGTCGAGGCGCAGGTGATGGCCGAGCATGCCCTCGAAGCGCTCGCCGAGGCCATCCACCTGGTCGGCCCGCACTCCGAAGGAGCGGGCGAGCGCCACGAAGTCGGGCGTGTGGAGGTCCACTCCCTCGCGCGGGTCGCCCCTCAGATCCTGGTCGAAGCGCAGCATCCCGTACCCGCCGTCGTCCACGATCACGGCGGTCAGCGGGATTCGCTCCTGGGCGGCGGCGGCGAGCTCGCCGCAGGCGTAGAGGAAGCCGCCGTCGCCCGACACGCTCACCACCGGGCCGGCACCGGCCAGCGCGGCGCCAAGGCCCTGCGGAAACGCGCAGCCGAGCGTGCCCCAGCCGAGCGGATAGGCGAGCTTGCGCGGGGCGGGCACGCGATGGAAGGCGCCGAGCCAGTAGCTCGGAATGCACATGTCGCAGACCACGAGCGCGTCCTTCGGGAGGGCGCGATCCATGACGTCGAGGAATTCGAGCGCCTCGGGGTCGCTCTCGGCGAGGGCGACGCGGGCGGCACGGCTGAGCTCGCGCAGTCGCCCGGCCATCGCGTCGCGCCCACCGCGCTGCGTCACGCGCTCGGCCAGCGCGGCGGCGCCCGCCGCCGCGTCGGCCTCCAGCAGCACGTCGGGCAGGTAGTTCTTCGAGGCGTCGACGGGGTCCACGTTCACGGTCACGAGGTGCGGCGGCTGGGGCTGCTTCCAGCCCTGGGTCATCATCCCGTCCAGATCGGTGCCGATCGCCAGCACCACGTCGGCCTCGTCCCACAGCGCGCCGGCCTCCGGCACGTGAGGCGGCGCCTCCACGAGACAGGGATGGCCGGGCGGGACCAGGCCGCGAGCCGAATAGGTGAGGATCACCGGCGCCACCAGGCGCTCGGCCAGGCGGGCCACGGCCTCGCCGGCATCCGCCTGCAGGGCACCACCGCCGGCCCAGATCAACGGGCGGCGCGAGTGCTCGAGGAGCTCGGCGGCGCGCCGCATGTGTTCCTCGTCCGGCCGCCGCTCGACTATGCCCCGCGGCTGCGGCTCGCGGGTCTCGTCCACCTCGGCACCCAGCAGGTCGGTCGGCACCTCGACGTACACCGGCCGCATCGGCGGACTGAGCGCGATGCGAGCCGCCTCCGTCACGGCATGCCCCAGCTCGTCCGCCGCGCCCACCTTCACGACCCGCTTGACCACCGGTGCGAACATCGCGGCTTGGTCGGTGCCCTCGTGGAGCACGCCGCGCCAGACGCCGGGCCGGCGGAGGTGGGTCGGGATGTCGGTGGCGATCACGAGGACCGGCTGGCGTGAGGCCCAGGCCTCGCCCACGGCGCCGAGCGTGTTCGCCGCCCCGGGTCCGGTGGTGGTGAGGGCGACCCCGAGCCGTCCGGTGGCGCGCGCGTACCCGTCCGCCGCGTAGGCGGCGGTCTGCTCGTGGCGCACCCCGACGAGCCGGATCGGCGATGCGCCGAGCGCACGCCAGAGCGCGAGGTTGTGCACGCCGGGCAGCCCGAACGCCACCTCGACACCAGCGCGCTCGAGCGCCGCGACCACCAGGGAGGCGCCCGTGACTGCGGTGCCCGGCTGCGTCATTCGGGCGGCGGGAAGACAGCGCCGAGACGAAGCTCGAACCCCGCTAGCTGTGGGGACGAGAGCGTATCCCCGCGTTCCAGCTCGAGGGCGACATCGAACTCCGGCGCGGCGGGCGCCGACCGACGGAAGACGAGCACCTCACTCGCCGCCGTGTCGACGAGCCAAAGTTCTTGCAAGCCGGCTCGCTCGTATGTCGCCATCTTGGATCCAACGTCGTAACGCCAGGTCGACGGAGAACGCACCTCGACCGCGAGGCTCGGAAGGGGGTAGGGCCGCGCGGCGTGAACGCCAGGGGCCGCGCTCCGCGAGTACCAGAGGAGGTCGGGGGCGAAAACGTTGCGGTGGTCGATCCGCACGTCGAGTGGCAGCGTGACGGTGCCGCGGCCCGACCTCGCGCTCGTCCAACGATCAAACGCCGCGAAGAGCCTTCCCAATACGTGCTGGTGGAGTAGCGCCGGCTCGTGCACGATCAACTCACCGGCGACGAGCTCCGCGCGTGCGAGCTGGCGAGTTTCGGGCAGCGCCAGAAACTCCTCGGCGGTCATGCGTTGTGTGGCTGGCATCGCGCCCATCGTAGCCCTCCCTCGGTTGCGTCCACATGCCCCGCGAAGTCCCGTGCCGGGCCGCGTCGCCGCCCGCGCGTAGGCTCCCCGCCCATGAACCAGCCGCTCTCAGGCGTCCGCGTCGTCGACCTCTCCCGTGTGCTCGCCGGGCCCTACTGCACGATGGTGCTGGCCGACCTCGGGGCCGACGTGATCAAGGTCGAGCGTCCCGAGGGCGGCGACGAGACGCGCACCTGGGGGCCGCCGTTCGTGGGCGGGGAGGCCGCCTACTACCTGTCGGTCAACCGCGGCAAGCGCTCATGCGCGATCGACCTCGCGGGCGAGGAGGGGCAGGCCCTGGCGCTCGAGCTGTGCGCGGGCGCCGACGTGGTGATCGAGAACTTCAAGCTGGGCGGAGCGGAGCGCCTCGGTGTGGGCTACGAGCAGATCCGCGAGCGCAACCCGCGCGTGATCTACTGCGCGATCACGGGGTTCGGCTCGCGGCGCGAGCCGGCCGGGCGGCCCGGGTACGACTTCGTCGTCCAGGCGGAGAGCGGCCTGATGTCGATCACGGGGCCCGAGGACGGGTCGCCCTACAAGGTGGGCGTGGCGCTGGTGGACGTGATGGCCGGAATCCATGCGGCGGCGGCGATCCTGGCGGCCCTGCACGGGGGAGAGGGGGCCCGGATCGAGGTCCCGCTACTCGACAGCGCGCTCGCGGGCCTCGTGAACGTGGCACAGAACGCGCTCGTGACGGGCCGCGACCCCGCGCGCTTCGGGAACGCGCACCCGAACATCGTCCCCTACCAGGACTTCGAGACGGCCTCGGGCCGGATCGCCATCGCGGCGGCCAACGACGGCCTCTTCCGAGCGATGTGCCGCGTGCTCGGCCTGGACGAGCTGGGCGGCGACGAGCGCTTCGCCACCAACGCGGCGCGTGTGGAGCACCGCGAGGTGCTGATCCCGCTGCTTGCGGAGCGCCTGCGCGAGCGTCCGGCGGAGGATTGGGTGGAGGAGCTCGACGGGGCCGGGGTACCGGTCGGCAAGGTGAGGAGCGTGCCGGAGGCGCTCGCTGCCGCCGCCGAGGCCGGCCAGGCGGCCACGCTGACGGTGCAGCACCCGCGCGCCGGGCCACTCGACCTGGTGGCCTCGCCGCTGTGGGGGGTGGCCGGCTCGGATCCGACACCGCCGCCGCTCCTGGGCGAGCACACCGCCGAGGTGCTGCGCGAGCTTGGGCGCACGGAGGAGGAGGTGGCCGA
>Ga0126306_10000865_pt1 | contig 15378 bp, 26 predicted proteins | sample Plot27_FD_92592 | JGI IMG/M metagenome (GOLD analysis project Ga0126306, IMG submission 92592) | Serpentine soil microbial communities from UC McLaughlin Reserve, CA, USA - Plot27 | ecosystem: Environmental > Terrestrial > Soil > Grasslands | place: USA: UC McLaughlin Reserve, Lake County...
CGGTAGGCGGGTACAAACTAACGCCGGGGCAGACTGCCTCGCCCCTTGCCAGGCTTGTCGCCGGTAGCCCGAGTGCGCTCGGATCATGCTCGGCGCCGCTGGAATCTCGCGTATTGGGCGGGATTGTCGTAAGACTGTGCTACACACAGTTCGATACGACCGGGAGAGGCGCCTATGTGGGGCTGGCCGGCTGAAGACGAGGAAGATCCTTGGAAGGGGAGCTGCGATAACTGCGGTTGGCCGAGCGGTCGCTCGCGATTCTGCTCGCCCCGCTGCTCCTACTACTTCTTCACCCGCTATCTAGCACGGAGGTAACGAAGTGTCTGCACGGAGAGCTGCTGGGCTGCTGCTGCTCGCGTTCCTGGTCGTCTTGGCGATCGGGTTCGGCAGGAACGCCGGAGGGCCGTCGCTCGGCGAGGTGCAGACGCAAGGCACCCTCGAGCCGCCGATGTATGTGCCGACGCCGGCCGGCACGACCTCGAGTACCGCGGGCGCCGTCGAGTACGGCACCGTCGACCGGGTGATCGACGGCGACACCATCGAAGTCGTGCAGAAGGGTTCGGAGCGTGACGTGCGGGTGCTCGGGATCGACACGCCCGAGACGGTGCATCCGACGAAGGGCGTGCAGTGCTTCGGTCCGGAGGCGAGCGCCGAAGTGAAGCGCCTGCTGCCCAAAGGCACCGAAGTGCGTCTGCACTATGAGGGCGCCGAGCACGAAGACCGCTTCGGCCGGCTGCTCGCCTACGTCGAGTTCCGGGCCGGGGCGGATCTGTCCGCGCATCTCGCCCGGGGCGGGTTCGCCCGCGTCTATGACCTGAAGAGCCGCTACCGGGTCGCTCGCACGCCTGAGCTGCTCGCCCTGCAGGCGCAGGCCCGCGCCCGCGGGCTCGGACTGTGGGGAGCATGCCCGTGAACGAGCTGCTGCCGAAGCTGATCGGCAAGACCTTCACCGTTCGCACCCGCTCGGGCAAGCAGTGGACGGGGCAGCTTCAGCCAACCGACGCGGCCGGCATCCTCGCCATTGACGTGCCCGCGAGCGGGTTCGAAGGCAAGCCGTACCGCGCCTATGTGGTCGTCGAAGCGATCGAAGCGATCTGGTGAGCGGGTTCAGTCAGTACATCGGCGCCGGCCGCACGCACGGGCCGATCGGCTTCGACGACGTGCGAGCCGACGAGATCGAAGAGGGCTCGACGACCAGCGTCAGCGTGCCCCGCCCGATGTTCGAGTTCATGCCCTGCGACACCGACGACACCGAAGGCGAGCTATGAAGTCGCGTATGCCACGGAACGAACGCATGCGCCGCGACGGCATCTACCGTGCCGTATGGGAAGTGACTCGTCGGGCATGGACTGCCGGAGGGCTGCCGGACCGGCCCGAGCACGTCAACTGGCTCGCCCCGACCGCGATGGATTGGCCGGTAGGGGCCGACATACCCGAATACATGAGCATTCCCCTGCCCCCTTCGACCTTCCCGAACTTCGACACCTTCCGCCAGCATCTCTCGGTCGTGCTCGGGCACGGCGAGCGCCCGCAGCGGCTCGACCTGCGAGTGATGCCCGATCATGTCGAGATCCGCCCCGACCGGCTGCTGCCCCGGCTGCTGCCCTCCTACGTCGTCTATGACGCCGCCCCCTGGCAAGTCCCGCTCGGCGAAACTCGCGACCGGCTTCTTAGCTGGAATCCGGCGGGCATGTTCCCGCACTTCCTGATCGCCGGCCTGACCGGCTTCGGCAAGACGACCCTCTCGAATGGGCTGCTGCTGAACCTGATCCGCGGGCGCGAGCAGGGCGTGCCGACACGCATCTTCGTCGCCGACCCCAAACGGTTCGCCCTCGAATCCTTCCGCCCCTACGTCGACGGCTTCGCGCCCCTGCCGGTGTCGATCGACGTACGCCAAGACCTCGAAGACGGCAGCATCGGAGACGGCTGGGCGGCGCGCCTCGAGCTAGCCAAACTCCAAGAGATCGCGAACATGATCCGATCTGTGTTGGAGATCAGCGTGTCGCGGCAGATCCGAGCCGGCAACCGCCAAGGCGCCGCCCGGCTCATCTGGACCGAAGGGCGCGTGTTCCTGCTGATCGACGAAGCGATCGCCCTCTTCCAGTACGAGAAAATGACCGGCACCAGCCAGCCGGCCCGCGACGCCCAAGCACGCGACGCCCTACGGCAGCAAGCCGTCGCCGATCTCGGGCAGATCGCTTTCATGGGCCGCGAAGTCGGCATTCACGTCGTCTGCTGCACCCAGCGTCCCGACGTGACCGTACTGCCCGGCCCGGTGCGTGCCCAGCTGATCGGCCGACTCGCCCTGCGCCTCGACTCGGAAGGGTCGCGCATGGTCACCAGCACCGACCTCGCCTTCACCAGCCTGCCCCTGGACCTGCCCGGCCGCTTCTGGCTGATCGACCCGCACAACGCGATCGGGTGGGAGCAAGGGCAGGCATACGACGCGCCCGAAGCGTTCGTGCAGGAAGAGCTGACCCGTGTCGCCTGACCGCAACGGCCCGGGCGGGCTCACCCGTCCCGTGTCGCCCCCTGAGCCGCTGGTCATCCACCGGGCGCAAGCCGGCGAACCCGTGATCGGCATCGCCGACCTGATCGAATGGTTGCTCGTGAACGACCCGGCCGAGCTGGGCAAGGCGATCGTCGCCGGTATCGACCGCCTGCCCCGGGGCGGCGGCATCATCCTGCCGGCCGAACTTGACGCCCTGCAGCCGACGATCGTGCCGCAGTTCGAACCCGGCATGCGCCGCGGCGAGCAGCCGGCATGAGCAAGGGCAAGGCGCCGGGGGCGCTCGTGCTCGCAGCCGGGGCGCTGCTGGTCGTCGCCGTCGCCCCTGCCGCCCTTGAGCTGCCCGCTCACGCTCCCCGTGTGTTCTTCCTGGTCTTCGGGCTCGCCCTCACGTGGATGCTCATCAAGGCACTCATCGTTCGAGGGCCGATCTTCGCGTTGTTCGGTGTGCTCGGGCTACGGCGCCGCAGACGCCGGCGTGTGCAACGGAGAGAACGCGCGATTGCGGCGCGCCCGGTTGGGAAGCCGCCGGGCTAGCGGTCGCTGCCGGTCAGCGAACTAGGGGAAGGCAGAGGGCGCCCCCTCGCCGTCGTCTTACGCCTGGCGGCGACGACGCGGCAGGGGGCGCCCTCTGCCTTCCCCTAGCCCTCCTCCCTAGCGCCCCCTATGCCCTCTGTGCCCCCTATCCCCCCTATGCCCCCTTCCCCCCTCCCCTGAGCCCCTGCCCCGCCCCCGGACGTCTCCTGCGCCCCGGGAACGATCGACCGAACTGGTGTTCGGGTGCCCCAAGATCGCCTAGAACGGCTTCTAAGGCCCGGTGCTGGTCGCTCGTGCTGATCGCCCGGCGGATCGTGCCCCGCGACGGTTCTAGGGCCGCTCTCGTGTCATGGCGGGCATGGTGAGAGGTGCGGCGCTGGTTCAGGGTGGCCGGTCCCCCTGCTCAGAAGCCGAATCTGACTGTTGCACACGCGGCCCGGGTATGCGAGAATCTGCTTGTAGCACACCCGACCGCCACGGAGGCGCCCACCATGACCATCGCCCACGCCGAAACCCTCGCCGACTACCAGCGCGACTACCGCAACGGCTGGAACGCCAGCGAGCGCTACGGCACCAGCACCGCCAGCAACAGCGTCAACGCCTTCGAGACGCCGCTCGACCGGGCCGACGCCCGCGGCGCCTCGCACGCCTGGTACGACGGCTACCACGACAACGCCGCCGGGCGCGACCGCTGGCACCTCCTCAACTGCCAAGGCTGCGACGAGCACGACGACCGCATCAGCCCCGCGACCCGCATCGCCCGCGCCGAGCGCGGCGAGCAGCTCGACAAGATCGCCCCCGTCGCCATGACTGAGCAGGACGCACACCGGGTCGGCGCCCACGACGACCTGCGCAGCGCGAGCTGCCCCGACTGCCCCGCCCCCGGAGTCGTCAGCTACGCCGCCGCTTTCACCGACGCCGAGCGCGCCGAGCTGGAGCGCATCACCACCGACCTGCACGCCGCCATCGCCGCCGCCCGCGACGCCCTCGACCGGCTGCCGTGGGCGAGCGCCGCCGACCAGCACGCCGCCGTCAGCCAGATCGCCGCCACCATCCCCGCGCACGACCCTGAGCCCTACCAGCGGCTCGACGAGTTCATCGGTGTCGACAACCCGAACGCCGACAACGGCTACCGGCCCTACTTCGTGCGCATCGGCGGGCGCGAGTTCCGCTTCTCCTACCGTGTCGCCGCCCGCGACTTCCTGCTCACCAGCCCCGACGCCGCCAGCTACCCGGCCGAGCCCACCCTCGACGCCGACGTTCGCACCGTCGAGCCCGACGACGGGCGTTACCACCGGGCCGTGCGCATCGGCGATACCACCATCGGCTACATCGCCGCCCGGGGCCGGCAGGCATGGATCGCCTGGGATGAGCACATGCTGCAGATCGAAACCAGCGGCGACGCCCATCAAGGCATGTGGTACACGGCCGACGCCGCCATCGCCGCCGTCGAAGACGCCTACCGGGCGAAGGGGGCATGACCATGCGCGAGCTGCGCCGTAACTGGCGGCATCACCTGCGCAACGCCTGCATCGCCTACCTCATCTTCGTCGTCGTTCACACCCTCGTCGACCTGCTCGCGGCGAGGGTGTGAACGATGAGCGACCCCGGTGTGCACAAGGTCGAGCAGCCCATGCAGCTCCGCAAGCACGAGCGGATCGACACACCGAGCGTCCCGCAGGTGCGTCTGATCGCCGACATGCTCGCCGAGCAGGCAGAAACCCTCGCAGGCGACGCCGCCAAACGCCGCGAGACAATCCGCAAGCAGTCACGCAACGGCACACCGGCCGAAGTCACCGCCGGGCGCATGCGACAGGCAGACGAGATCGACGACCGCGCCGCCGAACTGTTCGCGCTCGCCGCGTGGGCAGAACGACAAGGAAGGGGCTAACCATGACCACCCGCGAGACCTACCACTACGACCCGACGAAGACGCCGCTCGACGAACGGCACGAAGGCAGCTTCGCCGCCTGCGTCAAGATCGGTTGCTGCCTCTTCCGTGAGCAGCTCGAAGCCGAATACGTCAACTTCATCAACGGAGGCGACCCGCCCAACCTGTACCCGCCGGGCACCTTTGAAGACCTTCTGCTCGGCCATGCGCCCGAGCGCGCCCCGTACGGGCACGTCGGCACCGATCCCGACGTGCCGTTCGAGCTGCACGACGGCGCCTTCGCCGACTGCCCCGGCTGCATCGCCTACCGTGCCCGCAACCAGCGCAACAGCGACCCGCTGCCCCGCTACACCCCACCCGAGCCGAAGCCGTACGGCGACCCGCCGTCGGTCACGGCATGGTGGGCGCGCGACAACGCAACCGCCGACCGGCTCGACGCCCAAGATCGGGCCTGGCTGCTCGCCGTTCGCCGCGCCTACCGGCGCAAGCTCGCCCGGCGCGCCCTGCTCGTCCTGGTCGCCGCAGCCGGCGCCGCCGTCACCTACCGCGAGTTCGACCGGCACGTGCGCGTCGACCTGGGAGTGCAGCTGTTCACCCGCCGCATGATCCGGCAGGCCGGCATCGGCATCGGAAGGGGGCGCTGACCGTGCACACGCACCCGAACTTCCTTGGCGACGGCGAACACCTCGAGCACGACCACAACCGCGGCTACGAAGGGCACACCCATAGCGAAGAGATCGAACTAGTCATCGCCCGGCTGCTCAACAACTTCTACACCGGCCTGACGCCGCGCGGGCAGCGGGCGCTCGCCCGCGGCATCGCCGCCATGCGCCGAGGGCTCGTCATCTACAGCAGCCTCAGTGACGCGACCGCCGAACGCTACCCGCCGTCATCCTCGAGCGAACTTCGCGCCCCGCTGATCAACCGGCGCCGCGGTGAACATCAGGAGGCGCAGCGCCCCTCCGGCGCCGACCCGTGGGAGATCAGCAACACCGCCCGTTGCGGCTCATGCGGCCGGCAGACACGTCGGCGCGTCAACGCGACCACCAACAAGCAGTACGGGCCGGCCGTCATCTTCCACGCCGACAACTGCCCCGACCGCCCGATCGGAGGGGGCGCCCGATGACAACCCGCCGTGACCTGCTCGTCGACGCCTGGCTTGTGGTGCTCGTGGTGCTCGTGAACATCACCCTGAGCCTGCTCAGCGCCCGTCTGCTGCCGTCGCTGCTCGCCGCGGTCGGGCTCGTCATCGTGCTGCGCGTCTTCAGGAGCGACCTGCGCCGCTGGGATGACCAGCAGTACGGGCTCTTCGACCTGCTCATCTGCTGCGACCACACGCCCGAAGGCATCCACTTCACCCAGCAGACCCGCACCGAACTGTGGCGGGTGCTTCGCCGGCTCGACCCTGACCACTATCTCGTTTGGATCAACCGCCAGCCGTTCGACGCCGACCGCTGGCATGAGCTGCGAGGCAGCCGGCGATGAAGGACGACGACGCAACCTTCAGACGCCGCCAGCTCACCGAACGCATCCGCCGGGCCGTCAAGTTGAACGCCTGGCGGCGCGAGCTGCGCAGCTACCCGGCCGGCGCAGTGCCGATCAGCTTCGACCTGGCTACACAGACGTACTTCGACCCTGACCGCAACCCGGTGCTCTTCTACGGTGACGCCGGCATCGACGCCCGCCCCTATGACCCTGACGCCGTCATCGAAGAAGCCGAGATCGCATCCCGCTACCGAACCGACACGGAGGGCGACTGACGTGGGGCACAAGACGGAACCGAAGGGGCTCGACGAGCTGATCGCCGACGCCCGTACTACGACCCGCGAGCTACGCGAAGCGATGGCTGACAGCAAGGCCCGGCAACGCGAGTTCGAAGAAGCGGTCGCGATGATGCGCGCCGAAGCCGTGCAGTACTCGCACAAGATCGCCCGGGCGCTCGTCGACGAGCTTGTGCGCAGAGAGTTCGGCAACCTGCAAGACGAGCTGCGCGGTCTGGTCTTGAAGGTCGAAGACGCAGTGAACGAACGGGCGATGACGCTCATGCAGCAATACCTGCAGCAAGAGATCGACGACGCGCCGAGCGTGCCCGAGATGTTCGCCGCCCGCCGCACCCTCGCCCGCTGGGCGAGAGCACGAGGTGAGCTGCCGGTCGGGCACGCCCGCGGACAGTTCAACCTCGACTTCGAGCTAGGCGAAACCGTCAGGCCAGCCGAGAGCACACCCGACCGCGAGTAGTCACCGTCCCGCCACCGGGCTATGATCCGCGTAGCCCAAACGGACTAGGAAAGGGGCAAGCCGTGCGCATGCACACCGTCGACGTAGGCGAGCGCCCGCCCGTCTTCGACGAGCCGCCCAAGACGCAGCCGCCATACGTCGCCGACTTCGACCCGCCCGAGCCCAAGCGGCGCATCCGCTGGGCGCTCGTCGCCGTGGTCGCGCTCGCCTGGCTGCTCACCATCGTGCTCGCCTTCGAGATCGGACACGCCTACGCCGAAGGCGCCCGCAGCCTGCCGGCGTTCGGCGAGCACCTCGGCGACATGTACGACGCCTACGTCGGCGCCTGGCTCTGGCGGGCACCGACCGCCTGGCTCTGGTAACACCCCGCTGCCGGCACGAGAGCGCCCCTAGGACCGCGCAGGGGCGCTCTCGGCTATCCTGCCCCTAGGCGGGGGCGCCGGGCTCGGGGAGGGCGTACGGCGCCGTGCAGGTCGTGCGCCCCTGCCCACGGCGACGTGAAGGGGGCGCGCATGTCCATGATGGGGCCGATCCCCGACCGATCAGGGGCAGCGTCAGGACACCGCCAGCACCCGCCCGAGTACGTCGCCGTGCCAACCGGCGAAGGCGTGTTCGAAGCCCCGCCGCCACCGGTCGGGCTCGACGAAGCCGAACTGATCGAATGGTCGATTCTCTGGCAGAGCGGGTATGCGCTCGGTGTCCGCGCCGTCTGGTCACGAGCCGACTGGCCGATCGTCTACCGGCTCTTCGAGCTGCGACACGAGTACAAGACGCAGTTCGCGGCGGCGCATGCTGAGCCCGTCGTGGCCGGCGCCGGAGGGGGCGACGTTCTCAACCCGCGCGCGAGATGGGCGTCGGATCTGCTGAAGGCAATCCGTGACCATGAGAAGGCGCTCGCCCTCGACCCGATGAGCCGTGCCCGGCTCGGCGTCAAGGTGCTCGTCGGCATGAGCCTGCAGCGCAAACTCGACCAGGACACGAAGGGGGCGAGCCCTCCTGACGCAGACGGCGACGGCAGCGACCAGCACTTCGACCTTTAGACGCCCGAGCCGGGGCGGGCAGGTCGCACGATGGATCGAATGGCACTGCGTCTACACCGATGCCGAATGGATCGGCAAACCCGTCGACCTCATGGACTGGCAGCGGCACTACCTCTATGAGCTGTTCGAGCTGTACCCGGCCGGCAGCGACCTGCGCGCCTGGCTGCGCGGCGAGCTGCTCGAGCTGCTCGAGCCCGACCAGCGCCCCGCCCAAGATTGGATTCGGCGCTTCAGATGGTCGCTGCTCGGCGTGCCGAAGAAGAACGGCAAGACGCAGATGCTCGGATGGTTGGCGCTGTACTTCCTGCTCGCAGACGGCGAACCGGCCGCGAAGATCGTCTGTGCCGCAGCCGGCGAGCAGCAAGCCGACCTGGTGTACAGCGCGGCGGCGCTCTGCGTTGAGCTGAGCCGCGGCAACACCGACGACGAAGGCGCCGACCTAGGCGGCAGCAGAGCGTATCGGGCCGGCGATACCTGCCTCGCCGACCTCTGCGTCGTCAAGGAGGACCGCATCACCGTGCCCGGCTCGCCCGGCGCCATGATCGTTCGCGTGCCCGCCTCAAAGAACACCAGCGAAGGAAAGAACATCCATGTCCTGATCTGCGATGAGCTGCACGAATGGACCGAAGAGAAGCATGAGAAGGTCTATACGGTCCTGACGAACGGCTTCGGGGCTCGCCGGCAACCGCTCGTGATTCAGATCACCACGGCCGGCGACGACAAGGAGACGATCGCCGGCACCCAGTACGACCGGGGCATGATGCTCGAGGCTGGCGAGATCGACGATCCGCGCTATCACTTTCGCTGGTACGCGCCCCCTGATGACTGCGACTGGACCGACATTACTAACACGCGGCTCGCGAACCCGAGCTTCGACGTGACGGTGCGGGGCGAGTTCTTCGAAGACATGCTCAGCAAGAAGGCCGAGCATGTCTACCGGCGCTACTTCCTTAACCAGTGGTTCACCGGGCAGAAACGATGGATGCGCCCGGGGCTCTTCGAAGCATGCGGGCACGACGGGCTGCAGCTGCAGGACGGCGACGAGATCGTGCTCGGCTTCGACGGCAGCTTCACCAACGATTCAACCTTCGTCGTCGCCGAACGCCTGAGAGATCATGCGCAGTTCGTGCTCGGCGGGTGGGAGCGCCCCTATGACGACTGGGGCCGGCCGGATCTGAGCTGGCGGGTTCCGTGGGGGCAGGTCGAAGACGTGCTCGTCGAAGCGTTCGGGCGCTACTCGTGCAAGGCGTTCGGCGCCGACCCCTACCGCTGGGAGCGACTGCTGCAGCGGCTCGACCAGGCCCGCGAAGGCATCGTCGAAGGCATGCTCGGCACGATCGACATGCCGCCCGACACAAACGTGCCGCTTGTGATCCGCTGGCCGACGACCAGCGCCCCTCGGATGGTCGCAGCCTGTAAGAAGCTGCTCGACGACGTAGAAGACCAGGCGATCGCCCACGACCGCGACCCGCGCCTATTGCGGCACGTGGCAAACTGCACGACGAAGGAAGACCGCTTCGGGCCGCGTATCGTGAAGGAGTCGTCGACGAGCCGGCGCAAGATCGACGCAGCCGTAGCTTCACTGATCGCACACGACCTGGCGACGACCCCGCTCGACGACGAGCCCGAGCCCGACATTTTCCTACTGAGCAGCTAGGGGGGCGCAGTGGCAGTCAGAGAAGCTCGACCGGGCGACGAGCCGGACCGGCCCGACCCGAACGCCGACCCGGCCGAATGGTATCGGCTCATGGCGTCGCGGCGGGCCGCTCGCCGCCGCACCCGGCAGCTCGTCGAATGGTTCGGGCTCGCCCTGATCGTGCTCGGTGTCGAGCTGCTCTTCGGCGTCGCCTGGGGCATCGTCGCGGCCGGCGTCGCCGTGGTGGCGGTCGCGAATGCTTCGTAACCTGCTGCCACAGTCCCGCGGCGTGTCCGGGCTCGAGGCGCCCGAGACACCGATCACCGATGCCAGCCTTGCCGCTTGGCTCGACCTGCCAAGCATCACCGACACCGGCCTTGTCGTCTCAGATGAGAAGGCGCTCACGAAGTTCGTTGCGCTGTATCGGGCGGTGTACCTGATCGCCGGCAGCATCGGCGGGCTGCCGATCGTCACCTACAAAGGCTTGCCGGCGCCGGGCGCCGAACGCGAGTACGTGCGCCCCCCGACCGTGCTCGAAGATCCCTGTCCGGCGCTCGAGCCGATCGTCTTTTGGGAGACGGTGCTTGCGCATCTGCTCACCGCCGGAAACGTCTTCCTGACCCCCACCTACAACAACGCCGAGCAGGTCGTCGAGCTGGACTTCGTGAGCGGCGTCGTCGAGCCCCGCAAGGTGAACCGCGGGATCGACCCGCGCAGGCGGGTGTACGACGTCACCGACGAAGACGGGCAGCGCAAGACGTTCGCGAGCCGCGACGTGTTGCACCTCATGGGGCCGTCGATCAACGGGCTCTATGGGCTGAGCCCGATCGGCGTCGCCCGCAACGCCGTCGCCGTCGCCCTCGCTCAAGAGAAGTATCAGGGCAAGCTGTTCGCGAAGGGGAACATGCAGAGCGGGCTGCTCATGACCGACGCGAACCTGAGCCCGCAGCGTAAGAAGGAGCTGCGTGCGCTCTGGAGCGAGACGAGCGCCGGGCTGGAGAACGCCGGTGGCGTCGGCATCTTGACCGGCGGCATGAGATACCTGCCCCTGAGCATGACCCCCGACGACGCGCAGTTCGTCGCGAGCCGCTACTTCCAAGTCGAAGAGATCGGCCGTCTGTACGGCATCGCACCCGACTTCATGGGCATCACCCAGGGGACTTCGAACTACGGCACCGGCGTCGAGCAGCGCGGGCTGCATCTGGTCACGTACGCCCTCATGGCCTGGCTGATCCGCCTCGAGCAGTTCGTATCCCGAAGGCTACTTGTGCGGGGCACGAACGCTGCCTTCGTCACCGATGGCCTGTACCGCGGCGACGTGCGGGCACGCACCGAGGCAGCAGTCAGGAAGGTACTCACCGGCTTGTCGACCGTGAACGAAGAACGGCGGGCCGAAGGCCGACCCGAGATCGCCGGGGGCGACGTGCGCTACATGCCGGCGAACATGCAGGCGCTCGGCGACGACGGCCTGCCGGTCGCAGCTCAAGAGCCGGCCGGCGAGCCGGGCGACGTTGATGGCGTCGACGCGAACCCGGAGGCAGACCGCAAGCTAGTAACGTACGACTTCGTAGAAGCACTCTTGAGCTTGGGGGGCACGAATGGCACGTAGAAGGACAGCAGCAGCGTTCGCCGGGCCGCAGCGCCGCTTCTGGACAGCTCGCGACCTGCTCGCCCGGGGCGGGCTCGCCCCGCAGCTACGTGCCGACGACGACGCCGAAGGCGATGGTGCGTTCCCTGACCCCGCTTGGGCGACTGCGGGCATCCCGACCCGCGGGCATGCCCTCGTCTTCGGGAAGCGTGAGCTGATCGGCGACCCAGAATGGGGATTCTGGGAAGAGTTCGCGGCCGGGTCGACGAAGAAGACGATCAGCGAAGCCGACATACGCCTACTTCAGAACCACGACCCGAACTTCTTCCTAGCTCGGACGAAGGCGCCGGGCGAGCTAGGCGGATTCTCTGAGCACAAGGAAGACAAGGTCGGCACCTACCACGAAGCTCGGATGATCCCGACGAGCTACGCCTATGACCTTGCTTGGGGGTTGCGCACCGGTGTCGTGTCGCAGATGAGCGTCGCCTTCTGGCCGATGAAGTGGTCGCTCGCCCGCGTCAACGCAGACGGCACCGACGCCGACGATGAGAAGCGCGGCACGATGCTGCTCGTCAAGCACGAAGAGATCGCCCTCACCGATGAGAGCTACGTCACCTTCCCCGCCTATGTCGACACCGACGCGAGCCTGCGTGTCGCCGGCTTCGGGATGCTGCTCGAGGCAGCCGGGCAACGCACCGACCTGAACCAGCGAGCCTCATTGATCGAAGCCGTGCTCACGGGTACAGTTCGAGACGACGCAGCGCCAGTGCTTCGAGCCGCCCTAACAGCACTCGTCGACCTGGCCGCCTCCCCCGAGCCGGCGCAGTCCACTCGGAGCGAAACCGATCCGAGTAGATACGCCCGGTCACGTCTGCTGCTGGAAATGGACATGCGACGCCGGCAGCTCGACGTGTAGCGCCTCATAGGGGGACGGCATGGACCTGCACGAGAGACTGCGCGACGTGAACACACGCAGCGCCGAGCTTCTATCGCAAATGGACGGGCTGGTGAACGACGACGCCAGCTACCGCGACGGCGCGCTCACCCCGGAAAAGCAGGGCGAGCACGATCGCATGGCGCAGCAGTTCGCCGGGCTCAGGGCGACGAAGACGGCGCTCGACACCCAGATCGCCGAGCGGTCGCACGCGGCCGGCATTCAGGTCGCGAGCCCGGCCGAGCAGCTCGCCCTCGGGCAGGCGCAGATGCAGGGGCGCGACGCGCCGCTCGACGACGAAGCGCAGTATCGGGCCGTGTTCACCCGGTGGGCGCAGCTCGGCATGACCGACCTCGGACAGGAAGACCGCACCTTCCTGGCCAACCTGAACGGCAACGCCGAGCTGAACGCGGCCCGCGAGCAGGCTCGTGCCGCCGGTGTCGGCACCGGCGCCGGGGGCGGGTTCCTCGTCCCGTCCGGCTTCAGGCGCGATCTGGTCGTCGTGCAAAAGCAGTTCGGCGGGATGCTGCAGGTCGCCGAGACGATCGAAACCGACACCGGCGCCACCCTGCCGTGGCCGACGAACGACGACACCGGCAACAAGGGCGCAATCCTCTCGGAGAACACCCAGATCACCGAGCAGGATCTCACCATCGGGCAGGCGCAGCTCGGCGCCTACATGTACACCTCGAAGCTCGTCCGCGTGTCCTATCAGCTCTTGCAGGACAGCGCGTTCAACTTCGAAGCGTTCCTGCGCACCCGGTTGGGCGAGCGGCTCGGCCGGGCTGAGAACGAGCATTTCACGGTCGGCACCGGCACCGCCCAGCCGCAGGGGCTCACCGTGGGCGGCACGACCCGGGTCACGCTGGCGGCCGGCAACACGACCGGCTTCAGCACGACCGCGGTCGGCTACAACGCCCTCGTCGACATGGTGCATTCGATCGACCCGGCATACCGGAACGAACGCACCCGGTGGATGATGAACGACGCCACCGTGAAGGGGATCGTCAAGCTCGTCGACACCACCGGCCGGCCGATCTGGTCGCTCGGCATGGTCGCTGGCGAGCCCGACAACCTGCTCGGCAAGCCGATCACCTTCAACCAGGACATGCCCGTTCCGGCGGCGAACGCCAAGACGATCGCCTTCGGCGACTTCAACGCCGGCTACGTGATCAGGCTCGTCACCGGCGTGCTCTCGGTCAGGCTGACCGAGCGGTACGCCGACTTCCTGCAGGTCGGCTTCTTCGCCTTCCAGCGGGTCGACGGCATGGTGCAGAACACGCAGGCGTTCTCCCTCATGGCGCAGAGCGCCACCTAGGAAGGGGCACGCGAGATGGTCGAGTCGTACGGCGAGCGCCTTGAGCGCCTGGTGCGCGAGGCGCTCGCCCGGGGCGACTTCGACCGGCTCGGCACGGCGCAGGTCGTACCCTGGCGACACGTCATCAAGGAGCCGCCGCGATGATGATCACGCAAGGGCCGTTCGAGTCGAGCACGAGCTTCTATAACCGGCTGGGCGACAGGATCGACGCCGCCCGAGCCGCCCGCGCCGCGGCAGAAGGGGAAGGCATGAGCGAGAACGAGCAGACCACGATGGGCCGGGGCGGGCCGCGCAACACCGCACGCCGCGCGGCCGGGCCGCACCCGGGCAGCAGACTCGTGCGCGAACGCATCCAACCGCCCGGGTCGAGCACCGTCAGCGACGACGACGGCGACCAGGGCGACGACAAGGGCGAGGGAAGCGACGATGGCTGAGCTGCGATGGTTGGTCGCTCGGGTCGTCGAGAACGCGAACGGCACCTTCGGCGTCGAGCTGGTCACGGTCGACGGCAACGGCTCGCCGACCGGGCAGGGTGGGGCGCGGGTCGACTGCACCGCCGCCCCTGACGTTGGCGACACCCTCACCGATCTCGGTGAGCTGGACGTGCGCGGGCCGCGCAGCGACGCCGAAGCGAGGGCCGAGGCGAAACGTGCCCTCGAGGAGGCGCAGCAGGCCCGCGACGTGCAGGACGTGCCGAACCGTATCAGCGTCGGCGGCGTCGCCAGCGTGATCGCTCCGGACGGCACCGTCCGATGAAGGCACGCCTGCTCGCCCTGGTCGCCCGCACGCCGGGGCTCGGCTATCTGTTCGCCTGGCTGCTGGTCGTCCGAACCCTCCGCGCGGTCGGCATGACCTTCGCCGGGGCCGTCACCATCGCCAACCGCAACAGCGAGCTGAACGCGCTTCTGCGAGCGACCTCCTTCACCGGGGCGGCGACGCTCTTCCTGAGCGTCCATACCGGGGCGACGGGCGACAACGGGGCGAACGAGCTGGCCGGCACGACCCGCCAGTCGATCACGTTCGCGGCGGCGGCGTCGGCGGCGGCGGCATCGAGCAACGGGCAAACCTTCGCCAGCATGCCGGCTGCGACCACAACCGATCTCGGGCTCTGGTCGGCGAGCACGGGCGGCACCTTCCAAGGTGGCGGCGCGCTCACGGCGTCGAAGACAACCGCGTCAGGCGACACGCTCGCCTTCGCGACCGGCGCCGTAACGGTCACGTTCGCATAGGGGGCGGCATGGCGAACCTTTGGCACTGGAAGGGCAGGCAGATTTTCGACACCGTAGAAGATCGCGACCGGGCCGTGAACCTGCTCGCCGACTTCGTGGATGCCCGGCGCGGCGTCATCCCGCGCGTTGATGCGACATGGGGCAACGGCATCGAAACGCACGACCCGATGCAGGGCGAGGCGATGAGTGGGCCGGGACTCACCTGGAGCTGCGAAGTGCCCGATGAGCACGGCAACGAAGCCTCGCAGGTCGCCGGGCAGGTGCAGAACTTTTCGGCTGAAGGCGACAACGCGCTCGACCCGATCGACTAGCGCGCGCCCGGAGGGCTGATCTATGGCGGTCGCTCTCCGTGCGTACGGCATCGTCACCGCGGGCACGGCCGAGCCGTACAGCCCCGGGCTTCCGCCGGGACTGGTCGCAGGCGATGCGCTGTTCGCCCTCGACGGGCATAAGCCGTC
>Ga0126306_10000866_pt1 | contig 15376 bp, 11 predicted proteins | sample Plot27_FD_92592 | JGI IMG/M metagenome (GOLD analysis project Ga0126306, IMG submission 92592) | Serpentine soil microbial communities from UC McLaughlin Reserve, CA, USA - Plot27 | ecosystem: Environmental > Terrestrial > Soil > Grasslands | place: USA: UC McLaughlin Reserve, Lake County...
ATGACGCCGGCCCGGCGCGGGCTCACCATCGGCCTGGTCCTGACCATCACCCTGGTCGCCTTCGAGGCCCTGGCCGTGATCACCATCCTCCCGGCGATCAAGGACGACCTCCACGGCATCAGCCTCTACGGCTGGGTGACCAGCGCCTTCCAGCTCGGCCTGCTGGTCGGCATCGTGGTCGCGGGCGGCCAGGCCGACCGGCGCGGCCCGGCGCCGCCCTTCGTGGCCGGGGTGCTGGTGTTCGTGGCCGGGCTGGCCATCGGCGGCCTGGCCCCCAGCATGCTGGTGCTGGTGCTGGCCCGCGGCCTCCAGGGGCTGGGGGCCGGGGCCATCCCTGCGGTCGCCTACGCCGCCATCGGCCGCAGCTACCCGGAGGCGCTGCGGCCGCGGGTGTTCGCCGTCCTGTCGACCGCCTGGGTGGTGCCGGGCCTGATCGGGCCGGCGGTGTCGGCCCTGGTGGCCGAGCGCTTCGGCTGGCGCTGGGTGTTCCTGGGCCTGCTCCCGCTGGTGGTCGCCTCCGGCGCCCTGGCCTGGCCGTCGCTGCGCCGGCTGGGGCCGCCGGAGGAGCCGCTTGTCCAGCGGGGCCGGCTGGCCAGGGCGGTCGGGGTGGCGGTGGGCGCGGGGCTGGTCCTGGCCGGCCTGACCAGCCGCTCGCTGCTGCTGGGGGCGCTGCTGGTCGCGGCCGGCCTGGCCGTGGGGCTGGTCCCGCTGCGCGGCCTGCTGCCGCCGGGGACGCTCACGGCCCGGCCCGGCCTGCCGGTCACGGTGCTGTCGCGGGCCCTGCTGACGTTCGCCTTCTTCGGCGCCGACACCTACGTGCCCCTGGCCATCACCTCGGTCCGGGGCCGCAGCACGGCCGTGGCCAGCATCGCGGTGACGGCCGCGACCCTGGCCTGGACGGCCGGGGCCTGGGTCCAGGAGCGGCGGGCCGCCCAGTGGCCGGGCCGGCGGCTGATCCGGGCCGGGTTCCTGATCGTCGCCCTCGGGATCGCCGGCGAGGCCGCCGCCCTGCTCCCGGCCGTGCCGGTGGCCGTGGCGGTGGCCGGCTGGGCGGTGGGCGGCTTCGGCATCGGCCTCGCCTACTCGCCGATCTCGCTGCTGGTGCTGGGCGAGGCCCACAGCGGCCAGGAGGGGGCGGCCAGCGCCTCGCTGCAGCTGGCCGAGACCCTCGGGGTCGCCCTCGGGGCCGGCTTCGGCGGGGTCCTGGTGGCGGTCGGGGCGGCCGCCGGCTGGCCGCCCGGGGCCGGCATCGCCGGCGCCTTCGCCCTCACCGCCACCGTGGCCCTGGGGGCGGCGATGCTCGCACGGCGCATCCCCAGCCGTACGATCCCTGCGCCCAATCCACCGGGGGGCTCGGCGTGAGGCGCGGACCCCGCGACGGACCGACGAGGAGACGCCCCGTGCCCGACCGGTACCTGATGGCCATGACCACCACCGACGCCCGCTCGGACGCCGAGCGGCTGGCCCGCGACCTGGTCGAGCGGCGCCTGGCCGCGTGTGTGCAGGTGCTCGGCCCGATCTCCAGCACCTACCGGTGGCGGGGCGCGATCGAGACCGCCGACGAGTGGCTCTGCATCATCAAGACCACCGCCGCCCGCTTCGACGCCCTCGCCGCCCACATCGAGACCAACCACGGCTACGAGACCCCGGAGCTGACCGCCGTCCCGGTCGACCACGGCAGCGCCGGCTACCTGGCCTGGCTGAGCAAGGCCACCGCCAACCCCTGAGCCCGTGGCGTACGGCGGGCTTCGTTGGGTAGCGTGCCCGCACGGCAAACGCCGAAGCAGGAGGAGGCCGATGGCTGGACACTGCGAGCTGGGCGTCACCGGCCTGGCCACCATGGGGGCCAACCTGGCCCGCAACGTCGCCCGCAACGGGTTCCCGGTCGCCGTCCACAACCGGACCGAGAGCAGGACCCGCGAGCTGCTGGACCGCCACGGCTCCGAGGGCGAGCTGGTGGGGACCTTCTCGACGGCCGAGTTCGTGGCCGCCTTGAGGAAGCCCCGCCGCATCCTGGTCATGGTCAAGGCCGGGCCGGCCGTCGACGCCGTCCTGGAGGAGCTGGCCGGCCATCTGGACGACGGCGATCTGCTGATCGACGGCGGCAACAGCTGGTTCGAGGACACCGTCCGCCGCGAGCGGGCCATGGCCGAGCGGGGCCTGCGCTTCCTCGGCACCGGGGTGTCCGGGGGTGAGGAGGGGGCGCTGCACGGCCCCAGCATCATGCCCGGCGGCACCCGCGAGGCCTACGGCCTGGTCGAGCAGATCCTGACCAGGATCGCCGCCCAGGTCGACGGGGTGCCCTGCTGCCGGCTGGTCGGGCCCGGCGGCGCCGGCCACTACGTGAAGATGGTCCACAACGGCATCGAGTACGCCGACATGCAGCTGATCGCCGAGGCCTACGACCTGCTCGGCCAGGGGGCGGGGCGGGACGCGGCCGAGCTGGCCGAGATCTTCGAGGGCTGGAACGCCGGCGACCTGGACTCGTTCCTGATCGAGATCACCGCCAAGGTCCTGCGCCAGGTCGACCAGGCGACCGGCCGGCCGCTGGTGGACGTGATCCTCGACCAGGCCGAGCAGAAGGGCACCGGCCGCTGGACGGTCCAGTCCGCCCTGGAGCTGGGCGTCCCCGTCACCGGCATCACCGAGGCGGTGTTCGCCCGGGTGCTGTCGTCGCAGAAGGAGCAGCGCATCGCCGCCGCCAAGGTCCTCCCCGGGCCGTCGGGGCGGCTGGAGGCGGCCCGGGCCGACGCCTTCGTCGACGACGTCCGCGACGCCCTCTACGCCTCCAAGGTGGTCGCCTACGCCCAGGGGTTCGAGCAGATCGCGGCGGCCGCCGACGCCCACGGCTGGGACGTCGAGCTGGGCGGGCTGGCCACCATCTGGCGCGGCGGCTGCATCATCCGGGCGCGGTTCCTGGACCGCATCCGCGAGGCCTACGAGGCCGACACCGGCCTGCGCAACCTGCTCTTCGCCGAGTACTTCCGCGGCGCCGTCAGCCAGGCCCAGGACGCCTGGCGCCGGGTGGTGGCCACCGCGGCGGAGCTGGGCATCGCCACCCCGGCGTTCGCCTCCTCGCTGGCCTACTACGACGGCTTCCGGCGCGAGCGCGGCCCGGCCAACCTGCTCCAGGCCCAGCGCGACTTCTTCGGCGCCCACACCTACCAGCGGATCGACCGCCCCGGCTACTTCCACACCCGCTGGTCCGAGGACGGCCAGGAGGTCGAGGCCTGACCCGCCGCCCGTTCCTGGCGGCCGGGCTGGTGCTGGCGCTGGTCTCGTCGTTGGCCGCCTGCGTGGGCGGGGATTCGGCGGGAGAGCGGCCGGGCGCCGGGTCGGCGCGCGACCAGGCAGGCGAGAGCCCGTCCCTCCCTGGATCCGTGGGCCCCCGAACCGGGAGGGTAGCCGAGGGCGAGAAGGGGCGGTGGCGGTTGTCCACAGCCCCCGCGGGCCCCGCAGGCCCCGGAGTCCCCGCGGAGGGCCCGTGCGCGGAGCTTCCGCCCATCTCCACCCAGCTGGCGCAGCTGCTGCTGGTCGGGTTCCCCGGGACCACCGCCGGTCCCGTCAGCCGCGGGCTGGTCGACCGGGGCGTGGGTGGGCTGCTGCTGTTCCGGCGCAACGTCGTCTCCGCCGGGCAGGTGCGCGGGCTGCTGGCCGACCTCAAGGAGCGGGCCGAGATCCCGATGGAGGTGGCCGTCGACCAGGAGCCGGGGACGCGGGTGGCCCGGCTGGCCGGGATCGCGAGGGCGTCGCCCTCGGCCCGGGAGCTGGGCCGCATGCCGGCCGACCGGGTGGAGCGCTACGGCCGGGCCATGGGCCGCGACCTGGCCGCCCTCGGGATCACCGCCGACCTGGCCCCGGTCCTGGACGTCACCGGGGCCCGCGGGGACGGGGTCATCGGCGACCGGTCGTTCGGCGGCGACCCGGCGACCGTGGCCCGGGCCGCCGTCGCCTTCCAGCGCGGTCTGGCCGCCGGCGGGGTCGCCCCGGTGGGCAAGCACTTCCCCGGCCACGGGGCCACCACGGTCGACTCCCACCAGCGGCTCCCGGTGGTGGCGGCCAGCAGCGCCCGCCTGCACGGCCACGACCTGGCCCCGTTCCGGGCCGCCATCCGCGCCGGCCTGGACGCGGTCATGGTCGGCCACCTGGTCGTCCGCGCCGTCGACCCCCGGGCCCCGGCCACCCTGTCCCCGGCGGTGGTCGGCGACCTCCTCCGCGGCCGCATGGGCTTCGACGGCCTGGTCGTCTCCGACGCCCTGGAGATGGGCGCCCTGGCCAACTCCATGTCCCTGCCGGTGGCGGCCGAGCGCGCCCTGGCCGCCGGGGTCGACCAGCTCATCCTCTCCGGCCACGCCGAGGTCCCGGCCGTCCTCGACCACCTGCGGCGGGCGGTGGCCGACGGCCGCCTCTCCCGGGACCGGGTCGGCCAGGCCTTCGTGCGGGTCCAGCGCTTCAAGCGGGTCGAGCGCTGGGCCGGCTGCTGAGCGACTCCCTCAGACCAGGCCGCGGATGGCGCCGACGGCGGCGTCGACGTCCTCCTCGGAGGTGACGATGCTGGGGCCGAGCCGCAGGTACGGCCGGGCGTAGGGGGTGACGCTGGCCAGCACGCCCTGGCGGCGCAGGGCGGCCACGGCCTCGCCCGGGCTCATGCCCTCGACCTCCAGGCAGACGATGCCGGCCGACAGCGCCGGATCGCGGGGGGTGACTAGGCGCACCCTGGGCATGGCGGCCAGGCCGTCCTTGAGGCGGCCGGCCAGCGCCCGGGTCCGCTCGGCGACCGACTGCTTGCCCAGCTCCAGGTGGAAGCGGAACGCCTCGGCCAGGGCCCAGCGGTGCTCGTAGGTGTGGAACCCGCCCGGCTCGAACAGGGCCCAGCGGGGCCCGGCCGGGTCGCGGCCGCCGATCCAGGCGCCGATGGCCCGCCCGTCGAAGCTGGGCACGGTGCCGGTGACCTCGGCCCAGGCGTCGCGCCGGCCCCAGACCAGCCCGGTGCCGCGGGGGCCGAACAGCCACTTGTGGCAGCCGGCGACCAGGAAGTCGCAGCCGAGGGCGGGAACGGCCTCCGGCTCGACCCCGAGGGCGTGGACGGCGTCGGCGCAGACCAGCACCCGGTCGGCGGGGTCGCGGTCCCGGTTGCGCTCGGCCACGGCCGCGCAGATCTCGGCCAGGGGCAGCTTCACGCCGGTGCCCGAGTGGACCCAGGTGAGGGCCAGCACCCGGGCCCGCGGGCCCAGCCCGCGGCGGACGGCGGCGACCAGCCGGTCCGAGGACACGGCCGCCGGGTCGTCGTAGAGGCTGATCCGCCGCACCCTGGCCCCGGTCCGCTCGGCCCGCAGCCGCAGCGCCTCGGCGGTGGCGTAGAAGTCGTGGGTGGTGGTGACGACCTCCTGGCCGGGCCGCAGGCGCAGGCCGCCGTAGAGCAGGCCCAGGCCCTCGGTGGTGCTGCGGGTGAAGGCGACCTGGCCCGGGTCGGGGCCGCGCCCCCCGGGGCCGGGGCCGTCGGCCAGGTACTCGGCCGCGGCCGAGCGGGCCTGTCGGTCGAGGCGCTGGCCGTGGTCCTCCAGGTAGCCGTCGGCGTCGGCCTGGAGGCCGCGGCGGTGCTGCTCGATGGCCTCGGCCACCGGTCGGGGATGGGAGGCGAGCACGAAGGCGGCGAAGTGCCGCTTGCTCGGGTCGAGCTCGAAGCGGGCCCTGACCCCGGGCCAGCCGCTGGGCGCGGCCGCCACCCGCTGAGGGGCGCGGTCCGGCTCGCAGCCGACCAGCCCGGCCAGGGCGCCGGTGCCGGCCAGCAGCCCGGCCCGCCGCAGCAGGGCCCGCCGGTCCAGCTCCTTGCCGTCGATGGTCACGGTCGCCTCCTCGGTGCCCACCACCTCAATGCTAGGGCTCCTGGCCGCGGTCGTGGGGCCGCGGTCGCGGGGAGGTGGGGTTGTGGACGGCCGCAGGACCATCCCGCCCGGGTCCGCTACGCTCCCCCCGGAGGAGGTGCGATGGAGCAGGCGGTGCCCGAGGCGGTGGAGGAACGGGCCCGGGGGGTGCTGGACGGGTTGGCGGGGCGGGACGTCGACCTGTTCCTGGTCCGGCTGCGGCGGTGGTGGCACGACCTGGCCGAGGGACTGGGGGGGCCCTACGGGGAGGGGCGCGACCTCGGGAAGCTGCTGGAGCGGGTCACCGTGCTGCTGGCCGAGCGGTACGCCGAGCGGGCCGAGGAGCTGAAGCTGCTCGACCTGGAGCGCAGCATCCGGCCCAACTGGTTCCAGGACCCACCGATGATCGGCTACGTCTGCTACGCCGACCGGTTCGCCGGCACCCTGGACGGGGTCGGCCAGCGCCTCGACTACCTGGGCGAGCTGGGCATCCGCTACCTCCACCTGATGCCCCTGCTGGCCCCGCGGGAGGGCGACTCCGACGGCGGCTACGCGGTGCGCGACTACCGGGCCGTCGACCCCAAGCTCGGGACCATGGCCGACCTGGAGCGGCTCTGCGGGCTGGCCCGGCGCCGGGGGATCAGCGTCTGCATCGACCTGGTCCTCAACCACTGCGCGGCCGAGCACGAGTGGGCGGTGGCCGCCCGCGCCGGCGACCCCGAGGCCGAGGCGATGTTCTGGATGTTCCCCGACCGGGAGCTGCCCGATGCCTACGAGCAGACCCTGCCCGAGGTCTTCCCCGACTTCGCCCCCGGCAACTTCAGCTTCCTCCCCGAGACCGGCAAGTGGGTCTGGACCAGCTTCAACAGCTTCCAGTGGGACCTCAACTGGTCCAATCCGCGGGTCTTCGTGGAGATGGCCGACGTGCTCCTCAACCTGGCCAACCGCGGCGTCGAGGTGCTGCGGCTGGACGCGGTCGGGTTCATCTGGAAGCGGCTCGGCACCAGCTGCCAGAACCAGCCCGAGGTTCACGACCTGCTGCTGGCCCTGCGGGCCTGCGCCCGCATCGTCGCCCCGGCGGTGATCTTCAAGGCCGAGGCGATCGTCAGCCCCATCGACCTCGCCGCCTACCTGGGCGTCGGCCGCCACCACGGGCGCATCTCCGACCTGGCCTACCACAACAGCCTGATGGTGCAGTTCTGGTCGGCGGTGGCGACCCGGGACGCCCGCCTGGCCACCCTGGTCCTTGACCGCCTGCCGGCCAAGCCGGCCTCCACCGCCTGGGCCACCTACCTGCGCTGCCACGACGACATCGGCTGGGCGGTCCTGGACGAGGACGCGGCCGCGCTCGGCTGGAGCGGCTTCGCCCACCGCCGCTTCCTGGCCGACTTCTACGCCGGCAAGTTCCCCGGCAGCTTCGCCCGCGGCGAGGTCTTCCAGGACAACCCGACCACCGGCGACCGGCGCACCAGCGGCACCCTGGCCAGCCTGGCCGGGCTGGAGGACGCCCTGGCCGCCGGCGACCCCGACCTGGTCGACCTGGCCATCCGGCGGATCCTGCTCGGCCACGCCCTGGTCTTCGGCTACGACGGCATCCCGCTGCTGTACATGGGCGACGAGCTGGGCATGCTCAACGACCACAGCTATCTCGACGACCCCGCCCTGGCCGCCGACAACCGCTGGCTGCACCGCCCGGAGATGGACTGGCAGCTGGCCGCCCGCCGCACCGAGCCGGGCGCCGTCGCCCAGCGCATCTTCTCCGGCCTGGCCGCCCTGGCCGAGGCCCGCAGCCGCACCCCCCAACTGCACGCCGGCACTCCGGTCGAGGTGGCCGACCTCCAGCAGCCGCAGCTGTTGGCGTTCCTGCGCCGCCACCCGCTCGGCACCCTGGTCGCCGTGCACAACGTCACCGAGCAACCCCAGCATGTCAGCCCCATGGCCCTCTACCTGGTTGGCCACGACCACCCGGTGGACCGCATCACCGGCCAGCCGGCCCGGGTCGAGCACGGCGGGGTCGTCCTCGACCCCTACCAGGCCGTCTGGCTCACCGCCCCTAGCTGACGAGGGCGACGCAGCAGCGCCCGGGGCGGGGGTCGAGCACCGCCCGTCGCCCGGCCCGGGGAAGGGCCTCGGCCACGGCCTCCAGGAAGGCCAGGTTGGCCGAGCAGACCAGGTCGCGGTGGGCCTCGGCCAGCCGCCCGAACGGGCAGTTGCGCAGCCGCAGGACCCCCTGGTCGTCGTACGGCTCGTAGCCGTGCTCGGCCAGGGCCGAGCGGAGCGGGTCCTCGCCCCGCGACCCGCGCCGGTCGCGGCCGGCCGCGGCCTCGGCGCCCAGGTCGCGGGCCGCCCGGAGCAGCTCGGACCGGACCGCCCCGGACGGGTCCGCGCCCACGGCCCGGGCCAGCAGGCCGGCCATCAGCTGGTAGTCGCGGGGCGGAAGGGCGACCTCGACCGGGCTGGCCGACCGCAGGTACAGCTTGGCCGTCCTGCCCGCGCCCGGCCCGCGGCGCCCGCTGCGCCGCTCGAAGCGGGTGTCCAGCAGCCCGGCCCGGACCAGCTTGTCGAGGTGGTAGGCGGCCAGCGCCCTGGACACGCCCAGGGCGCTGGCCGCCTGGTCGCGGCTGACCCCGTCGTCGCGGCCGGCCACGAGGTGGTAGAGGTCCCGCCGCAGCGGGTCGCCGAGGCTGGCCAGGGAGGCCAGCCGCCGGTCGAGGTCGAAGGAGCGCATGCCCCCATTCTAAGACAAAGAAAACTTGACCCGACCCCGGACCGATTCTAAGATTCAAATTTCTTTGCTGTAGTGTGCGCCTCGACGTCAGGGGGAGCCATGCGGTCATCCGAGCGCCCACGTCGGTCCCATTCCCACCTCGCCCGATGGTCGACCCTGCTCGCGGTGGCGCTGCTGGCGCTGGCCACCCCGGCCGCGGCGGCCACCTGGACGGCGGTGTCCAGCCCCAACCTGACCCAGTTCTCCAACGTCCTCTGGGGCGCGGACGCGCTCTCGCCGAGCAGCGCCTGGGCGGTGGGCCGGGCCGAGACCGGCACCCTGCCCATCCACCGCCCGGTGATCGAGCGCTGGAATGGCAGCAGCTGGAGCATCTCGGCCAGCCCGCTGCCGTCGGGGGGCGGCGAGCTCCGGGACGTCGACGCCACCTCGGCCAGTGATGCCTGGGCGGTCGGGTTCACCAACTCGAGCAACGGCAACCTCACCCTCACCGAGCGCTGGAACGGCAGCTCCTGGCGCATCGTCCCCAGCCCCAGCGTCAGCGCCCAGAACCACCTGCTCGGGGTCAAGTCGTTCTCGGCCGGCAACGCCTGGGCCGTGGGCAGCCACAACGTGCCCGGCAGCTGGGCCTTCAGCACCCTGACGATGCGCTGGAACGGCAGCGCCTGGAGCGTCGTGCCCAGCCCCGACACGCCCAGCTTCGAGAATCACCTCAACGCCGTCGACGGGGTCTCGGCCAACGACCTGTGGGCCGTCGGCCACACCCGCAACGGCGACTACGCGGTGGCCGAGCCGCTGGCCCTGCACTGGAACGGGTCGGCCTGGAGCATCGTCCCCACCCCCACCGCCAACGACGCCACCCTGGAGGGCGTGGTCGCCCTGGCCAGCGACGACGTCTGGGCGGTGGGCTCGATGTTCTCGGTCGCCCAGCTCTGGCACGTCCCCTTCGCCCTGCACTGGGACGGCCGCAGCTGGACCCGGGTGGACGTGCCCAGCCCGACCCCGCAGGGCGGCCGGCTGTTCGGGGTGGCCGCCCTCTCGCCGACCAAGGTGTACGCCGTCGGCCAGGCTCCGGGCGTCCCCTCGCTGGTGCTGCGCTGGAACGGCAGCGCCTGGGCCCGGGAGAGCACCCCGGCCACGGGCACGGTCTGGGACGCGGCCGCGGCCGGCCCGGGCACGGTCTGGGCGGTCGGCCAGCGCGGCAACCCGAACACCGGGGTGGGCCGGACCTTCACCCTGCGGACCAGCAACGGCTGACCCCCCGGTACGCGTGGCTGCGTAGCCGCCCGGCCGGCGGCTACGCCCGCCGACGGATGCCCGGGTCGCGGGGCTCGCCTATCGTTGCCATATGTTGCCGACAGCGACCGCGCCCCTGGCCCGCGGGCGGGCCCTGCTGATCGACGCCCTGGTCGCCCTCGGGGTGGGGCTGGTCCAGGTGGGCGGGGCGGCGGTGTCGGCCCGCGTCGGCATCTCGGCGGCGGGGTGGCGGCCGCTGGACGGCTGGGCCTACGCCCTGCTGGTCGCCGGGCCGGCGGCCCTGCTGTTCCGGCGCCGCTGGCCGTCGCGGGTGCTGGGCTTCGCCCTGGCCTGCGGGCTGGTCTACGCCGCCCGCACCTACCCGGAGGGCCCGTCCAGCCTGGCCGTCTACCCGGCGCTGTGGACCGTGGCCCTGACCCGCCCGCGCCGGACGGCCTGGCTGGCCGCGACCGGCACGGCGGTGGCCGTGGCCGGGATCGAGCTGTTCCTCTACGGCGACACCATGTTCGACGGCGAGCCGCTGTACGCGGCCGTGACGGTGTTCGCGGCCATGTGGTGGGGCGAGGCGGTGCGGGCCCGGCGGGCGTACGTGGCCGAGCTCGAGGACCGCGCCGAGCGGGCCGAGCGGACCCGGGAGGAGGAGGCCCGCCGCCGGGTCGACGAGGAGCGGATGCGGATCGCCCGCGAGCTGCACGACGTGGTCTCCCACACCATCGGGGTGATCAGCGTCCAGGCCGGGGTGGCCGCCCACCTGCTGCACCGCCGGCCCGACAAGGCCGCCGACTCGCTGGCCGCCATCCGCCAGGCCAGCGACGAGGCCCTCGGCGAGCTGCACGCCATGCTCGGAGTGCTCCGCGAGGGCGACGGCCGCGGCGGCGAGGCCCCGCTGTCCCCGGCGCCCGGCCTGGACGAGCTGGACGCCCTGGTGGCCCAGGCCGCCGGGGCCGGCGTGGAGGTCCGGGTGTCGCTGGAGGGCCGGCCGCGGCGCCTGCCCGCGGCGGTCGACCTGGCCGCCTACCGGGTGGTGCAGGAGTCGCTCACCAACGTCGTCCGCCACGCCGCGGCCAGCCGGGCCGAGGTCACCGTCACCCACGGGGACGACCGGGTGGTGGTCGAAGTCACGGACGACGGGAAGGGCTTGGAGCCGCCTCCGGCGGCGGCCGATCGACTCCGACCGGCAGATTCGCCGGACGACTCCGACCGGCAGGATCACCGGTCGGGCCGGTCGGGCCGGGGCCTGGTCGGCATGCGGGAGCGGGCCCGGGCCCTGGGCGGCAGCCTGGAGGCCGGCCCGCGGCCCGAGGGCGGCTTCCGCGTCCGGGCCAGCCTGCCGGTGGTGGCCGGGCAGTGATCCGGCCGGAGGGGTTCGGGGAACCCCGAGGGGGTGCCCCGATCAGAGTATTGCTGGCCGACGACCAGGGGCTGGTCCGGGCCGGGTTCCGGGCGCTGCTGGACGACGCCGGCGACATCGAGGTGGTGGGGGAGGCCGGCGACGGGGCGGCCGCGGTCGAGCTGGCCCGCTCGACCCGCCCCGACGTTGTGCTGATGGACATCCGCATGCCGGTCCTGGACGGGCTGGAGGCGACCAGGAGGATCGTCGCCGACGAGCTGCTGGCTGGGGTGCGGGTGCTGGTGCTGACCACCTTCGAGCTGGACGAGTACGTGTTCGAGGCCCTGGCCGCCGGGGCCAGCGGGTTCCTGCTCAAGAACACCGACCCGATGGAGCTGCTGCGGGCCATCCGGGTCGTCGCCGAGGGCGAGGCCCTGCTGGCCCCGAGCGTGACCCGCCGGCTCATCTCCGAGTTCGCCGACCGGCATCGCCGGCCGCGGGCCGACTCCACGCCGTTGGTCGATCTCAGCGCATTGACCGAGCGCGAGCGGGAGGTCATGGCCCTGGCCGGGGCCGGGCTGTCCAACGAGGAGATCGCCGAGCGGCTGGTGGTGAGCCCGGCCACGGCCCGGACCCACGTCAGCCGGGCCATGGTCAAGCTGGGCGCCCGCGACCGGGCCCAGCTGGTCGTCTTCGCGTACGAGTCCGGCCTGGTCAGCCCGGGCCACGCCGGCTGAGTACGCCCGCCGCCGTAGCAGGGCGGCCGGTCCTGCGCGGGATGCGCAGGCGCGGAGCCGCCCTGGAGCCGACGACCAGCCCAGGGCGCCGGGACCAGGATGGGGCCGTCCCGTCACACCCGCGTCCGGAGGCGTCCCATGCCGCGACTGACCGAGTTCCTGCTCCGCCACAAGCTGGTCGTGGTCGCGGCCTGGCTGGTGGTCCTGGTCGCCGGGGGCGCCGCCGCCGGGGCGGTGCCGAGCCGGCTGTCGCAGGAGTTCTCCTTCCCCGGGGAGGAGGGCTATGAGGCCAACGTGGCCATCCTGGAGGCCTACGGCAACGGCGGCCCCGGCAACCCGCTGGTCCCGGTGATCGAGTTGCCCGAGGGCGTCACCGTGGACAGCCCCGGGACCTCCGACGCCCTCGACCGGGCCTTCGCCGGGGTGGCCGCCGACCCGCGGCTGCGGGTGCTGGCCTGGCCGGCCACCACCGACGACCGCCGCCTGGTGGTGGACGGCGGCCGCACCGTCTACGGCCTCGTCTGGGGCCCCTTCCAAGGCCCCGAGGGCGCCGATCCCGCTCTGGCCGATGCGCTCGCCGGCGAGCTCCGCAAGGCCCTCCCGGCCGGGACGACCGTCCAGGTGACCGGCCTGGACGCGCTGCGGGCGGCGGCCGCCGAGCAGCCGGCCGACACCGGCGTCCTGGTCGAGACGCTGGTCGGCGGCGTCGGCGCCCTGGTCGTGCTGGCCTTCGTCTTCGGCTCCTTCCTGGCCCTGGTGCCGCTGCTGATCGCCGCCGTGGCCATCCTCACCACCTTCCTGGCCGTGCTCGGCCTGACCGGGCTGGTCGAGGTCAGCTTCATCGTCCAGTTCCTGGTCGCGCTGATCGGCCTGGGCGTGGCCGTCGACTACTCGCTGCTGGTGGTGACCCGCTGGCGGGAGGAGCTGGCCGCCGGCCACGACCGCGAGGAGGCCGTGCGGCGGTCCATGGCCACCGCCGGGCGGGCCGTGGTGACCAGCGGCGGCACCGTGGCCGTGGGCCTGCTGGCCCTGGTCCTGCTGCCGGTGCCGTTCCTGCGCAGCATCGGCTACGCCGGCCTGCTCATCCCGCTGGCGGCGACGCTCGCCACCCTCACCCTGCTGCCGGTGCTGCTGGCCACCGTCGGTCCCCGCCTGGACTGGCCGGCCGGCCGCCGGGCCCGGCGCCGGGCCGCCGGCCAGGAGCGGGCGGCCAGCCGCCTCTGGACCGGCTGGGCCGCCGGGGTGGCCCGCCACCGCTGGCTGGCCACCCTGGCCGCCCTGGCCGTGCTCGTCCCCCTGGGCGTGGCCGCGCTCGGGCTGCGCCTGGGCGAGCCCCCAGCAGCCGTCCTGGCCCAGTCCGGCCCGGCCCGCGAGGCCCTGGACCGGCTGGAGCGGGCCGGCGTCGGCAGCGGCGCCCTCACTCCGATCGAGGTGCTGCTCCCGGCCGGCGCCGACCGGTCGGCGGCCGCCGCCCGCCTCGGCGGGGTCGCCGGGGTGCAGGTCGCCGTCGCCCCCACCGGGCCGGCCTGGCAGCGCCACGACTCCGGCCTGGTCAGCGTCCTGCCCGTCGCCGAGACCAGCGGCGACGCCGGCGAGGCGACCCTCCAGCGGGTCCGCGACCTGGCCGCGGCCGAGCTGGGTGGGGCCAGGGTCGGGGGCAGCGGCGCCCTGGCCGTCGACGCCACCAACGCCCTCTACGGCAGCTTCCCGCTGATGCTGGCCGCGGTCGCCGTGGTCACCTTCCTGCTGCTGGCCCGGGCCTTCCGGTCCCTTTTGCTGGCCTTCAAGGCGATCCTGCTCAACCTGCTGTCGATCGGGGCCGCCTATGGGGTGCTGGTGCTGGTCTGGCAGGAGGGCCACGGCTCGGAGGCCATCTGGGGCATCCCGGCCACCGGGGCCATCGCCATGTGGGTCCCGCTGATGGCCTTCGCCTTCCTCTACGGCCTGTCCATGGACTACGAGGTGTTCCTGCTGGCCCGGATGCGCGAGGAGTACGACGACACCGGGTCGACCGGCACCGCCATCGTCCAGGGCCTGGGCCGGGTCGGCCGCCTGGTCACCTGCGCCGCCCTGATCCTGTTCCTGTCGTTCGCCTCGATGGCCTCCATCCCCGAGCTCGACGTCAAGATCATGGCCACCGCCCTGGGCGCCGGCATCCTGCTCGACGCCACCATCCTCCGCGTCCTCCTGGTCCCGGCGCTGGTCGCCCTCCTCGGCCGCTGGAACTGGTGGCTCCCCGCCTGGGCGGCCCGCCCGCTGCGGGTGCCACCGTCCAGCCCCGCTCAGGAGGCGAGCGAGACGTCGCCGAGGCCGCTGCGGAAGCCCTCGCGCCAGCTCGGGTAGGCGGGCCGCCAGCCCAGCTTCCGCTTGGCCTTGGCGTTGGAGGCGCCGCGGACCTCGGTCATCAGCATCACCGTGTGCTCCCCGGCCAGCAGGCGGGCCGCCCACACGGGCAGCCGCCGCGGCGGCCTGGCCCCGACGGCGGCGGCCAGGGCGGGCAGCCAGGCCGACACCGGGGCCGGGTCGTCGTCGACGATCTGGTAGACGCCGGGGGCGCCATGCTCGATGGCGGCCACGGTGGCCGAGGCGGCGTCGTCGATGTGGACGAACGACCACACGCCGGTGCCGGCGCCGACCAGCGGGAAGCGGCGCCGGCGCAGCTCGTCGAGCAGGTAGCCGCCGTCCCCGACCGAGGTGCCGGGGCCGTAGAAGCCGCCGTAGCGCAGCACGATCCCCTCCAGGCCCTCGGCCCCCTGCACGGCCGCCTCCAGGTGGCGGATGGCGTCCAGGGTGCGCCGCAGCTCGGCCGGTGGGTCGGGGTCGAGCGGGTCGGCCTCGGTCTTGACCGGTCCGCCGATCCTGGCGAACGGCCAGCCGGCGAAGCTCTGGGCGACGAACCGCCTCGCCCCGGCGGCCCCCGCCGCCTCCAGCAGGTGGTCGGTGCCGTCGGTGCGCAGCCGGTTGGTGAGGGCGAACTCGGCGTCGAACTTGCGCAGCCTGGCTCCGGCCAGCGCGGTGAGCTGGTGCACCACCACCTCGGGCTGGGCGGCCACCACCGCCCGCAGGACGTCGTCCCGGTCCAGGGCGTCGGCCAGCACGGGCCTGGCCCCGGCGGCCCGCAGGCCGGCCACCTTGGCGGGGGAGTGGGTCATGCCGGTGACGGCGTGGCCGCCGGCGACCAGCAGGGGCACCAGGCGCCGGCCGAGCGCGCCGGTCGCCCCGGCGACGAAGATCCTCATGGTCAGCTCCTCTCGATCGACTTCACCCCAGCGGACGAGCCGGCCCGGCGGTCTGTGACAGCAGCGGTGGTGTCACGCCGGCGGGGGCCGGCTCGTCTGGGAGGGGAGGGGGGAGGAGTCTGGTTGACTGGAGGACGATGGACGAGGGCGATGCCTACCGGGAGCTGCGGCCGCTGCTGTTCTCGATCGCCTACCGGATGGTGGGCAGCGTCAGCGAGGCCGAG
>Ga0126306_10000867_pt1 | contig 15368 bp, 22 predicted proteins | sample Plot27_FD_92592 | JGI IMG/M metagenome (GOLD analysis project Ga0126306, IMG submission 92592) | Serpentine soil microbial communities from UC McLaughlin Reserve, CA, USA - Plot27 | ecosystem: Environmental > Terrestrial > Soil > Grasslands | place: USA: UC McLaughlin Reserve, Lake County...
CACCCATCGCCATCAGGTCGGTCAGGACCACGGTCCCGCTGGCGTGGTGAACGTCGTCTCCAGCACCAGCGTCCGGTCCACGTAGCGCCGGGTGCTCTGCCAGTCGCCCACGGGCTGGATCTGCCAGTGTCCCGCGTCGTCGCCGAGCAGGCGACCGAGCACGGACGGGCTGTCGAACCGCGGGAAGGACAGCCACTCCACCGACCCGGCCTTGTCGACCAGGGCAGCCGAGTGGCGGTCGGAGAGCAGGGCGTGGTCCGCGATCGGGGTGCGGGACATGGCGGGCCTCCGGGTGTCGTCGCCAGGACGTTCGATGTGCAGTCCACGCAGCCGCCGCCGCGTTACGCAAGCCCCCGGCCGGACAGGTCGTTCATCACCGTCGGGGTCACTCGCTCGACCAGGTCGTCTCGAACGACGGGTAGAGCGTCAGACCTCCGTCGACGAACAGGGTCTGGCCGGTGATGTAGGCGGCCTCCTCCGAGCACAGGAACGCGGCGACCGCGGCCATCTCCTCCGCGTCCCCGGCGCGACGCATGGGGATGTGGCTCTCGACCGCCTGCCGCTTGACCGGGTCGTCGATCCACGAACGGTTGATCGGGGTCACGGTGGCCCCGGGACCGATCCCGTTCACCCGGATGCCGCGCGAGGCGTACTCCAGCGCAAGCGTGTGGGTGAGGTTCTGCATCCCGCCCTTGGAGACCGAGTAGCCGACGAACCTCGGCTTCGGGATCACCTGGTGCACGCTTGACACGTTGAGAATCGACCCACCTCGACCGGACTCCAGGAAGTGCCGCACCGCCTGCCGGGCGCACAGGAACGCGCCGCGCAGGTTGACCGACAGGACCTTGTCGAAGTCCTCGACGGCCAGCTTGTCGGTGTCCTCGCCGATCTGGATGCCGGCGTTGTTGACGAGGATGTCGATGCGGCCGTACTGGTCCAGGACCTGCTGGAACATGGCAGCGACCTGGTCCTCCTGCGAGACGTCCGCGGCGACGAGGATCGGGTGCGTCCCGGCCGCAGCCATCTGCTTCATGCAGATCTCGACGCCGTTCTCGATGACGTCCTTGGTCTCCTCTGCGCCGTCCGGACGTCCGACGTAGTTGATCGCCACGTCGACGCCTTCCTCACCGAGCCTGATCGCGATGGCCTGCCCGATGCCCGAGCTGCCTCCGGTGACGACGGCGACCTTGCCGGTCAGACCTTTCATGACTGCCTCCTCGGCGTGTGGTTGGAGGCACAGTCACGTCCGGCGTCGAGTCGTTACAGCCCGAGGACTGAGCGGGCGTCGTGGAAGAAGTCGAGCGCGGCCTGCGGCGTGGTGACCTCTTGCCAGGTCCGGTAGGCCCCGAACGGCGCGTTCCAGAACCCGGTCCTGCTCGGGACGTCGTGCGGGCCGACGTAGACGTACGGCGTGACGATCGCGTCGTCGCCCGGCGAGAAGCCGTAGTTGACCGCCCCAGCGGTGACGCCGAGGTCGAAGTGCTCCGGGAAGATCTGCGGCGCGCTCGGCTCCTCGGCCGGCACCTCCGCCACGAGGGTGGTCAGCGCGTCCTCCCCCAGGGCGAACCACGCAGCCAACGCGGCAGCCGCGGCCGGGTCGACCGGCAGTGCGGCGTCGGGCTCGTACTCCGTGCCCGGTCGGTGCTTGGTCCACGGGAACCCGGGCTCGATCCCGACCGCGGCAGCTGTCTCCGCCAGGGTCGTGAGCGCTGCCCGGCGCACGCCCTCAGGACGCCGCACGACCACGTCGGCACCCTCGATCGCGACCACGCTGCCGTCACCCAGCGGCGGCGTGGCGACACCGCCCGGTGCCGGCACCAGGCTGATGTCCCCGGTCGCGCGCTTGCGCGCGGCGGCAAGCAGGTGCTCCGCCGCACGGTGCAGCGACCGGCGGGTCGGGACGAGGTGGTCAGAAGCAGGCAGAGTCGTCATGGCTACACCGTCTCGCGATCGCGGCCGACGTGACGCCGGCCGAGCCGCTCGAGGGTCCGGTCAAGCCGGCTGCGGCTGGCTGACGTGCCGCTCGAGATGACGGCGGAGCTCGGCGCGACCACGATGCAGGTCGTCTCGGACCCGCTCGGGGGGTTGCGCCACGATCGTGGCGATCTCGCCGAGCTCGCAGCCTGCGACGTCGCGCAGCCCCACCACCACCCGCTGGCCGGTGGGGAGCCGGGCGAGAGCGTCGCGCAGGACACGGCCGACGCCGCGCTGTGCCCTGGCGTCCTGCACCGCCGGCCAGGTCGTCGGCGGGACGGCCCAGTGCCCCGGCCACTCGTGGTGCGTCGGCGGGAGGAACCGCGAGGGGTCGACCGTCGGAGCGGCCGTATCTGCTGGGGAGCTGCTGCCGGGTTCCGACGTGGTAGGCATCCCCAGCTGACCGACGAGCAGCCCGAACACCCAGCCCCGGAACGTCGGCGGTGGGCGATGGTTCGGGAGCTCCGCGGGCACCTGGGCCCAGGTGCCCCGGACCACCTTCTCCGCGGTCGCGTGGTCCCCGCCCAGGGCCATCGCGGTCCCCATCAGGACAGGCGACCAGGTCCGAACGAGCCGGGCGAAAGCGGACTGGTCGCCGGCGCGGAGCGCGGCCTCCACGTCGGTGTCGGGCTCCGCGACCATGCCATGACGGTAGGCCGGGAACCGCCTGCTGTGGGGGAATCACGGCGGGCGGGCCGGTGAACGGCCCGCCCGCCTGCCAGACGAGGAATCACCCAGCGGCGATGCCCGCCGCACCAGCCGGGAGACCGGCGGTGACGCCGATCGACGACAGGCTGCCGTCCTGGTTCACGGCGAAGCCCGCCACGGAGCCGTTGCCCAGTCGGCCGTAGAGGTACTGGCTGTTCGCGCTCAGTGCGAGGTCCGTAACGCCCGCCGGAGTGACCCCGGTCCTGCCACCGGGCGTGAGCAGCACCAGCGACCCGTCGTTCCCGACACGGAACCCGCTGATCGACAGCGAGCCGCCGGCGTTGCCGGTGTAGGCGAACTTGCCGTTATTGGTCGCGACCAGCCAGCAGGCTGCGTTCTCCGTCGTCGACACGGCTGCGCTGATCGTGGAGAGACCGCCGGCCGTGACGTCGTACGACGACGCCGTGCTGGCGGCCGCCTCGGACACCAGGAGGTGGCCCTTGTTGTCGAAGTCGAAGCCGAAGGGGACTGCACCGGCGGACGGGACGCTCGCCAGCGACGCGGGGCGGCCGGTGCCGTCCAGCTCGATGACGTCGAGGAGGCTCGTCACGCGCTCCGTGACCACCAGCTGGTCGCCGTCCGGGGTGACCGACACCTGGGCGGGCGACGTCGCGCTGCTGCTGAGCGCGGTCGTGCCGTCGGACAGCGCCGAGAGCGCACCGTCGGTCACGCCGAACGACGCCACGTTGCCGGCGCCCCCCGCGTTGAGTGCGTAGAGCCGGTCGCCGTGGACCGCCACGCTGGTCGGCGTGGTCCCGCCGGAGGGCACGGTGCTGATGCGCTGAAGACCGCCGTCAGCGACGCGGAAGGACGTGATCGTGCTCGAGCCGGCGTCGACGGCGTAGAGGTGGGCGCCTTCGTCGTCGACCACGACGGCGTTCTGGGAGGAGAGACCGCCGCCGGTGCCGGTGCCGGTGGTCGGGAAGCTGCCGACCGGGGTCAGCTGCCCGTCGGGCGCCCGGTCGTACTGGATGACGGCGTTGCCGGCCACCTGGTTGCTGAGGACGTAGACGCTGCCCGCCGCCCCGGCGGCGTGGGCGGCCGGGACGCCGGTGAGCGACAGGGCCGCAGCGAGCGCGGCACTCGCCGCGAGAGCGACGGTGGACCTGGTGCGGGGCATGGTGAGACCTCCGGGTCGTCGGGCTGGTTGCCGCCGAGGCGCGTCGCCCGGCGATCGGTAGGCGTTCAGTGGTCCGACGCACCGGGTCGTTACGGACTCGCCGGGCCGCACGGGCGACATGGGTGCTGCAGGACGACCCGCTCAGGCGGCTGGCCACCGCTACGGTGGTCTCCGGACGGCTCCGGACGTGCCGCTGAGGTGCCCCGGATCGGCGTCCGGGGCGGGTCGAGGTGGACCTACGCGCACCCGCTCGGGCCCCCGTAGCTCAGTGGAAAGAGCAGCCGCCTTCTAAGCGGATGGTCGCAGGTTCGATCCCTGCCGGGGGCGCCGACGTCAGCTGCCGTCGGGACCGGGTGCCTCGGTCGCGTCGCGGGGCTCGGTCGCGTCGTCATCGGCGCGATGACGCATCTCGTCCACCTCGCGCGACGTACGACGTCGGGTGTCCTCCTGGATCCGGGTCGCGACGAGGAACTCGGCGGCCTCGAGCCGCTCGGCCTCGCTCTGCCAGGTGATGCGGATGCCGAACTGGTCAGGCTCCTCGTAGGGCAGCTCCTCGTGGCTGACGTCGAGGTCGGCGGCGTGCCGGTGGCCGATCACCTCGAGGCCGTGGTCGTCACGCAGCGCCGTCGCGCGCGACTCCTCGCGGCGACGAGCCCGGTCCTCCGACTGACCCACCTGCCTGCACCCCCAGTGACTGCGGCATCCCCAGCATGCGCCGAAACCGGGCCAGATGACACCAACAGATGGTCACGATTCATTTACTTTGCGTAGTCGCCGCCGGTCGGCGGCCCCAGGCCGGCGCGGACGTCTAGGGTGAGCCGCCATGACCGAGCGCAACGACCGGCGCAACGACCGGATGGTCTGGATCGACTGCGAGATGACCGGCCTCTCGCTGCAGACGGACGCGCTCGTCGAGGTGGCCGCCGTGGTCACCGACGCCGAGCTGACCGTGCTCGGCGAGGGCGTCGACGTGGTGATCCGCCCGCCGGACGCCGCGCTCGCGCAGATGGTCGACGTGGTGCGCGAGATGCACACGTCCTCCGGTCTGCTCACCGAGCTGGCGGCCGGCACGACGCTCGCCGAGGCCGAGGCTCAGGTGCTGGCCTACGTCCGCGAGCACGTACCGGTGGCCCGTAAGGCACCGCTGGCCGGCAACACCGTCTATGTGGACCGCGGCTTCCTCGCCCGCGACATGAAGGACTTGGACGCCCACCTGCACTACCGCCTGGTCGACGTCTCGTCCATCAAGGAGCTGGTGCGCCGGTGGTTCCCGAGGGTCTACTTCAACACCCCGGCCAAGCACGGCGGCCATCGCGCGCTGCCCGACATCCTCGAGAGCATCGAGGAGCTGAAGTTCTACCGGGAGGCGGTCTTCGTCCCCCAGCCGGGCCCGGACGGCGACACCGCCAAGGCGCTGGCCGCCCGGTTCGAGCTGACGCCGGGCACCGGCACGACGACCTGAGGCCGTCCCGTCGGCTTGTATGCTGTCTCCCGCCGCGCCACCGGCGCGGTGCTCCATGGTGGGTGTAGCTCAGCTGGTAGAGCACCTGGTTGTGGTCCAGGTGGCCGCGGGTTCAAGTCCCGTCACTCACCCCACGAAACCGCGCACGGGCCGACCGGATCGGCCCGTCATGCGGCATGGTGGACCCGTGGTGGTCCTGGTGCCGAGGCAGCTGCGGATGACCGGCATGACCGGCGACGTGCCGTACTACGGCGGGCGGTTCACGCCGGCGCAGGCCTACGCCGCGTCCCACCGGCGGCCGACCGCTCCCGCTCCCCGCCCTGCTCCTGCTCCCCCGGCACCGTCGCCGGCTTCGACACCGCAACGCGAGCCGCACGAAACCGCCGGGACCCTCGATGCACTCGCCCACCTCAGGGACAGCGGTGTCCTGAGCAGTGCGGAGTACGACGAGCTCCGGGCCCGGGTGCAGTGACGACCGGGCCGGTCCAGGTGCTCGTCGTGGGCTTCGACGAGCCGTCGTTCTCGGGCCAGGTCATGGCGGAGCTGGAGCGCCTTCGGGAGGCAGGCGTCGTCCGGCTGGTCGACGTGCTCCTGGTCCGCCGGGACGAGGACGGCAGCTTCGAGACCCTGCCGGCACCACCCGGATCCCCACCGGGCTCGGGGACGCTGGCCGCGGACATCCTCGGAGCAGGCAGCGCCGCCGACCCGGACGAGGCGGGCTGGTCGCTCGCCGACGCCGTCGAGCCCGGCGGCATCGCCGCGGTCGCGCTGCTCGAGCACACGTGGGCGACGCAACTGGTCGACGCCATCGGCGCCGCGGGTGGCCGGTCGCTCGGTGAAGGATGGCTGGCGGCCGAGGACCGGGCACGAATCCCCGCAGGGTAGCGGTGGTCCGGTCAGTCGGCCGGACAGCTGTCGCACTGGGATCACCAGCCCGCCGTGCCCCAGGAACTTGTTGCGTGTACGGGCGATCGCCCGTGCTGCGCACGGCCGTGCTGCCCCTGGCGACCGTCCTCTTCGTGCGGGACGTCGTGCACACCTACGCCGACGGGCCGCACCGGCTGCGCGCGCTGGACGGCGTGGCGCTCGCCGTCGGCGACGGCGAGATGGTCTGCGTCGCCGGGCCCTCCGGGTCCGGGAATCCCTCGCTCTGTCACCTGGCGGCCGGGCTGGAGGTCGCGGACTCGGGCTGGGTGGAGGTCGACGGCTCGGCGCCCGCCACGCTGGACTGGTCGGTGGTGTCCGTGCTGCCCCAGCAGCACGGACTGGTCAGCGGGCTCACGGTGATGGAGAACGTCGCACTGCCCGCGCGACGGCTGAACCTCGAGCGCGAGGTCGATGTCGAGGGGCTCTTGCACTCCCTCGACGTGCACCACCTCACCGGCGACTGACCTGGGACACCTCCATCGGCGAGCAACAGCGCACCGCCCTGGCCCGGGCGCTCGTCCTCGGCCCGCGGCTCGCGGTGCTCGACGAGCCGACCGGTCACCAGGACGACGAGCACGTGGACGCCGTGCTCGCGACGGTGCAGGCAGCCGCGGCCAGCGGCACCGCCGTGCTGGTGGCGAGCCACGACCAGCGCGTCGTCGAGGCGACGGACCGCGCGGTCCTGCTCGACTCCGGACGGGTCGTGCCCGGCCCGAGGGGCTAGCACTCAGTATTCAGCTGCCGGTCACGGCCCGACCGGCAGCTCGAGCACGGCCACGCCGTGCAGGTCCAGCCAGGTGCGGTCCGGTGCGACGACGACGCGCACGAGGACTCCCTCGCAGCCGCGGCAGCGCAGCACCGCCCCCGGGGCGTCGACGAAGAACGCTGCGTCGGCCAGGGCGGCGCCTCGTCCGCACCCGAGGCACCACGCGACGGCGGCGGTCAGCTCGGTGGTGAACACCGAGGACAGCACACCGGCCGCCGCGTTGCCGTCGAGCGCGGTCGTGGGGTCGGTCGAGTCGCTCATCGCCGGCTACCTCCTGTGGGTCCGAAGCGTTCGGTCCTGATCCGTGCCGCGGCGTGTCCCGCGGCGACCAGCATCGCGGCCGCCGCCTCGACGAACCCGTTCGGCCCGCAGACGAAGCAGGTCGGCCGGTCGGCCGCCGGGATCGTGGCCGCTGCGAGCAGCGCGGCATCGACCCGCCCGGGTGGCCGGTCGGCACCAGCCGGTGCCTCCCGGGTCCAGACCACGGTCAGCCCACGGTGGCCGCCTTCGCGGGTCAGGGCGGCCAGCTCGTCGGCGTAGAACAGCGCGGCCGGGTCGCGGACGGAGAGCAGCAGGCGCATCGGCGTCTCAGCCGAAGCGGCGGCGTGCGTCCGCAGCATCGACATCAGCGGCACCACTCCGGATCCGCCGCCGACGAGCTGCACGACGGCCGCACCGTCGGGCCGCCACACGAACCACCCGCCGAGCGGGCCGCGCAGCTCGACCGCTCCTCCCACCGGGAGCACCTCGGTGAGGAACGGCGACACCTCCCCGTCCGGCACCCGGTCGACGGTGACTTCGACCGTCGCCGACGGTCCGGCCGCCGAGGCGACCGAGTAGGACCTGGTCGCGGAGTAGCCGTCAGGTGCGGTGAGCCGGATGTCGACGTGCTGCCCGGCCACGTGGCCCGACCAGTCCGGCACCTCGAGGACCAGCGTCCGGGCGGTCGGCGTCTCGTCGTGCACAGCGCGGACGGTGCCGACCCGCCAGGGCATCACTCGTCCCAGTACCGCTGCTCGCGCCACGGGTCGCCGTAGTTGTGGTAGCCGACGCTCTCCCAGAACCCCGGCTCGTCGTCGACCGTCAGGGTGATGCCACGCACCCACTTCGCGCTCTTCCAGAGGTAGAGGTGCGGGACGAGGAGGCGGGCCGGCCCACCGTGCTCCGGGTCGAGCTCGTCGTGCTCGTACTCGAACGCGACCCACGCCTGACCGTCGAGCAGGTCGGCGAGCGGCAGGTTGGTGGTGTAGCCGCCGTAGCTGTGGACCAGCGCGTAGTCCGCCGTCGTCTCGACGTCGGCGAGGAGCGTGTCGAGGCTGACCCCCGTCCAGGACGTGCCGAGCTTCGACCAGCGCGTCACGCAGTGCAGGTCGACGGTCACCGTCTCGCGGGGCAGCGCCATCAGCTCCGGCCACGACCACTGGGAGCGGTCACCTGTCTCGGTCACCACCTCGAGGCTCCACCGGTCACGGTCGACGCCCGGTGTCGGGCCGGCGGAGAGCACCGGGAAGTCGTGGGTGAGGTACTGCCCCGGCGGCAGGTCCGGTGCCTCGTCACGACGTCGCCCGGTGAAGCCGGGCGTGACGATGCCCATCTACTGGAGGTATCCCTCGACGTCACGCGCCGGACGCTCGTGCGCCTGCTCGGGGTCGGCACCGGAGTCGCGCAGGGCCTGCCGCTGCCGGAGCAGGTCCCAGCACTGGTCGAGGCTCTCCTCGATCTGGGCGAGCCGGGACCGCCCGTCCTCGTCCACCTGGTCGGACCGCAGCCGGTGCTCCTCGGTCACCAGGTCGGAGATCGTCCGGTGGATGTCCGCGTCGCTCATGGGCGCGAATCTAGTCCTAGTCTGCAAGGGGTCGGCAAGACGATCGGTGAGGGCGCGGATCCCTCGGACGGAGGACACATGGCTGACGCGTGCACCCACCTCGACGTCGTGGACGAGGCCGCCGAGCCCTCGTCCACCGGCTGCGAGGACTGCCTGCGCACCGGGGACCGGTGGCAGCACCTGCGCATGTGCCGGGTCTGCGGCCACGTCGGCTGCTGCGACTCCTCCCCCAACAAGCACGCGACCGCCCACAACGCCGCCACCGGCCACCCGCTCGTCTCGTCCTACGAGCCGGGCGAGGGCTGGTGGTGGTGCTACGTCGACGAGGTGGCTTTCGACCTCGTCGACGCCCCGTCGTACTCCCACCCGTGACCGCGCCGACCGCCACGACGAGCCCCGGCACCGGTCCCCCGGACCAGGCGGCGCGTCCGGTGCTGCTCAGCGTCGACGACGACCCGTCGGTGTCGCGCGCGGTGGCGCGCGACCTGCGGCGGCGCTACGGCGAGCACCACCGCATCGTGCGTGCCGAGTCCGGCCCGGAGGCGCTGGAGGCGCTGCGCGAGCTCAAGCTGCGCGGCGATCAGGTGGCTGTGCTGCTGGCCGACTACCGGATGCCGGAGATGAGCGGCATCGAGTTCCTCGAGGCGGCGATGGACCTGTTCCCTCGCGCGCGGCGGGCGCTGCTGACGGCCTACGCCGACACCGACGCCGCCATCGCGGCCATCAACGTGGTCGACGTGGACCACTACCTGCTCAAGCCGTGGGAGCCGCCGGAGGAGAAGCTCTACCCGGTCGTCGACGAGATGATCGAGATGTTCGAGTCCGAGGCGTCCCCGGAGGTGCGCGAGACCAAGGTGGTCGGCCACCGCTGGTCCGCGCCGTCGTTCGCGGTCCGCGACTTCCTCGCCCGCAACGCCGTGCCCTACCGCTGGGTGGTCGTCGACGAGCCGGAGGGCCAGCGGCTGCTGCAGGCGGCCGGCGCCGACGGCAGCCGGCTGCCACTCGTGGTGACCCCCGAGGGGCAGGCCCTGGTGGCGCCGGGCCCCGCCGAGGTCGCGGCCGCGGTCGGGCTGTCGACGACGCCGGCCACCGACTTCTACGACCTCGTCGTGGTCGGCGGCGGGCCGGCCGGGCTCGGCGCCGCGGTCTACGGCGCCTCGGAGGGGCTGCGCACGCTGCTCGTCGAGCGGCAGGCGACCGGTGGCCAGGCCGGTCAGTCGTCGCGGATCGAGAACTACCTGGGCTTCCCGGACGGCGTCTCGGGCGCCCAGCTGACCGATCGGGCGCGTCGCCAGGCGACCAGGTTCGGTGCCGAGATCCTCACCGCCCGCGACGTCGTCGGGCTGCGCGCCAACGGGCCTGCCCGGGTCGTGCGCTTCGGCGAGGAAAGGGAGGTCGCCGCGCACGTCGTCGTCGTCGCGACCGGGGTCTCGTACCGCGACCTCGGGGCACCGGGCTGCGCAGAGCTGACCGGCAGCGGCCTCTTCTACGGCTCGGCCGCCACCGAGGTAGATGAGTGCGCCGACGCCGACGTGGTCGTCGTGGGCGGGGCCAACTCGGCCGGGCAGGCCGCGGTGTTCTTCGCCCGGGTGGCCAAGTCGGTGACCATCGTCGTGCGCGCCCCGTCGCTGACCCACGGCATGTCGGCCTACCTGGTCGAGCAGCTCGAGGCGCTGTCCAACGTGGGCTACCGGCTCGAGACGGTCGTGGACGAGGCGCACGGCAACGGTCACCTGGAGGCCGTGACGCTGCGCCACGTCGGCACCGGCGCCACCGAGCGGCTGGACACCAGCCACGCCTTCGTCTTCATCGGCGCCCAGCCGCGCACCGACTGGCTCGACGGGACGCTCGCCCGTGACCCGCGGGGCTTCCTGCTCACCGGGCCGGACCTCGTGGTCGACGGCCGCCGGCCGCGCGGGTGGCAGCTCGACCGCGACCCGTGGCCGCTCGAGGCCAGCATCCCCGGCGTCTTCGTCGCCGGTGACGCACGCGCCGACTCGGTCAAGCGGGTCGCGTCGGCCGTCGGCGAGGGCGCCATGGCCGTCACGCTCGCCCACCGCTACCTGGGGTCGCCATGACCAGTCTGTCCGCCGAGCCCACCGATGCCCGCCTGAGCCGCGACGAGCTGCGCACGCTCTTCCTGTTCGAGAAGCTCGACGACGAGCAGCTCGACTGGCTGGCGGGTCGCGGCTGGGTCGTGGAGGTGCCCGTGGGCACGACCTTCATCGCCGAGGGGGACCCGGCCGAGGTCGTCGTGCTGCTGCTGCAGGGCACGCTGGCGATGAGCCGACGGGTCGGCCCGGACGACGTCGAGACCGTGCGCACCGACCAGGTCGGCGTGTACTTCGGCGCGATGACCGCCTACGTCGACGCGGCCGAGTCGGAGACCTACGCGGCGAGCGTGCGCAGCATCAGCGACCTGCGCGTGTGGGTCGTTCCGGCGGGTGACTTCGGCCGTGCGGTGCGCGACTGGTTCCCGATGGCCATGCACCTGCTGGAGGGCCTGTTCATGGGCCTGCGCCGGTCGCAGCAGATCGTCGGCCAGCGCCAGCAGCTGCTCGCCCTGGGCTCGCTCGCGGCCGGCCTGACCCACGAGCTCAACAACCCGGCGGCCGCAGCCGTCCGGGCCAACGCGGCGCTGCGCGAGCGGGTCGCCGGCATGCGGCACAAGCTCGCGATGCTCGCGCACGATGAGATCGACCCCAAGCTGCTCGAGCTGCTCGTCGACGTGCAGGAGGAGGCGGTCGCCACCGTCGCGGACGCGCCCGAGCTCAGCCCGATCGAGGAGTCGGAGCGCGAGGACGAGCTCACTCTCTGGCTCGACGAGCACGGCGTGCGGCAGGGCTGGGAGCTGGCCCCGGTGCTGACCTCGGCAGGCACCTCACCCGCGTTCCTGGACCGGGTCGCCACGGAGGCGCGGCCGGACATGCTCGACGGCGCGGTCCGCTGGCTCACCTACACGCTGGAGACCGAGCTGCTGCTGCGCGAGATCACCGACTCGGTAACCCGGATCTCCTCGCTCGTCGCCGCCGCCAAGCAGTACTCGCACATGGACCGGGCACCGTTCCAGCGGGCCAACGTCCACGAGGGCATCAAGAGCACGCTCGCGATGCTGGCGGGCAAGCTCGAGGGCGTCACCGTCGTCAAGGACTTCGACCGGTCTCTGCCAGTGATCCCGCTGTACGCGGGCGAGCTGAACCAGGTGTGGACCAACCTGATCGACAACGCGCTGCAAGCGATGGACGGCCAGGGCACCCTCACGCTGCGCACCTCGCTGGACGGCGACCACGTGCGGGTCGAGGTCGGGGACACCGGCCCGGGCATCCCCGAGGAGCTTCGGCAGCGCATCTTCGAGCCGTTCTTCACGACCAAGCCGGTGGGCCAGGGCACCGGGCTCGGGCTCGACATCTCCTACCGCATCGTCGTCGCCCGGCACGGCGGCGACCTCACCGTGGAGTCGCAGCCCGGCGACACCCGGTTCGTGGTCAGGCTGCCGCTCACCGAGCGGGTGCCGGAGGTCGCGGTCGGCGTCAGGGCGTGACCGAGGCTGTCGGCCCGCCGTCAGGGCCGGCCGCGGCCGCGGTCTCGTCCGGCGGCCGGGCGAGCAGCTCGACCACGACCAGCAGGAGGACGACGACGCCCAGGACCTTCAGCGTCCAGGCGCCGGTCGGGTGCGCCGCCTGCACGTAGACCAGGACGGCACCGCCGATCACGACCGCGCGCAGGGCGGTGCGGTAGTGGTGCACCCAGGCCCCCACCGGGCCGGTGTTCAGCCCGACCCGCTCGCCCCCGCCCCGGACGGCGGCGAACCCGCGGGCGATCCCACCCCGGGTGGCGACCGCGCCGGACGACCGCCCGCTCAGCCAGGCGCCGATGGCGACGGCGAGCGCCACCACCAGCACCGCGCGCAGGTTGAGCCGGATGAACTCGACGAGCGTGTCGTAGATGCTGGCCGCGGCGGCCGGGGAGAGCTGCTCCGGCGGTACGGCGTCGAGGTAGACGGCCCGTGCCGCGTTGAGCCCGACCCCCAGGAGGAGCATCGACCCGGCCACCGCCACGCCGACGTACATCAAGGCCCGGCGCCGCTCCCGGGAGATGTAGACCGCCAGGCCGGCGAGCAGCAGCGCGACGACGGGGAGCGCCCGCGAGACGCTGCTGAGCAGCCGGAAGCCGTTCTGCGCCGTGGTGAGGTCGGCCGACTCGAACACGGTGAAGGTCGCGTTGATCTCCGGCAGCCGATCGGCCAGCTCGAAGCCGCGCGCCACCAGTCGGGCCTTGACCGCGTTGATGACCGCGGCCAGGTTGACCTGGACCGCGTTGTCGGTGACGGTGACCTTCTCGGTGTCCTTCCCGGTCAGCAGCGCCACCATCTGGGTGTGCGCCTCGCGGTTGGCGGCTACCCAGGCGTCGGCGAACTCCGGCGACTCGACGAACTGGCGGACCTTGTCGGTCACGAAGGACTCGATCGAACTGGCGAGGGTTCCGGACAGGGCCGTCAGCGTGGCGGCGGCGCCGGGCGGGAGCCCCTGCTCGGCCAGCGCGTCCACAGCTTCGTTGGTGACGGCGCGTACGTCGAGGCGAGTGAAGATCTCCTGTGTGATCCGCTTGACCATCGCGTCCTGCACGGCCGGGTCGCTGGCGAGCGGGGTGATGGTCTCCACGTAGCGGTCGGTGTCGCTGACCTGGTCGTGGGCCCACGCCGCGACCACCGCGATCGGGGCCAGCAGCGCAGCCATCGCGATCAGCACTCCGGCCACCCACGGGCGCCACCAGCCGCCGGGCCGCCCCGGGGTGTCGACCTGCGCCTGCAGCTCGGCCACCTGGGCGCGCAGCCTGGTGAGCTCGGCCTCGGTGGAGGTCTGGGTGGGCACCCCGCCCGCTGCCGTCGTGGTCTGGTCGGCGCTGCCGGTCATGTCGAGCCTCACGATCAAGTGGGAAGACCTGCCTCACAGCCTCCAGCCGGCACGCCGGGACGGCGTCACCCATGGGGGGTGAGTCGCGGCACGACCGGGCGGGGTCCCAGCCTCCAGCGGCCGGGGGGTCGCCGGGGTGGCCAGCCAGCTCTCGGCCGCGCGGTACGCCGCGAGCCCGGCCTCGCCGACGGCCGACGTCGCCTGGAACACCAGCACGTCGCCAGCAGCGGGGACGGTCCGGTCGGCTGCCCGTAGACGTCGAGCCTGCAAGCCCAGGTGCCTGGCGCAAAACGCGTCGACGCATCCTCACCCGGCCGGGGTGACGTCACGGCGGCCCGCTGTCAGCGACAGTGGCGCTGACGAGGGAAGACGACCACCCGGAGGCGGTGTGCAGCCAGCCACGTACGAGTTCCGAGTGCGCGGGCACCTGGACGCCGCCGCGGTGGCCGAGCTCCCGGGTCTGGCGGTGCGCGAGCACGGCGACGAGACAGTCCTCACCGGGGTCGTCGTGGACCAGGCGGCCCTGCACGGCGTCATCGAGCGGCTGGAGCAGACCGGCGCGCACCTCGTCGAGGTGCGGCAGCGCCCGGCCGAGGCCGATCCCGGACGGGACCCGCACCGGCGCGAGGACCCGGTCCGGTGAGCGCCGACCCGTCCGCGCCGGAGCCGGCCGTCGTCGAGATCCGGGTCACCGGCGTGGTCGGCACGCTCAGCATGGGCTCGTTCGAGGGCTTCACCTCGGTGGTCGAGCCGGTCTCGACCACGCTGCCCGGCCCGGTCCGGGACGAGGCCGAGCTGGCCGACCTGGTGCGCCGGGTCCGTGACGCCGGGCTCGACCTGGTCAGCCTCCGGGTCACCGACGGCGGCCTGACCGCCGATGAGGACGTGTGCCGGTGAGCCCCCGATGAGGTCCCGGGTCGGTCGCAACGTCCTGGTGGTGCTGGGTTGCCTCGCCATCTACTTCGTCTGCCCGGTGCCGGGCAAGGACGCTCCCCCGCTGCTGTCGTGGCTGTTGTTCGCCGGCGGCGTCATCGCCATCGGGTACGCCGTTGTGGCCCTCGTACGTCGGCGGCGCACGGCGCCCGACGACAACGGCGTGCGGCTCGAGGCGCTGGTCGCCCTGGTCTACGCGCTGGTCGTGTTCTTCGCCCTCACCTACCTGAGCCTGGCGACCCGAGAGGACGAGTTCGTCGACCTGAACAACCGGGTGGACGCGCTCTACTTCACCGTGTCCACGGTCGCCACCGTCGGCTTCGGCGACGTGCACGCCGTCGGGTCGGCGGCCCGGATCGCCGTCACGGTGCAGATGGCGCTGGACCTCCTGGTGATCGGCATCGCGGCCCGCCTGGTCGGCCCGGCCATCGCCCGGCGGTGGGCCGAGAAGGCCGCGTCGTCGGGCGAGGACCGGGGCGACCCGAGCTAGCCGGAGTGCGGGCCGCCGTCAGGGCAGCGGCGCCGTCGTGCGTCCCGGCCGGGTCGGCACCAGGTGCGCACCGTGCAGCACCGCCTCACGCCGGTTGGAGACGCCGAGCTTGCGGTAGAGCGACTTGAGGTGGGCCTTGACGGTGTTGATCGAGACGTAGAGCTCGTGGGCGATCTCGGCGTTGCTCATCAGGGTCGGCAGCAGGGAGAGCACGGTCAGCTCCCGGTCCGTCAGCGCCCCATGCACGGGC
>Ga0126306_10000868_pt1 | contig 15365 bp, 14 predicted proteins | sample Plot27_FD_92592 | JGI IMG/M metagenome (GOLD analysis project Ga0126306, IMG submission 92592) | Serpentine soil microbial communities from UC McLaughlin Reserve, CA, USA - Plot27 | ecosystem: Environmental > Terrestrial > Soil > Grasslands | place: USA: UC McLaughlin Reserve, Lake County...
CAATATATGGGCGGCATCCACCACGTCCTGCAGTAAGTCGGGCACATCCACCTGCCAGAGTTCGATCGGGCGTTCACCCAGGTCGGACAGTTTGCGCAGGTCAGTCAACAGGCGGGTCAGGCGCTCCACCGCGTGATTCGCGTTTTCGACGGCGCGCTGCCGATCCACATTGTTTTGGACCTCCTGCATATTGACGAGGGCGGCACGCAGCCCTGTCAGCGGATTCTTGATCTCATGATCAAGCCGGCGCAGGAAACGACGCCGTCCCTGTTCGGCTTCGCGCTTTGAGTCGTCCACCATCGTTTGGGTCTGTTCCTGTTGCCGCAGGGCACGGCTGTAAAAAACCATTAAGAGACCGGTGGTGAAAAGCCCCAGCAGCAAAATGACAATGCCAAGATTCCGAACAGTCATGCCAAGGACAAACGCGAGGAATCCAAAATCAGCCGTGACCATGAATGGAGCAAACGACGGGGAAAACACATTGAGCAATATAAAAGCAATCAACCCGCCAACAAGGGGCAGGGACAGCAAAAGCAGATTCAGCCAGCCTTTTTTGAGCATATCGCCGTAATCTTACCCCTCTCCGTGCACAGGTGCAATAAAGCGGTAGCCTTCCCCCGCGATGGTTTCGACAAAGCGGGGTTCCGCCGGGTCGTCATCCAGGGCACGGCGCAGCTCCGCCACGCGTGTATCCACGGTGCGCGTGCCGGCGGGATATTCCCAGCCCCAGACGGCCTCCAGCAAGCGTTCCCGCGTTACAGCTTCATCCGGGTGTGTCATTAGATATTCCAGAACAGCCAGCGCCTTGGGCGTTAACTCGACGGTTCTGCCTGACAGCGTGGCACGGCGGGCGCGGCGGTCCAGGGAGAGGTGGTGCGCGGTCAACAGCCAGGCCGCGGAAAGTGACCGTTCCCCCGGACGTACGCGGCGCAATACGGCACGGATGCGCGCCAGCAGTTCGTGCGGATCGAAGGGCTTGTTGAGATAATCGTCCGCGCCTTCCTCAAGAGCCAGGGCACGCTCAGACGCCTCCCCTACTTGCGTCAGTAGAATGGTGGGAGTCCAGATCTTGGCTTTACGGAGGCGGCGCAGCGTCTCGCGCCCATCCATGCGCGGCATGAGCACATCAAGGATGATAAGCTCGGGATGATGAGCCTGCGCCTTCTCCAGCGCGGAGACGCCGTCTGAAACGACCAGCACATGGAATCCGGCGCGCTCCAGGAACGGCGCAAGGCTATCTGCAATTGTGGGATCGTCGTCAGCAAGAAGGAGAGTGGATCGATTGGATGACATGGGTGAAAGTGTGCTTCGAAGGCAGGAAAGAGGATGGCGAGAAAAAGGGCCTGACCCATGTGGACCAGGCCCTTGCTCGAAAACGACGGGGCGACTTACGAGCTAACCTTGTTATACGTGGACATGGTCGACCCAATCACTGCGGACTCGGATGCCATATCAAACACTGGCGGAGGCGTTGCGTAATTCCCGGGGTTGGCGGAATGCAGCACAAATGCCATGCTAATGCAGGCGTTGTTATTCATTGTTGAATACGCTGTCCAATCGTAGCGGTTGCCCGCTGCCGCGCCCTGGCCCGATTGTTTAAGGAACGCGATATTGTTGATGGTCACATTTTCAGACGATACAGCATTATCCACAGACGGGCTGACACATGGATTCGCTCCTTCGACGACATTGATCTGAATATATTTGGATAGAAGATTGGTCCCTCCGGTGACTATGGGGAGAGTCACCTGACCAGTGTTATCTGATTGGTTGACAATTTTCGCCCCGGAGGGTAGGGCGAATTTAAAATTGTATTTTGTGTTCTGGAATGTGGTTGCGCCCGTTGTTTGGGTAGGTGTAGCAGTGCCGGTTGGGGAAGGTGTTGCAGAAGGTGCACCCGTTGTGTTCGTGGGTGTCGGCGTTGCAGAAGGCGCAGCGGTTGTATTGGTCGGTGAGGCGGTTGTGGCAACGGGTGTGGTTGGAGTCGTGGGTACCGCAGTGGTAGGAGCCGCTGTTGTCGCCGGAGACGCGCCAGCACGATAAATCTGTGGACCGACCCATAATGCACGGTCACCGGTGGCTACGCCGGCCGAAAGCACGGTCAGGATAAATTTGACATCCTTGCCAGCCAATGAACTTAAGTCCACATCGACGTTGTAAAATTTGCCTTCGTATCGCTCGAGGAACGGCCCCCAGAACGTGCGGATGGGATCGGTGCCGGTCTGATAATCGAGCCGGAAGGCAACATAACAATTCGTGGCGCCGCCTTCGCAGTTGATCACCGAGCGGAAACGGTCACCATTCTGGACCTTGAACGGCGGGAAGAATCCCTGTATGTATCCGTTCTGCACATTTTGCGGGAACGTGATCAGCCCGGGTCGCGTGTCAGTCGATCCTGATTCAAGCTTTGGATTGCTCACTTTGAGCACGAAGCCTTTGGCATCATTATCTGTCCCGGGGCATGGGAGCTGGCCCGCGCCGCTATACCAGGTGCCAGCACAGGCGTTGGTGGCGAAGTCATAGGCAATATTCGCAGAAGGCGTGACGGTGGGTCCGCCCGGGGTGACGGTCGGTCCACCGGGTGTGACAGTGGGTCCGGACACCCGGATATCCACCCACCAGGGTTTATTGGCTTGCGCGCCGATGCCGAAGAGCGCGCCGCTCGCGTTCTTGAACATCCAGTAGCCGCGGTAGGAGCCTGCAACGGAAGGAGCAGTCATATTGATCGAGATGTCCACCGTTTGACCAACAGCGACATTCTGTGTAAAGGCTGCAGAGGCAGCCGCGCCCATCTGTTCACCACTGAAGAACACTAACTGATAGGATGTGCTCCATGCGCAGGTACCCACGTTCTTCAAGCGCCAGGTCTTTGTAAACGTTGCACCCGGAGACATCACGGTCCCATCCGGGACGTTCACATCTGATACGAACTGCGCCTTATCACAGGCGGAAGGCGGAACAGTTACCGGTCCCGGAGTCCTGGTGGGGGTTGCAGTTGGAGGCGTACCCGTCACAGTTGGCGGAGGCGTTGTTGGAGGTGTTCCGCCTGCACGCGCAATAACCGGGTTTCCCCACAGTGCGCGATCGCCCACGGGTGAGCCCCAGGCAGACATATAAAGGATAAATTTGACTGTCTGCCCGGCCAGCGGACTCAGATTGAGGTTGGCGTTATAGGTCCAACCTTCGAATTTTTCACGGAAGGTCCAGAAGGTCCGGATGGTACCACCCACCTCGTAATCTAGCCGGTAGGCAACATAGCAGGAAGTCGCACCCGCCTGACAGCCAACCGTTGTCTGGAAGCGGTCTCCGCTTTGCACGGTAAAGTCAGGATAGCGCGCCTGGATAAATCCGTTTGTGATCTGATGGGGAGAAAAGAGCAAACCGGGCTGTGAAGCGACAACGCCGCTCTCAAAATTGGGCTGATCCAATTTTAGAGCAAAGCCCTTTGCATCGCCATCCGTGCCAGGGAAAGAGAGTCCGCCTGCGCCACTGGACCATGTTGCGGAGCCTGCATTCGCAGTGAAGTCATAGGCAACGCCGCCAGGTGTCGGCGTCCCATTGACATTGATCTCGACCCACCAGGATTTCGTGGCACTGACACCAATGCCGAACAACACACCGGCAGCGTTCTTGAACTTCCAGTACCCGATGTAATGACCAGCAGCACTGGGGGCGGTCAAATCCACGGATAGGTCGATGTTCTGGCCAGGGGCAACATTGGATGGGAACGCTACCGACGTCGTGGATCCCATCTTCTCGCCTGAGTCATACACCATTGTGTAGGCGGTGGTCCAGGTACAAGTGCCAATGTTCCTTAATCGCCAGGTTTTCTTGAACGTTGCACCAGGATCAAAACGGGAGCCATCCGGCACAGTCACATCGGCGATGAACTGTGCCCGATCGGTACACGCCTGCGCTGCAGATGCACTTGAAGGCAATGCCGCTGCAGGGACGAACGATAGCACCAACGCAATGAACAATAGCGCGGATGCAGCTTGCACTCTCGATTTCATAGGTTCCTCCTCCGGTCTTCAATTTATTAATACGTTCAAATAATCACGGAAGTTCCCGTTGACTCAACTGGCAATTGGGTCACCTGTAGCTCCTATTGACTATACGCCTCTAGTATAACTTTTCTTTAAGGATTGTTCAATACATATTAATGACTCTTTTTTCCTTATAATGGAAGAAATGCCACGTACAATCCTTCATATTGACCTGGATGCCTTCTACTGTGCGGTCGAAGAGACGCATACCCCCACCCTACGCGGCAAACCCTTTGCAGTAGGAGGCAAGCCCGAGGAGCGGGGAGTGGTGGCTTCATGCTCCTATGCCGCCCGGCGGATGGGTGTCCGCTCGGCGATGCCCATGGGGCAAGCGTTGAGGCTCAGCCCGGGCCTGATCATCATTCCCATGCGTCACGACCTGTACAGCGAAGTTTCGCGCCGGGTAATGGAGCGGCTGCATGAGCTCACACCCCTGGTGGAACAGATTTCGATCGACGAAGCTTTTCTCGACATTAGCGGCCTCGGTCAATCACCGGAGATCATTGCTCACAAATTACAGTCTCGCATCCGCGAGGAATTACAGCTTCCCTGCTCCATTGGGATCGCCTCGAACAAGCTTGTCGCAAAGATCGCCACCGAGGTTGGCAAGAGCCTGGCGCTCCGTGAGATCAAGGCAAAGGGTGAAGCAAAACCTCCCAACGCGCTCACCGTTGTGCCGTTCGGAGAAGAGGCATCGTTCCTGTCCCCACTGCCTGCAGATATGTTATGGGGGGTTGGCCCAAAGACATCTGCCAGATTGACCGAGTTGGGAATCTACACGATCGGTGACGTTGCGAAATGGCCCGAAAGTGAGCTGATCCGCATGTTCGGGGAGAATGGGCGTGACTTGGCCCGGCATTCAAAAGGGATCGACGACCGGCCAATCACAACCGAACATGAAACCAAGTCCATCAGTCAGGAAATCACGTTCTCAAAAGATGTGCGCGATGACAAAATGCTGGAGAAGACCTTGCATGAACAATCGGTCGAAGTCGCAAGGCAATTAAGGAAAAATGAGCTGGCGGGTTCCACGGTCAAACTCAAGATCCGCTGGCCCGATTTTACGACACTGACACGGCAGATAACCTTCAACTATCGGACCGATCGAGAGGACGAGATCGAGAACGCCGCGCTGGATCTGCTGAGGTCGGTTCGCAAACCAAATCAGGCAGTCCGTTTGATCGGCGTGGGTGTCACGGGGCTCGGGCAACCGATACGCCAGTTGGGCTTGTGGGATATGGGTTCAGAGAAAGAGCGCAAATTGCAGGAAGCCGTCGAGGAGCTGCGCGGAAAGTATGGAAAAAATATCATCCAGCAGGGCGATTCTTCATGACCTTCCTATACTGGATCCAAGGAGATTCAAATGCAAACCCTGGACCTGAAAAAACAATTCAAACATCTCTACGCACCATCCGCGAAGAAAGTGGAAATTGTGCAGGTGCCGCGCCTGCAGTTTGCCATGATCGATGGCGCCATTGAAAAAGGATCGGAACCCGGCCAGTCAACGTCGTTTGCAGAGGCGACCCAGGCTTTATATGGAATAGCCTACACGCTCAAGTTCATGCTCAAGAAACGCAAAACAAAAGCGATCGATTATCCTGTCATGGCATTGGAGGGATTGTGGTGGGTGGAAGATGGAATGTTCGATATTGCCGTGAAGGACAATTGGTTTTTCAGGCTGATGATCCTGCAGCCGGAGGTGATCACGATGGATGTCTTCGAGGAAGCGTGCGAACAGGTCCGCAGGAAAAAGGGTGACAGCGAAATGCTCTCAAAGGTAAAGTTGGAACATTTCGAGGAAGGCTCCTGTGTGCAAGTGATGCATATTGGGCCTTATGCCACCGAACCAGCCACCGTTGAGCGTATGCGCGTCTTCGCACTTGAAAATGGCTATCGTGATCGTGTGGGGCTCGGAGGCAAACATCACGAGATCTATCTTGGCGACCCGCGTAAAGCTGACCCGGCGAAACTCAAGACCGTTTTGCGCCACCCGTTGGAGACGTTAAAATAAAAATGACAGTAAAAACAATATCTCTTTCTCTCAGAACACAAGGCAATGCAGATATCCATGATATTACGGACCTGATTGCAAATGCCGTTTCCAAAAGTGAATTAGCCGGGGGCATTGCAACCATCTTCTGCCCCTCTTCCACCAGCGCGTTGACGACGATTGAGTATGAAAGCGGCGCTCTCAGCGATCTACGAAGGCTTTTCGAGGAGGTCATTCCCCAAGATCGCGAGTATGCACACAATGAACGCTGGCATGACGGCAACGGTCACAGCCACGTCCGCGCCGCGCTGCTTGGACCTTCGCTGACTATCCCATTTGTAGAGGGGCAATTGATTTTGGGCACATGGCAACAAGTGATTTATGTGGATTTTGACAACCGCCCGCGCCAGCGAAAATTGGTCGTCCAATTGATCGGAGAATAAGATTGGTCTGTTACTACCATCCTGATAGACCTGCTGTGGGACTTTGCAAATACTGCCAGCGCGGACTCTGCTCCGACTGTGCCGCGCCGGCAGGTGATTCACTGGCTTGCAAAAGCCTGCACGAAGAACAGGTCCGCGCCATAGAAGCGCTGATGCAAAAGCACATCTTGCAGTCCAAACGTGTGGGCTCCGATTACGTTCGCAACACGATCTTTTATGGAACTGTGGGAATTTTATTCGCCGGATTTGGATTCTCGCAGCTCAGATTTCTAGGATTGCAGGCGCTCATCTATTTGATGATCGGGCTGTCTTTGCTCTGGGCAGCGCTGGCGAATTACCTGGAGAGCCGTAAATATAAATAAGTGCAACCTCTCGCACTCCCCTGCGTATGTTACATAGAAATCATTGAAAGGAGTGCATCATGAACACCGACTACAAACAACTGACGCGCAGTACGTCCAACCGTATGATCGCGGGGGTTTGCGCCGGCTTGGGCGATTATCTCGGTATTGACCCGACCATCGTCCGCCTGCTGACCATCCTTGCGTTTTTCACGGGCTTCGGCGGGATTGCCATCGTCTATCTGATCATGGCGATCGTTGTCCCCGAGCAAACACAAATTACACAGTAGCAAATCGTCGTTTGACAAGTTCGCAGGTGGGAACGTTTGAATGTTCCTACCTGCGAACGTTTTAACGTTCTAATATTTCAACGTGCCAAAGAAATAAAAACATCCTCCAGAGTCGGCTCACCCACGAGGATCTCGCGCACGGTCATATTCCTTGCATGCAAGACTCGTAGCAAATCTTCCTTCTTCTTTCCTTTTTGTGTGATGGTCCTCAAATGATCCCCAGCCAGACCCACACGTACTACTCCTTCAATCTCCGGCAATACTGCCAGTCCATCCTGTAATGGCTCAGCATAGATCTCCCAGACGTCGCCAGGAATAATATTTCTTTTTAGATTCGAAGGCGTGTCCATCGCCAGCAATTTTCCAGCCCGCATGATGCCAACCCGTTCACAGTATTCTGCTTCATCCATGTAATGGGTAGTGACAAGGATCGTCACACCGCTCTCGGCAAGTTCATAGATCAGATCCCAAAAGGCGCGGCGTGCGGTTGGGTCCACGCCGGAGGTGGGCTCGTCCAGGAAGAGTAACTTCGGTTCATGCACCAGCGCGATCCCCAGTGCGAGCCGCTGTCGCCAGCCGGCGGAAAGAGAACGTGTCAGCGTGGAGTCACGTCCCTGAAGCCCAACCAGTTCCAAGGTCCGTTTGATGCGGGCTTTGTCTGTGATCCCATACACGCCGCCGTAAAATGTCAGGTTTTCCAACGCGGTCAGGTCGTCATAGATCGCAAACTTTTGCGACATATATCCGGCCCGCCTCCGCACCTCTTCGCTTTGCTTGAACGCGTCGAATCCCAGGACCGTCGCTTTGCCATCGCTAGGAGCAAGCAGTCCAAGCAGCATGCGGATGGTCGTCGTCTTGCCCGAACCGTTCGGGCCGAGATACCCGACCACTTCACCTATACCCACTTCAAAGTTGACATGATCGACTGCCACAAATTCGCCGAAGCGCCGCGTAAGGTTTTCCACTTTGATCACTGCTTCACTCATTGGACGACTCCGACAAGGCAATAAACACATCTTCGAGGGTGGATGGAACGGCGCGCAGTACATCCACATGGCCACCCTCGCTCTGGATCTGCGACGTCAAGCGGCCGAGAACATCTTGAGTCTTGTTTCCGCCAACGCGGATGTGCAGTCGATCGCCGAACGCCTGAACGTCTTCCACATCCTGGTCCTTGCGCGCAACATGCCGGAGGAGATTCAGGGGCGAGCCGCGCAATTCAAGGATCCGGTTATTCAGCCGCGCCCGCAGATTCGTGGGCGTGTCTTCCGCGATGAGCCTGCCGTCTTTCATGAATCCGACGCGGTGACAGCGCGAGGCTTCGTCCATGTAGGGAGTCGAAATAATGACACTGACACCATCCTCCTGAGCGGATAGACGAATCACTAGCTGCCAAAAATCCTGACGCGTGACAGGGTCAACGCCTGTAGTGGGTTCATCGAGCAGCAACACGCGCGGACGCGTAACGAGTGCAGAAGCGAGCCCAAGCTTTTGTTTCATACCACCGGAGAGCTGACCCGCCCGGCGGTCGGTGAATTGATCGAGTCCAACGAATTCAAGGATCTCCGTACAGCGTGGCAGCCACTCATTGGACCTCAACCCCCGCACTTCGGCAAAGAACCGTATATTTTCGAGAACGGTCAAGTCTTCATACATCGAAAAACGCTGTGAAAGATAACCGAGCTGCGAACGAGCCCCTTCGGGGTTACGAATCACGTCATACCCACAAACCGTCACTTCCCCTTCCTCCGGCAGCAGCGCGCCGACAAGTAAACGCATTGTCGTGGTCTTCCCTGCTCCATCTGCTCCTACGAGTCCGTACACCTCGCCAGCTTTAATCTGCAGGGACACGCCATCAACGGCGTGAAGGTTACCGAATCGTTTTTTGATGTTGGTCGCTAGCACCAGATAATCGTCCATCGATAATCTCTCGTCTCTACTTACTTGATGAATACCACATCTGCAGGCATGCCGATTTTGAGTTTGCCTTCACTGTTGGTCACTTTTAACTTGATGGCATAGACCGTGGAACTGCGCCCTTCCACCGTCTGGACGTTGCGCGGAGTGAACTCGGCCTGGTCCGCGATGTGGATCACTTCCGCTGTAAAGGTTTCGCCAGGGAACGAATCGACTGTGACATCGGCTTGTTCGCCGAGAGTAATTTGCCCGTAGCGGTCTTCTGGCACATAAACAGTGATGGTGATATCGTCCAGATCTGCCATGGCGAATGCAACGGCGCCGGGCTGGACGAACTCACCTGGCTCAACATTGCGTGTGAGGATCATGCCATTCATGGGGGCAGGAATCGTCAGTTTCGCGATTTGAGTATCCAATAAGGAAAGGTTTGCCTCTGCCTGGTGCACAGCGGATTCTGCATTTTGTAAGGCAGCTTTCGCTTGTTCGAGCCCTGCTGCGCCAATTCTGACTTGCAAAGAGTTTTCGCCTGTCTGCAATCTGCTCACTGAATCAAGCGCCACTTCATAGCGTTCCTTTGCGACCGTCAAAGCGGCGCGGGCTTGCAATACTCGGTCCGCCGCCTCAGTGGTCACCAGATCATAATAGGCTTCCTGCGATTCACCGAGTTCAGCATCCGCGGAATCAAAGCTGTCCTGGGCGACGGTTAGAACGTCGCTATCCCCGCTGAGAGTTTTGGCAATGGCAATCCGAATGCGATACGAAGGAGCCTGAGGAGGAAGATCCACCTGTACATCTTCGGGGCTAACCTTGCCGCCTGTCATTTGGGCGTGGTCACGGACAGACTTGGCGATCAAATACCCCATCCGCGCCTTGGAGAGACGTGTCTCTGCCGCCACAAAATCGGCATTGTTCAAGTCCTGGATCACAGTATCGAGATCAGCCTGAGCCTGTCCCAAGGCCTGGCGTGCGGATTCCACCTCAGATTCGGCGGCGGTCATTTGCTCAGCGCGGCTGAAATACCAAAGTGGCTGTTCGAACCAATTGGGAGCGCGGCTGCTCCAGTCGGTCAGGCGCTGAGAGCCTTCCTGAGCGCGCGCCGCGGCCAGGGTGGCATCATACTGTGCCTGCGCCAGATTATAGGCGCTTTGAGCCGTCAGCAGCGCACTGCGGGCAGAATCCACTCCGCTTTGGGCAACCGTCCGTTGCGCGGCAAGCAGGCTTCTATCCAGAGAGAGAAGTGGCACACCCGCTTTGACGGATTGTCCCTCTGCAGCGAGAACCTCACTCACTTTGCCGGCCATCTCGGGCGAAACATTCACAACAGTCGCTTCAATGGTGCCGGAGGCAGTCAACGAAGCATCGTCATTTCCTCGGAAAGAGCGAATGGCGTAGTAACCACCAATGACGACAGTGAGGACGATCAGAATTCGAACAGGGACAGGGGGAAGTTTATGTTTCATGGTTAACTCCTAGAAGAGAAATTAGTCCAAGCGTTTGCGGAACCGCAGGGCTGCGGCTCCCATAATGAAGATTGCAAACAGGGATAGGGCGAGAATCTCAGTTTTCAGCGCCTCCACTCCAACACCTTTCAACAGCAATGCCCGAATGATCACAAGATAATAGCGAAGAGGCACAATCGCTGAAACATACTGAAGAAATTTTGGCATCGCCTCGATGGGAAAGAAAAACCCTGAAAGAAAAAGGCTGGGCAGCATGGTGACCATCACCGTGATAAATGCTTCCTGTTGGGTGTTGGCGATCGTGGAAGCGAACAGACCAATGCCCAGGCTGGATAGAAGGAATAAACCTGAAAGAGCAAAGATCAGACCCAGATCGCCGCGGATGGGAACCTTGAACCACAAATGACCAATCACCAGCACTTCGACCATATCAATGAGCGCCAGAATGCTGTACGGCAAAATTTTCCCCACCACTAATTCCCAGGAACGGATGGGCGTCACAATTAGTTGTTCGATCGTGCCGCGTTCACGCTCGCGCACAATCGAGGAAGCCGTTAGCAGAGTAGTAATGAAAAACAGGATCATGCCGATGACCCCCGGCACATTAAAGTAAGCCGCGATCAGATCGGGGTTGTACCAGACCTGTGTTCGGACATCCAAAGGCGGGGCGAAAGAGGAGGCTCTGCCTGTCAACGCGGCCTGTTCGGTCAATACTTTTGTTGCATACGATTGGCCAATCAATTTGGCTGTGGATAATGCGGTTCCTCCCACCGTTGCATCCGACCCGTCCAACACCAGTGAGACCTGCGCAGTCCCATCCAAAAGGCGGCCCTCATAGTCTGGCGGGATAATCAGTACCGCCCGGATTTTCCCCGACTCGATCAAATCCCTGTATTCTTCTTCTGAAAACACAGGATAATCAATGCTAAAGTAATTTGCAGAACGAAACGCATCCAATAAAGCCCGCGACGGTGAAGATTGGCTCTGATCCCAAACTGCCAGCGAGATATTCTTAATATCGGTAGTCGCCGCGTATCCAAGCAGGAACAATTGCATAATCGGCATGACGACGATCAAGACCAGTGTTCGCGGGTCACGAGTGATCTGAATGAATTCCTTGCGAATGATGGAGATTAAACGTGAGTTCATGCAGTCTCCTTAAGAATGCCTTTTAGGAAAATATCAATATACAGTTCGGTGCTGTTTTTGGGCATGAGCTTGCTGATCACTGAATTTGCCAGGATCATTTCCGTGACAAAGTAAGAAATGATCATGCCGAAGAAGGAGCGCATCAGCACCGCAGGGTTGGTGACGCGTAAGCCCTTCATGTTCTTTATGATTTTTTCAAAAATGGGCAGAACTCTGGGGGCAATTTCACGCAACATAATGGAGCCATGCTTCCCCTTGAATTCGACCAGTTCAATGAACATCAGGTTGATAAACTCCGGTCGATTTCCAAGTTCACGGATCACGATCTGAAATGCGTTCCGAAAAAACTCATCCGGTGTGTCCCCCTCCACAGCCAGGATCAGCGGCAGAATCTTCTTGTAAGGGTGCTGATCGATGATGATAGCCTGGAAGATCTCATCCTTGCTCGAAAAGTGGTTATAGATGCCTCCTAGAGCTAGTTCTGCACGGTCAGCAATCTGACGCATGGAAGTGGCATGGTAGCCTTGTTCGAGAAAAAGACTGATTGCGGCATTCTCGACCGCGAGCCTTGTCACTTCACCTTTTGTCTGTTTTTCTTTTTTCATATGATCTCCAAAAATGAACGAACGTTCGTTTTTATTTTACGCAAATACGGAATTCTGTCAAGGGAAAAGCTTTTGTAAATAGACGCAAAGTCAGATGGTAGAATCAAACGATGCTCCCCCTCACCAAAGTCGAACAATTCACCCGCAGGCATCTGCGCTATAACATTACGGTCAATATGCTGGATGGTGGCATCTTTGGCCTTGCGATTGGCTTTGCATCCTTTGGCACGATCCTGCCACTCTTTGTCGCATCGATGACCGACTCTGCTACGTTGATCGGATTGGTTCCCGCCATACACGGGGCAGGCTGGTTGCTCCCTCAGCTCTTCACCGCCAATTACACCGCGCGCTTGCGCCGCTACAAAAGAACGGTGCTTCTGAGCACGATCCATGAGCGCATTCCTTTTCTAGGATTTGCCATCGTAGCATTGCTGTTACCCAAAATCGGACTACAGGCAGGCCTGATCGTCACCTTTATGCTTCTTATCTGGCAGGGATTGGGCGGTGGTTTCACCGCCAACTCATGGACCAGCATGATCTCAAAGATCATCCCACCTGAATCACGCGGAACCTTCTTTGGTACCCAGGCGGCCGTGGCAAACCTGTTCATTAGCGGCGCGGCCGTGGGAGCAGGTTATTTGTTGAACTGGCTTGACTCGCCATTGGATTTCATGGTTTGTTTTCTGATCGCCAGTCTTTTCTTTTCCATTTCATGGTTTTTCCTAGCGCTCACTCGTGAACCTGCTGATCATGCAAAGGTGATCGAGGAAGCCCCACATCCCTTCTGGCATGGTGCAGGACGAATTCTCAAACGCGATAAAAACTTCAACTGGTTTCTCACGGCGCGCATCCTTTCACAGTTCGCAACCATGGGGTTTTCCTTTTACATCGTCTACGCCCTGCGCCGTTTTCAAATGGACGCGGTCACAGCAGGCTATCTCACTGCAGCACTAACGATCGCACAGACCATCGCCAATGCAAGTATGGGCTGGATGGGAGATCGGGTCGGGCACCGTCTCATGTTGATTATCGGCGCGGCGTCAGCCGCGTTGAGTTCACTGCTTGCGTGGCTTGCTCCTTCGCTCGCCTGGTTCTTTCCCATTTTCGTCCTCTCTGGATTTGCAAATGTGTCCATTTGGACAAATGGCATGACCATGACCGTTGATTTCAGCAGCGAAAATGAACGTCCTTTCTATATTGGTCTTGCGCAAACACTTACAGCGCCCGCTACCATCATCGCGCCTCTTATTGGTGGCCGTATCGCCGATACGCAGGGCTTTGTGTCAACATTTGCATGGTCCAGCATCCTGGCTGTCGGGATGCTGACCATATTGATTTTTTTGGTCAAAGAACCGCGCAAATTCCCTCGCCCTACCCCACTCACCGTGGAAGAGGGAATATAAGGAGTCCCTATGTCACTGATTCAGGAAAAAGTTAATCAGGCAATTGAGATTCTCCGGGAACAGGAAATCGATGTGTGGCTCACCTTTGTCCGTGAGACAAGTGGGGTTCGCGACCCTATGCTGGATTTTCTTATTGGTCCCAATGACCTAACGTGGCCTTCGGCGCTCATCCTCACGCGCGCAGGAGAAAAAATTGCCATTGTTGGCAATCTGGAGAAGGATGCTGTTTCCAGACACGATGTATTTGATACGATCCTTGGATATGACAGGGCGATCAGCACGCCCTTGCGGGGTACCATCACACGACTCAACCCTGACCGAATCGCGGTGAATACCTCGAGAAACAACGTCCACGCGGACGGGCTGACTCACGCTATGTATGAGATCCTGCGTGACTATCTGAAAGAGACTCCTTACACAGATCGCCTCGTCAGCGCGGAGCCTATCGTCAATGCCCTGCGCGGGCGCAAAACGCCTGTCGAATTGGAACGCATCCGTAAAGCGGTCGAGATCACGGATGAAATTTACAGGAAGACGTTTGGCTTCATCAAAGTGGGAATGACCGAGCTTGAAATTGGCAACTACATGCATAAGCTTGCGCGTGAGATTGGTGTGGGACTTGCGTGGCCGGCCGAAGGCTGTCCTGCTGTCAACTGCGGACCTAACTCCCCCATCGGGCATAGCGGTCCCACGAACATCAAAGTGGAACGCGGACAGATCATCCATTTTGACTTTGGGGTCAAGTATGAAGAGTACTGTTCCGATATTCAGCGTCTTGTGTATGTTTTACGCGAGGGAGAGACCGAACCGCCTCTTGAAGTCCAGCGTGGATTTATCACGATTCGCACCGCCATCGAAAAATCCCGCCAAGCCATGAAACCAGGCGCGACGGGTAACTCAATTGATGTCATCGCCCGCGAGATCCTGGTGGATTCGGGGTACCCAGAATACCAACATGCACTCGGTCACCAGCTGGGCCGCGTCGCCCATGATGGCGGTGCGTTACTGGGTCCATTGTGGGAAAAATATGGCGACGACCCGCATCAAAAATTGGAAGTAGGGCAGGTCTTCACCATAGAACCCGGGCTGGCGGTGCCGAACTACGGGTACGTGGCGCTTGAAGAAGATGTCGTCATGACCGAAAATGGAGCGGACTACATCGGCGAGCCGCAAAAAGAGATTGTGCTGATAAGAGGCTAGGCAACGAAACATAAAGGCAGACCTATGGTCTGCCTTTATGTTTTAACAGAAATTAAACGCGTCTTCGCATGGGACGTCATAAAGAAGAGGCGGTTAGTCCTATTGGTCTTATGCTATCCATCACTGGCTTGCCTCACAAGCCAAAACTATACTCCTGGATGAGGTAACATATGTCAACTGAAGACCCAAGAATTCTTGAACTCCGCAGAGTACGCGCGAAAGCACTGGAGGGTGGCGGCGCAGATCGGATCAAAAAACAAAAGGCAAAAGGCAAACTAACTGCACGGGAACGCGTTGAAATGCTGCTTGACCCTGGCACATTCAATGAGATCGAGCCGTTCATTACACATCCGGAAGATGAGTTGAGCCTGCTCACCGAAACATACTATGGGGATGGTGTGGTCACAGGCTACGGGCAGATCAGTGGGCGGACCGTGTATCTCTATTCGCAGGACTTCACCATTTATGGCGGCACACTGAGCGAGATGCAATCTCATAAAATTTGCCGTGTGATGGATCTG
>Ga0126306_10000869_pt1 | contig 15354 bp, 13 predicted proteins | sample Plot27_FD_92592 | JGI IMG/M metagenome (GOLD analysis project Ga0126306, IMG submission 92592) | Serpentine soil microbial communities from UC McLaughlin Reserve, CA, USA - Plot27 | ecosystem: Environmental > Terrestrial > Soil > Grasslands | place: USA: UC McLaughlin Reserve, Lake County...
GTCGCTCTGAGGCGTGAAGCGGCCGCCGTTCTCGCCACCCTCGCGGGAGCCGAGGAACTGGACGGAGTCGGCAATGATATCTATCGACTGCCGGTTCTTGCCGGTTTCCTTGTCCTGCCACTCACGCCACTCGAGCCGCCCATCGATCGCAACCGGGCGTCCCTTTGCGAGGTACTGGGCGCAGTTCTCGCCCTGAGCGCCCCAAACGGTGACGTCGAAGTAGTTGGGCTTGTCGACCCATTCGCCCGTCGACTGGTCCTTGCGCCGCGTGTTGCTCGCGATCCGCAGGCTGCATACAGCCATGCCGCTCGGAAGGTTCCGGAGCTCCGGGTCGCGGGTCAGGTTCCCAGTCAGGACGACCCTGTTGATGTTGGTACTTGCCATGAGGCTGAAACTCCTCCTACGCCGTGTGATGTCGATCGAGAGTACATACGGGTTCGGAGGCGTCGGGCGCTCCCACCCAGGAAGTTGCCGAAAAGTGCGGGGTCTTTGGCGAACCCGTTACGCAGGCGGGAGCGGCGACCCGTCCTGAGGGCTATTCCTCGGGGGCGGGCGGCGCGTCCGCCACCGCCACGTCGCCGGCGGATGCTTCGACCCCCGCTGCGTCGGCGGCTCCTGCATCGGGTGCCGCCTCGTCGAGCGCGGGCGCGTCCGCGGCGGCGCGGGCGGCCACCTTGGTGTCCTGTGGCTCGCGGTCGTCGCGGCGGCGCGGGGCCTGCTGGTCCGGCGGCGGCGGGGTCGGCTGGCCGGGCTTCACCTTGATGATGCGGAAGCGCAGCACCGCGTCCGTGATACGGAGACGCTGGTTGAGACGATCGAGCAGCGTGTTGTCGCCGTTGAACTGGTAGAGCCGGTACTCGGCCTCCGGCCGGTGGTCGATCTCGTAGGCCATCCGCCGCGTGCCCCAGTCGTCGTTCGTGACGATCTCACCGCCGGAGCCGATCATCGACTCGGTCTCAGAGATCGCGGCGTTGCGCCGCTCCTCCGGAGCGGTCGGGTCGAGCAGCAGCATCAGGTCGTAGAAGCCGGACATGCGACGGGCCACGATAGCGAAAGAGGGGCGAAGCGCAGCGGGCATGAGCCTTCACGGGCATGGGGCGGCGAAGGGTGCGCTGGGGGAACCTGGGCCGGGTGGCCTGCCTGCTCGCAGCGGGAGTGCTGATCGCCACGCATGGGTCAGAGGCACCGGCTCCGATGCCGCCGTCGCCGTCGCCCAGGCTGGCGCTGCCGCGGCTGGCCGACGTGCCGCGCCTGTGGCAGCCGAAACCGCGCGAACGACGAGCATTGAAGGGTAAGCGTCCTGGATTAGGCCGCCATAGGCGGCATTACTCAGGACGCTTGCCTCCGCGGCCGGAGTCTCAGGCCCCTTCACCGCAACCCGCGCGGCCGGCGCCCCCGAGAACCCCCGAACGGAGCGCCCCCACCTCCGGCGAGTTCACGCCGGATCCGGGGCCCTAGCGTGGCGCTTGCGCTCGATGTCCGCGAGCTGGTCGTCCACCCAGTCGCCTGGGTGGCGCGCTGTGACGATGCGCTTCTGGCCCTGCGCTCGCCAGCTGCGCTCCTCGGCGGACATCGTGAGGGCGCGGTGGACGGCGTCGGCCTGGTCCTGCACGTCGAAGGGGTTCACCGACAGCGCGAACTCGGCCAGCTCCTCGTGCGCGCCCGTGTTCTCGCTCAGGAGCGACACACCGTTGCGCTCGTTCACGAGCGGCCCCTCCTTGGCGATCAGGTTCATCCCGTCGAACATGGCGTTGACCATCAGCAGGTCGTAGTGCTTGTAGGCGGCGATCGCCTCCTCGAGGTTCTCGCGTAGCCGCAGCTCGATCGGCATCCAGTCGGTGGTGCCGTGCCGGTGGTTCACAACCGCCACTAGCGCCTCGATCCGCTCCAGGTACTCGGCGTACTCGGGCACGTCCTGGCGCGACGGGATCAGGTGCGCGATGAACGTGACCTGCTCTTTGAACTCCGGGTGCTGTTCCAGGAACAGGTCGAACGCCGTGAACCCGCGCAGCACGTTCTTCGAGAGATCGGCCCGGTCCACGCGCAGGATCAGGTGCTCGCGCCGGCGGCGCAGGATCTCGCGCTCGTACTCGTGCACCGCCGGCCGCTGCGCGGTCCGCTGGAAGGTCTCGGCGGAGATCGGCAGCGGGTACGAGCGCACCCAGACGTCGCGGCCGTCGAACTTCACGATTCCGGCCTCCTCGTCCACCTCGAGGTCGAACAGCTCGCGACAGCAGAGCAGGAAGTTGCGCCGGTAGGAGCGGGTGTGGAAGGCGATGATGTCGTTGGAGAGGATGCCCTCGTAGATGTCCTCGCGCATGTCCGCGGGAAGCACCCGCCACGCGTCGGGCTGCGTCCACGGGATGTGCACGAAGTGGTGGAGGAACAGGTCGGGTCGCTCGCGGCGGATGAACTTCGGCGCCACGTAGAGGTGGTAGTCGTGGAGCATCACCACGGCCTCCTCCTCGTCCCGAACCTCGTCGAGCACCGCCTGCGCCAGGTCCTGGTTTACCGCGCGGTAGCCCTCCTCGTAGGCCTCCACCTCGTGCCGGCGCACGTCCGGCGCGTTCGACAAGTCCCAGAGGTAGTGCTGGATGAACCACAGCATCGGGTTCGCCACCACGTTGTAGAAGCGGTCGTAGGCCTCCGGGTCGCTCGCCACGAGCCGGATCCGGTACGTGTCGCCGTCGAGCTCGACCGAGAACGAGCTGCCTCCGTGCCGCTCCGCCATCTCGGCGTCCTCGTCGGTCATCGCGGACGCCACCCACACGGCGTCGCGGTGATGCACGAGCCCCTTCAGCGCGGTCACGAGCCCGCCGCCGCTGCGCTTCGCCTCGCCCCCCTCGAACGTGGCCGGGCCGCGGTTCGAGACGAGGACGAGGGGGGTGTCCGCCTTCATCGGTGGTCTCGGAAGAGCTTCAGCCAGTCGCGCAGGAGACGCGGTGTCAGGAAGTGGGTGCGCACGTGCTCCTTGCCCGCGCGGCCGAGCCGCTTGCCGAGGTCGGGCTCGCGCAGGATGCGCAGCGAGCGCTCCGCGCACTCCTCGGGCGAGGACACCAGGTAGCCGGTCTCGCCGTCCTGCACCTGGAGCGGGATGCCACCCACGTCACCGCCAATGAACGGGCGGCCCTTCCACAGGGCCTCCGACACGGTCAGGCCGAAGCCCTCGCGGGTCGACTTCTGGATCATGACGTCGGCCTGCGACTGGAAGGCATTGACCTCGATCGCGCCGACCTGGTTGAGGTTGTTGAGGATGTGGATGTCCGGATCTCCGTCCGCGTAGGCCATCGTGGAGTTGAAGAACTCCCAGCCCTCGGGGTCGTCCGTGGCCATCGAGCCCACGAGCGCGAGCTGCACCTCGGGCATCTCCTCGTTGACCTGGCGATAGGCGTCGATCACGCCCATCGGGTCCTTCCAGGGGTCGAAGCGCGACACCTGGCACATCAGCGGGCGGTCGACGTCGATGCCGAACTGGTCGCAGACGAAGGCGGCGTCCTCGGGTGAGAGGGCCATGTTCTTGGGCGACAGCGGGTCGATCGCAGGCGGGCAGATCACCACGCCGCCGGAGCCGCCGTCGAGCGCGGCCGGCACGTACTGCTGGAGGTGCCAGACCGACGCGTCGTATTCGCGCACGAACGGGACGAGGTGCTCGATCGCGTCCGGATTGGGCGTCGAGAGGTCGATGTGGCAGCGCCAGACCCACGTCTGCGCCTTCTCCGGCACATGCTCACGGATCGCCGCGGGCTGCGGATCATGGACGATGATCACGTCCCAGCCGCCCTCGATCTCCTTCGCGTTCATCTCGTTGTAGCGCTCGAAGATCGCCCACTCCTCGTCCGTGAGCGAGTCGGGGTTGCCCTGGAGCGCGTTGTGCAGGCGCTTTGTGGCGTTGTAGAACTCCTCGCGGCCGAGCATCACCTGCCACTCGGCCTCGATCCCGACGTCGTTCATCAGCGGGATCAGCGTGTAGAGGATCTCGGACACGCCGCCGCCGAACGCGGTCGCGGACAGGTGGAGCACGCGGAGGCCCTCGAGATCCTTCGCGAACTCGCGGATCTCCGCGACGAGGGGCCTTCCGGCGAGATGGGTGTAGTCGGCAAGGCTCTTGTGGCCTACCGAAACCGGCGTCAGCACGCGCGGCAGACTATCCAGTCTGGGTTAGGTACTTCACGAGGCGCGTGCGACCATCGCCGAACTCGGCGTGGTCCACCGTCGCCTCGATGATCGCGCGGCTGAGCTCCTGCTCGGAGGCGGCCACCGGACCGGCGGTCCCGTCCAGATCCATCAGCAGTCGGTCATCACCCAGGTGGAAGGAGAAGTTCAGCCGGCTTTCGTCCTCGAGCCCGCGGGACTCGTCGACGTAATCGTTGGCAGCCTCGGTGATCGCGAGCTTCAGATCGGCGACCTCCTCGGGCGACAGCGGCGTCAGGCGGCACACGGCCGAGAGCGCAAGTCGGGCCAATACGAGGTAATCCGGCCTCGCGGGGATGGTCAACGAGACGTCGCGGCTGTCACTCACTTGGGGTACGTCCACCACTTCGGCACACTACCCGGAACGGAAAAAAACCCGCCTCGACGGCTACGGGCGCGAGCCCGCCGGCCGGCGTCCGAGCTCGACGTCGAGCATGCGGCGCTCGCCGTCGCGCAGCAGGGTGAGCTCCACGCTGTCGCCCGTGCCGTGCGCGCTGATCTCGTCCGCGAGATCGTGCTCTCGCGTCAGCCGCCTGCCGTTGACCGCGACGATCAGGTCGCCGCCCACGGTGATGTCGTCGCCCTGGAACGAGATGTCCTCGTGCCCTGCCTCGAGGCCGGAGTCCTCGGCCGGACTGTCCTCCACGACCTTCTGCACGAGCGCGCCGGTGCTCACGTGGATGTCGATGCGATCAGCGAGCTGGGGCCAGATGGTGAGCGTCTCCACGCCCAGGTAGCCGTAGTCCACCCGCCCCTTCTCGCGCAGCTCGCGAAGCGAGCGGCGGACGGCGTCGACCGGGACCGCGAACCCGACTCCCTCGCCGCCGCCGGACTGCGACTTGATCTGCGCGTTGATGCCGATCACGCGGCCCTCGGCGTCGAGCAGCGGTCCGCCCGAGTTGCCCGGGTTGATCGCGGCGTCCGTCTGGATCGCGTCGCCGATCTCGAACTGCGTGAGCGAGCGGATGGTGCGGTCGAGCGCCGAGATCACCCCGATCGAGAGGGACTGGCGCTCCCCGAACGGGCTGCCGATCGCCGCCACCGGCGCTCCGACCGAGATCGTGTGCGACTCGCCGAGGTCGAGCGGCGTGAGCGAGAGCCCGTCCGGGTCCACCTTCAGGAGCGCGACGTCGGCATTCGGGTCGTGGCCGACGATCTCGGCCGGCACGCGGTTGCCGTCGATGAACTCCACGTAGACCTGGTCCGCCTTCTCCGTGCCGTCGGCCGTGTCTGTCGTGACCACGTGGGCGTTCGTGGCGATGTAGCCGTTGCCGTCGAGCACGAAGCCCGAGCCCTGGCCACCCTCGCCGCCGTCCTCGAGCAGGCTCGATCCGTTGTTGAACAGGGACAGGATCGTGACCACGCCGGGCGAGAGCCGGTCGTAGATCTGTGCCGGGTCGAAGCCGCCCTCGCGGCCCAGCCCCTCGACGACCTGGACACGCGTGGTCGTGACCTCGCTCCTGCCCGCGGTCTCGGCGCCGCCGCTCTCGTCGTCGCTCGAATCGCAGCCCGCCGTCAGCAGCAGTGCCGCGGCGGCGAGGGCCGCCGCCCGCCGCCTTGGCGATGTCCTCACGGGGTCGAACCGTCCGCGGGCAGCTCGAGCGTGAACACGGTGGTGCCGAGCCCGGTGTCGAGCAGCAGGCGACCGTCCATCCGCTCCGCCAGCTCGCGGGCGATCGCGAGTCCGAGGCCTGCGCCGCGCGCTGCGTCTCCGGTGTAGAAGCGCTCGAACACCTTCGAGCGCGCACCGGCCGGGAGGCCGGGGCCCGTATCGGCCACCGTGAGCTCGGCGGCGCCGTTGTCGCGGTGTGCCCTCACGGTCACGTCGGTGCCCTCCGGCGTGTGGCGGAGGGCGTTGTCGAGCAGGATACGCATGATCTGAGCCACCCGTTCGCGGTCGCAGCTGGCGCTCGGGCCCTCCTCAGGGACCTGCAGCCGCAGCTCCGTGCCGTGCTCCGCAAGCAGCGGGTGGAACTCGCCCGCTATCGAGCGCGTGAGCTCGGCGAGGTCGACGGGCTCGGTGTGGAGCTCCACCGAGCCGGAGTCGAGGCGCGACAGGTCGAGCAGGTTTACGGACAACTTCTGGAGCCGCTCCACCTGCTCGCTCATGGTGTCGAGGAACTCGCGGCGTGTGTCCTCGTCGAGATCCTCATCCTGGAGCAGTTCCACGAAGCCGCCGAGCGAGAAGATCGGCGTGCGCAGCTCGTGCGAGGCGGTTGCGATGAACTCCTTGCGGGCCACGTCGACCCTGCGCAGCTGCTGCTGCATCTCGTTGAAGGTCTCCGTGAGCTGGCCCAGCTCGTCCTTTGCCGTGACCGGGAGCGGCTCCATGAAGCGCCCGCGAGCCACGTGGCGCGCGGCCCGCTCGAGGCCTCCCACCCGACGCGCCAGCCGCGCGGCCACGAGGTAGCCGCCGAAGAGCGCGATCAGGAGCGCCGCGCTGGTGGCCAGGAGCACACGGTCGCGAACGAAGGCCACGGTCTCGCGCACGTCGTCGAAGTCGCGCGAGTAGAACGCCACCCGCGGCAGCTTGCCGGTGCTGGTCAGGGGTTGGGCCACCATCCCGATCTCCTCGCCGCGAGTCGAGGTGCCGTACCCGACCTGCATGTGGCGTCGAATCAGCGCGCGCTGGGCGAGCCGCTCGTCGAACGGGACCAGCGCCGATGTCTTGCTGTCGTCCACGGGATAGAAGCCCGGATTGCGCTCGGGGCTCCAGTTGCGCTGCCAGTCCTGCACGGTCACCTGTGCGTCGGTCGCGTCTGCCGCCTGGCGGATGCGCACCGTGAAGTTCCTGCGGGTCGGCGACGTGCCGCCCTGGAGCGGCGCCTCCAGCGCCGCCCGCGCGTCCCTGGCTTCGTTTTGAAGGCTCGTGATCCTCCGCTCCTTGAGGTTCTCCTCGAGCTGAGGCACCACGACGAACCAGATCGCCGAGAACGCCGTCGCCGTGATGACGAAGAAGATGAACGCGATCTTCTGGCGCAGCGAGCGAAGTCGGCTCATGTGTCCCTGAAGCGGTACCCGACGCCGCGCACTGTGAGAATCAGCTCAGGCGTCTTCGGCTCCTCCTCCAGCTTCTCGCGCAGGTGCCGGATGTGCACGTCGATCGTTCGTGGGTCGCGGTAGGACGCGTCGCCCCACACCCGCTCCAGCAGCATCGTCCTGCTGAAGACGCGGCCGGGCGCGCGCGCCAGGGCCGCGATGATCTCGAACTCCACGTAGGTCAGCCGCACCGCCTCGCCGCGCACTGCGACGGAGCGCTTCTCGAAGTCGATCGAGAGGTCCCCGGCGTCGATCGGCTCCTCGAACTGGGCCTCGGGCTGCGCCAGGGCGGCGCGCCGCAGGACGGCCTTCACCCGGCTGCGGAACTCGCGCACCGAGAACGGCTTGGTGATGTAGTCGTCGGCGCCCAGCTCGAGGCCGAGGACCTTGTCGGTCTCCTCGGTCTTGGCGGTGAGCATGATGATCGGCACCGTGCTGCGCGAGCGGATCGCCCGGCAGACGTCGAAGCCGTCCATCCGGGGCAGCATCACGTCGAGCACGACGAGGTCGAAGTTGTCGTCGCGCAGACGCTCGAGCGCCTCCCGGCCGTCGAGCGCGGGGATCACGTCGTAGCCCTCCTTGCGCAGCGGGTACGCAAGCAGCTTCTGGACCGACAGCTCGTCGTCGACCAGGAGTATGCGAGGGGCAGCGGTGCTCAACCTTCGGAATTCTAGGTGGCGGCGCGCCGGGCAACGCCCGGCGCTTGCCCAACCGCGTAGGTTGACGCACGGTGATAGAGCCGCGGGTATACCGGGCGGCGTTCGTGCCGGCCCTGCTGGCGGTGGTTCTGGCCATGTTCTCGTTCGAGAGCAGGCCGCCGCCGCTGCCCCAGGGATTGGCTGCGGACGTGCTGTTCGACGGCGCACAGGCGGCCGCGCTGGCGGGCCGCATCGCCACGGATCAACCCGACCGGCGGGCGGGCTCGCGCGGCGACCTGGCCACGGCGGAGCTCGTGGCGGACGCGTTCGCCACACGTGGCTTCACGGACGGCGGCGGGCCGCGGCCGACCGTCCAGCGCTTCACGCACGCGGGACGCGACCTCGTGAACGTGATCGGCCGGCGGGCCGGCCGCTCGCGACGCCAGGTCGTGATCGTGGCCGCTCGCGACGCTGCCACCACGCCGGACGCGCCGGGCAGCGCCGCCGACACCGCCGCTCTGATGCAGCTCGCCCGCGTGTACCAGGGGAGGCCGTCGCAGAAGACGCTGGTGCTGGCGTCGGTGGACGGGTCGAGCCTCGGCGAGGTGGGCGCGAAGGAGCTGGTGGGAGAGCTGCTCCAGCCCGAGCTCGTCGACGCGGTGCTCGTCATCTCCGACCTCGGCGCGCGCTCGAGCAGCGGTTCGCTCGTCCAGGCGTGGTCGAACGACACCCGCCGCGCGGGCATCGGGCTCCAGCGAACCGTGGCGAACTCGATCCGCGAGGAGCTCGACCGCTCGCCCGAGGGGAGCGGGGCACTCGGCCAGTTCGCCCGGCTGTCGTTCCCGATCGGCATCGGGGCGCAGGGCGTGCTGCTCGAGGCGGGCTACGACGCCGTTCGGATCTCCGGCAGCGGTGAGCTGCCGCCCGACGGCGACGGCCCCGTCGAGGCGATCGACGCGGACCGGCTCGGGATGCTGGGTCGAGCGACGCTGCGCACGCTCACGGCCCTCGACCAGGGCGGGCGTCCGCAGCACGGGCCCGAGAGCTACGTGCAGGCCGTGAGTCAGGTGCTCCCGGGCTGGGTGATCTCGCTGCTCGCGGGGTCGCTGCTGCTGCCGGTGTTCGTCGCATCGGTGGACGCCTTCGCGCGCGCGCGCCGGCGTCATGTCGACGTCCTGCGCTGGCTGCGCTGGGTCGCCGCCTGGGTGGCGCCCTTCCTGGCTGCGCTCGCGCTCGCCCAGTTCCTCGCGCTCGTGGGCGCCACGCCGGCGCCGCCACCCGCGCCGGTGCCACCGGACGTACTCCCCCTGGACGGGGCCGCGCTCGGGGTGCTCGCGGGAGTGCTCGTCGCGATGGCGCTGGCGCTCCTCCTGGCTCGCTGGCTCGCCGCGCGGCCCGATCCTGAGCTGCATGAGCCGGTCGAGCCCGGGGCCGGGGTGGCGCTGGCCCTCGCGATGGCGATCGGCTCGCTGCTGCTCTGGCTCGTGAACCCGTATGCCGGGCTGCTGGCCGTGCCGGCTGCGCACCTCTGGATGCTCACGGTCCTCACGCGCCCCAGGCCGCCGCGCCGGCTGCGGGCCGTGCTGATCGGCGTGGGGGTCGCGCCCGCCGTCCTGGTGGCGATCTACTACCTGTTCGCGCTCTCGGTCGACCCGCTGCACGGCGCCTGGTACCTGCTGATGCTGCTCACCGGGCACAGCGTCGGGATCGTGCTCGCGCTGATCGGCTGCCTCATGCTCGCGGCCCTCTGCGGCACCGCCGAGATCGCGTGGCGCAGTCCCGCCGAGGAGGAGGAGGGCGAGCAGGGCCCGCAGGGGCCGGCCGTGTACGGCCCTGGGTCGTACGCCGGTCCCGGGTCACTGGGCGGCACTCAGTCAGCGCTCAGGCGCTGACCGGCGGCCGGCTGGCCAGATGTCCGGGTTTCCGACTCGCGCGGCGCAAGATCCTGCGGGCGTGCCGATACTCGTCGTGTACGAGGAGGTACGAAGGATGGATCGCAGGGGAGTCGACGAGGCGCTGCGGCGCAGCGTCGAAAGTGGTGAGTACATCGTGGATCCACGCGCGGTCGCGCGGGCGATTCTGCACTCAAGGGTGCTCGTAGCCGCTCAGGCCGGAAACCGGGCCGCCGGCTCCGAGAAGGACAAGTCCGCTACCCGCTGAGACCTCACCTATCCACGTGAGCGGGGCGGCCGCCTCGGCGCCCGCTCGCCGTTCCGGCGGCACCGTCACGAGCAGCTCGTAGTCGTCACCTCCGGTCACCGCCTCCTCCGGGCTGACACCCGGGACGTGCGGGACCTCGTCGAGGCGCACCGTCAGCGCCACGCCGCTCCGGTCCGCCACGTGCCTGGCGTCCGTGGCGAGCCCGTCGCTCAGGTCGATCATCGCGCTGGCACCGGCGCGGGCCAGCGCTGCGCCGCTCTCGAGTCGAGCAACCGGCCGCAGATGGCGCGCCACGAGCTCCGCCGGCTCGCTCTCTCCCGCGGCCAGCGCCCGCCGGCCGGCCTCGGAGCCGCCGAGCTCGCCCGTCACGCCGATGAGGTCGCCCGGCTGGGCGCCGTCGCGGCCCACGAGATCCTCCTCGCGCTCGGCCCAGCCCACCACGGTCACCGTGACCACGAGCAGGGCGCCGCGCACCACGTCACCGCCCGCGATCGTGACCCCGCAGCTCGCGGCGAGCTCCTCCATGCCCTCGACCAGCTCGAGCGCGTCCGCGAAGCCCTCGGGCAGCACCACGGATACGTACGCCTCGCCGGCCTCGGCTCCCATGGCCGCCAGGTCGGAGAGCGCGGTGGCGAGCGCCTTCCAGCCGATGTCGCGAGCGGAGTGGGTGGCGCGCTCGAAGTGCACGCCGTCGACGAGCGTGTCGATCGAGGTGACCGCGAAGGGGCGCGCCTGCGTGACGGCCGCGTCGTCGCCGGTCCAGCGCACCAGCCGGCCGCTGCGGTCGCTGAGCGTGGCCTCGATAGCTGCGATCAGCTCGAGCTCGGCCACGGGTGCGGCATCAGCCGGGCGCGACCGTGCCCGGGTCGGCGCCGTTCCCGTTGCCGTTCCCGTTCCCGTTGCCGTTTCCCGGCAGCGGCGCCTCGGGCGGAACGGCCGGCTGCTCGGGTGGTGGCGACTCGGTCTTGGGCGGATCGAGCGGCGCCTCCTCGTAGAAGCGCGAGTCGTACTTCTCCTCGGGCGTCGTGCTGTCGTCCGATGTCCCCGGGCCGTAGTACTGGCCGGTGCCGGCGGAGCCCGTGCTCGCGTACTTGCCGAAGAAGGGCGAGAACTCCGCGGGCTCCGTGGGCACGGGGAAGTCGTCGCAGTTGGTGCCGTGTGCCGTGGTCATGAAGTCATGCCAGATCCGCGCCGGCCAGGTGCCGCCGGCCACCGAGCCGATGCGCGTGGCCTCCATCGAGACCTGCTTGTCGGGGTAGCCGACCCAAACCGCGGTGGAGAGGCGCGGGGTGTATCCGACGAACCAGGCGTCGGTGAAGTTGTCGGTGGTGCCCGTCTTGCCGGCGGCGGGGCAGCCGTACTGTGCGGCCGTACCGGTGCCTCCGAGCACGTTCGCCTCCAAGATCTGCGTGACGGCGTCGGCCTGCCCGTCCGTGAGCACGCGCTTGCGCTGGGGCTTGCCGAGGTCCTCGGACTTGCCGTCGGGGAACACCACCCGTTTGATGGCCTTGGGCTTGTTGCGGATCCCGCCGGAGGCGAGCGTGGCGTAGGCATTCGCCATCTCGAGCGGCGTAACGCCGCGTGTGAGCCCACCGAGCCCCTCGGCGGGATAGCAGTCGAGATGGCTGGTCACGCCGAGTAGGTGGGCGGTCTCGCACACCTTCTTCGGCCCCACGTCGAGGATCAGCTGCGCGTACACCGTGTTGTCCGACGCGACCGTCGCGCTCTTGATCGTCATGGTGCCGCCGTAGGTGCGGCCGTAGGTCACAACCTCCCAGTCGTAGACCCCAAGCTCGGGGTCATCGAGCTTCAGCGGCTTCGACACATAGGTCGTGCGGTTTGGGTCCACCCCTGCGCGGATGGCGGCCGTGAGCACCATCGTCTTGAACGAGGAGCCGGGCTGGCGGTGGCCCTGGGCGGCCAGGTTGAAGGTGCGGTCCTGATAGCGGGTGCTCGAGGCCATCGCCCGGATGTAGCCGTTCGACGGGTCGATCGTGACGATGGCGGCCGAGGGGTCGTTCGGGTCGTACAGCTGGCCGGCGATCGCCTTGCGCGCCACGTCCTGCACCTTGGGGTTGATCGTGGTGTGGATGCGCAGGCCGCCGCGGCGCACCACCCCGAAGCCGTAGCGCTCGATCAGCTGCTCCTGCACGTAGTCGAACATGTACGGCTCGCGCCTGGTGATATAGCGGGTGCCGCGCTTGAGCCTGATCGGCTCCTGGGCGGCCTCGGCGGCCTCGGCCTGCGTGATGAAGCGGTTCGAGGCCATCTGCCTGAGGACCTCGTTGCGGCGCTGGATGGCGGCCTGCTCGTTCCGGAAGGGGTTGTACTGCGACGGCGCCTGCGGCAGTCCGGCGATCATCGCCGACTCCGCGAGGTTGAGGTTCCTCGCGTGCTTGTCGAAGAACGTGACCGCCGCGGCCTCGACGCCGATCGCGGTCCGGCCGCCCACCGTGCCGTACGGGACGGAGTTGAGGTAGTTGTGCAGGATCCAGGTCTTCGAGTGCTTGTCCTCGAGCTCGGAGGCCAGCTTGGCCTCGCGGATCTTGCGGGCGAAGTCGCGCTTCGGGTCCTTGATGTACAGCGCCCGGACCAGCTGCTGGGTGATCGTGGAGCCGCCCTGCACGGTCTTGCCGGACTCGAGGTTCTTGATGCCGGCGCGCACGATGGCGTTGAGGTCCACACCATCGTGCTTGTAGAAGCGCTCGTCCTCGATGGCCACTGTGGCGCGGCGGATGTCCACGGGGATGTCGCGCCAGGGGACCACGCGGCGCAGCACGTCCGACTGGATGAAGCCCAGGCGCGAGCCGTCGACGGCGTAGACCACGGAGAGCTGGCCCTTGTCCGCGGGCTTGAGCTCGGAGAGGTCCGGCGCCGACGCGGCGATCGCGAGCACGTAGCCGACCGCCGACAGGACGGCGATGATCGACACGGTTGCGAGAACGCCCAGGCCGAGCATCACGGAACTGCGCCCGGTATGGCGCTTTCGCCTCCTCGACTTTCGCTGACGTTGGGTCATTGGAACGTTCGGCGGCGAACCACGCTCAGGCCTCAGTTGAGGATAGTGCGTGCTCGCGCAGGCGACGCAACCAGTCCAGGCGCAGCGCGGCCGCGGTCTTTCCGCGCTCCGCGGGACTTGGCGCCCATGTGGTCGCGCTCAGCCGCACGCCCTCCTTGTCGACCTCGGCCACCGTCACGTCGATGCCGGCGTTCTCGTCCCGGATCAGCTCCATCGCCTTGTCGAGGTCGGCGTCCAGTGACAACCACACCGACACCTCCACCTGGACGCGCGGGTCGCGGATGGTGTGGTTGAGCACCGAACTCTGTGCCAGGCGCTCGTTCGGGACGATCAGGCGGCGGCCGTCGTCGAGGCGGATGTAGGTGTAGGTGAGCTTCACGTCCTCCACCAAGCCCGTCTCCTCCTCGAAGGTCACCAGGTCGTCGATGCGGATCGGCTGCGTGATCGCGAGCAGGATCCCCGCGATGCCGTTGGCGAGCGTCTGGCGGGCGGCGAAGCCGATCACGAGGCCGAGCACCGCCGTGGACGCGAGGATGCCGGTCGCGAGACTCCTCGCCTCCGGGAACCTGGCCGCCGCGATCGCGACGCCGATCAGCACGATCAGGACGGATATGAGCCGCCGGATGAGCCGCAGACGGGTCTGGGCGGCCGGGGAGAGCTCGCCGCGCGTGACCACCTCGCCGACACGAGCGCCGCGTTTCGCGATGGCACGGTCCACGAGCTGGGCGATCGCGAACGCAACCGCCAGCGCGACCCCCGCGAAGATCCAGTCCTTGGATGCAGCTGTGTACAAATCGACTTCCGGCATGGCGTATGAGGCTACCCCCACGCACGTACGCGCAATCGCGGCCGTGCGCGACTCCGAGGCGTTTCGCGCCGCCTGGCGCGTGGCGGTATCGACCCGCGCCGCGGTGCTCCTCGTGGCGATCTTCGCCGCCCTGTCCTTCGGTCCTGCGATGGGCGGTCTGGCCCGCGAGAACGCCGCCAAGTTCGACGATCCGTCGCTCACCCACGCGCTGGCCGATCCGCTGCTGGCGCCGCTCGCCCGCTGGGACTCCGTCTGGTACCTGCGCATCGCGGACTCCGGCTACGGGGACAGCGCGCCGCGCGCCGCCTTCTTCCCGCTCTACCCGCTGCTGGTGCGGGCCGTGGCGACGCCGTTTGGGGCCTCCGAGCCAGCCCTGCTGCTGGCGGCCTACGCGATCTCCCTGGCGGCCTTCGTGGCCGCGCTGTTCCTGCTCCACAAGCTCACTGAGCTCGAGCTGGGGCGGCGGCTCGCTCGGCCCACCGTGCTTCTGCTCGCGGTCTTCCCGGCGGCCGTCTATTTCGGCGCGCCCTACTCGGAGAGCCTGTTCCTGCTGCTGGCGGTGGGCGCCTTCTATGCGGCGCGCAGCGGAAGCTGGGCGTGGGCCGGCACGTGCGCGGCGCTCGCCTCCGCCACCCGCAGCGCCGGGCTCTTGCTCCTGATCCCGCTCGCCATGCTCTGGTGGAGCTCGCGTCCGCGGCGGCCGCGCGACGGCGCCTGGCTCGCGCTCGCGCCGCTCGGGATTGCCGCATACGCCGCCTGGCTCGGCCTGGTGGAGGGCGACGCGCTGCGCTTCCTCGACGTGCAGGCGGCCTGGTCGCGCGAGCTCACCGTGCCGCTGACGGGGGCCTGGGACGGCCTGGTGGCGGCCGTGGACGGGGTCCGCCAGCTGGCGTCGGGCTCGCGCACGCCGGTCTACTTCGAGGTGGCCGCGGGCGATCCGTTCCGGATCGCGGCGATCAACGTGATGCTGTTCGTGACGCTTGTGTTCGCCGTCGTGGCCTGCGTCGGGGTGTGGCGGCGCCTGCCGCGCGCGTACGGAGCCTGGGTGGCCGCCTCGCTGCTGCTGCCGCTCACCTTCCCGGTCACGCCGCAGCCGCTGATGTCGCTCCCGCGCTTCGTGGCGGTGCTGTTCCCGCTCTTCATGTGGCTGGCGATCGTTTGCGACGAACGCCGCAACACGGACCTGGTGGCCGCAGCCTTCGCGGTCGGCCTCGGGCTGTTCACCGCCCAGTACGCGAGCTGGCACTGGATCTCATGAGCGCGGGCGCCCAGGCGGTGCTGCTCGACGCCCTCGGCACGCTGGTCGAGCTGCAGCCCCCGGCGCCGCGCCTCCAGCGGCTGCTGGGCGAGGCGGGCTTCGACGTGAGCGAAAAGCTGGCCGCCGCCGGGTTCGCGGCCGAGATCGCCTACTACCTCGACCACCACCTGGAGGGGTCCGACCCCGAGCGGCTGGAGCGGCTGCGCGATCGCTGCGCCGAGGAGATGCGCAGGGCCCTCCA
>Ga0126306_10000870_pt1 | contig 15340 bp, 6 predicted proteins | sample Plot27_FD_92592 | JGI IMG/M metagenome (GOLD analysis project Ga0126306, IMG submission 92592) | Serpentine soil microbial communities from UC McLaughlin Reserve, CA, USA - Plot27 | ecosystem: Environmental > Terrestrial > Soil > Grasslands | place: USA: UC McLaughlin Reserve, Lake County...
GACTCCCGCGCCGCGTCGTGCGTCCGCATCTCGGCCCCCACCCGCTCGGCGGCGGCCCGGTACGGCGAGGGCTCGACCAGGACCGTCCGGACGCCGGCACGCACCTGCTCCGCCGACGGCCGCGTCGTCCCTAGCTTCACGCCCACCCCGGTCCAGGCGATGCGGGCGGCGATCTCGGACTTCTCCTCCGTCGTGCCGGCCTGCACCAGCGGGACACCGTGGTGGAGCGCCATCGTGACGCCGCTGTAGCCGCCGTTCGTCACGAAAACCGAGGCCAGCGCCAGCAGCGTGTCGTACGGGACGAACGGCGCGACCCGGGCGTTGCCGGGCAGCGGCCCGCCGTACGCCTCGGCGTAGGCCCGGGGAGTACCGCCGGACATGTCGACCTCCGGTCGCGCCTACGAGAGCCCCCTGCGCCGCGAGCAGGCGCTCGCCACCGAGCGGCGCATCCTCGACGCCGCCTACCGCCTCCTCGTGGACCAGGGGTACGGCGCCACCACCATGAGCGCCGTGGCCCGGGAGGCCGGAGTGTCGACGCCGACCGTGTACAAGGTCGTGGGGTCCAAGCCGGAGCTGGTCAAACGGGTCTACGACGTGACGCTCGTCCGCGACGCCGAGCCGGTCCCGTTCGCCGAGCGGCCGGAGGTCCGCGCGGCCTACGAGGAGGCCGACCCCCGCCGCTTCCTCGCCGCCTACGCCGGCCTCGGCCGGCTGCTGCTCGACCGGCTGGGCCCGCTGCTGGCCACGCTCGTGGCCGGGGCACGCTCCGGCGAGCCCGAGTTGGTCGAGTTCGTGGCGACGATCAATGGCGAGCGCCTGGCGGGGACGACGATGGTCGCCCGGCGGCTCGAGGAGATGGGCGCGCTGCGCCCCGGCCTCGACGTGGAGCGCGCCCGCGACCTCATCTGGACGCTCAACAGCATCGAGGTGTGGGAGCTGCTGGTGCGCCAGCGGGGCTGGTCCCCCGACGAGTGGGAGGCCTGGCAGGCCAGGGCGCTCGTGGAGGCGGTCCTCGCCGCGGAATAGTTGCACATCGTGGAAAGTTGCATACCTTGCAACTTCTTCGCGACCCTGCTCCTCCCCCGGGCAGAGCCCCCACGACACCGCCGAGGACCGCCATGAGCACCACCGCCCCGCCCCTCGCCGAGACCGCGCCGGCTCCCGGTCGCCTCACCCATCGCCAGGTGCTCATCATCTTCAGCGGCCTGATGCTGGGCATGCTGCTGGCGGCGATCGACCAGACGATCGTCGCCACCGCCCTCCCCACGATCGTCGGTGACCTCGGCGGTATCGAGCACCTGTCGTGGGTGGTCACCGCCTACCTGCTGGCCGAGACGGTCTCGACGCCGCTCTGGGGCAAGCTCGGTGACCTGCTCGGCCGCAAGAAGCTGTTCCAGGTGGCGATCGTCGTGTTCCTGGTCGGCAGCGTGGCCTCGGGCCTGTCGATGAACATGGGCACGCTGATCGGCTCGCGCTTCGTCCAGGGCGTGGGCGCCGGCGGCCTCATCGTTCTGGCCCAGGCCATCATCGCCGACGTGGTCTCTCCTCGGGAGCGCGGCCGCTACCAGGGCATCTTCGGCGCTACGTTCGGCGCCGCCAGCGTCATCGGCCCGCTGACCGGCGGGCTCCTCACCGACCACCTGTCGTGGCGGTGGGTGTTCTACGTCAACATCCCGCTGGGGATCATCGCCCTGCTCGTGACCAGCGCCGTCCTCCCGGCGGCCGCCGCCCGCAAGGTGGCCCGCATCGACTGGACCGGCACCGCCCTCCTGACCACCGCCATCGCCAGCCTCGTCCTGCTCACCACCTGGGGCGGGAACGAGTACGAGTGGGGCTCGCCGGTCATACTCGGTCTCGGCGCCCTCACGGTCGTCACCGCCGCGCTGTTCGTGCTCGTCGAGCGGAAGGCGCCCGAGCCGATGCTGCCGCTGCGCCTCTTCCGGATCCGCACGTTCGTGCTGGCGAGCGGCATCAGCCTGGTGACCGGCGCGGCGCTGTTCGGGTCCATCACCTACCTGCCGACGTTCCTCCAGGTGGCGAACGGCGCCTCGGCGTCGAACTCCGGCCTGCTGATCGTCCCCGTCATGGGCGGCCTGCTCACCGCCTCCATCGGGGCCGGCCAGGTCATCACCCGCACGGGCCGCTACCGGATGTTCCCGATCGTCGGCATGGCCATCGCCAGCATCGGCATGTACCTGCTGTCCACGCTCGGCATCGACTCGCCCCGGTGGGAGTCGGCCCTGTACATGGCCATCCTCGGCGTCGGCATCGGCTTCACGATGCAGATCATCGTGCTGGCCACCCAGAACGAGGCTCCCCTCGCCGACCTGGGCGTCGCCACGTCCACCGTCACGTTCTTCCGGGCCGTCGGCGGCTCGCTCGGCGTGGCGTTGTTCGGCGCCCTGTTCTCGAGCCGGCTCACCGACCTGCTCGGTGGCACCGCCCCGACGGGCTTGACGCCGGAGGAGATAGCCCACCTGCCGGCGGAAGCGCGCACGGGCATGGCGTTCGCGTTCGCCGACGCCATCACCGGCGTGTTCCGGATGGCGGTCCCCCTCCTGCTGGCCGGCTTCGTCATCAGCTGGTTCCTCCGGGAGGTCCCGCTCCGGAACCACACGGCCCGGGACGAGCCGGCCGAGGCCCCCATCTTCCGGGCCGACGGCAACGGAAACGGCGCCCTTCGGATCGGCGCCCCGGCGAACGGCCGGGCCGGCACACCGGACGACACGTTCGTGGCCGACGTCGCCCTGGCCGCCGCCGGTCCCGCCTCGGTGGGCTCCGGGCCGCGCCTGCAGCACGCGGTCCCGGCGAACGCCGGCGCCGTCGGCTACAACGAGTGCCGCGACGCCTGGAGCGGGACGACCGGGGGACGGTGACCATGGCCGGCGGGCTGCGAGAGCGCAAGAAGGCCGAGACCCGCCGGGCGCTGTCCTCGGCCGCACTCCGGCTCGCCGACCGGCACGGCCCCGACCACGTCACGGTCGAGGCCATCGCCGAGGCCGCCGGCGTGTCGCCCCGAACGTTCTTCAACTACTTCGCGTCCAAGGAGGACGCCCTGGTGGGCATGGCCCCCGCCCGGGCGTCCACCCTCGTGACGCTGCTGGAGGAGCGGCCCGCCCACGAGCCACCGTTCGAGGCACTGCGGGCGGCGATCACCGAGGGGGCCGAGATCTTCGCGTCGGGGACGGCCGACTGGGCGGTGCGCCAGCGCCTGTTCCAGCACCACCCGACGCTGGCGGGCCGCCACGCCGCCCGCTTCGCGGAGGTCGAGCACGAGATGGCCGAGATCGTCGCCCGGCGCGCCGGCCTCGACGTCGACCGCGATCCCTATCCGGCGATCGTGGTGGGCGCGACCCTCGCGGCGCTACGGGCGGCGCTCGCCTCGTGGCAGGCGCGGGACCCGCAGCCGCCGGTGCACGAGGTCCTCGACGAGGCGTTCGACCACCTGGCCGGGGGCTTGGCGCTCCGCACCCCTGCCGCCACGGCGAGCTGACGCGCCGCTTCCTACCACTACCCGTAGCAGCACGACTGCGCGCAGTACCGGTAACGCCGCCGCGCGCCGCAGCATCTTCGACCCGCGCTCGCGGTGCGCGGCGGCCAGGGTCTTTATGCCCGACCTGGCACGCCGGACGGTCCGCCCGACGTTGCAGACGCGTGTCGGTTGTCAATAAATGCACCGACTATTGCCGGGTGCCTTGCTCATGTGAGCGGACATCGATTACCTTGGCGAAATGACCTCCGCCACTGCCCCGGCCGACGCCGGCGGGGAACGGCCAGCCAAGCGGGTCCGAAAGAACCCGAAGGCTCGCCGGGCCGAGATCGTCGCCACCGCTCGGGAGGTGTTCGCCAGCGCCGGCTATGCGGAGTCGGGGCTCGCGGAGATCGCCAGTGCGGCCAAGGTGTCCAAGGGCCTGCTCTACCACTACTTCCCGGAGGGCCGGCCCCAGCTGTTCGTCAGCGTGATGCAGGAATTGCTGGCCGAGTTCCAGCAACGCCTGCGGCAGGCCGCCAAGGTGCCGTTCTCCCCCCGCACCCGCATGGAGCACCTGCTCGCCGCCCTGTTCGGGTTCTTCGACGAGAACCCGCCGGCGTACCGGCTCCTCTTCCGTGACCCATGGGTCGCCCACGACGACACGGTCGAGGCCTCGGCCATCGCCACCCGCGTGCAGATCTCGTCCGAGTTCGCCGCCCTGATGGCGACGTCCGGCCCGGCCGGTGACGTCGTCGCCGCGAGCGCCGGCATGCTCGGGTTCGCCCTCGCCAACGTCGAGCTGTGCCTGGCCGGCCAACTCGATCCCGAGACGGCCTGGCGCGTGACCTGCGAGTACGCCACCTCCAAGTTCACCGACTGACCCCACGCGGGGCCGGCGGCCCCTACCCCATTCGATCGCCACCGACCGCCGCTTCGGGCGGCGTCCGGGCGCGTCCGGGCCGTCGGGTCACCCACGCTCGCGACCCCGAGCGCCGACATGGCTTCCCCCTAGCGCTCCCCAACGACCGGTCGGAGCGCGGGCTATGCGCCCGAGCCTCGCCGGCGACCGAGATCAGCCCTGGTCGGCACGCCGGGGCCCGTCGGCGAAGTGCGCGCCCTGACGGCGGGCCGACGGCCCCTCGGGACGGTGGCGGACGTCGTCCCCGGCGTCGTCGTCGGCGTCCTCGGAGGGGTCAGCGGGACGGGTGCCGCCCGGTCCGAACGGCGCCCGGGGCCGGACGTTGCGGCCCAGCTCCTCGGCGACCAGTGGGAGGAGGTTCGGGTTGACGTAGCGGGCCAGCTTGCCCGCCAGCGTGGCCGCCACCGCCCGGGCGATCTCGCGGTCGAGTTCGTTCCAGGGGCCGCTGGTGACGGCGGCGTGCATGCCGGTCACGGGCGGCTCGCCGGACGGGACGAGGCCGCCGGGCGGAGGCTCGCCGCGCCCCAGGCGCCGCAGCCCGACGGCGGGCCGCTCGGCGGCCGCGTTCGCCTCCGCCGCATCTCCCATCCGATGCCGCGCGGGCACGTCACCACGGCCGGGCGCCTCCGGACGCCGGCCCGACGCGCCGGGACGCCCGGCGGGCGCTTCGGGGCGTCGGCCGACCTGGTCGGCGGGACCGCCGGCATCGGCCCGGGTACCGAACTCGTCCACCGGTGCACCCGGTCGGCCGCGACGGACACCGAGATCGTCCGCAGCTCCACCCGGTCCTTCGGCCCGGCGGCCGAAGTCGTCGGCGCGTCCGCCCGGTGCTCCGGCCGGTCCGCCGAACCGATCACCACGGTCGTCACGTGCGTCAGGACGTCCGCCGAACTGATCGGGAGGCTCATCCGGTCCCCCGGGGCGGCCACGGCCGCCGGCAGGCTCGGGGCGGCCGGCGTCGGCGACGGGCCGACCCGCGGGCGCGCCGTCCGCCGGGTCGGCGCCGGGGACACGGTCGCGGGCGTGGCCGACGGCGGCCGGATAGACCGACCGACCGGCGCCACCGGACGTGCGGGGGCCGCCCGGAGCGCCGGGACGGGCGATGCCGTTCGTCGGGTCGGCCGGGCGCGGGCCGGTCCGGCCGGGGCCACCCGAGCCGGGGCCACCCGAGCCGGGGCCGGCCACCGCTGGATCCGGGCCGGCGCCGGGCGCCGGCCGTTCGCCGGGCGGGCCGCCCGGACGGCCGAGATGCTCCTCGTGGCCGACGAGGCGGTCCGCCTCGTACTCACGACCGGCACCCGGCCCCGCTGGGCCACCGACACCGGCGCCGTACTCGCGGCCCGCACCGGGATCGCCCACCGCGGAGCCGTAGTCCCGACCTGCACCGGGTCCGGCCGGGCGATCAACACGGGCGCCGTACTCGCGACCGGCACCGGGCCCCGCCGGGCCACCGACACTGGCGCCGTATTCGCGGCCCGCACCGGAATCGCCGGCCCCACCCGGGCGCGCGGCGCCCATGTCCCCGGCCACGCCGTAGTCATAGCCTCGTTCCGGGCCACCGGCCGGGCGGCGCAGCTCGTCGTCGCTGGCGGGACCGCCGGCGCCGGACCGCCCGGCACCGCCGTCGTATGCGTCACGCGCCCCGGCGGGGGCCACGCCGCCCGGGATGGCCGGCCGGGCGTCGGGCTCGACGCCGCGTGCGGGCGCACCGGTCGCCGGGGGGCGTCCGGCGACGTCGTCGCGGCCGAGGGGGTCGCTCGGACGGCCGTGCCCCGGCTCGTAGCCACGGATGGCACCGGGGTCGAACGCACCGCGGGGCGGTTCGTAGCCAGGCCCGCCGGCGACCTCGGCCGACCGGCCCGGACCGGCGTCGTACGAAGGGCTTTCCCGGTCCCAGGGCCAGGCCGAGTCGGAGGTCGTGGTGGCCGTGCCGGCGCCGGGCGGGTCGCTGCCGTGCGAGTGGCCGTTGGCCCCCTCGCTCCGGACGCGTCGCGGCTGCGAGGTCCGAGCGACGAACTCCCGTGGGATCGAGGTACGCCAGTCGACGCCGCCGGGCGGAGGCTGCGCTGCCGTGCCGGCCCAGGCCGGCGGGAGGTCCTCCATGGGCCTCCCGTCGGTCGGGTCGTCGCCCGTCGAAGTGCTGTCCACCTGGCCCGAAGCCTCCTCGCCCCACATCGTTCTCGTCGCCGTGGGACCGACGCGGCGGCGGTCCTGACCTTGGTCGGCCGGCGTCCCGGCGGGGCGCCACGGCTCGTCCTCGGCGGCAGGCGTCGCCGCCCGGTCCGCCCCGTACAGCGGGACCGGCCGGCGCCCGCCCGGCGGACGCCGGTCGGGGCCGAACGGCCCGGCGGCCTCGACCTCGTCCTCCCGGACGTCGCGCCGGGTGCCGGTGTCGTCGTCCTGGCCCGCCGGCGCCCGGTCGTGGCGCGCCACCGCCCCGAACGGGGCCCGGCGGATCGGACCGCCCGGTCGCCGCTCCCCCACCCCGGCGACGGGCGCGGGCACGTGAGCGGGTGCCTGTCGATCGTTCGTCGCCTGCGCCACGGCACCCGACGGCGTGCGGTCTCCCGGCCGTTGCCTCAACCGGCGGGTCGGCGGCTCCTCGTCGGGTGCGTCCGCCGGCGCCCCGGCGGGCCCGGCCGCCGAGGCGCTCGGGATCTCCCGCTCCGGCGGCACCTCACGTTCGGCCGCCGCGGGCTGTTGCGGCGCAGGGAGAGTGCCCGGCGGAGCCGCATCGCCCCTCGCGGCGGCCACGTCGTCGCCGAACCGCCCCGGCGCTCGCGTCTCCTCGGGCGTCGGCTGGTGACGCGACGGCACGCGCGCACCGGTCGGCGCAGCGCCGCTGTCGGGGTGGGAGTCGGGGGCGCTCCCGTCAACTGGCCGCAGCCGATCGCCGGCCAGCATGCGGCCGGAGTCCGTCCGACCGCTCATCGCGGCTCGCCACCGTCCCGGCCGGACCTCGGCCTGGTCGGGATCGCCGAGCGGCCCGGCCACCTCGCCCGGCACCGACGTCGGCTCGTCGCCCGGAGCCGCTGGGCCGCCGACATCCGAGTTGTCCGTACCGCCGGGCGCGGCGAAGGGCATCCTCGGAGCAGCCGGCTCGACGGAAGCGGCCGGCGAGGCGGACGTCGTCGGCGCCGCCGGGGTGGGAGCGGACGAGGAGGCGGGCTCCGTCGACCACGAGGGCTCGCGGCCATTGAGCGGCGGACCGGGCTCGGGCGTCTCGTCCTGCGCCTGCGCCCAGCGCAGCTCGGGATGGGCGCTGCGCGCCCAGGACATCGCTTCGGGCTCGTCACCCGGCGACGACATGGCGTCGGCCGTCCGGCCCGAAGCGGATGACGGGCCCCCGGCGCCCTCGCCGGATCGGGCCACCCCGGCGGATGGCCCGGGCGTCCCGTTCCGCGCCCACGGCGCCCTGGGGACGGCGGCGGGCGGCGGCGCCGGCGCCTCCGCGGACTGGCCGGTCGGCGACGACGGGCCCGCTTCGCCGGGACGCGCCCCCGGGGCGCGGGTGGGCCCGGCCGGGCCGGCGGCGGTCCCGGCCCGGGCGGCCGGGGCGTGATCGACCTCGTCGGACGCCTCCGCGTCGGCCGGGCCCTCGGATCCTGGTGCGCGGCTCCACGGCCCCACCGACCCGGCCACGGGAGCCGGGGAGGCGGGGCTCGCCGGGGGCGTCGCCCAGGTTGGGTCGGCGCCGGACGCGTCCCGGGACGCCGGCGCATCGCCCGGTGCTCCCCAGGGCGGCGAGGGCACCGATGACCCGGGGGCGGGCGCCGAGGGCGACGACCCGGGTGACGCAGTCGCGGCGGGCCCGTCGACGACGACCGGCGGCATGCCGTGGGGCATCGTCGGCGCCGGGTCGGTCGACACGGGCATCGACGGCGGGCCCCCGCGCAGGCCTGCCGCCGGGCTACCGAACGCCGGCAACCTCGGGTCCTCGTCGGCCGGCGACGGCACTCCGGCCGGCGCCGCGGCCGAACGTCGGTCGTCCGGCATCGACGGCGGGCCCCCGCGCAGGCCTGCCGCCGGGCTACCGAACGCCGGCGACTTCGGGTCCGCGTCGGCCGGCGACGGCACTCCGGCCGGCGCCGCGGCCGAACGTCGGTCGTCCGGCATCGACGGCGGGGCCGGCGGCGCCGGGCGTGTTGCCGGCGCGGGTGGGACCGACGGCGCCGCACCGAGTCGCTCGTCGGTGCCCGACGGCGGCATGGGCCCGCTGGCCGGTGTCGGCGGGGGCGGGACCGGCGGCGCGGCCGACGCTGCGGCGCCGAACCGAGGGTCGGGCGTCCTGGGCGGGGCGGCGGGACGAGGCGGGGGCGGGACCGGCGGCGCCGACGAGGCGCCGGCCGGGGCGGGGACGTCGCCCGGAGCCGGGATGACAACCCGGCGGGTGTCACCGGTGCCCGGCGCAGGGATGACGACGCGGCGCTGGTCGCCCGTCGCGGGCGGGGCAGCCGCAGCCGGCGGGACGTCCGTCGCCCTGGCGGCCGGCCGCGAGAGCGGCGCCGGAGGGGCACCGCCGGCGGGGAGCGCGGGCAGCGACTCGTCCCGGTACTCGTCGGTTCCGGCCGGTCCGGGCGGATGCTCGGAGCCGGTGAGTGGTTCTGGCGCATCGGGGGCCGCGGGGACGGGTTGGACCTCGTCGGGACCCGGCTCCGGACCGACGATCGGCGGCGGGGCCGACTCCGGCGACACCTGCGACTCGTCACTCGGCGCGGCCGCCAGGCGCTCACCCGAGAGAGCGTGACCCTCGCCAGAGAGAACGCGGCGTTCGCCGGACATCGCGGGGCGCTCGCCAGAGGGAACGGGACCCTCGCCCGACACGGCCGAACCCTCGCCCGACACGCCCGGCACCGGGAACTCGCTCGACACGGCCGGACCCTCGCCCGACACGGCGGGGACCTCGCCCGAGACCGCCGGGTCCTCGTCGAAGGCCGCCGCACGCTCCCCGGACACGGCTGGCTCCGGGGTCGACGCCGCCGGGTCGCCCGACTCGTCGGTCGCAGCCGTTGCTGCGGGCGCCGCTCGGTCCTCACCCCTGGTCGGCGAGGCGGAGTCCGGCGCGCCGTCGGCCGACGGGGGCGCCGAACCGGTCGGAGCGGCGGTCCAGTCCCGGCCCCCGGCGCCGGCCTCCGCCGGCGGGCGGGCGGGCTCCGGGTCGCGCGGCGTGCCCCCCGCCGGTGTCGCGCGGAGCGACCGTGCCGTGGGCGGCCGCTCGGCCGGCGTTGGGCGCGGCGGCGCATCCGGGGCACCATCGGCCCGGCGCTCCGCCGCCGGGGCGGATCCCGCCGGTCGGGAGTCGGGCTCCGCCGCGGACGGCTCGCCGGCACCGGAGCGCCCGGGTGTGGGACGGGACTCGGCGGGAGACGAGGCGTGGCGGGCTGCGGGCGACTCGGCGGGAGACGAGGCGTGCCGGGCTGCGGGCCATTCGTCCTCAGCGCGTGACGCCGGTGAGGGCGGAGGAGCGGCGGGGGTCTCGCCCGTGGGTGGCGCGCCCGTGCCGAACCCGGTCGGCTCCCCGGTGCCCTCCGCGGGCGGGCGGCGGATGATGCGCGGCGACGTGGGGCCGGACGACGCCCCCGTCGACCCCGTCGATCTCGTCGAGCCCGACGGCCGCACCAGGCGCGGGGAGCTCGGCTCCGGCCGCACCGTCGGCGTGGGGCCTGTCAACCGCCGGAGGCGGGGCACCGCCGGCTGGGACCGGACGGCCGGCGTCGAGCCCGACGTGCGGGACAGACGCGGTGACGTCGGCTCGGGACGCGCCGTCGGTGTCGGGCCCGTCATGCGGGTCAGCCGGGGCGGCGAGGCCGTCGGCGTCGGGCCCGTCATGCGGGTCAATCGGGGCGGCGAGGCCGTCGGCGAGGCGGCCGGGCGGGGGGCCTCCGGGATGCGGCCGAGTTCGGCCGGGAGGGGCTCGTCGTGGACCAACGCCAGGCGCTGGGTGCAGCGCGTCATGGCGATGAAGAGCGTCCGCAGGCCCCGCTCGGATTCGGTCATGACCTGCGCCGGCTCGACCAGCACCACGCTGTCGAACTCGAGGCCCTTGGCCGCCTCCGCCGACAGCAGGACGACCGGGGCCGCCCCGCCGCGCATCTCGGGCGTCCACGGCAGGCCGGCCCGCTCGAGCGCCGCCGCCACCCGCGCCCGCTGCCGGCTCGGGACCACCACGCCGACCGAGCGGGCCGGCGGCTCGTCGCCCGACCCGGGCCCGCCATCGGCGGGCACACCCGCGGCCGTGCCGCCGAGCAACTGGCGGACCGTGGTGAGCGTGGCGCCCGCCAGGTCGTGCGAGTGGGCCACCAGGATGCCCTCGCCCGTGCTGCGAACCGGGGTGGGCGGGGTCACCTGTGGGGCGATGGACGGCAGCAGCCGCATCGCCACCTCGTGGACCTCGGCCGGCAGCCGGTAGCTCGTCCGCAGCTCGACGATCTCGGTGGGGACCCGGTCGCGCCGCAGGTGCAGCGCGACCTCCTCCCACGAGTTGCGTGCCCACGGGCTGGTGCCCTGCGCCAGGTCGCCGAGCAGCGTCATCGACCCCGTGCGCGCCCGCCGGCGGACGGACTCGAGCTGCATGGGCGAGAGGTCCTGCGCCTCGTCGGCGACGATGTGCTCGTAGGTGGCCGGTGGGCCGTTGAGCAGGACGTCGGCCGCGTCGAGCAGAGGGACGTCGTGCGCCGACCACTGCCAGTTGCCGACCCGCACGTCGGCCGGGATCGATAGCAGGTCGACCTCGTCGTCGGTGAGCAGGCCGGCCGCCGCCGCCCGCAGCTGGTCGGCGTCGGACAGCAGCTCGACAAGGAACGACTGCGGGGTCAGGGTCGGCCAGCGGATGGCCAGGTAGTCGTCGACCTCGTCGGCGGCCTCGCCCCGCCCGTCGGGGCCGAGGGAGCCGTCGTCCGCATCGCCCCCGCCGGCGCCCAGGTGCGCCCGCACCTCGTCGAGCAGGAAGGCCCGCAGCTCGCGGTAGGCCTCGTTGTGCGGCCGGGGGCTCAGCTGCCGGGCCCGGGCCGCGACCCGGGTGCCGTCCAGCTCGATGTCCCGGCCGGCCACCACCAACTCGATCGGGCCCGGCTCGACCTGCTGACGGTTGCGCAACCCGCTGACGACCACACGGAGCATCCGGCGGTCGCCCTTGAGCCGGCGAAGCTCCGGCGGGTCGGTCCGCCCGATGCGGACCCGCGGGCCGAGCGACGTGATCGGCAGTTGCACCGTGGCCTGGTCACCGAGCGACGGCAGCACGGACGACACGTAACGGATGAACGCCGGGTTCGGCCCCACCACCAGCACGTCGCCCGGGGCGAGCCGGTCGGCGTGGTTGTGCAGCACCCAGGACACCCGGTGGAGCCCCACCTGCGTCTTGCCGGTGCCGGGCCCGCCCTGGACGACCAGCACCTGGTCGAGCGGCCGGGTGATGACCTCGTACTGCGCTCGCTGGATCGTGGCCACGACGTCCCGAAGCTCGCCCGAACGGGCGGCGCCGAGGGCGTCGAGCAGGGCGTCGGACACCACCGGCGGGCGCCCGGCGGCGGCCGCGGCCACGTCGGTGAAGATCGCCTCGTCGATGTCGAGGATGCGGTCGTCCCGGCAGCGGTACACGCGACGGGCGTCGAGGCCCGCCGGGTCGTCGGGTGTGGCGGTGTAGAACGGCGCCGCGATCGGGGCCTGCCAGTTGACGACAACGGTTGCGCCCTCGTCGTCCCAGACGGCGTCCTTGCCGATGTAGAAGCGCTCGCCGTCGGCGTCGATGCGTCCGAACGCCACGCCGCCGTCGGGATCGGCCTGGGGGAACCGGGCGAGCCGCCGGCGCAGTTCGTCGGCCGAGCGGGCGTCGGCCGCGGTGGGGGGACCGTCGGCCGCCACGGACTGGTCGCGTTGCCGGTCCCGTAAGGCCCGAGCGCGATCGAAGTACTCCTGCTCCCGGGCGACGTCAGGATGCACGCGAGGCCCCACGTCCGGCCGGCCGGGGGCGGTCGGCGGTGACGGCCGCCGTCGCTGAACGCCCCAACCGGTGCATCGTCGCCTACCCCTGCTCGTGTGCCCATGCACGGCGGCACCCGTGTCCGCGGGAGGACCGCGTCCGGCGCGCGCCGTCGCCGCACACTACTCGTGCCGCGCGAGCCGGGGGAGGCCCGGAGCCTCGCCGACGAAGGGACCGGGATGGTAGGGAGCGCCCGCCGATCGGTGGTGGATGCCCGCCCGCCACTGCTGTGACCTGGGCCACTCCGCCGCTGCCCACGGGGACGCGCCGAGGCCGCCGGGGGGGTGCCGCCGACCTGGTTGACGGCCACCGCCGGCCCGGCTCGACTACCGGCCATGGCCGACGTCGACGCCCTGGTGGACGAGCTGACCCTCGACGAGAAGGCGGCCCTCACGGCCGGGCTCGACACGTGGTCGACCAATGCGATCCCCCGCCTCGGCATCCCGACCGTGTACCTGACCGACGGCCCGAACGGCGCTCGAGGCCCGGCGCTCGGCACGGCCGGGCCGCCCAGCGTGTGCGTGCCGTGCGGGTCCGCCCTCGGCGCCACCTGGGACCCGGCGCTGATCCGCGAGGTCGGTGCCCTCCTCGGCCGCGAGGCCCGGCGGACCCGGGCCCGCGTGCTCCTGGCCCCCACCCTCAACCTGCACCGGTCGCCCCTCGCCGGGCGGAACTTCGAGTGCTACTCCGAGGACCCGCTGCTGGCGGGGACGCTCGGCGCCGCCTTCGTGCGGGGCGCCCAGTCGCAGGGCGTGGCGACGACCGTGAAGCACCTGGTGGGCAACGACGCCGAGTTCGAGCGGCACGGCATCAGCTCGGTGATCGACGAGCGGGCGCTGCGCGAGCTGTACCTGCGGCCCTTCGAGCTGGCCATCCGCGACGGCGGCGCGCTCGGGGTGATGACGTCGTACAACCGGCTCAACGGCACCTACACGACCGAGCAGCCCGCGCTCCTGAGCGACATCGTCCGGGAGGAGTGGGGCTTCACCGGCTTCGTGCTGACCGACTGGTTCGGCTACGTGGGCACGACCGTCTCCCCCGCCGCCGGCGTGGACCTCGAGATGCCCGGCCCCGCCCGAGCCTTCGGGCCGGCGATCGCGGCCGCCGTCCGCGCCGGGGAGCTGGACGAGCGCGTCGTCGACGAGCAGGTCCGCCGGCTGCTCACCGTGTTCGACCGGATCGGGGCGCTGGGCGACCCGGTGGATGGTGATCGGACGATCCCCACCGATGACCGCCCCGAGGACCGCGAGCTGGCCCGGCGGGCCGCCGCGTCGTCGATGGTGCTGCTCACGAACGACGGGACGCTCCCGCTCGACCGCTCGACGCTGGCCACCGTGGCCGTCATCGGCCCCAACGCCCTGGCCGCCCGGATCATGGGGGGCGGCTCCGCCACCGTCCACGCCCACCACGAGACCCCGCCGGTCGACGCCCTCCGCGCCCGCCTCGGGCCCGACGTCAGGGTGGTGGCGGAGGTCGGCTGCCGGAACGACAAGATGCTCCCCCTGCTGGGCGGTCCGATCACCGCCGCCCCCAGCACCGGCGCCCCCGGGTGGGACGTCGAGGTCATCGCCCACCCCCACCTCGAGGGCGAGGTGGTCGACACGTTCACGCTGCCCGAAGGCGACTGGCTGACGTTCGAGCCGCCGTCCCCGCACGTCGACGCGGGCAGCTGGTCGGTCCGGGCGCGCACGTGGGTCACGCCGCCCGAGTCCGGGACGTTCGAGCTGGGCCTCGCCCAGATCTCCCCCGCCCGCCTCCTGGTCGGTGGCGAGGCCGTGATCGACGGCATCGCCGAGCGGCCGGCCCGGGGCGACGCCTTCTTCGGGATGGGCAGCGTCGAGGCCCGGGCCACGATGGACCTGGCCGGAGGCGAGCCCGTCGAGGTCGTCGTCGAGTACGCCGCCGGCGAGCGCGCCGCCGTCGGCGCCTGGCGGGTGGGTTGGCGGGCGTCCGACCCGCCCGGCCTGATGGAGCGCGCCGTGGCGGCCGCCGGCGCCGCCGACGTGGCCGTCGTCGTGGTCGGCACCACCGGGGAGTGGGAGTCGGAGGGCCACGACCGCACGACGATGGACCTCCCCGGGGACCAGGACGAGCTGGTCCGCCGGGTCGTGGCGGCCAACCCCCGCACGGTCGTGGTGGTCAACACCGGCGCCCCGGTGACGATGGACTGGGTGACCGAGGCGGCCGCCGTCCTCCAGTCCTGGTTCGGCGGGCAGGAGATGGCCGACGCCCTCGCCGACGTGCTGCTCGGCGACGCCGAGCCGGGCGGCCGCCTGCCCACGACGCTGCCGGAGCGGCTGGAGCACAACCCGTCGTACGGCAATTTCCCCGGCGAGAACGGCGAGACGCGCTACGGCGAGGGCGTCTTCATGGGCTACCGCTGGTACGACGCCCGCCACCTGCCGACGCGTTTCCCGTTCGGTCACGGGCTGTCGTACACGTCGTTCGAGCTGGGCGAGCCGACGCTGTCGAGCCCGGTGTTCCGGCCGGGCGGCGAGCTGACGGTGGCGGTCCCGGTGACCAACACGGGCGACCGACCGGGGTCCGAGGTGGTCCAGTGCTACGTGGCGCCGCCGCAGCCGACCCGCCTGGTCCGGCCACCCAAGGAGCTGGCGGCCTTCGCCAAGCTCTGGCTGGAGCCCGGCGAGACGGCGACCGTGCGGCTCGCCCTCGACGTGGGGGCCTTCGCCTACTGGGACCCGGGCCAGGACGACCGCGCCGAGGTCGACGCCAAGCTGGCCGGCCTGCCGGTCCAGGCGGGCCGGCGCCGTGGCCGGCGCGGTTGGCACGTCGAGGTCGGCGCCCACCGCCTCCTGATCGGCCACAGCTCCGCCGACCTCCCACACGCCGTGGACCTCCAGGTCATGACCCCCGACTGACAAACCGGCCGGAGGGCCCGCGGGCGGGACCGTCGGGACTTCCCCGGCCGCGTCCACGCCCCGTCCTGAGCGGCGCCGCCCCGCGACCGCCC
>Ga0126306_10000871_pt1 | contig 15338 bp, 16 predicted proteins | sample Plot27_FD_92592 | JGI IMG/M metagenome (GOLD analysis project Ga0126306, IMG submission 92592) | Serpentine soil microbial communities from UC McLaughlin Reserve, CA, USA - Plot27 | ecosystem: Environmental > Terrestrial > Soil > Grasslands | place: USA: UC McLaughlin Reserve, Lake County...
CCCAACAGGTGAAAGGGGTCGCCGGTGGACATCATCGGTGTGATCATCGCAGGCATCATCATCGGCCTGCTGGGCAAGTTCTTTGCGCCGGGTGACCGCGACAACATTCCGCTCTGGCTGACGGTTGTCTGCGGGATCGGTGGCGTGCTCATCGGCTACTACCTCGCCGCAGCGCTCGGTGTTGAGGCGACGAGCGGCATCGACTGGATTCGGTGGATCATCAGCATCATCGTCGCGGCGGTCCTGGTCATGGTCGCGGCCTCGGTGACGGGCAGACGCGGCAGGGCGGTCTAAGGGTCCGAGGACCGCGAGGACCAAGTCCTCGGTGCGAATGAAGCGTCGGCCAGGCGGCCAGTCACGATCCTCACGGGGCAACCGTGGTGGCCGGCAGTCTGACCGGAGATCCCCGACCGTCCAACTCCCGCTGCGCCGCTGGCCGGATCAGCCGATCGCGGTGGGCGGGGTGGCCATCATGGCCTCCTAGGACGTGAGCCGTGCCAGCCCGCCGAGGGGCCGATCTCCGCCATCGTCACGTTACGCGCAGCCACCGAGCAGGCCTGCAGCTCAGCGGGAAGGATCGTGATGGACGAAGCCACCGCGCGGGCGATGATCAAGGATCACTTCGACACGGGCACCGACGACTTCGTCCGCTCCTCCGAGATCTATGCAGACGACGCCGTGCTGGAGTTCCCCCAGGGCAGAGAGCGCATCCGTGGCAAGGCCAATATCCTCGCCTTCAGGTCCGCCTATCCCGCCCGGATCAGCCTCGACATGCACCGGACGATCGGGTGCCACGACCTCTGGGTCAACGAATACACCATCGACTACGACGGCGAGCATCCCCTCAACGTCGTGGGCATCATGGAGTTTCGCGACGGCAAGGTCGTCCGCGAGCGGATCTACTTCGGTGAGCCGTGGGAGCCGCCGGCCTGGCGGGCACAGTGGGTCGAGCCGATGGAGGGAGCCTGAGGCGTCGCCAACGGCGGTCAGGAACTCGGGGGGTCCAGCCACACGGCGGTGAGGTCGGGTCCGACCGTCCAGGGGTCGTACACCCAGCCGTGGACCCGGGAGGCCCACTGGAACGAGAAGTTCTCCCAGATCAACGGGACCATGGGGGCGTCGCGCATGATCCGCTGGTCGATCTCGGCCCACATGGCCGCCCGACGGTCCCGGTCGGGCTCGGCCAGGGCCCGGTCGATCAGCCGGTTCACCGTCGGGTTGTGGTACTCACTGAAGTTGCCGCTCAGCGCCGGGTCGAGGCGGCTGTCGTACTGCAGCACGATCGACTGCCGGGCGTTGTCCCCCAGGTAGTCCGGTCTCCAGACGCTCTGTCCGAGCTGGTGCTCGAGGCGCTTGGCGGGTATCCCGAGCGACCTCTCCCAGAGAGCACCCTGTCTGAAGCGCTTGACCTTCAGGTCGATCCCGGCCCGGGCCAGGGACGCCTTGATCGGTTCCACGGTGGCCGCGTACTTGCCGCTGCCAAAGGTCACAAAGGTCAGGGTCAGCCCGTTGGGGTAGCCGGCCTCGGCCAGCAGGGCCCTGGCCTTGGCCGGGTCGCCCCGGCCCCCCGGCGTCGGGTACAGGTCGTAGGGGCGGTAGCCGAGCGAGCCCGGCGTCATGATGGTCGAGGCCAGCTCGCCAGTGGCGGCGAACCGCCCAGCCACCGCGTCACGGTAGGCGACCTTGTCGATGGCGTAGTTGACCGCCTGGCGGACCCGGACGTTGGCGATCGCACCCGCCTTCGGGTTGGTGCCGAGGACGAGCAGCAGCAGGGCCCCCGTCGGATTGACCGACAGCCGCCGGGACCGCTCCGGGTCGGCCCGGAGCTCGGCGATCCGCGCCTGGGGCACGTGGCTGTCCAATGACAGGTCGGCCGCCTCCTGCTCGATGGCCTTCTGGATCGACGCGGTGCCGATGTCCAGCTTGACCTCGATCCGGTCGACCCAGGCCTTGCGCAGGGGGTCGGTGGCGGAGTCCCAGTTCGGGTTGCGGACCAGGACCACCGTCTCGCCCGGGATGTAGGTGGCCGGGGTGTAGGGCCCCGAGCCGACCACATAGCCGTCGTAGTTGTCCCCGACCGCATACTCGGCCGCATGCTCGCCTGGCACCGGGGCGAAGAACGACAGGGTGAGGATGGACAGGAAGTCCTCAGCCGGCTGGTCCAGGGTGATCTGGAGGGTGCGGGGGTCGGGGGCGGCCAGGCCCGCGACGCGGCCGGCCTTGCCGGCGCCGAAGGCGGTGGCGCCGGCGATCAGGTCCGCGTACTGCTGCCCGTACGAGGGGGTCTGTTTGTCGTAGAGCCGCTGGATGGCGGTGATGAAGTCGGTGGCGGTGACCTCGCGGTTGACCGGCGGAGCGTAGCGGACCCGGGGCGCAGGGTGAAGGTGTAGGTGCGCCGGTCGGCCGAGACCTGGGGTGGGCCACTGGCGATGTCGGGGACCGGGTCGGTCTTCTTCTCGGGCGGCCCGGCGAGGTTGTAGCCGTACAGGGTCCGGGCGTAGGGACGCGTGATTGGGCCGTAGTTGTCGGCCGTGTCCAGCCCGAAGAAGGGGTCGGAGCTGAGCACGCGGAGGGTCCCACCGGATGCGCCGTCCGTGCTCGAGTCTCGCGGCTGCCCGGTGCAGCTTGCCCCGAGGAGCGCGAAGCTGAGCGCGAGGCAGGCCGCTCGGAAGCCGCTGGCGGTGCGCATCGGCTTCCTCACCCCCCGAGTCGTCACCTCGAAGCATGCGCCGGTCTCCTCGACCACGCCAGCGCTTTACGTTCTTGACGCCCGGACGGGGTCGCCGGTGGGCTCGGCGACCCCGTGGGGCTGAGCGGGCCGGTGTCATGCCGGCAGCTCAGGTGGTCGGCTCGGGTCGGGGGCGGTGGCGGTGGATCCGCCAGGTGGCGGCGGCGCCAAGCCCCAGGAGCAGGGCGACGGCGGCCGCCGCGACGGCCAGGCTATCCCGGTCGTGGGCCGGCGCCTTCGGCGCCGGGGCGGGGACGAACGACCCGTCGTCGTTGACCCAGGACTCCGACCCCATGGGCGGCTCGGGCCGGAGGTGCCGCCGCACGAACGGCGTCGATGAGCTCTGGGACGACTTCTCGGCCTTGCCCTGCTCGTCGGCCTGTGCGGTCGCGGCCTGGTGGTCGATCCTGCCCTGTCGCTCGAGGACGCGCTCGTCCGGGACGGCCAGGGCCTGGCCGGCGGCGAGTGTCGCGGTCAGCGCGGCAGCGGCGGCTGCGATGGCCAGGACCCCGGGCCGCGGCCCGGCACGCCGCCCGCCGGCGTCGAGTTGGCTTGTACATGGTCTTCCTCCTGTGGGGGGTCTCGTGGTCAGGCGGCTGGCGTCGGCGGCGCGGCCGATCAGCGCTCTGGGCGAGCCGGGCCTGGGCGGCCTGCGCCTGTCGGTCGGTGATGCGCTGGGTGGCCAGCAGTTGGCTCAGCCCGGCGTGCTGGTTGTGCATGTCCTTCCCTTCCTGCAGCTCAGCGTCCTTGCTCCAGCGCCTAGCGTGCGCCGTGGAGGGGCAGCGCACGATCCCCGTGGGGGGCAGGGTTGGCCGTTGTCCCGGTGAGGCTTTGCTGTCTGTTCGGTAAGGGCTTGTGCCGTCTGGGGGTGGTCGGCTACGGTCGCGGATGGGGGCGTTGGTGATGGGTGGGTACCTTGAGGTGTGGACGGCGGCCGGCCGGGAGCTGGTGGCCCTGGAGGCCGGGCGGCTGACGCTCGGCGGCAACCCGGCCAACGACCTCCCGCTGTCCGCCGATCCGACCCTGTCGCGGCTGCATGCGGTGCTGGAGCGCTATGGGGCGGGCTGGTGTGTGCGGGATCTGGACTCGCGCAACGGCACCTATGTCAACGGCCAGCGGATCTGGAGCGAGCGCGCGCTGCGCCCCGGCGACGAGCTGCGGGTGGGCGCGACCCGGCTGGTCTACCGAGGGGAGGAGCCGGCCGGCGGCGCGGGCACCCAGGCCAGCGAGCCGCCGCCGGAGCTGACCCGCCGCGAGCGTGAGGTTCTGCTGGTGCTGTGCCGGACCGTGCTGGCCGGCGAGGCCTTCACCGAGCCGGCGTCGATCCGGGAGATCGCCGAGGCCCTGGTGGTGACCGAGGCCGCCGTCAAGCAGCACCTTGGCCATCTGTACGACAAGTTCGCCATCCACGGCGGCGGCGAGCGCCGGCGGGTGCGGCTGGCCAACGAGGCGCTTCGCCGTGGCGCGGTGACCATGGCCGGCCTGCGCCAGGAGGTCGCCCGGGACGACAAGCGACCCCGGTGACCGTCCCGGCCGACCCTCGCCTCGGGACCCGCCTGGCCGGCTACCGGATCCAGTCGCTGCTGGACCGGGGCGGCATGGGCGTGGTGTATCTGGCCGAGCAGCTCGGCCCCCACCGGCCGGTGGCCCTCAAGCTGCTGTCGGCGCCGGTGGCCGCCGGCGAGGCGTTCCGCGAGCGGTTCCTGCGCGAGTCGGAGCTGGCCGCGGCCATCGACCACCCCAACGTGCTGCCGGTCTATGACGCCGGCGAGACCGACGGGGCGCTGTGGATCGCCATGCGCTATGTCGACGGCATCGACCTGGCGGCGCTGCTGGCCAGAGACGGGCCGCTGGTCCCTGAGCAGGCGCTGGGGATCGGCGGGCAGGTCGCGGGGGCGCTGGACGCCGCCCATGTCCGCGGGCTGGTCCACCGCGACGTCAAGCCGGCCAACATCTTGCTGGCGGTGGAGGACGGCGTAGTCGCCCACGCCTGGCTGGCCGACTTCGGGCTGACCCGGCGGATCGGCGGCGCCCGCGGGCTGACCGTCAGCGGGCAGGTGCTGGGCACGATCGATTATGTCGCCCCCGAGCAGGTCGAGGGCGGTCCGGTGGACGGCCGGGCCGACCAGTACGCGCTCGGCGGCGTGTTGTTCGAGTGCCTGACCGGCGTGGTGCCGTTCCGGCGTGACGGTGAGCTGGCGGTGCTGTGGGCCCATGTCCACGACCCACCGCCGCACGTCACCGAGCACCGCCCGGACCTGCCCGCCGCGCTGGATGATGTGACGGGTCGGGCCCTGGCTAAGGCGCCCGGCGACCGCTACCCCTCCTGCGAGGCCCTGGTCCCCACCGCCCAGGCGGCCCTGACCGGCACCACCGGCCGGCCTGCGCCACCGCCTCGGCCGGGCCGTCGGGCGTCGCGCCGGACGCGGCCGACGGTCTGGGCGGCCCTGGCTGACCCGGCGTTCGTCGTTGGTGCTGACCATCACCGCAGCGGTGCTGTCGGCCGTGCTGCTGGTGGCCGCCGTCGTCCTGGCCCGGGACGGCGGCGCGCCCACGGTCCCGACCACGCCGGCGGTGCTGCCGGCGGCCAACCACGCCGTCCGCATCGACCCGGCCACCTACGAGACGGTCAAGGCCGTCCCGGTCGGGACCGACCCGGCGGCGGTGATCGGCGGCGGCGGCAGCGTCTGGATCGTCAATCGGCGCGACCGCACCGTGAGCGTGATCGACCCGGCCACCAACCGGGTCCAGGAGATCATGCCGGCGTCCGGGTCCGGGTCCGGGCCCCGGACCGCCAGGGTGGCCCCGGCCTCGCCTATGCCAGCGGGAGCCTCTGGGTGGCCAACACCGCCCAGCGGCGGGTCGCCCGGACCGAACCTGGCGCGGATCCCACCCCTATCCCGGTGGAGGGGGCGAGCCCAATCGCCATCGTCGCCGCTCAGGACGCCGTGTGGGTGGCGGCCCGGACCCAGCGCGGACGCGGCCTGCTCGCCCGCATCGACGCTGGCGCCAACTAGGCCAGCCCGGCGGTCCCGCTGCCCCACCCACCGACCGGGTTGGCCATCACCCCGGACGGGGGGACGATCTGGGTGGCCACTGCCGCCGACCAGACCATCCGCCGGATCGACACCCGCGCCGGCGCGATCAGGCGGCGGATCGCCCTCACACTGGCGCCCGCCCAGGCGGCGTTCGGGGACGGCGTCGTCTGGGTTACCAGCACCACGGGCGACGCGGTGCTGCGGATCGACGCGACCACCTCCAAGGTGGAGGCGACCATCAGGGTGGGCAACGGCCCCACCGGGATCGCGTTCGGCGCCGACCGGGTCTGGGTGGCCAACAGCCAGGACGGCACCGTCTCAACCATCGACCCGCAGACCAACGCGGTCGGCACGTTGCGCCTCGGCTTCCGACCGACGGCCGTGGCGGTGATTGAGCGCGCCGTCTGGGTCGCGCTGGCTGCCTGACCTCGTCCTCGCGGATCAGCCCCGACGCAGGCCGAGGGTGCTGGTCGTCACCAGCCCGAGCCCGCAGGCGAGCTGGACGACCCACCAGGCGCCGAAGGTGTGGTGGCCGGACGCCGGGCAGGCGAGGGTGGAGACCACCAGGAGGCCGGAGGCGAACAGGGAGGCGGCCAGGCTCCAGCGCCGTCGCAGCCAGAAGCCGGTGAAGGTGGCCACCATGGCGCCCAGCAGGATGGCGGCGATGGCGTCGAGGAACCATGGGTCGACCGCGTCCGGGTTGGTGGGCGGCGGTTCGACCGCGATCCCGATCCCGACGAGCACGATCCAGGCGACCGCGCCGATGGCGGCCCAACGCCCGCTGATCGGCTCGAGCATGCGCTCCTGGAGCGGCCGGCGGGGGAGGGCGACGGCCGGTCCCGCATCGGTCGCCAGGGGCAGCTCCCGCTCGGCCCTGGTCAACTCCTCCTGACGCTCTCTGGTCGTGGCCATGGCTGCTCCTTTCGGGCTCCTCACCGTCCATCCTATGCGCCAGCCGTGACTCGGGTAAGCCGGTCAGTCCGCCGCCCTGGCCTCGGCGCTGACCGGGATCGGGGTCGACCTGGGGTTGGCGTCGGCCATGACGGTGGTGGTGTTGAAGTCCTGGCGGACGGGGCCGTGCCAGGAGCCGTCGAAGTAGAGCTGGACCAGGCTGCTGGTCTGCTGGTCGGTGGCGACCACGTCGAGGCGGCGGGTGCCCCAGGAGGTGGCGCCCAGGCCGGCCAGGGGGATGCGGTCGGGGCCGGTGCCCATGGCCTGGAGGCCGCGCCAGCGGCCGGCGTCGTACCACCAGTGGCCGATCAGCTGGCCGCCGGGGAGCTGGGAGAACACGTCCAGGCGGCCGGGGCCCCAGGCGGCCACGGCGGCGGGGGACAGGACGGCCCGGCCGCCGGGGCCGCGGCCCTTGTCGGACCAGCCGTGCCAGGAGCCGTTGAAGTAGAACTGGGCCAGCCTCCCGGCGGAGGTGGCGGCGAAGATGTCCAGGCGCCGCGATCCCCAGCTGGCGATGCTGGGGGCGTAGTCGCCGCCCGGGCCGGCGGCCAGCCGCTGCGGGCCGTGCCAGGTCGAGCCCGTCTGCCACCAGTGGAGCAGGTCGTCGGTGACCTCGTCGCGGGCGACCACGTCGATGCGCCCGTTGCCCCAGGAGGTCGCCGACGGGGCGACCAGCCGGTGCCCGCCCGGCCCCAGGCCGCGGTCGACCCAGTTGCCCCAGGCGCCCTGGAAGCTGCGTTGCAGCAGCCGCCCGGTGACCAGGTCGACGGCGAACACGTCCAGCCGGCCCCGCGCCCAGGAGGCGACCGTGGGCGGCCCGATCGGGTGGCCGCCGGGCGCCAGGCCGAAGCCCCGCCAGCGGCTCCAGCCGCCCGAGAAGTACTTCTGCAGCAGCTCGCCGCGCTGGCCGTCGCGGGCGAACACGTCCAGCCGCCCCGGCGCCCAGCTGACCGCGGCCGGGTCGGCGATCTCACGGGTCAGGATCGGGGTCCGCAGTCCGGTCCGGTAGCTGGTGAAGTGCGTGTAGTCGCCGTGCATCCAGACCACGTCGTGGCTGGCGTCGATCTGGCCGCGGGGGGAGATCGGCCGGTAGCTGCCCCGGGCCGACCCCGAGGTCAGGGCCCGCGACGACCAGGTCGCCCCCTCGTCCGGGGTGGTCCAGACCTCGGTCTCGAACACGCCGGCGACCTGCCGGGACAGATAGACGGTGGAGGGGTCCTCGTGGTCCAGGGTGATCCCGCCCGAGTAGTTCGGCTCCCGGGGGTCGATGCTCATTGAGCGCCCGGCCCGGACCAGCTCCCGGTCGGTCCAGCTGGAGCCGTTCCAGCGGGCGTAGCGGTAGCGGTGGTCGGTGTCGGTGGGGAAGGTGGCGTACACGATCACCGGGTGCCCGGCGTCGTCCAGGGCCACGTCGTGGACCCAGGCCTTGCCGTTGGTCCGCCAGCTGTAGACCAGCTCCGCCTGGGCCGGGGTGATGGGCAGATTGGCCATGCTGGCGATGACCGACCCATCGGCCCGGCGCAGCGACCCGGCCCGGTAGGCCACGTAGTGGATGTTGGTGCGGCCCGAGCGCGGGTGGGCCTGGGTGAAGGCCATGGCGATGGTGTCGCGGCCGTTGCCGGCGTACTTGATGTAGGGCCGCTCGCCCGAGTTCAGGATCAGCGTCCGGGCCGCGCTCCAGCTGGTGCCGTTGCTGGAGGTCGAGAACGACGGGTTGAAGTTGCCGCCCCGCCAGAACAGGTAGATGCGGTTGCCCTCGGCCGACAGCTGCACCGGGTTGGGGTAGGTGTAGCCGTGGGTGCCGGGGGTGTTGGTGGGGAAGACCCGCTCCGGCTCCCAGGCGGTGATGTCCTCGGGCCGGGCCGAGCGCCGGTACCACATGTTGTCGCCGGCGTGGGTCGACCAGAACACCAGCAGCCGGCCGTCCGGGCGGACCAGGATCGACGGGTTGACGTGGTCGTCCACCTGGAGGCGGGCCTTGAGGGTGGTGATCGTCCGCAGGCCGGTGTCGTGGTCGTAGCTGCCCACCTGGACGCTGCCGCTGGTCGACACCCAGCCGGTGTAGGTGCGGCGGTGCGCGCCGTCGAAGTAGACGCTGCGCGGGTCGCCGAACCAGCTCCAGGCGCCGCTCGAGGTCAGCTCCCGCTCGCGGACCGACTGGGCGGCCGCCGGGGCCGCCGGCAGGGCGGCCAGGGCGGCCAGGGACAGCGCGACCAGCCGGACGCGGACCTGCGGCTTGCTCATGGCCAAATCCCCCCCGCTGCGCAGACTGCCCTAGGCCGGCAAGCATGGATCAATCCGACATCGCCGTCCAGCCCGGGCGGGCGCATCATGGAGCGGTGATGACCCGGCTGCTGGTCCCGGCCGCGCTGCTCGCCCTCGCCCTGGCCGCGGGCGGCTGCGGGCGCTCCGGCCCCGGCGGCGCCTCGGCCGCCGCCACCTCGACGGTGGCCGCCACGGCCAGCTCGCTCGCCCCCGCCCCGGGCGGCTGGCCGCTGTTCACCAGCGCCGCCGGCGGCTACCGGCTGCGCTACCCGCCCGGCTGGCGGGTCAGCGAGAGCAGCGGCAGCGGCGGGCCGGTGCTGTCGCTGCTGCCACCCCGGGGCCCCGGCATCAGCCTGCTCGCCACCACCAGCCCGCCGCCCGACCCCGCCGCCGGGAGCGCGGCCATCCGCTGCCAGCCGGTCAAGGTGGGGGCGCTGGACGGCCGCCGCTGCCTCGACCCGGGCTCGATGGTGGTCACCACCACCCTGCGGGGCGAGGAGCGGTGGTTCGTGCTCACCGGTGCGCTGCGGAGCCCCCCGGAAGGCCCGGCCGGCGCCTACGACCGGGTGCTGTCCAGCTTCCGGCTCCGCTGACTACGCCCCATTCCCCGAGAACTGCGTATTCGATCTGGTACGCGGGAATCTACCCTACGGCCAGTCTGCGCCGTATGTTCCTGGTGACGGCGCCACCGGCACGGGAGCGGCCGCATGGGAACGTCGGTGCGGAGAGCCAACGCCATGGCCAGGCCGGCCATCCTCGGCCTGCTGCTCGCGGCCCTGCTCGCCCTGCCGGCGCCGGCCGCGCAGGCGCCGCAGCGGCAGGGCCCGGTCACCGAGGGGGCCGCCACCGCCGCCCAGGCGGCCGCCCCGCCCACCGGGATCACCCCCCTGATCGGCGACTTCGACGGCGACCACCGCACCGACATCCTCATGTACGGGCCGGGGAGCCTGCCCGACCACGTCTGGCTGGGGCGGCCCGACCGGGCCTTCCGGGGGGCCCCGGCCACCGTCGGCCGCAGCTACCTGCCCCTGGTCGGCGACTTCAACGGCAACGGCCGCTCCGACGTCTTCTGGTACGGGCCCGGCACGGCCACCGACGTGCTCTGGTACGGCGGCAGCGACGGGGCCTTCGCGGGCGCCTCGGCGACGGTCAACGGCACCTACGAGCCGTTCACGGGTGACTTCAACGGCGACCGCACCGACGACGTCTTCTGGTACGGGCCCGGCGGCGGCGCCGACGTGGTCTGGTACGGGCGCGCCGCCGGCGGCTTCGCCAGCCGCTCGGTGACCGTCCACGGGACCTACCAGCCGCTGGTCGCCGACTTCAACGGCGACGGCCGCCGCGACATCCTCTGGTACCGGCCCGGCCCCGACAGCGACGCCCTCTGGCTGGGCCGCGGCGGCGGCGGGTTCTCCAGCCGGTCCGTCTCGGTCCGCCGCAGCTACCAGCCGCTGCTGGGCGACTGGAACGGCGACGGCCGCCGCGACATCCTCTGGTACGGCCCCGGCGCCGCCACCGACGTGCTCTGGTTCGGGCGGACCGACGGGCGCTTCGGCGCCCGATCGGTCACCGTGAGCGGCACCTACGCCCCCTTCACGGGCGACTTCAACGGCGACCGCCGCCGCGACATCCTCTGGTACGGGCCCGGCGCCGGCCGCGACGTGGCCTGGTACGGGCGCGCCGACGGCCGCTTCACGGCCGCCTCGCTGACCGTGCGCGGCACCTACCAGCCCTATGTGGGCGACTACGGGGGCGACGGCCCCCACGACGTCCTCTGGTACGCCGCCGGTGACCCCAACGACATCCTCTGGTTCGGGCACGCCGACCGGCGCTTCACCTCCCGGGAGACCACCGTCGACATCGGCTACACCCGGGCCCCGCCGCTGCGCCCCGAGGCGCTGGCCAACCAGTACGACCCCTTCGGGTTCGTGGCCCACGCCTTCGGCGCCATCGACGGCCGCGTCTACAGCAACAGCCTGGAGGCGTTCCAGCGCAACTACGGACGCGGCTTCCGGGTCTTCGAGGTCGACCTGGTCCGCCTGGCCGACGGCACCGCCCTGGCCGCCCACCCCGGCCTGGAGGCCAACTACGGCCTCAACAAGCCGTTCAAGGAGGCGACCTGGGCCGACCTGGCCGGGCACCGCTACCTGGACCGGTACACGGTCCTGCGCAGCCAGGACCTGGTCCGGCTGCTGCGCGAGCACCCCGACGCCTACTTCATCCTCGACTCCAAGTGGTCGCGGCTGGAGATCTACCAGACCTTCCTGCGCCAGGCGCCGGAGCGGAGCGTGCGCGAGCGCATCCTCCCGCACGTCGAGGACAGGGCCGAGCTGACCGCCTTCCGCACCGCCTACCCGCTCCAGAACTACATGGTCGCCCTGTACCACACCCAGGCCCAGAACCGGTACGACGACCCGGTGGCGGTCGACTTCACCCGCCGCTACCGGGCCCCGGCCCTGATGATGTGGTGGCGGGACCGCGACCCCTCGCTCACCCTGGCCGCCAACGGCCGCGAGGACCGCCGCTACCGGCCGTCGTTCACCAACGCCCTCAGGGGCGCCGGAGCCAACGTATACGTCCACAGCCTCGGCGACCCGGCCCAGATCCAGCGCTTCTGGGACCTCGGCATCGGCGTCTACTCCAACGAGCCGTTCCCGCCCCTGGGCGGCGCCGACGCCCTGCGCAGCTCGCAGGAGCTGATCATGCCCGACTTCCCGGAGGGGATAATCCCCGCCTAGGACCCTTCGCCGGGTGGCCGAGGGAGGTGCGGGACCGATGACTCCGGGACGCGTGGCCACCACCAACCGCCTGCTGGCCGTGCTGGACAGCGACGAGGCGGCCGCGGCCGCGGTCGACGCCCTGGCCGCCGAGGGGTTCGCCGGCGACGCCGTCCAGGTGCTGCGGGGCGACCGGGACGCCGACCGGATCGACAGCCTGGGCAACGTCGGCGGGACCTGGGCCCGGGCCCGGCGGCTGCTGTCATTCACCCTGGCCGACCAGGCGGTCGACCTGGCCGTGTACGTGGCCGCCCTGCGCGACGGCCGCACCGTGCTGTCGGTGCTGGCCCCCGGCGACGCGGCCAGGGAGCGGGCCCGGCGCGCCCTGGCCGGGGCCGGAGCCCACTTCATGAACTTCTTCGGGCGGTTCGCCACCGTGGACGTCGCCCCCTGGCGGGGCGCCGAGCTGCCCCTGCCGCCCTGGCTGCGCCGCTAGCCCGACTCGGCCGGGGCGAAGAAGACCAGCACCGACAGCCGCTCGGTGATGTCGTGGAAGCGGTGGGGGACGGTGCGGGCGACGAAGACCACGCTGCCCGGGCCGACCGGCTGGTCCTGGCCGGCCGCCTCCAGCCGGGCCCGGCCCTCCAGGACCAGGTAGACCTCGTCCTCCTGGTGGGGCTCCTGGGGGTCGTCGGCCCCCGCCTCCAGCACGTACAGCCCGCTGCTCAGCGACTCGCGGCGCAGGAACTCGAGGTACAGCTCGCCGCTGCGGCGCTGCAGCTCGTCCCGGGCCGCCTCCAGGGCGGGGAGGTCGAAGGCCTCGACGGGGGGCTCGTCCACGAGCGCATCCTACCCCGGGCGCTTCGGCCCGCCCGAGCGGCGCGGTATCGTGGCCGGCGCCATGAGGATCTGCCGCTTCCTGGCCGACGGCGGCGCCGCCCGGGTGGGCTACCTGGACGGCGAGGTCGTCGTGCCCGTGGCCGGCGGCGACGGCCGGGCCGGCATGGAGGCGGTGCTGGACCTGGCGGTGGCCGCCAACGCCGACCCGGGGCTGCGGCCCCGGCCCGACGGCGACCCGGTCCCGCTGGCCTCGGCCCGGCTGCTGGCCCCCATCCCCGAGCCGCCCTCGATCCGCGACTTCTACGCCTTCGAGCAGCACGTCCGGACGGCCCGGTCCCGCCGCGGCAAGGAGATGCACCCCGACTGGTACGAGCTGCCGGTCTTCTACTTCACCAACCCGGCGGCGGTGCTCGGCCCCGGCGACCCGGTGGCCGCGCCGCCCCGCTCGGCCGAGCTCGACTACGAGCTGGAGGTGGCCTGCGTGCTCGGCCGCGGCGGGACGAACCTGCGCCTGGAGGACGCCGACCGGGCGATCGCCGGGTTCATGGTCATGAACGACTGGTCGGCCCGGGACATCCAGCGGCGCGAGATGGCGCTGTCGATGGGGCCGGTCAAGGGCAAGGACTTCGCCACCTCGCTGGGGCCGACCCTGGTCACGGCGGCGGAGTTCGCCCCCGGAGGGCTGATGGAGGTGCCGAGCGCGGTGATGACGGCGAGGGTCAACGGGGTCGAGTGGTCGCGGGCCGACCTGGACGGGCTGTGGTGGAGCTTCGCCGAGATGCTGGTCTACGCCAGCGAATCGGCGCCGGTCCGGCGCGGCGACGTGCTCGGGTCGGGCACCTGCGGCACCGGCTGCATCCTGGAGCTGTCCCTGGTCCACGGGGCCGACAATTACCCGTATCTCAAGCCCGGCGACGAGGTCGAGCTGGAGGTGACCGGGCTGGGCGCGCTGGCCAACCCGGTGGTGGCCGGCGACGCGCCCGCGTTCGAGCCCGACCCCAACCGCATCCGCCCGAGGCTGGGCCAGTGAGCGCGGCGGGGGCGCGGGCCGGGCGGGAGGAGCGGCTGCTGGCTGCGGCCGGGCGGATCCGGGCCAGCGCGGTGGTCCTGCCCGACGACGCCCTCACCGACCCCGACCCGGACTCCGGCGAGCGCTGGGACCGCGGGCAGGTCCTGGCCCACGTGGCCGAGATGCTGCCCTACTGGGCCCAGCAGGCCGAGCTGATCGCCAGCGGTCGCGAGGTCGAGTTCGGCCGGGTCAAGGGCGACCCGGACCGGATCGGGGCCATCGAGCGCGACCGCCGCGAGGACCCGCAGCGGCTGCTGGCCCGGGTCGACGAGGGCGTGGCCGTGGTCCTGGCCCTGCTGGACCGGCTCGACGACCGGGCCCTGGCCGCCGCCGGCCGCCACCAGACCCTGGGCGAGATGACGGTGGCCGAGATCATCGACCGGTTCGCGGTCGCCCACCTGGAGGAGCACGCCGACCAGCTCGACCCTCCCGCCCGACGTTGACGTTGCGGCGGAGGCGCTGGCAGGCGTACCTAAAAGGGTATGAGTGATCGTATGTATGACGTGACCGAGGCCACCTTCCAGGCCGAGGTCCTGGAGCGCTCCAAGACCGTTCCCGTGGTGGTCGACTTCTGGGCCGACTGGTGCGGCCCCTGCCACGCCCTGGCCCCGGTGCTGGAGCGGGCCGTTGAGCGCCACGGCGGCGAGGTTGTCCTGGCCCGGGTCGACGTCGACCAGAACCAGCGCCTGGCCATGGCCTTCCAGGTCCAGGGCATCCCGGCGGTCAAGGCGTTCATGGGTGGACGTCTGGTCGACGAGTTCGTCGGCGCCCAGCCGGCTCAGGTGGTGGAGCGGTTCGTCGAGTCCCTGCTGCCCAGCGAGGCCGACCGGGCGGCCGCGGCCGCCGCCGACCTCGACCCCGCCGAGGCCGCCGCCCGCTGGCGCGAGGTCCTGGAGCAGGACCCCGACAACCTGGCTGCCCGGGTCGGCCTGGCCGACCTGGCCCTGCGCGACGGCCGCCCCGACGAGGCGATCGAGCTGCTCCGCCCGGTCGAGCACGACCCCGAGGTCGAGGTCCTGCTGGCCAGGGCCCGCCTGGCCGCCGAGGCCGCCGATCCCGGCTCCCGCTTCGCCGCCGCCGCCGCCCAGGCCGCCGACGGCCAGCCCGACCCGGCCCTCGCTGAGCTGCTGGCCGCCGTCCGCGAGGGCCCCGGCGAGACCCGCGACCACGCCCGCGAGCTGATGCTGGACGTCTTCCGCCTGCTCGGCGACGACCACCCCCTCACCGCCATCTACCGCAAGAACCTCACCCGGGCGTTGTTCTAGTACGCTGCGTCCCGAACGCGTCGAAAGCGAGAGGGAGGCGGAACCCAGGTGGCCAACGAGGCCGTGCTCACCCCCCAGGGGGAGGATTTCCCCCAGTGGTACCAGGACGTCGTCGCTCGGGCCGAGCTGGCCGAGACCGGCCCTGCCCGGGGGAGCATGGTCATCCGACCGTGGGCGTACGCCATCTGGGAGCTCATGCAGGCCGACCTGGACCGCCGGATCAAGGCCACCGGGGTCCAGAACGCCTACTTCCCGCTGTTCATCCCCATGAGCTTCCTGGAGAAGGAGCAGCAGCACGTCGAGGGGTTCTCGCCCGAGCTGGCCGTGGTCACCCACGGCGGCGGTGAGAAGCTGGCCGAGCCGCTGGTGGTCCGGCCGACCTCCGAGACGGTGATCAACCACCTGTTCGCCAAGTGGATCCAGTCCCACCGCGACCTGCCGCTGCTGATCAACCAGTGGGCGAAC
>Ga0126306_10000872_pt1 | contig 15338 bp, 18 predicted proteins | sample Plot27_FD_92592 | JGI IMG/M metagenome (GOLD analysis project Ga0126306, IMG submission 92592) | Serpentine soil microbial communities from UC McLaughlin Reserve, CA, USA - Plot27 | ecosystem: Environmental > Terrestrial > Soil > Grasslands | place: USA: UC McLaughlin Reserve, Lake County...
AGTCAGCATCTTCCTGATCGCGCTGGGGGCGATCCTGGCCTTCGCCGTGAGTGCGGAGGTATCCGGCATCGACGTGCAGACGGTCGGTTGGATCCTGCTCGCCGTCGGCATCGTCGGGATCGTCCTCTCGATGATCTTCTGGTCGTCCTGGGGCGGCTGGGGCGGCGCACGCCGCCGCACATACACCGAGGACGGCCCCGCGGCCGGTCCTCCGTACTAGGCGGAACCCCCGGGGGGCGGCTCCGTGCCGTCCCCCGGATCGCGCCCGGCCACGGGCAGCTCGAACGCGAACGTCGACGCCTCGCCTTCGCGTGAGTGGACCGAGATGTCGCCGCGCATCTGCCTGACGAGTTCGCGGCACATGTAGAGCCCGAGCCCGGTGCCGTGGAGCGACGCGGCGGCTATGTGAGCCAGGGCGAGAGGAAGCGCTGGATGTCCCGGCAGCCGCGGGGCGCCTCGAGACGAGCGCGGACCTGTTTCCCCTCGACCACGTAGAGCGTCGGCACCGTCTCGAGGCGGAAGCGCTCCGCGAGGTCGGGACGCTCCTCGCGGTCGACGCGATAGACCTGGAAGGTCTCGTGATTCCTGCGCTGCTGCAGGACCTGGGCGAGGAAGCCATCGACCCGGCGGCAGCGCCCCGACTCGTTCGAGTAGAAGAAGACCAGCCGTGGCTTCGCAACCGGGACCGCGGCGACGCTCATCCGGCCGCCACCTCCCGGCGCGCGACGACGACGTAGTGGCCGTTCGCCTCGATCACCTGCTCGACGTCAGGCTGCTCATGACCCTTGAGGACGACGAAGTAGGCCTGATGAGAGCGGATCCGCGAGTAGTCCCCGGTCTCCACGAGGAGCTGCGACGTGCAGGTGACGTTTCCGCACTCGCACACGAAGGCGAGGCTCAAGCCGTCGTCGGCCGGATGCGAGCCGAACTCCTCCGTCAACGAGTAGATGCGCTCGTTGACGTCGCGAAACAGCGCGTGGTTTCGCGCGACGCGGCGATCGCGGGACGTGTTCACCGGGCTGCGGCCTTTGAGACCGGATAGCGTGCGATCGACTCGAGCGCGTCGCGGAGGGTTGGATGGCAGCGCAGGACGCGGTCGAGACCCGTGATCTCGATGATCCGGATGATCCGCCGGTCGTCGCAGACGATCGCGAAGACGCCGCCCAGCGCGTCGACGCGCTTGGACGTCTCGACGAGCAGGGCCAATGCCCCCGAGTCGAGGAAGGGGACGCCGACGAGGTCGACGACGATCTCCCGCCCGCCTTCGCCGACGATCCGGCCGAGCTCGTCGCGCAGGCCCGGCACGGTCACGACGTCGAGCTCACCGGCGACCGTCACCACATGGGCGCCTCCACCCAGATATGCGGACGTCAGCGTGAAATCGTCGGACACCCAGTCAACGTACCCGGGTCCTTCTCAGTGCCGTCTAAGCGGTCTCTGTAGAAGTACTCACACGGACTCACACGGGGACGAGCTTGTAGCCGATCCCGCGGACGGTCAGGATCCGTTGCGGCTCGTCAGGCGCCTCCTCGACCTTGCGCCTGAGGTTCGAGATGTGGATGTCGCACGCACGCTCGTCGCCGACGTACGAGCTCTCCCAGAGATGCTGCATGATCTCGCGCCGGCTGTAGGCGCGCTCCGGCTCCTCGGCGAGCAACGCCAGCAGCCGGAACTCCGAGGGCGTCAGCTGGACTTCGCTGCCTCCGAGCGAGACCTTGTGCCTGGTCAGGTCGAGCGTGAGCGATCCCACCCGCTTGAAGGCGTAGCCTCGCCCGGCCCGATCGAGCTCTCGGCGTCGGAGCAAGGCGCGCACGCGGCTGACGAGCTCGGCGATCGAGAACGGCTTCGTGACGTAGTCGTCGGCGCCGATCTCGAGACCGAGTACGCGGTCGACCTCGGCATCCTTTGCGGTCAGCATCACGATCGGGATGTCGCTTTCGGCGCGCAGCCGCCGACAGACCTCGGTGCCTGAGAGCCTTGGCAGCATGAGGTCGAGCACGACCAGGTCGAACGCCTCGTCGAGGGCGGCCGAAAGCGCCTCCTCACCGTCCGCACGGCTCGCGACCTCGTAGCCCTCGCCCTCGAGTGCGTACACAACCGCGTCCACGATTGCCGGCTCGTCGTCGACGACGAGGATGCGCTCGCTCACGGCCGCCTCACCATCGCCGACGGCAACGTGACGGCGATGCGGGTTCCTGCGTCGCTCGACTCGATCTCGAGCTCGCCGCGAAGTGCGCGCACCGCCTCCCCCGCAATTGCGAGCCCGAGGCCGAAGCCCTCGCCCTGCACGGTGGGATCGCGATAGAACCGCTCGAAGCTCCCGTTTGTCGGCAGGTCGGCGCCGGGCCCGGTATCGCTCACGACGATGCGCACGTGCTGCCCTGCGCGCTCGGCACAGAGGACGATCTCGCCCTCGACCGTGTACTTCGCCGCATTCTCTGCAAAGTTCCCGATCGCCTGCTCGAGCAGGTCGCGGTTGGCGAGTGCGGCGAGCGTGAACGGACAGTTGAGCGTGAGCTTGACTCCCCCACCCGGCCGCAGCCCGCGGGCGACGCCGGCAAGCAAGGGGCGAAGCGGGACGACCTCGACGGCAGGCAGCTCCGCCAGCGCCTGCGCGCGAGCCAGGAGCAGGAGGGCTCGGGTCAGACGAACTAGGCGCTCGCACTGGCGGTCGAGATGGGCGAGGAAGCGGTCGCGTGCCTCGGGATCCTCCTTCGCGCCGCCCTGCAGAACCTCGATCGCGCTTGCGATCGCCGACACCGGCGTCCGAAGCTGGTGAGCCGCATTCGCCACGAAGTCCCGTTCGGCGCGCTGGCCGCGCTCGTGGGCCGTCACGTCCGCGACCACGAGCAAGGCGTCGCCGGAAGCGTCCGGCGGCAGGGCGAGCACGTCGTACACAAGTTGCCCGTCGTCGAGCTTCGCGCGGGCCTCGGCCGGCTCGGCGCGGTGCTCGAACATGCGGGCTGCAATGGCGCAGAGCGAGGGCTCCGGCCACGGATCGACGAGGGCGCTCTCGACCAGCCTCCCTTCGTGCCCCAGCAAGTCGGCCGCGGCGGAGTTCGCATACGTCACCCGCAACGAGGAGTTCACGGAGACGACGGCGTAGTGGAGGCGATCGAGCAACGCCGACAGACGGGTCACGTCCCATAGCGCGCTGCCGCACTCCGGGCAGGTCAGGGCCGTGGGAGGCCCGAGCTCGTTGGTCGCCTCCTGGATCGAGTCGTACTCCGTGTGCGTGTGCTCCATCGACTCCTCCCGTAATACCGGTCCCGCACCGCGTGCAGCCGATCCCCGCGATCCTCAGGTGCTGTGGATCCGCGTGGGAGTGCGCATTCGCAGGCATGTCCGGGTAGATGGCCTCGTCCGGGTCCTGCACGACTGCGAGGCCGCCCCTGGCCTTGATCGTGCGCAGACCCGCGCTACGGACAGCCGAGCTTCACCCGGTTCTGCGCCCGTGAGGACCGCCTCTCTGCGATTTTGTGGGCCAACCGATGATAACTCCCGCACTCTTCCCTTCCAGCTCCGCGGCTAACTCCTGGTGGCGCGAGGGGGTCCTCTACCAGGTCTACGTCCGCTCCTTCGCCGACTCGAACGGCGACGGCGTCGGCGACCTCCCCGGGCTGACCGGGCGGCTGAATCACCTCGCGTGGCTCGGGGTCGACGGGATCTGGCTGAGCCCCACGATGCCGTCCCCGAACGCCGACTGGGGCTACGACGTCGCCGACTACACGGACGTCCATCCCGAGCTCGGGACGCTCGCCGACCTCGACCGGCTGATAGCGGAGGCGGGGCGGCGGGGGATGCGGGTGCTGCTCGACCTCGTCCCGAACCACACGTCGAATCGACACCCCTGGTTTCTGGAGGCACGGAGGGCGCGCGACGCGGCGAGGCGCGATTGGTACGTCTGGGCCGACCCCGGTGCCGGCGGCGAACCGCCGAACGACTGGACCAGCGTCTTCGACGGGCCGGCGTGGACGCTCGACACCGCCACCGGTCAGTACTACCTGCACCAGTTCCTCGCCGAGCAGCCGGACCTGAACTGGTGGAACAGCGAGGTCCGCGTCGCGTTCGACGAGATCCTCCAGTTTTGGTTCGACCGGGGAGTCGCCGGATTCCGGATCGACGTCGCCCACTCGATCGTGAAGGACGCCGACCTGCGGACGCTCGACACGCATCCCGGCGTCCACGACGTCCTGCGCCGCTGGCGGAAGCTCGCGGACGCGGAGGAGCCGCGGCGGATCCTGCTGGGAGAGACGCACGTCCGCGAGGTCGACCGCATGGCCGCCTTTTACGGGACGGGCGAAGACGAACTGCACCTCGCGTTCAACTTCCCGTTCGTCTACGCCGCCTTCGACGCGCGACTTGCCGACGTGGTCGCGGAGACCGAGGCGCTGCTGCCGCAGTCGGCATGGCCGGTCTGGACGGGGTCGAACCACGACGCGGGCCGCTTTCCGAGCAGGTGGTGCGACGGGGACGAGGCGCGGACGCGCCTCGCGCTGATGGCGCTCCTCACGCTCCGCGGCACGCCGGTCCTCTACTACGGCGACGAGATCGGCATGACCGAGGCGGAGCTGCGGCCGGAGGACCTGCGCGACCCGGTGGGCCTCAGACGCTGGCCCGAGGACCCCGGGCGCGACCCGATGCGGACGCCGATGCAGTGGTCGGGCGCCGACGGCGCCGGGTTCACGGAGCCCGGGGCCGTTCCCTGGCTGCCCCTCTGCAACCACCGTGCGTGCAACGTCCAGGAGCAACGGGACGATCCCGCGTCCGTCCTCTCGTTCACGCGCAGCCTGATCGGGCTTCGCCGGCGGTCGGCCGACCTGCGCTCGGGCGCCTACGCGCCGCTGAACGCGCCGCCGGGGACCTGGGTCTGGCGACGGGGCGGCTCCGTCGTCGTCGCGCTCAACCTGTCCGACCAGGAGGCGCGCGTTCAGGGAGTCGAGGGCACCGTCGCCGCGTCGACCTCACCCGAAAGACGTGGACGCGGCGTTTCCGGCGCGCTGACGCTCGGCGCCTGGGAAGGCGTCGTCGTCGAGAAGGCGAGCCCGTAGCGCTCTCTGAACCGGTCGAAGTCGCGACTGTCGAATAGCGCGATCGTGACGCCGTAGCGCTTCCGTAGCTTTTCGATCTTCCGCCGCTTCCTGCGAAGCAGTGCGACCCGCTGCACCGTGCACTCGACGTACACGTCCTGGTCGGGGAGATAGAAATCGGGCGTGATCGCTTCCGTCGGTTTCCCATTCGCGTCTCGCTCGAGCACGAAGGTCCTCGGCTCGTAGAGCCACGGAATCCCGTCCGCGGCAAGCGCCTCCGCGAACTGTCGTTCGATCGGATGCGCAAACCGGACCGTGTTCACGTTGTCCACAGGGGGTGCGGATATCCTCGGCGGCGCCCGTCAAACCCGCCCGCAGTACGCTGTCGCATGGCGATCCGCTTCAGCAGCTGGTAGCTCGCGATCTCCAGGTGCTCGGTCGCGTACCCGTCCCGCGCGTTGCGGGCTTCCTTCTTTCAATCATCAGCCGGTCCGCGCACGGGACCGGACTTCGCGAGATACTGGTCACGTGGACAACTCGCAAACCGCAAGGGACCGCGCCGCCCACAACGAGGCCCTCTTCCGCCAGGTGAACGAGCGCGTCAAGGACGTAAGCGACGCGTTTTCAGCCGTCGATCCGAGCCCGAACGACTTCGTGTGCGAATGCGGACGCCGGGACTGCACGGCGGAGATCGCACTCACGATCGCGGAGTACGAGCTGGTCCGGAGGGATCCCACCCACTTCTTCGTCGTGCCCGACCACGTCATCCCTGAAGTCGAGACCGTCGTGCGGGAGGGTGACGGCTACGTGGTAGTTGCGAAGCTTCCGGGCGAGCGGGAGATCGCCGTCGAGACGGACGCGCGCTCACGTTCGTGAGCGAATGCTGACGGAAGGCGTAGCGGTTGCAAATCGCGGCCTTCGTACGCTGCCGCTGGGGATGGCAGCGACGACGACACACGTCCGGTACGCGTTCGACTCGCCGAAGCACCACGTTCGCTGCGCCCATTGCGGTTACGGCGCGGTGCTTCGCGCGCTCCCCGTTGAGTGCCCGATGTGCAGGCAGTCGTCGTGGGAGCCTGACACCTGGCGCCCGTTCGGACACCTGCGTGACGTGTGGGACCGGGACGGGGCCGGACCGACCGCTGCTGCCTAGAAGTAGGGACTAGCCGGACGCTCCGGTCTCGTCGTGCGCAGCGCCGACCGGTTTGGACTCCGGCGACCCCCGCTGGCGCAGGTAGACGGTGAAGATCGCCATCGTCCCCACGGCCAGGAACTCCGACTGCCAGTTCTGGAGCGTCGCCTCCCAGAAGCTTCCCTTCGTGAGGTATGTCGCCCACGAGATGGTCGGCTGGTCGTGATCCTTCTGCTCGTCGTTGTACTCGGTCCAGCCCGTGACCGACTGGCCGAACCAGGACAGGAAGAAGATCGCGGACATCACGAGCAGGAGCGAGTTCGAGTAGATCGAGCGACGTAGACCGCCGTGGAACCGGGCCCAGAGCGGCGAATTCGGCCCGGCATGCGGGCCGAGCTTCTGCTGCTCCTCGCTCTCCAGGCCGACGTTCTCGATCGGCTTCGACTCGTTCGAGCCACGCTGGACGAGCCAGATCGTCGCGAGAATGAAGAACATGAACTGGAGGAACTCCGACTGCCAGTTCTCGAGCAACGCCTGGCCGTAGTCCGAGGAGGTGACGTAGCGACCCCACGAGACCGTCTGGCCGCCGTGCTCGAGTTGCTCCTCGTTGTACGCGGAGCGCCCTGCAATCGACTGGCCGAACGCCGTCGCGAGGAAGAGCGCGAGGAAGAACAGCGAGAGGCCGTTGTCGCGGAGGAGGCGCTTCACCGGTGTAGGAGACCGACCGCGATGTAGAAGGCGAGAGCGCCCGCGATCACGACCAGGTAGACAGCGAAGACAACGCGCACGGCTCTCTGGATTGCCACAAGCGGCCGCGGCAAAACTCTGTAGGCTCGCCGCAGAGGTCGAAGAGAGAGGAGAAACATGCCTTTCCAGGTCCCCGAGCTGCCCTACGACTACGCGGCGCTCGAGCCGCACATCGACGAGCAGACGATGCGGCTGCACCACGACAAGCACCACCAGGCGTACGTGGACAAGGCCAACGCCGCCCTGGAGGGCACGGAGTGGGCGGACGCCTCGGTCGAGGAGGTGCTCGCCAACCTGAACAACCTTCCCGACGACAAGCGAACGGTTGTCCGGAACAACGGCGGCGGACACGCCAACCACACGCTGTTCTGGGAGATCATGTCGCCCGACGGAGGCGGCGAGCCCGAAGGCGCGCTGGCCGACGCGATCGGGGACTTCGAGCGCTTCCGGGAGGAGCTCAGCAACGCCGCGATCAACCAGTTCGGCAGCGGCTGGGCCTGGCTGGTCAAGGATGGGTCGTCGGTCGCCGTGGTCTCGACGCCGAACCAGGACTCACCGCTGCTGCAGGGACAGACGCCGCTACTCGGGGTCGACGTGTGGGAGCACGCCTACTACCTCCGGTACCAGAACCGGCGCCCGGACTACGTCGCGGCGTGGTGGAACGTCGTCAACTGGCCCGAAGTCGCTCGGAGGTTCGAGGCCGGCTGAGTCGGGGTAGGGAGCGGCCAACGCAAACCGAGGAGGGTTTCCGATGGCCAACCCAGCCCCGATCGGGAGCGACGTCCAATCCGGCACCTACCGGTGCACGAACTGCGGCTACGAGCTTCAGGTCCAGTCGGTCCAGTCGCTGCCGCCGTGCCCCAACTGCGACGGGCCGCAGGAGTGGGAGGCGATCACGGGCGGCGACAGCGCCGAAGACCCGTATCCCGACGGCAGGTAGCCGTCAGCGAGCGGCGACGGCGGCGCGCACGGGCAGCTCGACGGTGAAGGTGGAGCCCTTGCCCGGCTCCGACTCGAGCGCGATCTCGCCGCCCATCCGCTGCACCAGCTCGCGGCAGATGTAGAGGCCGAGCCCGGTGCCGCCGGCGCCGCGCGCGAGCTGCGGGTCGGCCCGATAGAACTTCTCGAAGATCCGCTCCTGCTCGGCGTGAGGGATCCCGAGCCCCTCGTCGCGCACTGCCAGGCGCAGGCGGCCGTTCTCGCCGGACGCGATCCGGAGCACGACGGGGCCGCCTTCCGGCGAGTACTTGATCGCGTTCTCGAGCAGGTTCAGCAGAACGCGCCGCAGCTTCATCGGGTCGACCGCCACGCCGGGCAGGCCGTTCGGCGGAGCGTCCACCTCGATCGTGACGCCGTTCTCGACGTACATCTGCATCGACTCGACGACGTCCGCAACCAGCGCGCGCACGTCCACCGGAGCCGACGCGAAGCTCAGACGGCCCGAGTCCAGGTGGCTCGCGATCAGGATGTCGTCGACGACGCGGGCCAGCCGCTCGGACTCGCTCGTGATGATCGCCATCATCCCCTCGACGCCCTCGTCGTCGAGCAGGTCCTCACGGCGCAGGGTCTTCGCGGCCCCGTAGATCGCGGCCAGCGGCGTGCGCAGCTCGTGCGAGGCGGTCGCGACGAAGTCGTCCTTCAGCTTGTCGAGCATCCACTCGTCGGTACGGTCCTGGAACGAGTAGACGGTGGCGTCGGCGACGTCGACGCCGCACACCGAGAGCCAGAGCTCACCGCCGTTCACGTCGAACGGGAGCATCCGCGCGAGCTGACGCTTCGGCCGCACTGCCCCGGCGACGGGGATCGACGGCGAGATGTCGTCCCATCCTCCGAGCAAGTCGCCGGCCCGGCTGCCCACGGCGTCGTCGAGCCCGATTCCGGTGATCTGCTCCGCGGCGAGGTTCCAGAACTGCACAACTCCGTCGCGGTCGACGACGAAGATACCGTCGCCGACGTGCTCGAGCACGTGTGAGTGCCGCTCCAGCTCGAGCCGCTGGAGCTCGATCTGCCGGTCGAGCCGCCGCTTCTCGATCGCCCGGGAGAGCGACACCGTGAAGTACTCCCGGTCGATCGGCTTCTGGATGTAGTCGTACGCGCCGCGACGAAGCGCTTGCACAGCCAGGTCGTGCTCGCCGTGGCCGGTGATTAGCAGCGTCGGAGTCTCGGGCCGCGCCTTTTGGATCTCGTCCAGCAGTGCCAGACCGTCCATCCCGGGCATCTTGATGTCGGTGACGATCGCGTCGTAGTCCGCGACGGCGATCTTCGCCAGCGCGTCCGGCGCCGAGTCGCTCGTCTCCACCGTCAGCTCGCCCATCCGCAGGCGCAGCGCCTCGGGCAGCGCGTCCAGGAGCGCCGGATCGTCGTCGACGATCAAGACCGTCGGGTTCACGGAACGTCGACCTCGAATTCGGCGAGCGGGAGCTCGATCGTGAACTCGGCGCCCCCGCCTTCGCGCTCGCCCACGGCGATCGTTCCCGCGTGCTCGGTGACGATCCCGTACGTGATCGACAGGCCGAGGCCCGTGCCCGCGCCGACCTCCTTCGTGGTGAAGAACGGGTCGAAGATGCGCGCCTCGAGGTCCGACGGGACGCCCGGTCCGTTGTCCGCGAACGTCACGAACGCCATCGGCGGCCGGATCTCGCACGTGATCCAGATCTGCCTGTGGTCGAGGTCGGCGAGCGCGTCACGCGCGTTTGTGAGCAGGTTGACGAAGACCTGTTCCAGCTGGATCTCGTTGCCGTGGACGAAGATCGGCGCCTCCCCCGGCTCAACCGCGACGGAGATCTCGCGCAGCCGGAGCTGCTCGTGCATCAGCGACAGCGACCGCTCGATCACGGCCGCGATCTCGACGGGTTCGTAGACGATCGTCGCCGCGCGGCCGAACGTGCGCAGGTGCGAGATGATCTCGGTCGCCTTCCGCATCTGCTCCATCGCCTTGCCGAGCTCGTCCCGGACCGCGTCGGGATCGCTCTGCCCGAGGTCGATCCGGTCGATCGCGTTGCCGACGAAGAGGCCGATGTTGTTCAGCGGGTTGTTGAGCTCGTGCGCGATGCCCGTCGTCAGCTCGCCCAGCGTGGCCAACTTGCCGGCCTGGATCAGCTGCTCCTGCTTCTCCCGCAGCTCCTGCTCGCGCCGCTCGATCTCCGCGGTCGTTTCGCGGAGGTCGCCCATGATGTGGATCATCGCCTTGCGGCTGCTCTCCAACCGCAGGTTGGAGTCGTGCGAGTCGCTCAGGATGTGGAGCAGCGCGCGGCGCGAATTGTCGAGCCGCTCCGTCTGCTTGGCCAGCCGGCTGCGGTCCTGCTCGTAGTCGCCGAGGATGTGGAGCATCGCCTTGCGCTGGTCCTCGAGCCGTTTGTTCGAGTCGTTGAGGTCGCCCATGATGTGGAGCAGCGCACGCCGCCTTTCCTCCGCCTGGGCCACGCGGAGCTCCAGCTCGGCGACACGTGCGCGAAGCGAGACCTCAGCTTCGCCCCCGTCGGGCAGCGGGACGGCTTCGGTTGCGCTCATGGAGTGGGCGGACGCAGCGTCGCGACCTCTTGGCGGAGGCTCTCGAGCTCCTTCTCGAGGGCGATCATCTTGAGCTCGCGGCCGACGACGACCTCTTCGAACTTCTCCAGGTCGAGGATCTTCTCCTGGAGCTCGATCTTCGACTGCTCGAGGTCGCGCACCACCTGCTCGTACGCGCGCATGTCACGGAGGATGCCGATCGCGCCGATTACATTGCCCTCTGGGTCGCGGAGGGCAGACGCGTTCAACGTCGTCGGGATGACCTCTCCGGTGGCGCTTCGCGGATTGAGGCGCGCGTTGCGGGTCACGCCGCGGGCGACGACCTCGCGGAGCGCGGCCGTGAACTCCCGCGTCTCCTCCTCGGAGATGAAGCGCGACAACGACTGCTCGACCACCTCGTCGCGGCGGAAGCCCAGCAACTCCGACACGGCGTCGTTCGCCTGCAGGATCTTGCCCTCCAGGTCGCTGACGAACACGGGGTCCGGCGCGTTCTCGATCAGGCTTTGCGAATACGAGAGGGCCTTGTCCAGCTCGCGCATGTCGCGCAGCACGCCGATCGCGCCGATCACGTTCCCCTCCGAGTCGCTCAGCGCTGACGCGTTCAGGGTCGTGGGGATGATCTCGCCCGTGGCCGCGCGCGGATTCAAGCGCGCGTTGCGGGTGACACCGCGCTCGACGACTTCGCGGAGGGCAGCGGTGAACTCCCGCGTCTCCTCCTCGCTGATGAAGCGGGACAACGACTGTTCGAGCACCTCGTCCCGGCGGAAGCCCAGCAGCTCGGAGACCGCGTCGTTCGCCTCGATGATCTTTCCGTCGAGGTCGGAGACGAAGACCGGGTCGGGCGCGTTCTTGATCAGGCTCTCCGCGTAGGCGCGCGCCTTGTCGAGCTCGCGCATGTCGCGAAGGACGCCGATCGCGCCGATCACTCTCCCCTCGGAGTCACGCAGCGCGGAGGCGTTGAGCGACGTCGGGATCAGCTCGCCGGTGGCGCTACGCGGGTTGAGCACCGCGTCGCGGGTGACCCCGCGCTCGACGACCTCCTTCAGCGCCGCCGTGAACTCCCGCGTCTCCTCCTCGCTGATGAAGCGTGAGAGTGACTGTTCGACTACCTCGTCCTCGCGGAAGCCGAGCAGCGCGGAGACGGCGTCGTTCGTCTGCAGGATCTTGCCCTCCAGGTCGGTCACGAACACGGGGTCGGGGGCGTTCTCGATCAGGCTCTCCGCGTAGGCGCGGGCCTTGTCCAGCTCGCGCATGTCCCGAAGCACGCCGATGGCGCCGATCACGTTGCCCTCGGAGTCCCGGAGCGCGGAGGCGTTCAGCGAGGTGGGGATCACCTCGCCGGTCGCGCTGCGCGGGTTGAGGACGGCGTTGCGCGTGACGCCGTGCTCGACGACCTCCTTGAGCGCCGCTGTGAACTCGCGCGTCTCCTCGGTCGAGATGAAGCGCGACAGCGACTGCTCGACGACCTCGTCGCGGCGGAAGCCCAGAAGCTCCGACACGGCGTCGTTCGCCTGCAGGATCTTCCCTTCAAGGTCCGACACGAAGACCGGGTCGGGGGCGTTTGCGATGATGATGTCGGCCGCGAGGGCGCCGTCGGTGGCGGCCGCCGCCGGCGTACCGCCGTTCGCGACCGTGCGTTCCTCTACGGGCTTCGCCATGCGAGTTCCTCCTGGTCCACGGGGCTCTTCGGGTCGGCGCGGCGACTCGCCGCAAGACTGATTGTGTTGAGGACCGGCGAAGACGGCAAGTGGAGCCCGTCCGCCGTCGCCGCAATGCCTCGCTTCGCCGCTGGTTTCCCCTTCGACTACGGGGCTTTTAGCACAGAGTGCAGCCTCGTGCTCATGCTCCGGCCGCTCGATGCCGACGACTGCTCCGTGGGAGAGATTGCGGTAGAACCTTCATTCAACGCTCACAGACGGTCGCTACATTTGCCACGCGTGCCGTTTCTCGTCGCCCACCGCGCCGGCAACCAGCTCGACCTGCTCCGCGCGGCGGAGGCCGAGCACTGCGGCGCGATCGTCGAGGCGGACGTCAACCTCTTCCGCGGCCGGCTCGAGATCCGCCATCTCAAGACGCTCGGACCCCTTCCCGTGTTGTGGGACCGCTGGCAGCTCGCCCCACCGTGGCGCGCCCACCTGCTGCTCTCAGATCTGCTCGCGACGGCTTCGCCGGAGACCGAGCTCATGCTCGATCTCAAGGGCAAGGATCTTCGACTCGCGGAGCGCGTGATCGAGGAGCTCGAGCCCTACCTCGGACAGCGCCGCCTGACCATTTGCACACGGGCCTGGCCGCTGCTCGAGGCGTTCGAGGGCCTGCCCGTCCGCCGGATTCATTCGGTCGGGACCGCGCGCCAGCTTCGCGAGTTGATCCGCGCGACCTCCACCCGGCGTATCGAAGGCGTGTCGATTCACGAGCGCCTGCTCGACCTGGCGGCCGTGACGGAGCTCCGTCGTGTCGCCGGCGTCGTCATGACCTGGCCGGTCAACGACCTGACGCGGGCCGCAGAGCTCGCGCGTCTCGGTGTCGACGGCCTGATCAGTGACCGACCGGGAGCGATCTCGGGTCTCGCGGCACCCGAGGCAACCGGTTGAACCTCTTTCAACGAGGCCTCGAGGCGATCGAGGCCGCCGCAGAGCAGCTGGCGAACCTCGACGGTCGCTACCTCCTGCCCGCGCTCCTGCTGCAGCTGACCGGGCTCGGTCTGCGCGCCATGGTCTGGCGGAACGTCATCTGTGCCGCGTACCCGAACCGGTGCGTTCCGGTGACGTCCGTGACCGGCTCGTTCCTCGCCGGTGTGGCGTTCAACTCCTTCCTGCCCGCGAAGGGCGGCGAGCTCGTAAAGCTCGGGTTGATCCGGAGCCGGATCCACGACTCATGTGTTTCGACGCTCGCCGCGACGCTAGGGGTGGTGACGCTGCTGGACGGGCTGCTCGGGGGCGCCCTCTTCGCCGGGCTGGTTCTGTTCGGGCTTGCGCCGGTCTCGCTGCCGTCGGTCGGCATCTACCCCGTGATCGCCGCGCTCGGCCTGGTCGCCGCCGCGGCCGTCGCGTTGAGGCTTCGCCCGCGGCGAGCGCGAAGCCTCTTCGTCCACCTCGCGCAGGGGGCCGCGATCCTGCGGACTCCCGGTCGCTATCTGCACCGCGTCCTGCCGCTCCAGCTCGCAGCATGGGGCTGCCGCGTTGGTGTCGCGTTCCTCGTGCTCTCGGCATTCGGCATCCAGGCAGGCCTTGCCACGGCTGCGCTCGTCGTCGTCTTCAACGGTCTCTCGACCGCTGTCCCGGTCCCGGGCGGCGTGGGAACGCAACAGGTGCTGACGGCTTACGCGCTGCGGGGCGCCGTGCCGCTCGCAGGAGCCGTCTCGTTCTCGGTCGGCATGCAGGTCGGCATTACCGCCGTCAACACTCTCGTCGGCCTGACGGCCCTGATGCTGATGCTGCGAACGTTCAGCCCGCGCGCGGCCTTGCGTTTCCACGCCGGCGGAAACGGCTGACGCAGCCTCATCGTCGCGGTGCGGTCTTTGCCCGGTACCGCCCGCAAGGCAGACCGTTAGGAGCGATTCGCGCGCGAATGGGCCGTGCAGGGATCGAACCTGCGACCTTGGGATTAAGAGTCCCCTGCTCTACCAGCTGAGCTAACGGCCCCCGCCGCCCGTAGTGTAGCCCGGCCTTGAGGGTCCTTTCGGTCGTCGGGAACAGGCCGCAGTTCATCAAGTCGGCGCCCCTGTCCGTCGCCCTGAGGCAACGCGGGCTCGACGAGACCGTTGTCCATACCGGGCAACACTACGACCGCGAGCTCTCGCAGCTTTTCTTCGAAGAACTGGGCTTGCCCGACCCGGATCATGCGCTCGGCCTGCGCACCTCCGACCCCGAGGCGATGAGAGCCCCGATCGCGCAGATAGTCGGGGAGGAACGGCCCGACTGGGTGCTCGTCTACGGCGACACGAACTCGACTCTCGCGGGAGCCGTCGCCGCCGCCGAGGCCGCCGTTCCGCTGGCGCACGTCGAGGCCGGCCTGCGGAGCGGCGACCTGTCCATGCCGGAGGAGCGCAACCGGATCGAGGTCGACCGGCTCTCCCAGCTGCTGCTGACGCCGGACGAGCGCTCGAGCCGGATCCTGACCGACGAGGGGGTCTCGGGGAGGCGCGAGGTCGTCGGCGACGTGATGGCAGACGTGAGCAAACAACTCGCCCCGATCGCGCGCGAGCGATCGCGCATCCTCGAGGAGCTCGGCGTCGAGCCGGGCGCGTACCTCGTCGCCACGGTGCACAGGGAGGCGAACGTCCGCCCCGAGCGCCTCGCGCGGATCGCCGGCGGTCTCAGCCGGCTCCCCGAGCCGGTCCTCTTCCCCGCGCACCCGCGCACCCGCGCCGCGCTCGCAAGTAACAGACTGTTACTTGCGCCCCACGTCCGCCCGCTCGACCCGCTCGGGTACCTCGACTTCGCGGCGCTCGCCTCGCAGGCTCGTGTGATCCTCACCGACTCCGGCGGCCTGCAGAAGGAGGCTTACTGGTACGGCGTCCCGTGCGTCACGATGCGGCCGAGCACCGAGTGGGCCGACACGGTCGAGCTCGGCGCGAACACGCTCGTCGACGACGACCCCGACCGGATCGTCGCGGCGGTCGCGGGCGCACACATCCCGGACGACCGGCCGCCGCTGTACGGGGACGGCCGCGCGTCGGACCGGATAGCTGGGCTCCTCGTTACCCTCTCGCCGTGAGCAGGACGCGGATCGGACTCGCCGGTCTCGGCTACTGGGGCCCCAATCTGGCGCGGAACTTCGACGAGGTCGCCGACCTTGCGTGGCTCTGTGACCTGGCGGACGAGAACCGCGCACGCTTCTCGCCGCGCTATCCGAACGCGCGCATGACGGCCGACTACGACGAGATGCTCGCCGATCCCGACCTCGAGGCGGTCGTCGTC